>Ga0310345_10001094_pt1 | contig 32130 bp, 31 predicted proteins | sample HC15DNA20500_MG_FD_204667 | JGI IMG/M metagenome (GOLD analysis project Ga0310345, IMG submission 204667) | Marine microbial communities from station ALOHA, North Pacific Subtropical Gyre - HC15-DNA-20-500_MG | ecosystem: Environmental > Aquatic > Marine > Oceanic | place: Pacific Ocean: North... | reverse complement strand
AATATTTTCTTCCCGGTATCCCAGACAGTGACCGCAGTCACGTTCGGGCACCGGCTTTGCTCCACCGATCGTTTCACCTGTAGCGGTTCAGGTGACAGGCACCAACCTGAGTGCCGTTAACCTGGTGATATCGCGCCGAAGGGAAGGGGCCTGCCGATGAGCGCCCGGTCACGCGCCAAGAGCCAGTCACCCGCGATCGATCACGACGACCCCGGCGCGGCGGCCAAGGTCCTCTCGCAAATCCTCGAGCGCGGTGCCCGGGTGCAGGCGCCGGCCGTCAAGGCGTATGTGGCCAGGCTGCGCGCCGCCGATCCGAGTGCCACTCCCGCGGACATCGTCACCAGACTCGACAAGCACTATCGCGCGGCGGTCATGGCCAGCGGGGCCGCGGTCGGCTCTGCTGCGGCGTTCCCCGGCATCGGCACCTTGGTGGCGATGTCAGCGGTCGCCGGGGAGACCGTCGTGTTCCTGGAGGCGACTGCGGTGTACGTGCTTGCGGTCGCTGAAGTCCACGGTATCCCGGTCGACCACCGGGAGCGGCGCCGCGCGCTGGTGCTGGCCGTCCTCGTGGGCGAGGACAGCAAGCGCGCGGTGGCCGACCTGATCGGCTCCGGCCGCACCAGCGGCGCCTGGGTGTCCGACGGCGCGGCCACCCTGCCGCTGCCCGCGCTGTCGCAGTTGAACTCGCGACTGCTGCGCTACTTCGTCAAGCGCTACACGCTCAAACGCGGGGCCATGGCGTTCGGGAAGCTGCTGCCCGTCGGGGTGGGCGCCGTGGTCGGCGGCGTGGGCAACCGGTTGATGGCCAAGAAGATCATCGCCAACGCCCACTCGGCGTTCGGCAACCCGCCGGCACGCTGGCCGTCGACGCTGCATCTGCTGCCCGCGCCGCGCCCCTGAACGCCAGCCGGCAGCGCTCGTTCACCCACTCGACGGCATCAATTCAGCCGCTCGGCGCCGCCCCAGCGCCGACCACAATGACCATAAGGACGTTGCGTGGTCCGGCCGGAGGCAGAAGCGCTAGCCTTGTTACGGCGGAGACGCGGGACAACCGCACACCGGGTTGACAAGGGGTGGCCGGCCGCTGCTGGGCGCTGGCCAGAAGCGAAGAATTGAGGCGAATAGCAGCCGTGAGTTCACCTTCACCATTCGGTCAGAACGAGTGGTTGGTCGAAGAGATGTACCGCAAGTTCCGTGAGGATCCCTCATCGGTCGATGCCAGCTGGCACGAGTTTCTCGTCGACTACTCCCCCGAACCCACCGATGCCGCGCCCGGCAACGGCAAGACCGCGACACAAGGGAACTCGGCGCCCACCGCTCCTCCCGAACCGGCGCCGGCTCCGGCCCCCAAGACCGCGGGGAGCAACGGCACGTCGTCGTCCGCGTCGAAGCCCGCAGCGAAGCCCGAGGCCAAGGCTGCGCCGAAGGACGAGGCCAAGACCGCCAAGTCCACATCTGAGGCCAAGCCCAAGACCGAGAGCAAGTCCGACACGAAGACCGCGAGCAAGTCCGACGCCAAGTCCGACACCAAAGCCAAGCCCGCGGCCAAGCAGGACAGCACGGCGTCCACCAAGGCTGAGCCGGCGAAGAGCCAGCCCGCAGCTGACGAGGACGAGAACCAGGTGCTGCGGGGTGCGGCTGCGGCGGTCGCCAAGAACATGTCCGCCTCGCTGGAGGTGCCGACCGCGACGAGCGTCCGCGCCATTCCGGCCAAGGCGATGATCGACAACCGCATCGTCATCAACAACCACCTCAAGCGGACCCGCGGCGGCAAGATCTCGTTCACCCACCTGCTGGGCTACGCGATCGTGCAGGCCGTCAAGCAGTTCCCGAACTTGAACCGGCACTTCGCCGAGGTCGACGGCAAGCCCAACGCCGTCACACCCGCTCACACCAATCTCGGGCTGGCCATCGACCTGCCGGGCAAGGGCGGTCAGCGGGCCCTGGTCGTGGCCGCGATCAAGAACGCCGAGACCATGCGCTTCGGCCAGTTCATCGCGGCCTACGAGGACATCGTGCGCCGGGCCCGCGACGGCAAGCTCACCGCCGAGGACTTCTCCGGGGTGACGATCTCACTGACCAACCCCGGCACCATCGGCACCGTCCACTCGGTTCCGCGCCTGATGCAGGGCCAGGGTGCGATCATCGGCGCCGGCGCCATGGAGTATCCAGCCGAGTTCCAGGGCGCCAGCGAGGAACGCATCGCCGAGCTCGGGGTCGGCAAGCTGATCACGCTGACCTCGACCTACGACCACCGCATCATCCAGGGCGCCGAGTCGGGTGACTTCCTGCGCACGATCCACAAGCTGCTGCTCGACGACGAGTTCTACGACGAGATCTTCCGCGAGCTGGGCATCCCCTACGAGCCGGTGCGCTGGCGCATCGACAACCCGGACCCGACCGAGGACAAGAGCGCCCGCGTCATCGAGTTGATCGCGGCATACCGCAACCGCGGCCATCTCATGGCCGACATCGACCCGCTGCGGCTGGACAACACCCGCTTCCGCAGCCACCCCGACCTCGATGTCAACACCCACGGACTGACGCTGTGGGATCTCGATCGCGAGTTCAAGGTCAACGGATTCGGCGGGCAGGACCACAAGAAGCTGCGCGATGTCCTCGGTCTGCTGCGCGACGCGTACTGCCGCCACGTCGGGGTGGAGTACACCCACATCCTCGAGCCCGAGCAGCAGAAGTGGCTCGAGGAGCGCATCGAGGTCAAGCACGAGAAGCCGACGGTCGCCGAGCAGAAGTACATCCTGAGCAAGCTCAACGCCGCCGAGGCTTTCGAGACGTTCCTGCAGACCAAGTACGTCGGCCAGAAGCGGTTCTCCCTGGAGGGCGCCGAGACCGTCATCCCGATGATGGACGCGGCGATCGACCAGTGCGCCGAGCACGGCCTCGACGAGGTCGTCATCGGCATGCCGCACCGCGGCCGCCTCAACGTGCTGGCCAACATCGTCGGCAAGCCGTACAGCCAGATCTTCACCGAGTTCGAGGGCAACCTGAACCCGTCGCAGGCGCACGGCTCCGGCGACGTCAAGTACCACCTCGGCGCCACCGGCACCTACATCCAGATGTTCGGTGACAACGACATCGCGGTGTCGCTGGTGGCCAACCCCAGCCACCTCGAGGCGGTCGACCCCGTGCTCGAAGGCATCGTGCGCGCCAAGCAGGACATGATGGACGTCGGGGAAGAGCCCAACGGCTCCAACCAGTTCACCGTCGTGCCGATGATGTTGCACGGCGACGCGGCGTTCGCCGGGCAGGGCGTGGTCGCCGAGACGCTGAACCTGGCGCTGCTGCGCGGCTACCGCACCGGCGGCACGATCCACATCATCGTCAACAACCAGATCGGCTTCACCACCTCGCCGTACGACTCGCGGTCCTCGGAGTACTGCACCGACGTGGCGAAGATGATCGGCGCACCGATCTTCCACGTCAACGGCGACGACCCCGAAGCCTGCGTGTGGGTGGCCAAGCTGGCGGTGGACTTCCGGCAGAAGTTCAAGAAGGACGTCGTCATCGACATGCTGTGCTACCGCCGCCGCGGGCACAACGAGGGCGACGACCCGTCGATGACCCAGCCCAACATGTACGACGTCATCGACACCAAGCGCGGCGTCCGCAAGACCTACACCGAAGCCCTGATCGGCCGCGGCGACATCTCGATGAAAGAGGCCGAGGACGCGCTGCGCGACTACCAGGGCCAGCTCGAACGCGTCTTCAACGAAGTCCGCGAGCTCGAGAAGCACGAGATCGAGCCGAGCTCGTCGGTGGAGTCCGACCAGATGGTGCCCGCCGGCATGACCACCGCGGTGGAGAAGGCGCTGCTGCAACGCATCGGTGATGCGCACCTGGCCGCCGGCGAGGAGTTCAGCATCCATCCCCGCGTCAAGCCGGTGCTCGAGAAGCGCCGCGAGATGGCCTACGAGGGCAAGGTCGACTGGGCCTTCGCCGAGCTGCTGGCGCTGGGCTCGTTCCTCGCCGAGGGCCGGACGATCCGGCTGACCGGTCAGGACACCCGACGCGGCACGTTCACCCAGCGCCACTCGGTGATCATCGACCGCAAGACGGGCAAGGAGTTCACGCCACTGGATCTGCTGACCGTCGACTCCGACGGCAACCCGACCGGCGGCAAGTTCATGGTCTACGACTCGGCGCTCTCGGAGTTCGCCGCGGTGGGCTTCGAGTACGGCTACTCGGTCGGCAATCCCGACGCGATGGTGCTGTGGGAAGCCCAGTTCGGCGACTTCGTCAACGGCGCGCAGTCCATCATCGACGAATTCATCAGCTCCGGTGAGGCCAAGTGGGGGCAGCTGTCCGATGTGGTGCTGCTGCTGCCACACGGTCATGAGGGCCAGGGCCCCGACCACACCTCGGGTCGCATCGAGCGGTTCCTGCTGTTGTGGGCCGAGGGTTCGATGACGATCGCGATGCCGTCCACACCGGCGAACTACTTCCACCTGCTGCGCCGCCACGGTCTCGACGGCATCCACCGCCCGCTGATCGTGTTCACCCCGAAGTCGATGCTGCGCAACAAGGCCGCGGTTTCCGACCTGAAGGAGTTCACCGAGGCCAAGTTCCGCTCGGTGATGGAGGAACCCACCTACGAGGAGGGCGACGGCGACCGTTCGAAGGTCACGCGCATCCTGCTGACCAGCGGCAAGTTGTACTACGAGCTGGCCAACCGGAAGAACAAGGACAAGCGCGACGACGTGGCGATCGTGCGGCTCGAGCAGCTGGCGCCGCTGCCCAAGCGGCGACTGGCTGAGACGCTGGACCACTACCCCAACGCGAAAGAGTTCTTCTGGGTGCAGGAAGAGCCGGCCAACCAGGGTGCGTGGCCGACGATGGGGCTCACGCTTCCTGAGGTGCTGCCGGACAAGCTGACGGGCATCACGCGCATCTCGCGGCGCGCGATGTCGGCGCCGTCGTCAGGATCGTCGAAGGTGCACGCCGTCGAGCAGCAGGAGCTGATCGACGAAGCGTTCGGCTGACCCGAGGCCTTCCCCCGCGAAGCCTTGTACCGCGCGCGTGCGCGTCTGCACGCCGACGCGCCGCGAACCGCGTGCATTGTGCGCGCGTTCGCAGGCGTCGAGTGGCCGGCCGCCACCCACCCGCATGGCGACTCTGGTCAGCGCGCGGCTCGGCTAGGTCTTCGTTCCGAGGATCGCGGTGACCCGGATCTCCACGCGCATACCCGGCGCGGCGAGCGCGGCGACGCCGGTCTCGGTCCATATCGGCGCGTGGTCAGGCATCCACTTGCGCATCTGGGCGATCATGGCGTCGTTGTGCGCGTCGAAGATCGGGTCCGACCCGCTGGCCAGGTGATACGAGTTCAGGTGGACCACATCGCGCCAGGAGGCGCCGGCGGTGGCCAGCGTCCGCTCGACGTTCTCGAAGGCCCGCGCGATTTCGTCCTCCAACGAATCCGGAAAGTTCAATCCGTCGTCCCAGCCGCCCTGCCCGGAGATCTCCACCCGGTCCCCCATCCGCACCGCCTGGCTGTAATGCCGCTCCCTGCGCAGCATCTCGCCATACCCCGGTGTCACGAAGAACTAGACATCACTACCCGACTTCACTTCATCCATGAAGTCAACATACCCCGGATGACTTCACGTGTAAACTCATCGCCCTCGCGATGGACAGGAGGCCGTAATGCCAGGCATGGACGACCCGCAATGGCTCAGCCCCCAGGAAAAGGACGCGTGGACCAGCCTGATCTCGATGATCCTGCTTCTGCCGGGCAAGCTCGAAGCGCCGCTGCGGGAGGTCGACCTGACGCTGTTCGAGTACCTGACGTTGAGCCACCTCTCGGAAGCCCCCGACCGTCGTATTCGCATGAGCGAGTTGGCGTTCCTGGCCAACGGCTCGTTATCGCGATTGTCGAATGTGGTCAAGCGCTTCGAGCAACGCGGGTGGGTCGTCCGCTCGCCGGACCCCGCCGACGGCCGCTACACGATCGCCGAACTCACCGACGCCGGTCACCGCGTCGTGGTCAATGCCGCACCGATCCATGTGAACGCCGTTCGCGAACTGGTGCTCGACCGGCTCACCGCGTCCGACAGGCAAGCCTTGACCCGGATCGCCGCGAAACTGCACGTGGTCAAGCGCAACACGGCGACCGGTAGCAGCCTGGAACCGGAAGCCTGACCCCAGCGCTCATCCCAGGAACGAGAACGGGCGCCCGTCGGTCAACGCGGTCACGGCGCGGGGGCAGAACATCTGGATCGCCAGACCGGTGAACATCGTCGCCGGCCCCAGCGGTCGGCCCAGCGCATCGGCGACGTCGGAGGCCACGTTGGCCATGTTCTGCCCCGGCTCGACCAGCATCGGGCACACCGCCTCCCCGACCCGCACCGCGGTGGCCGGGTCGATGCCACCCAGCCCGTAGTCGCCCAGCATCGCCAGGAAAACGTCCGCACCGGTGTCGGCCTGCGCGGCAGGCGCCGAGACCGTCGCCGTGAGGGCGGTCGCCGCCAGCACGGAGGCGGCGACCGCGAGCTTGAAGCACGTCATACCGTTGATGTCGCCGGCGCGGCCCACGGCATTACGCCGCGACCCACCCGGGCTTCGCCGGTACCCGCGGTACCGACTAAACTGGACCGCACTCAACACGCGTACAACAACGAGCAGCACGAGGGAGTGTCCATGGAAGGCTTCGCGGGAAAGGTCGCCGTCGTCACCGGTGCCGGGTCGGGCATCGGCCAGGCCCTGGCCATCGAACTGGGCCGCTCCGGCGCCCACGTCGCCATCAGCGACGTCGACACCGAGGGCCTCGCCGTCACCGAGAAGCGCCTCAAGGACATCGGCGTACACGTCAAGTCCGACCGGCTCGACGTCACCGAACGGGAAGCGTTCCTGCTCTACGCCGACGCCGTCGCCGAGCACTTCGGCAAGGTCAACCAGATCTACAACAACGCCGGCATCGCCTTCACCGGTGACATCGAGGTCAGCCAGTTCAAAGACATCGAGCGGGTGATGGACGTCGACTACTGGGGCGTGGTCAACGGCACCAAGGCGTTCCTGCCGCACCTGATCTCCTCCGGCGACGGCCACGTGGTCAACGTCTCCAGCGTGTTCGGCCTGTTCGCCGTCCCGGGCCAGGCCGCCTACAACTCCGCGAAGTTCGCGGTGCGTGGCTTCACCGAAGCGCTGCGCCAGGAGATGGCGTTGGCCGGGCATCCGGTCAAGGTCAGCTGCGTCCATCCGGGCGGCATCAAGACCGCAATCGCGCGCAACGCCACCGCGGCCGAAGGCCTCGACCCCGGCGAACTCGCGAAGGCCTTCGACGCCAAGCTGGCCAGCACCACCCCGGAGAAGGCTGCCGAGGTGATCCTCGACGGCGTCCGCAAGAACAAGGCCCGCATCCTGATCGGTCGAGACGCCAAGATGTTCGAGATCGTCATCCGCGCTTTCGGACCGCACTACCAGTCGCTGTTCCCCAAGGTGGTCTCGCGGCTGGTCGGCCCGTCGCGCTGACGTCAGTTGCCGACGCCCAACGGGTGCTCATCGAGCCACCGGCCCGCGACCAGCCCCGCATCGGCGCCCTCAGCCACTTGACGGCGCATGTCGGCCAGTGAGCCGGTGTCCAACACACCGGCGATTTCGTTGAGCGCCAGCACCTGGGATTCGGTCAGCTCGTTGCGCCGGTACAGCGGGACGACGTTCTCGGCCCGCACCAGCGACGTGGTGTCGGCGAGCACCGCGACGTCCTCGGGGACATCCGGCGCGGCAGTGGTCGTCCACGCCGCGTCGATGCCACCGGCCCGCAGGGCAGCGAACATCGCTGCGTCGTCGTCGAATTCGCGCGTGGCGGACAGGCGGCACGTGCCCAGCATCTGCGGAACCGACTGGCCGTCCACCGCGCCGACACTGAGCTCCGGGCAACGCGGCAGCACGTCGGACACATCGTCGCCGGCCCACGTCTCGGCCGCCTGCTCGGTGACCGCCAGCGCGGGTTCGTCCTGCGCCGAGATCGTGTAGTCGCCGGCGGCGATGCCCTCGGGAAGTGACGACAGCAGGGTCCGGTAGACCTGCACCTCTGAGCGCGCCGGCGACTGGGGGTCGAGCCGGTGCAACAGTCGGCCGGTGAAGACCGGCGCCACCGTGATGTCCCCGGAATCCAGCCCTCGCAGCGGATCCTGCGCTTCCTGCACGTGGGCCGCGTTACCGTAGAACCGCAGCGCAGCGACGTACAGATGGGCCAGCACCTGCGACTCCGGATCCGATGACGCCCCCACGGCGATCGAGGGCGGCGGCGCCTGCCCTGCGCATCCCACCGCCAGCATCGCGACGAGCAATGCCAGGACCAGCCTCAGCCGGGCACTCCGGGTGCGGATCAGCCCGCTGACTCCTCGGACGCAGCGGCGACCGCAGCCGCCACCGCCGGACCCACCCGGGGATCCAGCGCGCTGGGCACGATGTGATCGGCAGCGAGCTCGTCACCGACCACCGAGAAGATCGCGTCCGCGGCGGCGACCTTCATCCGTTCGGTGATGCGGCGGGCGCCGGCGTCGAGCGCGCCGCGGAACACGCCGGGGAAGGCCAGCACGTTGTTGATCTGGTTCGGGAAGTCGCTGCGGCCGGTCGCGACCACCGCGGCATGCTTGCGCGCCGCATCCGGGTGGATCTCCGGATCAGGATTGGACAGCGCGAACACGATGCCGTCGGGCGCCATCGTCGCGATGATCTCCTCGGGGACCACGCCCGCCGACAACCCCAGAAACATGTCGGCGCCGTCGACGGCTTCGGCGATCCCACCCGTGCGACCACCGGGGTTCGTGCGCTCGGCGAGCTCGGCCTTGAACGTGTTCAGATCCGAACGACCGGTGTGGACGATTCCCTTGGAATCCAACACCGTGACATCGGTGATGCCCTTGGCGAGCAGAATGTTCGCGCAGGCCACACCTGCCGCGCCGGCGCCGGAGATCACCACCCGCAACTCGTGCATGTCGCGGTCGAGCACCTTGCACGCGCCCTGCAACGCTCCGAGCACCACGATCGCCGTGCCGTGCTGGTCGTCGTGCATCACCGGGCAGTCCAGCGCCTCGATCACCCGCCGCTCGATCTCGAAGCAGCGCGGAGCGGAGATGTCTTCGAGGTTGACCGCGCCGAACGTGGGACGCAGCCGGATCAGCGTTTCGACGATCTCGTCGGGATCCTTGGTGTCCAGCACGATCGGAATGGAGTCCAAGCCACCGAACTCCTTGAACAGGGCGCTCTTGCCCTCCATGACCGGCAGTGAGGCGGCGGCACCGATGTCGCCGAGGCCCAGCACCGCGCTTCCGTCGCTGACCACCGCGACCAGGCGATTGGCCCAGGTGTACTTGGCGGCGAGCGTCTTGTCGGCCGCGATCGCGCGACTGACCTGGGCTACCCCCGGCGTGTACGCGATCGACAGCGCGCGCTGGGTGTCCAGAGGAGACTTCAGAGCCACCGAGAGCTTGCCGCCCTCGTGCGCTGCAAAGATCTCGCTGTCCTCGATGACAACCTGGGGTGTGCGCACCTGCGGCGAGCCTTCGCGCGCGGTCACGACGTTATCAGCCACGGCCGTCAGGGTAACCGACCTCGGAATCTCACATCGATAGGTTCCCCCTCGGTGATCGCGCCACGGCTGCCGAGGTCCGCGCTATCAGCGCCGTCCTGCCAGGGTGGGCGGCGTCGAATGGAGACACCACGTGCCGTCCTTCCGTCCGCACACACCGTCCCTCGTCCGCTCGGGCGGCCGCGCACGCAGCGCCGGCCGGGACGAGACTGCCCCGGTGGCGGCGGCCATCAGCGACTGCGGCGTCTACCGAGATGGCTCCAGGCTGCCCGGTGGATTCACCCCTGCCGCCGCACTGCAGCAGGTGCGCGAGGTCGAGACCGACAGCGGAGACGCGTTCGTCTGGGTGGCACTGCACGAACCCGACGAGGGGCAGATGCAGTCGATTGCGGACGTGTTCGGTCTGCACCACCTGGCTGTCGAGGACGCGGTACACGCACACCAGAGGCCCAAGCTGGAGCGGTACGACACCATGCTGTTCCTGGTCCTCAAGACCATGAAATATGTGAAAGACGATCCGGCGGGCGGCTCGCGCGAGATCGTCGAAACCGGCGAGATCATGATCTTCGTCGGACCGGACTTCGTCGTGACAGTCCGTCACGGCGAGCACTCCGACCTGGCCGGCGTGCGCAGGCACCTCGAGGCGTCTCCCGCCTTTCTCAAGCTCGGGCCGTACGCGGTCATGCACACCATTGCCGACCACATCGCCGACTCCTACCTCGACGTCACCGATCTGATCGAGACCGACATCGACACGATGGAAGAGGAGATCTTCTCCACCCAGGCGAAGACCGACATCGAGAGCATCTACCAGCTCAAGCGTGAAGTGGTGGAGTTACGTCGCGCAGTCGCCCCCCTGGCTACCGAACTGCAGCGCATCAGCGGCGAGCATGACGATCTGGTCGACGTCGAGATCCGCCGCTACATGCGCGACGTGCTCGACCACACCATCAAGGCGTCCGAACGCATCGCCAGCTACGACGAACTGCTCAGTTCGCTGGTCGAAGCAGCGACAGGCAAGGTCGCGATGCAACAGAACGTCGACATGCGCAAGATCTCGGCGTGGGTCGCCATCGCTGCCGCGCCGACCGCCCTGGCGGGGATCTACGGGATGAACTTCGAGAACATGCCCGGGCTCGACTGGGCCTATGCCTATCCGACGGTGCTGGTGGTGATGGCGGTGATATGCCTGCTGCTGTACCGGACGTTCCGGCGCAACGACTGGTTGTAGCCGCTCACGCCGGACTGGCGGCCCGCCGCTCACGCCGGACTGGCGGCCCGCCGCTCACGCCGGACTGGCGGCTCGCCGCTCACGCCGGATTGGCGGCTCGCCGCTCACGCCGGATTGGCGGCTCGCCGCTCACGCCGGATTGGCGGCTCGCCGCCGTGGGTCCGCCGTATCGACCCCGTCCTGCACCCACGCCTCTCGCATCGCGTCCGCACCTTTGAGCCGTACCCAGGCCGCCTCCGTCTGGGTGATCGGAATCGCCGACAGGATCACCACCGGGGAAAGAGGTTCCGGCAGCACCACATCGTCGATCGTGCTGCGCCCCAGAAGAAATGCCGTGAATGGGGCGCCCTGCCACAACGGCGTCTCGAGATCGATCAGGGAATCGGGTTCCAAGATGAGTCCCTCGACCGCGGGCGCGGCGGCCAGCACCGCGATCGAACGCGCCAACCCGACCGGCACCGGACCCCGTAGCGCGACGACCACCTCGGCGCGCGGGCCGCGCACCGGATCGGTGATCAACTCGGCGGGATCCACCATCGGCTGCCTGGCGCAACCCAGCGAAACGTACTGCGCCGCACCGTCATCGGGCAGCGCGAACCGGAGGATTCCGAAACGCTCGGTGCCGAGGAACGTGACGCTGGCCTCGTCGGGTTCGGCGAGCACCCCGGCGCGAGTGAAATGCTCGGTCAGGTGGGCGCGGACCTCGGCCAAGACATCTGTCACCGCGGACCGGCCGCCCGGGTGAGGTTCGCCCCGGTCCGGGGATCGAACACCATGACCGCAGTCGGGTCCAGCGCCAGGCGCATCGTTTCGCCGGCCCGCGCGGCGGACTGCGCCGGAACCCGGGCGACGAACTCGTTGCCTGCGGAGCCGGAGGCCAGCGACTCGAGCGCGGAATCGGCGGCCTCGGTCAGCTGGGCCGCCTGCACGGCAGGCCCGTCGGTGGTGAAGTACGCGTACTTGTCGGCGCCGAGCGACTCGACCAATTCGACCGTCACGTCGAAGCACAGCGCGTTGATCCGGGCGTAGGCGTCGATGACGTCGGCGTCCTGCAGATGCTCGGGCCGCACGCCGGCGACGAGATCCTTGGCCGAGCGGTGGTCACGGATCCGCTCGTAGGATTCGCCCGTGAGCGGAACCTCACCGAAGGGCAACCGCACGCCGAGGCCGGTCACCGTAGCGGGGAAGAAGTTCATCGGCGGCGATCCGATGAAACCTGCGACGAACAGGTTGAGCGGGTCCCGATACAGCTCATCGGGCGTACCGATCTGTTGCACCGCACCGGCCGACATCACCACGAGCCGATCACCCAGCATCATGGCCTCGGTCTGATCATGGGTGACGAAGACCATGGTCGTGCCCAACCGTTTCTGGAGGCGGGCGATCTCCGCACGCATCTGCACCCGCAGCTTGGCATCCAGGTTCGACAGCGGCTCGTCCATCAGAAACGCCTTGGGGCTGCGGACGATCGCGCGCCCCATCGCCACCCGTTGCCGCTGCCCACCTGACAACTGGTCGGGCTTACGGTCCAGAAGATCAACCAGATCAAGCGTTTTCGCGGTCTGCTCCACCTTCTCGCTGATCTGCTCGCGCGCGAGCTTCGTCAACGTCAGCGGAAAGGCGATGTTCTGGCGCACCGTCAGATGCGGGTACAGGGCGTACGACTGGAACACCATCGCGATGTCGCGGTCCTTCGGCGAAAGGTCGTTGACCCGGCGGCCGTCGATCAGCAGGTCTCCGGAGGTGATCTCGTCGAGGCCGGCGATCATGTTCAGCGTCGTCGACTTCCCGCACCCCGATGGCCCCACCAGGACGACGAACTCGCCGTCGGCAATGGTGATCGACAGGTCCCTGACCGCCGCCACGCCGTCGGGATGAGTCTTGGTCACTCGATCGAGAACGATCTCAGCCATCGAGGGCACACCGTAGAGCGCGCGCCGCTGATTGCGCAACATCTTCGCAGCGCAGCGCCCGTTCGGCGGACGAGCGAGCGCGCGGAAACTGCCGAAAATCAGCGGCGCGCCGTGCGCAGACACGCGCTGTCGCGCTGGATTCAGAGAGTCAAGCGCGCCAGCAGATCACGCCCGCGCTCGGCGCTCTGCGGATCGCAGAGCACGTCGTAGCGTCCGGCGACCAGCTGCATCGTCGAGCTGAAATCTCTTGTGCCCCGCGCCATCGCGTACGGGATCGCCGAGGTGATGAGACCGAAGAACACACCGGCGATCAAGCCGGTGATCAGCGCGCTCCACGGGTTGGGGCTGAAGAAGCCGAGAATCAGACCGATGAACAGGCCCAGCCAGGCCCCGGTGAGCACACCGCCGCCGAGCACCTTGGGCCAGGACAGCCTGCCCGTGACTCGTTCGACCTGCATCAGGTCGACGCCGACGATGGTCACCTGTTGGACCGGGAACTGCTGGTCAGACAGGTAATCGACGGCGCGCTGCGCCTCGGCGTAGGTCGGGTACGAGCCGATCGGCCACCCCTTGGGAGGAGTCGGCAGACCGACCGGGCGGCCCCGTCCGGCAGCGGGGACGCCCGAGGCCACACCGGGATTCTGTCCGGATTGGAACGGGCTGGTCATCTCCTGCAACTCCTTCGCGTCAGCGGCGTCACCACAGTCTCTTCGACGGTCTCTGTCACCGTCCGCATTGTCAACGCCTGACGCGCCGCAAAGGTGCCCGACCGACGAGCACCGCGCCCCGCAACTCTTAGGCTAGGTTGATCAGCATGACCAATCCGGACGACGACGCAGGCCGAAACGAGCGTTCCGAGCCCCCCGCCGGTGGATCTGAACCGCAGTTCAGCGGACATGAAGCGGCCTCCGGCGAGCAGTCTCCCGCCCCTCGGGCCGATGACGACACGCCGCCGGCATACAACCCGCCGCCTTCCGGCTATTCGCAGCCACCGGGCTATTCGCAGCCGCCGGGCTCTTCCGAGCCCTCCGGCTACTCGCAACCGTCGGGCTATCCACCGTCCGGCTATCCGCCGCCCTCCGGTTACACCCCACCGCAGCCCTCCGGGTATCCCCCGCCGTACGGCGACGCCGGCTCGCCGCCCTATCAGGGTTACGGCCAGCCGTCCTACCCGCCCCCGCCCCCCTACGGTCCGGGTGGTTATCCGTCGGCCGACCTGGGCTACGGCGCTCCGGTGTCCCGGGGAACCAATCAGCTCGCGATCGCCTCTCTGGTCGCGTCGATCCTCGGCGTGTGCTGCGGTATCGGCTCGATCGTGGGCATCGTGCTCGGCATCATCGCGATCAACCAGATCAAGGAACGCGGCCAGGACGGGCGAGGTCTGGCCGTCGCGGGCATCGCGGTCGGCGCGGTGACCCTGCTGATCAGCCTGGTGTGGACCCTCTCGGTCCTTGCGAGCTGACGCAGCGGTGACGGGCGATGAGCGACCAGCGACCGCCTGACGGCTTCGACCGGCCGCTGGACTACCCCGAGGACGCCGGGTTGCCGCCGCCGGTCTACCCGACCCCCCACCCCGGGTTGCCCGGATCCGGTTACTACCCGCCCCACCCCGGCTTCGCCGGATATCCGCCGCCGCAGCCGCCTCCGGGCACCAACGGCAAGGCGATCGCCGCGTTGGTGTGCGCAGTGGCCGGGCTGGCGTGCTGCCTGCCCGCGCTGGCCGGCCTGGTGCTGGGATTGATCGCGATGAACGACACGAAACGCAGCGGCCAGAGCGGCCACTCGCTGGCCGTGGCCGCGGTCATCATCAGCTCGCTCGCGATCGTGGGCTACTTCGTGTATTTCCTGGTGTTCGCCATGGTGTCGGGCCCGTCGACCGGTTAGGCGAGCGGGCTGAACCGCTCGCCGGTGCGCTGCATCCCCGCGGCGCGTCCCTGCCCGGCGATGACGAGCGCCATCTTGCGGCTGGCTTCGTCGATCATCTCGTCGCCCAGCATCACCGCTCCCCTGGCGCCACCGGCGCGCGACGTGTGCCATTCGTAGGCCTCGAGGATCAGCTCGGCGTGGTCGTAGGCATCCTGGCGGGGACTGAAGATCTCGTTGCCGGCCTCGATCTGGTCGGGATGCAGAACCCATTTTCCGTCGTAACCCAACGCCGCCGACCGCCCGGCCACCCGGCGGAACGCGTCGACGTCGCGCACTTTGAGGTACGGGCCGTCGATCGCGGCGACACCGTGGGCGCGGGCGGACACCAGGATGCGCATCAGCACGTGGTGGTAGGCGTCGCCGACGTCGTAGCCCGCAGGCTGCTCCCCGACCTCGAGGGTGCGCATGTTCAGGCTGGCCATCAGATCCGCCGGGCCGAGCACCAGCGCCTGTACGCGCGGCGCGGACGCGATCGCGTCGATGTTGGTCAAGCCCCTGGCGTCTTCGATCTGCGCCTCGATTCCGATGCGCCCCACCGGCAGTCCATGGGTGGCCTCGAGTTGGCCGAGGAGAAGGTCGAGCGCGCGGACGTGGGCGGCCTCGGTCACCTTCGGCAGCACGACGACGTCCACCGAGGCACCGGCGCGCGCGACCACCTCGATGACGTCGGCGTGGGTCCACGGCGTGGTCCAGTCGTTGACGCGCACGCCGCGCAGCTGGCCCGCCCACCCGTCCTCGGCCAGCGCTTCCGCCACCTGGGCGCGCGCTTGGCTTTTCGCATCCGGTGCGACCGCGTCCTCGAGATCGAGAAAAACCTGATCGGCAGGCAGCGTTTTGGCTTTCTGGATCATCTTGGGGTTGCTGCCCGGCACGGACAGACAGGTGCGGCGGGGGCGATACCGGTTTTCCACACCAACACTCTCTACTCTTGACAACCATGGCGTCGGTCAACCGGGTCTATGCGGCCCGACTCGCGGGGATGGTGGTGCTGGGCCCCGACGGCGAATCGATCGGCCGCGTGCGAGATGTGGTGATCGGCATCAGCATCGTGCGCCAGCAGCCCCGCGTCCTGGGCTTGGTGATCGAGCTACTCAGCCGCAGAAGGATTTTCGTCCCGATACTGCGAGTCACCGCGATCGAACCCGGAGCGGTGACCCTCTCGACGGGCAATGTCTCACTGCGCCGCTTCGCTCAGCGGCCCGGCGAGGTCCTCGTCCTGGGCCAGGTGCTCGAAACCCGGGTCCGCGTCGACGACCCGGACCTGAGCCAGCTGGCCGGCATCGACGTCGTCGTCGTCGACCTCGGCATCGAACAGACCCGCCGCCGGGACTGGATGGTGACCAAGGTGGCTGTGCGCCCCCAGCGCAGGCTGGGGCGGCGCAGCAACGTCTACACCGTCGACTGGCAGCACGTCCACGGCCTGACCCCGTCGGGTCTGGCGATGCCCGACCAGGGCGTCGCCCAACTGCTGGAACAGTTCCAGGGCCAGCGGCCCATCGAGGTCGCCGACGCGGTGCGGGAGCTGCCCCCCAAACGGCGCTACGAGGTGGTCAACGCCCTCGACGACGAACGCCTGGCCGACGTGCTGCAGGAACTGCCCGAGGACGAACAGCTCTCGGTGCTCAAACAGCTGCAGACCGACCGCGCGGCCGACGTGCTCGAGGCGATGGACCCCGACGACGCCGCCGATCTGCTGGGCACCATGACGCCGGCCGACGCGGAGCAGTTCCTGCGCCGCATGGATCCGGAGGACTCCGAAGACGTCCGGCGTCTGCTCAGTCACTCGCCCAACACCGCGGGCGGGTTGATGACCTCCGAGCCGGTGGTGCTCGCCCCCGACACCACCGTGGCCGAAGCCCTTGCCCGCGTACGTGATCCGGATCTCACCCCGGCGCTCGCGTCGCTGGTGTTCGTCGCGCGACCACCCACGGCCACCCCCACCGGACGGTATCTGGGCTGTGTGCATCTGCAGCGTCTGTTGCGCGAGCCGCCCGCGGCACTGGTCAGTGGGATTCTCGATACCGATCTGCCCAGCCTGCGCCCAGAGGACTCGCTGGGCGCGCTGACGCGCTACTTCGCCGCCTACAACCTGGTGTGTGGGCCCGTGGTCGACGAGGAGAGCCATCTGGTGGGCGCCGTGTCGGTCGACGACGTCCTCGACCACCTGTTGCCTGACGACTGGCGCGAACGGGAAGCCGAACCCGTCATCGTGACTGCCGAGACGCCGACATGAGCGACTCGTCGGCGCGGCAGCGCCTGGACACCCCGCGGGTGTCACGCTCGATCGGCCCGCGTCTGGACGTCGAGGCCGTCGGCGCATTCAGTGAGAGCATCGCGCGGTTCCTCGGCACCGGGCGCTACCTGGCGATCCAGACGATGGTCGTCATCGCCTGGATCCTGCTGAACATCGGCGCCTTCGCCTGGCAGTGGGACCCCTACCCGTTCATCCTGCTCAACCTCGCGTTCTCCACCCAGGCCGCGTACGCGGCGCCGTTGATCCTGCTGGCGCAGAACCGCCAGGAGAACCGCGACCGCGTCTCGCTCGAGGAAGACCGCCGGCGCGCGGAGCAGACCAAGGCGGACACCGAGTACCTGGCCCGGGAACTGGCCGCGCTGCGTCTGGCGGTCGGTGAAGTGGCCACCCGTGATTACCTGCGCCGCGAGCTGGAGGAGATCCGCGAGCTGATCGCCGACCTTCAGCCCGCCACCGGCGCAGACCGGCCGAGCAAACAGCAGTCGGAGAAGCGGCCCAAGAAATCAGGGTGACGGCTGTGGCGATAGTTGTTACACAGCCGTGGCCCAATAGGTATGGTGGCGAAGTTCACAGGCGATCACACAGCTAGGACGGTTGAGTGCATATAGGGGGAGTCTCGGCCCTCCGAGCAGCGCGGCGCCGAGCAACCGATGTTGTCCGTATGCCGGTGTTCGGCGTCGCCGCGGTGATCACCCCCTTGGTGCTGGCCGGCGCGGTCGGCGGATCTCCGCCGTCGGCGCACGGCGGGGCGGCACGCGATTCGGCGGTCGTCCCCATGGCCGCGGTGGTGGCCGCTCCCGCCGATGACTCGGGCGCCTCGGTCGTCGCGGTGATGAAGACGCCGACCCCGCTGCGGGTCGCCGGCGTCACCGCATCCGCCCCGCCACCGTCGGCGGTCGTCAATGCCCCGGGCACGCTGCGCATCCCCTCGATGGCGCTGGCCGCCTACCGCAACGCTGAGTCGATGATGGCCACCGCCTACCCGGGCTGCGGGGTCAGCTGGAATCTGTTGGCCGGTATCGGCCGCATCGAGTCGATGCACGCCAACGGCGGGGCCACCGACGCGCGTGGCACCGCCGTACGACCGATCTACGGTCCGGCGTTGGACGGCACGCTGCCGGGTAACGAAGTCATCGTGCAGAGCCGCTCGGCCGACCGGGTGGTGTATGCCAGGGCCATGGGGCCCATGCAGTTCCTGCCGGGCACCTGGTCGCGCTACGCCTCCGACGGTGACGGCGACGGCAAGGCCGACGTGCAGAACCTGTTCGATTCGTCTCTGGCCGCGGCCCGCTATCTGTGCAGCGGTGGCCTGAACCTGCGCGACCAGGGCGATGTGGTGGCCTCGATCCTGCGCTACAACAACTCGATGGCCTATGCGCGCAACGTGCTCAGCTGGGCGGCGTCCTACGCCACCGGCGTCGTGCCCGTCGACCTGCCGCCGATCACCGGGCCGGTGCCGGAGCTGAGTCCGGCAGCCACCGCGGTCAACATGCATCTGCTCGAGAGCTCCCAGGGACTCGGTCCGGGGATGCCGCTCAATGCCACCGGGTTGCCCGCCGACGACCCGATGTCGCTGCTGCCGATGATGGGACGCACCGACGCCGCCGGCCTGCTCAACACCAACGTCCCCGGTTTCGCACCAGGCCAGTCGCTGGGTCCGCTTCCCGGCCCCGCTCCGGAGGCGCCGCCCGAACCCGCCCCGGCGCCCCAGCTGAGCTGGCTGCCGCCGTGGATGCAGCCCCAGCAAAAGCAACCGGACTGCGCGGTGTTCTGCATCAAGGACTCCGTCCCGCCCGCGCCTGCGGTTGCGCCCGGACCGATGCCCCCGGGTCCGGCCGCACCCGGCCCGATGCCCCCGGGTCCGGTGGCCCAGCCGCTGCTTCCCCCGGGACCGGCCGCGTCGCCGCCGGCGCCGGGACCGGCCGCTTCGCCGTCGGCTCCAGGACCGTTGCAGCTCGCCCCGCCCCCGGCCCCGGCAGCGGGATTGCCGCCTGGTCTGGGGCCTGCCCCCGGCCCGGCCGGCTGAACCCGGCCGAATTCGGGGCCGCACGGGTCCGCGGCCTAGACTCGACGGCGATGTCATCTACTTCGCATGACCTGGAATCGGCGGTCCGCGCCGCACTGTCCAAGGTGGTCGACCCCGAGCTGCGCCGTCCGATCACCGAGGTCGGCATGGTCAAGAACGTCACCGTCGACAACGACGACTCGGTGCATGTCGAGATCTACCTCACCACGTCGGCCTGTCCGAAGAAGACCGAGATCAGCGAGCAGGTGACTCGGGCGGTCAGCGACGTGCCCGGCACCGGTGCGGTGCGCGTGAGCCTGGACGTCATGAACGACGAGCAGCGCGCCGAGCTGCGCAAGCTGCTGCGTGGCGACTCGCGGGAACCGGTGATCCCGTTCGCCCAGCCCGGCTCGTTGACCAAGGTCTACGCCGTCGCGTCGGGCAAGGGCGGGGTCGGCAAATCCAGCGTCACGGTCAACCTGGCGGCGGCGCTGGCCGCGCGGGGCCTCTCGGTGGGCGTGCTGGACGCCGACATCTACGGGCACTCCGTACCACGCATGATGGGGACGACCGACCGCCCCACCCAGGTCGACTCGATGATCCTGCCCCCGATCGCCCACAACGTGCGGGTGATCTCGATCGCGATGTTCACCCAGGGCAACACACCGGTGGTTTGGCGCGGTCCGATGCTGCACCGCGCGCTTCAGCAGTTCCTCGCCGACGTGTACTGGGGTGACCTGGACGTGCTGCTGCTGGACCTGCCGCCCGGCACCGGTGACATCGCGATCTCGGTCGCCCAGTTGATCCCGGGTGCCGAGATCCTGGTGGTGACCACGCCGCAGATGGCCGCGGCCGAGGTGGCCGAACGGGCCGGCGCGATCGCGCTGCAGACCCGGCAGCGCATCGCCGGTGTCGTCGAGAACATGGTCGACGGTCCGGTCGTGAAGATGTTCGGCGAGGGCGGCGGCCGGCATGTGGCCGACAGCCTGTCTCGCTCGACGGGCACCGACGTGCCGCTGTTGGGCCAGGTGCCGCTGGATCCCGAGCTGGTCGGCGCCGGCGACACCGGCATCCCGCTCGTGCTCAGCGCCCCGAACTCCGCCGCAGGCCAGGAGTTGCACAAGATCGCCGACGCCCTCTCGAACCGCAAGCGCGGCCTGGCCGGCATGTCGCTGGGACTCGATCCCGCCGGCCGCTGAGCCGCGCGGGGCGAGCCGCCGGCCGCCGAGCCGCGCGGCAACCACGCCGCCAGGCGCCGGGGCGGGAGGCTAGGTGGCGTCGGTGTCGAACTTCGTCGCCGCGGAGCTGTCCGCCGGTGGCATGACCGCGGCCGGGCCGGGGCCGGACTGAGGCTTTTCGGGCTTGTCCGGCCTTGCCGGGCCCTGGGCCTTCGGGTCGCCGTCGAACTTGCCGGTGAAGATCGAGTCGTCGCCGTCGAGCAGATGCTTGGTCAGCGCCGCGCGCGGGGTCATCCCCCGGAGTTTCTGCAGCTCCGACAGCGGCTCGCGCAGGTCGTCGAACTCCGGGCCGAAGTCCTGGCGCAGCTGGCTGGTGGCACCGGTGAGGTAGTCCCGCGCCTGCTTCACCGCACCCGCCGTCCACCGGATGGCACCGGGTAACCGTTCCGGCCCGAGGATCACCAATCCGGCGATCACCAGGACCAACATCTCGCCCCAGCCGACGTTGGCGAACATGGGCTAGGTGCTGGTATCCGCGCCGGGCGTCACCGTCAGCGTCACGGTGCGGCCTTCCCGGACCACCTCGATGGGTGCCGGTTCACCGATCTTGAGCTGACGGACGGCGACGACGAACTCGTCGGCGTCGGCGACCGTGCGGTCGCCGACCTTGATCACCACGTCGTTCTCCAGGATCCCGGCCTGCTCGGCGGGACCGCCGGCGGCGACGTTGGCGATCTGGGCCCCCTTGGCGAGGTCGTTGCTCACCGAACGGGCCGTGAGACCCAGTGTCGGATGCGAGATCTTGCCGTTCTCGATCAACGTCTCGACGACCTGTTTGACCTCGTTGACCGGGATCGCGAACCCGAGACCGCTGGCACTGTCGGACAGCGACTTGCCCGCGGTGTTGATACCGATGACCTCGGAGCTCATGTTGATCAGCGGCCCGCCGGAGTTGCCGTGGTTGATCGAGGCGTCGGTCTGCACGCCGTCGATGACGGTGTCGGTGTCGGAGCCGTCGCCCGACAGCGGCACGGGCCGATTCAGGGCGCTGATGATGCCGTGGGTGACGGTGCTGCGCAGCCCGAGTGGGGCGCCCGCGGCGATCACTTCCTCACCGACGGTGAGCTTGTCCGAGTCGCCCATGCGGGCCACCACGAGATTGTCGACGTTGTCGACCTTGAGCACCGCGAGATCGGTCTTGGGGTCGCGGCCCACCAGGTTGGCGGGGACCTCGGTGCCGTCGTTGAACACCACCGACATCTGGAACTTGCTGGGGTTGGTGGCGGCCTCGGAGATCACGTGGTTGTTGGTGACGACGTAGCCCCGTTCGTCGACCACGACGCCAGAACCCTGCGACCCCTCGGTGTCGCTGGTCGCCTCGATCGTCACCACCGAATCGGCCACCGCGGCTGCGACCTCGGCGAACGCGCCGCCGTGCACTTCGGGATTGTCGGTGGTCTCCAGGGTGACCTTCGACGTGGTGAACGCCTCCACGACCTCGGCGGTCTTCCGGCCCACCACGCCGCCGGCGACGCCGATGACCAGCGCAACGATCGCCAGCAGCCCCAGCGCGGCGAAGGACACCTTGCGGCCGAAAAGCACGTCGCGGACGCCGAGCTTGCCGGCCGGTGCACTCTGCACCTGCGGGCCGCTCGGGGCCAGCGCCGGGGTGCCCAGCCCGACGGGTGCGCCTGGGTTGCGCCACGGATCGTCGACGTCGTCGATATCACCGCCGCGTTCGGCATCGAGCGCGCCGGCATCGGTGGGATGGCGTTGCAGTGAATCACCGCTCGCGTCCGGGCGTCCGAAAGCCTCGGCGAGCACCGGGTCGGGCGCCTGGTCCTTCGGGGTGTACTCACCCTGGTCGCGGTGTTGCTCGGCGTTCAGGAAAGAGCCCTCGACGCCGGACGGCCGGCCGAACGCGCGCTGGGCGGCCGGATCGACCGGCGGACGCGACACCGGGCGCGGCTCGAGACGCTCCCGGCCGGTCTGGTCCAGATTGCTCACGGGTACATGATCCTTCTTTTGTCGCGGCGCCTGCTCGCTCATGTTCACTCGGCGTCAGCAACCGTCGACGCAGGCCGCCGGCCGAAAATCTGTCTCTACCCTACCGGCGTCTGCGGCGAGCGCGCCGCGCGTCCTCAGCTAACGGCGACCCCTCGGTGGCCTCAGGGGGTTCCACCGGTGAGTGGTGCGGGATCTGCGACAACAGTCCCAACAACGAACTGGGCATGTCCACCGGAAGGGAGTCCCGCAACGCCGCGCGGGCCTGCCGCTGGGCATCGACCTCCATCGCGCAGTCCGGACACAACGACAGATGGTGGGCGGCGCGCAGGTGCGCACTCATGCGTAGCTCGCCGTCGACGAATGCGGCAATCGCCTCGATCGACAGATGCTCGGTGGAGCCGAACTGGCGCGGACCGACGGGCGCGTCGCTCTGCGAGGCGAAATGCGACGGAAGCCAGGAGAAGGCGCGCCGGAAAGCGTGTCCGGGATCGAACATCGCCCAACTCCTCTCGGCTCGACAGGACTGCTTCGAATGTAGCGCGCCGAGCTGTGAGTCAGCGCACGCAACTCAGGCCGGGCGTGCCTCGTCGAACATCTGTCCGCTGGTGTTCGCCTGATGCGCCAGGTAGTCGCGCAACGCCTGACGGCCGCGGTGGATACGACTGCGCACGGTTCCGAGCTTGACGCCCAGCGTCGCACCGATCTCTTCGTAGGACAGTCCCTCGATGTCGCACAGCACCACCGCGGCGCGGAACTCGGGCGGCAGCGAATCCAGGGCCGCCTGCAGGTCCGGACCGAGGCGGGAGTCGTGGAAGATCTGCTCGGGGTTCGGCTCGTCGGCGGGCACCCGGTCGTAATCCTCGGGCAGGGCTTCCATCCGGATTCGGCCGCGGCGGCGCACCATGTCGAGGAACAGGTTGGTGGTGATGCGGTGCAGCCAGCCTTCGAACGTCCCCGGCTGGTAGTTCTGCACCGACCGGAAGACGCGGATGAACGTCTCCTGCGTCAGGTCCTCGGCGTCGTGCTGATTGCCCGAGAGGCGATAAGCCAGCCGGTACACCCGGTCGGCGTGCTGGCGGACCAGCTCGTCCCAGCTCGGCATCGCGGCATGGTCGCCGGTGGCGTCGAACACCGCTGTTCCGGTCAGTTCGTCGGACGGCTCGACCCACTCGGCATCGGTGTACTGCTCCCGGTGCGCCATCGACACCGGGGCGGCAACGGATGAAGTCGCGGGGGCGGAGTTGGTGGTCGTCGGATCCTCCAGGTCGTGCCGGTCGCGATCGTCCTCGGACGGCCGCTCGGTACCCACAACACGGTGCAGCAGGGGGTTGTTCCCGAAGCGCCGGTGGTCACCGCGTGCGCTGGGTGCGCCGTCTGTCATGCGCTTACCGTCTCCCGTGCTGGTGTGCCAGACATATGAGATAACTGAACATTTCCTGAGAACATTCGCTACCCCTTTTTTCACCTGCACAAACTGGCCGCCGGAACCGGAAATTATGGCCGCCGGGGCCGGGCGTGTCGGGGTATCGGGCGCCGCTCGCGCGCTCTACGCTGCGGGCATGTCCAGCACCGACGAGCCCGCCGCCGGCCCTCGGGAACCTCAGGGGTCCGGGGAGTCCCGAGGCGATCGTCAACCACGCCGAGCATTCGATCTCCGAGGACGCGATCGTCGCTGCCGCCCGCGAGCGAGCGGTGGACATCGGAGCCGGGGCGGTCACTCCGGCGGTGGGCGCGCTGCTGTGCGTGCTGGCCAAGCTCACCGATGCGCGCGCCGTGGTCGAGGTCGGCACCGGCGCCGGTGTCAGCGGGCTGTGGCTGCTGTCGGGGATGCGCGAGGACGGTGTGCTGACCACCATCGACGTCGAGCCCGAGCATCAGCGCATCGCCAAGCAGGCGTTCAGCGAAGCCGGGGTGGGCCCGGGCCGGACCCGGCTGATCAGCGGCCGCGCCCAGGAGGTGCTGACGCGGTTGGCCGATGAAACCTACGACCTGGTGTTCATCGACGCCGATCCCGCGGATCAGCCGCAGTTCGTGGTCGAGGGCATTCGCCTGCTCCGCGAAGGGGGTGCGGTCATCGTGCACCGTGCCGCACTCGGCGGCCGGGCCGGTGACGCGTCGGCCAACGACGCCGAGGTCAGCGCGGTGCGCGAGGCGGCCCGGCTGATCGCCGAGGACGAGCGCCTCACCCCGGTGCTGATTCCGCTGGGCGACGGCCTGCTCGCCGCGGTGCGCGGCTGAGGCGCTGCCACCGGTGCGCGGCTGAGGCGCTGCCACCGGTGCGCGAAACCCATGCGCCGAGCGTGCAGAAATTGCGAAGAATCGGCTGAATCTTCGCAAGGAGTTCACGTTCGGCGAGGTCGTCGGCACCCGCGGCTGCCTCACCGACCAGCCGGCGCGCGGTCAGCTCCTCCACGACCAGCCGGCCCACGGTCCAGCCGGCCCGCGGTCAGTTCTTCCGCGGTCAGCTCCTCCGCGACCAGCCGGCCCGCCGTCAGTTCCTCCGCGGTCAGCTCCTCCGCGGTCCAACCGGCCCGGGGTCAGCAGGCCCGCGGTCGGCTCCTCCGCGGTCAGCCGGCCCGCGACCAGCTTGTGGCCGCCGATTCCCGCAGGACCCCTTTTGCGCCTCCAGCGGGAAACCCCTTGACCGCTCGCTGAACGGGCGTTTAATGTACTGAACATGCGTTCAGGCGACGATCTGACCGCGGTAGCGCGGATCCGGGACGCGGCCATCGAGACATTCGGCCGCGAGGGCTTCGCGGTCGGGATCCGGTCGATCGCGGCGGCGGCCGGGGTGAGCCCCGCACTGGTGATGCACCATTTCGGATCGAAAGACGGGCTGCGTAAGGCCTGTGACGACCACATCGCCCGGACCGTCCTCGAATCCAAGACCGAGTCGATCCAGACCACCGACGCCGCGACGTGGTTCGCGCAGCTGGCCGAAATCGAGGACTACGCCCCCATGATGGGCTATCTGGTTCGTAGCCTGCAGACCGGTGGCGAGCTGGCGAAAACGTTGTGGCGCACCATGATCGACAACACCGAGCAGTACATCGAAGCCGGCGTCCGCGCCGGCACCGTCAAGCCGAGCGCCGATCCACGGGCCAGGGCGCGCTTCCTCGCCATGACGGGCGGCGGGGCCTTCCTGCTGTACCTGCAGCTGCACGACGACCCGTCGGATCTGCGCGCCGTGCTTCGCGACTACAGCGAGGACATGGTGCTCCCCGCGCTCGAGCTGTACACCAACGGCTTGATGACCAGCTCGACGATGTACGAGGCGTTTCTGGCCAGACGCGAGCAGGGCCTTGCCTTCACACCGACAGAAAGGGATGACGATGGCTGACACCCACGGCGGTGAACTCGCCGTCGACATCCGGGGGCTGATCAAGTCCTTCGGACACACCAGGGCGCTCGACGGCCTCGACCTCAGCGTCGCCGCCGGCAGCGTGACCGGCTTCCTGGGCCCCAACGGGGCCGGCAAGTCCACCGCGATCCGGGTGCTGCTGGGCCTGCTTCGCGCCGACCGGGGCACAGTGCGGCTGCTGGGCGGCGACCCGTGGCGCGACGCGGTGAACCTGCACCGCCGAATCGCCTACGTCCCGGGCGACGTGACGATCTGGCCCAACCTGACGGGCATGCAGGCCATCGACTTCCTGGCTCGACTGCGGGGCACCGAGAACGTCGACACGAAGCGGCGTGACGACCTGATCGAGCGCTTCGAACTCGACCCGAGCAAGAAAGCCCGCACCTATTCGACGGGCAACCGGCAGAAGGTCGCGATCGTGGCCGCGTTCAGCACCGACAGTGAGTTGCTCATCCTCGACGAACCCACCGCCGGCCTGGATCCGTTGATGGAGCAGCGGTTTCAGGAGTGTGTCCGCGAGGTGGCCGAGCGCGGCGCCGCCGTGTTGCTGTCCAGCCACATCCTCGGCGAGGTCGAAAAGCTCTGCGACACGGTGACGATCATCCGAGCGGGACGCACCGTGAAATCGGGGACCTTGCACCAGATGCGCCACTTGATGGCGACCACTGTCACCGCGCGCACCCGCGGCGATGCGCAACGGCTCCGAGAGGCCGACTACGTCAGAGAACTCGAGGTCGACGACGGTCGGGTGCGGTTCGCGGTGGACCGTAGCGATCTGGACCGGGCGATGGCCGACCTCAGCGGACTCGGTATTGAGGACCTGACCGTGGCACCGGCCTCGCTGGAAGACCTGTTTCTGCGCGAGTATCAGCGGGCGGGGTCATGAGCGCCACCGCCACCACACCGGCCCGGGCCCGTCACCACGCCGCCCCGGCGGCGTCCCGCTGGACCGGCACGGCCCACCTCGTCAGGCTGGCGCTGCGCCGCGACCGCGTCCGGCTGACGGTGTGGATCTCGGTGCTGACCGCGATGATGCTGTACACCCCGAACGCGCTGGAGCTCGCCTACCCCGACGAGGCGCAGCGGCTCACCCGCGTGCAACTTCTCCAGACGCCCGCCGGAATCATGATGGGCGGACCGATGTTCGGCCGCAACGAGACCGATCTCGGGGCGATGATGGCCAACGAACTGATGCTGACGCTGATCGTTGCCACGTCGATCCTTGCCATCCTCACCGTGATTCGGCACACCCGCGCCGAAGAGGAAAGCGGAACAGCCGAACTGGTGCTGGCATCGCCGGTGGGCCGGTATGCCCGCACCACGGCCGCCCTGCTCGTCGTCGGCGCAGTGAATGCCGTGATCGCCGTGACGATGACAGCGGCGATGGCGGCCAGTGGCTTCGCCGTCGCGGACACCGCGGCGATGTGTATCGGCGTCACGGCCGTGGCCACCGTGTTCGGCGCCGTCGCCGCGGTGACGGCCCAGCTGTGGCGGGTCGCTCGGGCCGCGAGCGGCGCGGCGATGGCGCTGCTCGCGCTGGCAGCGCTGATCCGCGGCGTCGGCGACGTCATCGACCATTCGGGTAGTGCATTGAGCTGGTTCTCCCCCATCGCCTGGGCCCAGCAGATGCGCGCGTTCGTCGATCTGCGCTGGTGGCCGCTCGCTCTTCTGCTGGTGGTGACGGTTGTGCTGATCGCGCTCGCAGCCGTGCTCGAAGCGCGCAGGCAGTACGACGACGGCATCCTGGCCACCAGCGGGGAACGACCCGGCGCGAAGCCGATCCGCAGTGTGATCGGTCTGCATCTGCTGCTGCAACGCGGCTCGCTGATCGGCTGGACGGTGGGTTTGTTCCTGGCGGGGTTGGCGTTCGGCTCGATGACCAAGTCGCTGCGCGACGCCGCGCAGACCAACGAACTCATCGCCCGCATGCTGGCCGCGCAGGGCAACGACGGGATCTACACGACGATGTCGCAGTTCCTCGCCGCCGTCGCCGCGGCCTACGTGACCACCGCGGTGCTGCGGGTGTACTCCGACGAGCAGGCCGGGCTCGGCGAGTCGGTCCTGGCGGGCGCGGTGTCGCGGTGGTCCTGGCTGGTGGGTGCGGTCGTGACCTCCGTCCTCGGCGGGGCGGTGTTGATGTTCTTCGCGGGCCTGGGCAACGGCCTCGGTGCGGGCCTGACGATGGGCGAGCCCCAGACGGTGGTGAGGCTGACGCTGGCCGGGCTGTCCTATGTCCCTGCCCTGGCGGTGATGGCCGCCGTCGCCGCGCTGGCGGTGGCATTGCGCCGGACGTGGATCGCCTGGCTGGCCGTGACTTTCGTGATCACGGCGCTCTACCTGGGTGCACTGCTGCGGCTGCCGCAGTGGCTGATCGACCTGTCCCCGGTCGGCCAGACCACGGTGCCCACCGACGTTCCCGTCGGGGCGTTGGCCGTGATGGTGGCGGTGGCGGCACTGATCACGCTGCTGGCAGGGTCGGTGTACCGGCGCCGTGATGCGGCCTGACGGCGCTGCGCGTCGCGACGTCGGCGGCGCTCGACCCGATGCTGCGCCCGTGTCCTCGACGAGCAGCGGCCCTGACCGCCGAACTCACCGGATATCGCGAACAGGTTCGCCACCGACTCGTCCCCGGGGTGTGGTGACCCGCCGCATACTGGAGTGATGGAACTGCTGACCGGCTTCGGGCTGGCGGCCGCGGCGGGGTTGAACGCCTACATTCCGCTGCTCGCGCTCGGACTGCTGGCCCGCTTCACCGACCTGGTGACGCTGCCGGCGTCCTGGGCCTGGCTGGAGAACGGCTGGGTCATGACGATCGTCGCCGTGCTGTTGTGCGTCGAGGCCGTCGCCGACAAGGTGCCCGCGCTGGATTCCGTCAACGACACCGTTCAGACACTGGTGCGCCCCACCGCCGGCGGCATCGTGTTCGGCTCGGGAACGGCCGCCCAGACGTCGGCGGTCGCCGATCCGGGGGCCTTCGCCCAGTCGGGGCAGTGGGTTCCGGTGGCGGTGGGCGTGGCCGTCGCGCTGACGGTGTCGCTGACGAAGTCGACGGTGCGTCCGGCGGCCAACGTGGCGACGGCGGGCACCGCGGCACCGGTACTGAGCACGCTGGAGGACGTGGCCAGCGTGGCGCTGGTGTTCCTGGCGATTCTGGTGCCGGTACTGGTCCTGGTGGCCGTCGTCGTGATGATGTGGGCGGCGGTGCGGATCATCCGCAGGCGCCGTGGCCGCTCCCGCAGTGCGTCCGCAGCCTAGGCTGCTGGCTGAGCACCGGGTATCCCGGCGTGATGCCCTGACGTGGCACACCACCGGCCGCGCGGGCGGTGCGCGCGCACGGGTTCCGGTGGGTCAGACCCAGACGCCTTTACCGACGGCCACCACGCCACCGGAGCTGACCGAGAAGCGTTCCCGGTCCTTCTCGACGTCGACACCGACCATCTCGCCGGGGCCGACCACGACGTTCTTGTCCAGGATGGCGTGGCGCACCACCGCGCCGCGTCCGATGCGGGCGCCGGGCATGACCACACTGCCCTCCACGATCGCGCCGTCCTCGACCACGACGTTGCTGGACAGTACCGAATTACGCACCGATGCAGCAGAAATGATGCTGCCCGCACCGACGACGGACTCCTGCGCGGACCCGCCGTTGACGAACTTGGCCGGCGCGAGGTTCTCCGAGCTGCCACGGATCGGCCAGCGCTTGTTGTAGAGGTTGAACACCGGGTGCACCGACACCAGGTCCATGTGGGCGTCGTAGAACGCGTCGAGCGTGCCGACGTCACGCCAGTAGGCGTGGTCACGTTCCGTCGCCCCGGGGACCTCGTTGTCGTTGAAGTCGTAGACCGCGGCCATGCCGTCGGCGACCAGTCGCGGGATGATGTCGCCGCCCATGTCGTGGTCGGAGTCGTCGTCCTCGGCGTCGGCGCGGATGGCGTCGATGAGCACCTTGGTGGTGAAGATGTAGTTACCCATCGACACGAACGTCTGATCGGGGTCGTCCGGCGTTCCCGGCGGGTCGGCGGGCTTCTCGATCCACCCCCGGATGCGGCCCGATTCGTCGGCGTCGATGCACCCGAACGCGCTGGCCTCCGAGCGTGGCGCCCGGATACCGGCGACCGTCGCACCCGCGCCGCTCTCGATGTGCGCCTGGACCATCTGTTCGGGATCCATCCGGTACACGTGGTCGGCGCCGAAGATCACGATGTAGTCGGGGTCCTCGTCGTAGATCAGGTTCATCGACTGGTAGATCGCGTCGGCCGACCCGGTGTACCAGCGCGGCCCCAGACGCTGCTGCGCCGGCACCGGGGTGATGTACTCACCGGCAAGCCCCGATAACCGCCAGTTCTGCGAGATGTGGCGATCCAGCGAATGAGACTTGTATTGGGTGAGTACACAGATTCGCAGGTATCGGGCGTTGACGAGATTCGACAGCACGAAATCGATCAACCGATAGGCACCCCCGAAGGGCACGGCGGGCTTGGCCCGGTCGGCCGTCAGCGGGTACAGCCGCTTGCCCTCTCCGCCTGCGAGGACGATGCCAAGCACATGTGGCGCTTCCCTCATGCTGCCAACCTATCCGCACGTAGGGACAGGGGCCAGCCATTCGCGCTATTGGGCGGGGTGTCGGGCTGTCCATCAAGACAATTGGGGATGCGGCGCGGCGGCCCTCGATACCGGCTACGGTCGACGGCATGCGGGTGGCGATGATGACTCGGGAGTACCCACCCGAGGTGTACGGCGGAGCGGGCGTCCACGTCACCGAGCTCGTCGCTCAACTGCGGCATCTGTGCGAGGTGGACGTGCACTGCATGGGCGCTCCGCGGCCCGAGGCGACCGTCGCGCAGCCGGACCCTGCCCTGCAGGGCGCCAACTTCGCCCTCACCACGCTGTCGGCCGACCTGAACATGGTCAATGCCGCCTCGACGGCCGCCGTCGTGCATTCCCACACGTGGTACACCGGGATGGCCGGGCACCTGGCCGCCCTGCTCTACGGCGTCCCGCACGTGCTGACCGCGCATTCGCTGGAACCGATGCGTCCGTGGAAGGCCGAGCAGCTCGGCGGTGGCTACCGGATCTCGTCCTGGGTGGAGAAGACGGCGGTCGAAGCGGCCGCCGCGGTGATCGCCGTCAGCTCCGGGATGCGCGCCGATGTGCTGCGTACCTATCCGGCGCTGGACCCCAACCGGGTGCACGTGGTCCGCAACGGCATCGACACCGACGTCTGGTACCCCGCCCCCCGGCCCGACGACTCGGTGCTGGCGGAACTCGGCGTCGATCCGTCCCGGCCCGTCGTGGCGTTCGTCGGCAGGATCACCCGCCAGAAGGGGGTCGCGCACCTGGTCGCCGCCGCGCACCACTTCTCCCCCGACGTCCAACTGGTGCTGTGCGCCGGTGCGCCCGACACTCCGGAGATCGCCGAGGAGGTGTCCGCCGCGGTCCAGCAGCTCGCGGCCGCGCGCACCGGGGTGTTCTGGGTCCGCGAGATGCTGCCGACCCACAAGATCAGGGAGATACTGTCGGCGGCAACCACATTCGTGTGCCCCTCGGTCTATGAGCCGTTGGGCATCGTGAACCTCGAGGCGATGGCCTGCGGCACCGCGGTGGTGGCCTCGGACGTGGGCGGCATCCCCGAGGTTGTCGACGATCAACGCACCGGACTGCTGGTCCACTACGACCCCGACGACACCGAGACCTTCGAACGCGGTCTCGCGGCCGCGGTCAACGAGCTGGTCGCTGAGCCGCAGCGGGCCCGCGATTTCGGGGCCGCGGGCCGCCAACGCTGCATCGACGAGTTCTCGTGGGCGCAGATCGCCGAGCAGACGCTACGGATCTACCAGCACGTCCTGACCTAGCTTCAGCATGGCCCGTACCACCCAGCCGTCCAGCACGGCCCCCAACAAGGCCCCACAGCAAAGAACCGGCCGCGCGCTACGCGACCGGTTCCTGCTTCGGGCTAGCTCGTGACGCCCCTCAGTTCCTCTCCGAGAGCGGCTGCCTCGTCCGGGGTGAGTTCGACCACCAGTCGGCCACCGCCTTCCAGTGGTACCCGCATCACGATGCCGCGCCCCTCCTTGGTTGCTTCCAGTGGACCGTCTCCGGTCCGGGGCTTCATCGCCGCCATCGAGTGCTCCCTCCACAAAGGCGTGCCCGTCTGGGCCCGGTCTGTTCCCGGAGCCGGCACTGCCCGCTCATACGCGCCGCGGACAGCATCCGGCCTTGAACTGCTACAGAGTCTTATTGTTCCCTATCCTGGCCTGCTCGTGTGCAAAGACCCGCCTATAGCTGCTCCGATGGTGTTTCACCGAGGCGTGGAACCCAGCAGTCGGCGACATGATCGTCGACCATTCCGGTGGCCTGCATCAGGGCGTAGGCCGTCGTCGGCCCCACGAAGCGGAAGCCGCGCCGCTTGAGGTCCTTGGCCATCGCGGTCGACTCCGGGGACACCGCGGCGACGCCGGCCAGATCGGCAGGCCGGCCGCGGGTGAGCCGGTCGGGAGGCGCGAACGACCAGAGCAGCTCGCTGAGGTCCACTCCGGCGTCGGCGAGGTCGGCCACCACCCGGGCATTGGACACCGTGGCCTCGATCTTGGCCCGGTTGCGCACGATGCCGGTGTCGGCGAGCAGGCGTTCGATGTCACCGTCGGTGTAGCGCGCCACGCGTTCGACGTCGAACCCGTCGAACGCGGCGCGGAAGTTGTCCCGCTT
>Ga0310345_10001092_pt1 | contig 32152 bp, 31 predicted proteins | sample HC15DNA20500_MG_FD_204667 | JGI IMG/M metagenome (GOLD analysis project Ga0310345, IMG submission 204667) | Marine microbial communities from station ALOHA, North Pacific Subtropical Gyre - HC15-DNA-20-500_MG | ecosystem: Environmental > Aquatic > Marine > Oceanic | place: Pacific Ocean: North... | reverse complement strand
GTGGATGGGCCATCGCTCAACGGATAAAAGGTACGCCGGGGATAACAGGCTGATGACGCCCAAGAGTCCATATCGACGGCGTCGTTTGGCACCTCGATGTCGGCTCATCACATCCTGGGGCTGGAGAAGGTCCCAAGGGTTCGGCTGTTCGCCGATTAAAGTGGTACGTGAGCTGGGTTCAGAACGTCGTGAGACAGTTCGGTCCCTATCTGCCGTGGGTGTTGGAATGTTGAGAGGATTTGCCCCTAGTACGAGAGGACCGGGGTGAACGTACCTCTGGTGGAGCTGTTGTCGCGCCAGCGGCAGTGCAGCATAGCTATGTACGGACGGGATAACCGCTGAAAGCATCTAAGCGGGAAACCCACCTCAAAACGAGTATTCCCTTGAGAACCGTGGAAGACGACCACGTTGATAGGCCGGGTGTGGAAGTGCAGTAATGCATGTAGCTTACCGGTACTAATCGTTCGATTGGCTTGATTGCTCTCATTTTCAATGTCCACACGCACTCTGTGTGTGTGATGACGAGATTGCTTCGTATTTCTGTCCTTCGCCGGCCTGGTGGTTTTAGCGAAGAGCCTCAACCCGATCCCATTCCGAACTCGGCCGTTAAACTCTTCAGCGCCAATGGTACTATGGCTTAAGCCCTGGGAGAGTAGGTCGCTGCCAGGCCTGCAAAGGACAGAAATTCTCCTCATACGATGTTCGATACACAAAACGCCGTCTCCTTCTGGAGGCGGCGTTTTTGCGTTTGAGGCATGGATACGCACTCACCGGTGATTGCCGCACACCGCGCGATCTCAGTGCGCGCCGACGCAATCATCCGGCATGCGCAGCAATCTTTTCTTCGGCCAGGAACACGCGCTGTTGCTTTGTTTTCGTCATGATCTGGAACAATGATCCCGCATTGCATTTGAACCGGGATCTGATTCCCGCCGACGAATTTTCAGTTCCGACCCAGCCCTCCAGGAGATCTCCATGCGCGATGCCGTCCGCTCCCCGATCGCCGCCTTGACCATGGCCGCAGCTTTCATGCTTGCAGCGTCGTCGCTGAGCGGTCCTGCCTTCGCTCAGGCGAAGCAGCAGCCGGCGCCGGCCAAGCAGGCTGCTGCGCCCAAGCAGGCCGCCGCGCCGGAGCCCGCGCCGCCATTGAAGCAGGTCGAACTGACCGAAAAGCAGATCGAAGCGCTGCTGGCGACGCAGAAGGAAATGGATGCGGCCACCGCCAAGCTGCCGGAAGGCGCACAGGACAAGCCCGATCCCAAGTTGCAGGCGCAGCTTGAAGGCATCGCCAAGAAAAACGGTTTCGCGAGTTTCGACGAATACGGCTCGGTCTACGACAACGTCTCGCTGGTGATGTCGGGCATCGATCCGAAGACCAAGGCGTTCACCGAGCCGCCGGAGATGCTGAAGAAGCAGATCGCCGCGGTGCAGGCCGATACCAAGATTCCCGCCAAGGACAAGAAGGGCATCCTCGAGGACATGAACGGCGCGCTGAAATCGGTCGAGCCGGTCAAGTTTCCGGGCAATGTGACGCTGGTCACGAAGTATTACGACAAGCTCGGCCCGCTGCTTCAGGAAGACGAGTAAATCGTCGCATCGGATTTTGAAGAACGCCGCCTTTCGAGGCGGCGTTTTGCTTTCTGCCGGAAGGTTCTGCCGCTAAGCTCCAGTTCCGTTCGTCCCCGCGAAAGCGGGGACCCACGCTTGCTTTGAGGAACTGGATTCCTGCTTTCGCGGGAATGAGCGGGAGGGTGTGGGGCCTAGGCATGACGCAGATCGACACATCCGAACGCGCGTGGCCGGCGCTGCCTTTCATCGGCTGGCAGGACACCTGCGCGACGCTGCATATGTGGACGCAGGTGGTCGGCAAGATCCGCCTCGCGCTGGAGCCGATGGTGAATCACTGGTGGCAGGTGCCGCTTTATGTCACCGCGACCGGGCTGACGACGTCGCCGATGCCCTATCAGTCGCGCAGTCTGCAGATCGATTTCGATTTCTGCCGGCACGCGCTCGTCATCACGACCAGCGATCCGCAGCGTGTGGAATTCGCGCTGACGCCGATGCCGGTCGCGGAATTCCATGACAGGACAATGCAGCTCCTGCGCGATCTCGGCTTCGAAATCACCATCTGGACCATGCCTGTCGAGGTCGCCGATGCGATCCCGTTCGAGAAAGACCGTCGGCATAAGTCCTACGACGCGGATGCCGCGCAGCGGTTCTGGCGCGTGCTGGTGCAGACCGATCGCGTCATGAAACAGTTTCGTTCGGGCTTCATCGGCAAGGTGAGCCCGGTGCATTTCTTCTGGGGCAGTTTTGATATGGCGGTGACGCGGTTTTCCGGGCGCACCGCGCCGCCGCATCCGGGCGGCATGCCGAATCTCGGCGACTGGGTGGCGGTCGAGGCCTATTCGCACGAAGTCTCGAGCTGCGGTTTCTGGCCCGGCAATGGCGGCTTCGGCAAGGCGGCGTTCTACTCTTACGCCTATCCTGCGCCGGAAGGATTTGCCGCCGCGCCGCTGCGGCCGCCGCAGGCATCGTTCGATCCGAATCTTCAGGAGTTCGTTCTGGATTACGACGCGGTGCGGATGTCCGCCGATCCCGATGCGATGCTGCTCGCGTTTTTCCAGAGCACCTATGAGGCGGCCGCCAATGCCGGCAAATGGGATCGCGCCGCGCTGGAGCGGGCTTGACTTCTTTTACCTGAGATTATATTCCTATTAAATACAGGCCGCGATGTTTCATGAGCACCGCGGTTTGGCCCTGAGTGACGACGGTGGAGCGCCGGGAGGCGCAGCGCCTGTCGCATCAGGCGCGCGCGGCCCTCGCAAGGCTGCGCGGCGAGCCCGATCGCAAGGGTTCGCCAAAGGTGCCTCGCAAGCACCTTGGCGCCTCCCGCCGCTCCACCGCCCGCTTGGCGGGATGAGCAGCTCGGACGCATTGATTTGCGCCGCGAGAGCGATGTCGTTGGAACGTGCGCTTGCGCGGCAACGAGTGGGAAGAAGCTACGCCGGAAACCGTCCGTCATCGGTCGCTGCAAGCGGCCTCTGTGTGATGGTCCATGTCAGCGGACCCGGCGCGCGATCTGAATCGGCCGAGTAATCCAGCGACAGGCGGCGGTCATGTGCAGTCATCAGGCCTTCGATCAATCCGCTCAGCGCGCGCAGGCACATTGGATGATAATCGGGAACGCCCGCGATCAGTCCCCATTGCCTCTGCGAGATCGTGATTCCACCACGCGTCTGAGCGAGATTGGCCTCGTCGCCTTCGGCGCGCAGGAATTCGAGCAGGAAGGCGCCGAAGCCTTGCGGACCGGCGTCATGTGCTGCGGGGAAACTCGCAGCGATGTCGGGATAGAACTGCATGCCGACCAGCTTGCCGGTCAGATACAACAAATGACCCGCATCGGAGGGGCTGAACTGGTTGACGATCACCGGCAGCGCGGAGCGGACATATTCCATCGCATAGTTGCGGTAGGCCTTGTCCAGCCGCGCGCGCGGCCATGTGTCGGTCGCGAGCTTCGGCGCAGCAGCCGGATCGAACAGCGGGGCTTCGAGATGCCGCGCGAACACCAGCCGCTCCTCAGGCAAAAGATTGCGGTCGTATTCGTAATAGAAGCCTTCGAGGCCGTTCTGGCCGTCGACGGTCTGCTTGGTGCAGACGAAACCCATCCGAGGATTCTTGAACGAAACGCCGTTATGGGCGTGCCAGCCGCGCAGCATCGCGGCCGAAACTTCACCGGGAATTGCGCAGATCGCGGTGCCGCGCCAGACCCAGCGCGGCGGCGGATAGCGGATCCAGGCCTTGCGATCGGACTCGCGCATATATTCGACGTTCACGCCGCCGATCTGGTTGCTGAGATAATGATACTGCGCGGCGGCCACCGCATGCGGCGCCTTGCTCAGGCCGAACTTCTCGATGCCGGCAAGAAAGCGCTCGTGGTGCTGGCGCCGGAAAACGCGGAACACAAACTCCGCGGCGTCGGCGGTGCTGCGCCGTGTCACCAGCGACATGATCAGCCCGGTGAAATAGGCGTGGTAGAGATCGGCGACCGCGTGCCAGGCTCTGAAATCGGTGTCGTCTGCGCGGTCGCTCATCGCCCGTCCTCAATCAGGCCGGCGGCGGAACGGTGCTCTTCACGGAGTCTCGCTGCATCATTTTTTCATGGAACGCGTCGAGCTTCGGAAAGGTTTTGCGCCAGCCGCAATCGGGAAATCGGAAGTCGAGATAGCCGAGCACGCAGACGATGCCGATCTGCACGATGTCCAGCGGGCGGGTCAGCACGTCGGGATGCGCCTCGTAGCGCGCCAGACCATCCCATGCGCGCTTGAACTGATCGTCCGCCCATCCGGCCCAGAGCAATTCCTTCGGCCGCAGCATTCTCTCGTAGCGGCACAGCAGCAGCGCATCGAGCATGCCCTGTAGAATGGAATGGTCGGTCTTGACCTGCCACTTCGAGGGTCCCGATGCGGGGATCAGCTTCCCGCCGCCGAGTTCGTCGAGATACTCGGCGATCACGTAGGAATCCACGATGACCTGACCACTGTCGAGGATCAGCGCCGGAATCTTGCGCAGCGGCGAGACGTTGCGTGCGTATTCTTCGTTCTCGGTGACCGGGATCGCCTTGATCGGAACGATAAACTCGATCCTGTCGAACAGCCCAAGCTCCATGGCGGCGATGCGGATCTTGCGTGCGAACGGCGATGCCGGCGAATAGGCAAGCTTCATGGAGCGTTCCTGAATCCGAGAAATGAGCAGCGGGCTCCGGCGCGAACGCCGGAGCCATGAATGTGTTGGCGATCAGGCCGCGACGATTTCCTGACGCTGCGCGCCGAGGCCGTCGATGCCGAGGGTGACGACGTCGCCGACGTTGAGGAATTTTTGCGGCTTCATGCCCATGCCGACGCCGGGCGGCGTGCCGGTGGTGATGATGTCGCCGGGATACAGCGTCATGATTTCAGATACGTAGGACACGATCTTCGCCACACCGAAGATCATGGTTGCAGTCGAACCGGTCTGGCAGCGCGTGCCGTTGACATCGAGCCACATGCCGAGCTTCTGCGGGTCGGGGATTTCGTCGGCTGTCGCGATCCACGGGCCGACAGGGCCGAAGGTGTCGTGGGACTTGCCCTTGGTCCACTGTCCGCCGCGCTCGATCTGGAAGAACCGCTCCGAGACATCGTTGCAGACCGCATAGCCCGCGACGTGCTTCAGGGCGTCGGCTTCGGTGACATACTTTGCCTTGGTGCCGATGATGATCGCGAGTTCGACTTCCCAGTCGAGCTTGGTCGATCCGCGCGGTTTTTCGATATTGTCGTTCGGCCCGCAAAGGCTGGTGTTGGCCTTGATGAAAACGATCGGCTCGGACGGGATTGCCATGCCGGCTTCGGCGGCATGGTCGGCATAGTTGAGGCCGATGGCGACGAATTTGGTGATGCCTGTGACCGGCGAACCGAGGCGCGGATTGCCATCCACCAGCGGCAGCGACGCCGGATCGACAGCGGCGATCTTGGCAAGAGCGGCGGGCGAGAGCGCATCGCCATTGATATCCTTGACCAGAGCCGACAGGTCGCGAATGCGGCCCGAGCGGTCGAGCAATCCGGGCTTCTCCTGGCCCATGGCGCCATAACGAACCAATTTCATAGGCAGTTCCTCTTTGTTTTCGTCCGATAATTCATTCGTCGGATGTTTCATGCGACACGGCGCGGGGAAATTCAACCTTTAGAGGCGTTGTGCAGCGCCCTCATTTTCAGGGGCTTTCTGGGGCTGCAATCAGCCTGAAGGCATCGCCGTCGCGCACGATGTGGCCGGGGTCGTAGTGACCGCCGAATACCAGCGTGGGCGTGTCCGCAAAGCGCGAAAACAGCGTTTTCCGGGCCTCAATGGACTGGATCGGATCGGAATCCGCCGTCGATGACCAGTCGAGGTGCGCCATCTGGCAGGGATGGTGGGCGACGTCGCCGGTCAGCAGCGCCTGCTGGCCGTCGGATGTGACGAGAACACTCATATGACCGGGACTGTGCCCCGGCGTCGCGATCAGCGATACTTCGTCACCGATGCGGTGATCGCTGCCGATCAGGTCGGCGCGTCCGGCATCGACGATCGGTTGCACCGAATCCTCGAACACCGCCTTGTGTTCGCCAGCAGGACTGTGCGCGGCCCAGTAATCGTATTCGGTTCTGCCGAACAGATAGCGGGCATTGGCAAACGTCGGCACCCACTTGCCGTCGACAAGCTTCGTATTCCAGCCCACATGATCGACATGAAGATGCGTGCAGAGAACCGTATCGATCGTCTCCGCCGGATAACCTGCGGCAGCGAGGTCATTCAGGAACGGCCTGTCGAGATTATTCCACACCGGTACGGATCGGCCCGTCTTGTTGTTGCCGATGCAGGTGTCGACAATGATCTTGTTCGTCGGCGTCTCCACGATCCACGACTGCACGTTGAGCCTCAAGCGGCCTTCGGCGTTCGCATAATGCGGCACCAGCCATGGTAGCGTCCGGGCTTCTTCAGGTGTGGCCTGCGGAAGAATGAATCGCGTGCCGCCCGTCGCTCCGATTTCCACGACGTTGGTGATTTTGACGCGGCCCACGGTCCATTGCATCAAGCCTGCTCCCGGTCGCTTCGACGTATTGTTTTCACCCTCGGGTTTTCAACCCGAGGGTTTGTTTTGCGTTGATCGCGTGGGGCGCGCTTACATCGTGCCCGGATAGGCGCCGCCGTCGAGCAGGATGTTCTGGCCGGTGATGAAGCCGGACTTGGCGCCGCAGAGGAAGGCGCAGGCGAGGCCAAATTCCTCCGGATCGCCGAAGCGTCCGGCGGGGTTCTGCTTGGCGCGCTGCTTCAGCAGATCCTCGACGGAAATGCCTTGCGCATCCGCGGCCTTCTGCGCGATCGGCCCGCGAATGCGGTCAGTGTCGAACGGTCCCGGCAGCAGGCCGTTGATGGTGACATTGGCGATCACGGTCTTGCGCGCGATGCCGGCGACGAAACCGGTGAGACCGCTGCGCGCGCCGTTCGACAATCCCAGCACGTCGATCGGCGCCTTCACCGCGGCGGACGTGATATTGACGATGCGGCCGAACTTGCGCGCCATCATGCCGTCGACCGTCGCCTTGATCAGTTCGATCGGCGTCAGCATGTTGGCGTCGAGCGCCTTGATCCAGTCGTCCCGGGACCAGTCGCGAAAATCGCCCGGCGGCGGCCCGCCGGCATTGTTGATCAGGATGTCCGGATCGGGACAAGCCTTCAGCGCGGCTTCGCGTCCGGCCGGTGTGGTGATGTCGCCGACAACTTCCGTCACCGTCACCTTGGGGCTGGCTTTGCGAATGTCCGCTGCGGTCCTGGCGAGGGCTTCCGCGCCCCGCGCCGTGATCGTGACATGCACGCCTTCATTCGCCAGCGCGATCGCGCAGGCGCGGCCCAGACCCTTGCTTGCTGCGCACACAATCGCGCGCCGTCCTGAAATTCCGAGATCCACTGGTTACTCCCGTTTTTGCTGGGTTTCTTGTCTCCGCCGCAAACCGGTCACGGAACTGTCGGCGGTATTGGGTAGATAAGCCGTCATGCCTGATCTATGCGGCGCGCGCAATCAAGAGGCGCGCATCTCTGCCTTGATCATGTCGGCGGCCTTCTCGCCGATCATGATGGTGGGGGCATTGGTATTGCCGCCGATCACTTCGGGCATGATCGATGCGTCCGCGATGCGCAGGCCCTCGATGCCGTAGACCTTGAGCCTTGGATCGACCACGGCCATCGGATCATTGACGCCCATCTTGCAGGTACCGACCGGGTGATAGACCGTGTCGGTCCGCGCACGCAAAGCCTCGCGAATCTGGTCGTCGGATTCCACGCCGGCGGTGAACGGATCGGACGTTTGAAGGGCTTTCAGCGCGGACGCATCGAGCAGGCGCTTGGTTGTCTTGAAGCCTGCGACCATCGCCTCGAGATCGTCGGGATCGCCAAAGAAATTCGGGTCGATGGCGGGTGGCTGCATCGGATCGGCGCTTTGCAGCCAGACGCTGCCGCGGCTTTTCGGCCGCAGCAGGCAGACGTGGCAGGAAAAGCCGCTGCCGAAGAACGGCGTGCGGCCATGGTTGTTCACCACCGCCATGCAGAAGTGCAGTTGAATGTCCGGCAAATCCAGATCGGGCCGGGTTTTGAGAAACCCGCCGCATTCGGCGATGTTCGATGTCATCGGGCCGCGGCGCTCGCGGCGATACTGGAAGATCGATTTGATGATGCGTTTGATGCCCGGAAGCGTCAATCCGGTGAAGTTCGGATTGTCCGAGCGGAAGCCGAACACGAAGTCCGGGTGATCGTGCAGGTTCTTGCCGACGCCGGGCAAATGATGCACGGGCGCGATGCCGTGCCTGGCGAGTTCGGATTGATCGCCGACGCCGGACAGCATCAGCAGTTGCGGGGTCTGGAAAGCGCCGAGGCCGAGGACGATTTCGCGCCGCGCCTTGACCTGCTTTGTCTCCTTGCCCCGGCGATACGCGATGCCGGTCGCACGCTTGCCGTCGAACAGGATGCGCGTGGCATGCGCGCCGGTGATCACATGCAGGTTCTTGCGTGTATCCATGAACGGATGGATGTAGCCGCGCGCGGCACTCCAGCGTTCGCCGTTCTTCTGCGTGACCTGATAAACGCCGAGCCCTTCCTGTTCCTCGCCGTTGAAGTCCTCGTTGATCCGGAACTGTGCCTCGCGCGCGGCCTGCAGGTAGATGTCCTGAACCGGATTGTCGGTTTGCAGCTTGGTGACGCTGAGCGGGCCGCCCTTGCCGTGATAGAAGCCGTCCAGTTCGTTGTTGTCTTCGGACCGCTTGAAGTAGGGCAGCACGTCGGCATACGACCATCCCGTGTTGCCGAGCGAGGCCCAGCGATCGTAGTCGGCCTTGTGGCCACGGATGTAGCACATCGCGTTGATCGATGACGATCCGCCGAGGCCCTTGCCGCGCGGCTGGTAGCCTTTGCGGCCGTTGAGGCCGGGCTGCGGGACCGTTTCGAACGCCCAGTTGTTGACCGGGCCGGACACCATGAAAATCAGCGCGCCGGGCGTGGTCACGACCCAGTTGTCGTCCTTGCCGCCGGCTTCCAGCAGCGCGACCGAGACATTGGGGTCTTCCGACAGGCGGCTTGCCACCGCGCAGCCTCCCGAGCCCGCTCCCACAACCACGTAATCGAACGTGTCCGCCATGATCTGCCCCCTGACAGCATTGTTTACGCCGGCATTGATGCCGGTCGTCTTGATCTGAAAAGTTTACGACATGAAACGCAGCAGCTTGATCAGGCGCGCGATCCTGCTGCCATAGGGCGGGTACAGGTCTGCGAGCCGGTTGAACGGTGAGCGATAGAACACCGGCTTCATCTTGCTCAACGTGCGGAAGCCCCATTCGCCGTGATAGGCGCCGGTGCCTGATGCGCCGACGCCGCCCATCGGCTGATTGGCCTGCACGAAATGAAACAGGCAATCATTGATGGTGACACCGCCGGAGACGGTGCGTGCGAGCACCTGATCCCGCGCGGCGTCGTCCTTGCCGAACCAGTACAGTGCCAGCGGACGATCATTGGCGTTGATATGAGCGATGGCTGCGTCGGTGGTATCACAGGCGAACACCGGCAGGATCGGCCCGAAGATTTCCTCCTGCATCACCTTCATGTCGGTTGTGGCGCCGCTGATGAAAGTTGGCGGGAATTTCCGTTGTGCTTTCCAGGCCGGATTGTCTGCGCTCGCCGGCTGCACGATTTTGCCGCCCCGCGCCGCGGCGTCCTGCACAAGGCTTTCGAGCCGGGCGTAATGCTTGTCCGAAACGATCGAGGTGTAATCCTTGTTGTCGGGGCTGGTGCCGAACATCCGCGCGACCGCGCTGTTCGCCCTGGCGACGAACTCATCCATGTTGCCACGTGCGATCAGGACGTAATCCGGCGCGATGCAGGTTTGTCCGGCGTTCATCAGCTTGCCGTAGACGATCCGCTCGGCGGCTTCGTTGATGTCGGCGGACCGATCGATGATGGCCGGCGACTTGCCGCCGAGTTCGAGCGTCACCGGCGTCAGGTTGCGGCCCGCGGCCTCGGCGACCAATCGCCCGACGCGGGTCGAGCCGGTGAAGATCAGATGATCGAACGGCAGCGCCGCGAACCGCTCGGATATATCGCCGTCGATGCCGGTGACCGTCACTTCGGTATCGTCGAATTTTTCGGCGATCAGCTTCTGCAGCAGCGCGGAAAACCGCGGCACCAGTTCGCTCGGCTTGATCATCACGCGGTTGCCGGCGGCGATGGCCGCGACGGCAGGGGCGAGCGTGAGCTGCAATGGATAATTCCACGGCGCGATGATGCCGACCACGCCGAGCGGCTGCGGCAGCAGTTTGTTCTTCGCCGGGAAGTATTGCAGTTCGGTCACGACATGCTTCGGCGCCATCCACCGGCCGAGATTTTTGGTCGCGTGCTTGATCTCCGCGAGGACGAACAGCGTCTCGGCGATCAGGGTCTCCGTCCTGGAGCGATTGCCGAAATCTGCCGAGATCACCTCGTCGAATCGGGTTTCATTCTCCACCACAAGGGCGCGCAGCCGGGCGAGCCGGTCGCGGCGCTCTGCAAGGGAAGGTTCTGCCGCACGCGACAGCGCCACGGCGCGGCGGAACACATCCTCGATGGCGCCTGCGGCGGGATTCCTGACGGCCTGATTCATTGGTCTCCCCGGGTTTCCTCGTGGCCGGCTTTTGGATGCCATGCCTTATTTGGATTGACTGAAGGCTGATATGTCGCGGCCCTGTTGGCAAGCCCGCTTGGACCCAAGCCGCAGAAACGCCGTGGCATCAGTCCCTTGGACGGCCGTCATAAAATCGTGAAAAAGATCGCCCGCAGGCCTTTCCAAAGCGGGGTGTCGTTGGTACATACGCCTCGCACCACGGGCGTCTTGCCCTGGTAGCCTTCTCTCGCCTCCGGACGGGTTGGAACGACGCTTTTGGCGTTGAACTGTCGTCGGTCGTGTGAAGGTGCGCACCGGTTTATCGCGGGGTGGAGCAGCCCGGTAGCTCGTCAGGCTCATAACCTGAAGGTCATAGGTTCAAATCCTATCCCCGCAACCAAACAAAAAACCCTTCCAGATCAATGATCTGGAAGGGTTTTTCTTTGGCCGGTTACGGCAGCGGCCGCTATCCTGCGGATCCACCCGGCACGATCTTCTCGCCCAGTTTCATATCGACGACTTCGACCGTGCGATCGATATCGGCATTGGGCATTCCAAGCTGATGCGAGATCAACTTCACCAAGAGATCGACCCGCTCAATGAAAGGCGCGCCGCTGGCCACCGCGCGTGCGGCTGACGACGGCTTGAGCAGGCTTTCCGCGGCCTTGGCGTATTTCTCGAACGGCACCTGATCTTCCGGGTCCGCGCCGAGCTTTCGCGCGACCGCATCGACATGGTTGTAGATCGACTTCGAGAGATTCAGATCGCCATGCACGGCCTCGCGGATCGGCTGGGGATCGTTGGGCGTGATGCAGCGATAGTTTCCGGTCAGCAGCATCGACCACTTCGCCAGCGGGACGAACAGCGAGTCGAACACCTTCAGCTTCACCGGAACGTCCTTGCCGTCGAGCGTCACCGCGTCGATATCGGCTTCGAGTTCGCGCAGCAGTTTGTTGTGCGCGTCATCTGCAAATGTCGCAGCCTTGAAATTTGTCGGCAGGCCGACATGAAGGACATTCGCCGGCTCCTCCGGCGGACGGAAGGCCTGCGGATCGGGCGAGCAGAGCGTCACCAGGCCCGGCTCAAACCGTTCCCAGACCTGCGCATTGGTGTAGGCCTCTTCGAGGTCCATGCTAGCCAGAGCGTCGATCCGCTTGAGATAGGGCAGCGGCGGCATGTTCATGATCGACAGACACGGCAGCTTCGCCGCGGCGATCTTGATCATCAGAACGCGGATCGTGTGGTTGGTGTACTGCGGCTCCTGCATGGCAAGAGCGACGAGATCATAACGCGACAGATCGACCTTGTCGGGCGAGGTGGCATCCAGTTTCCCGGGCAGGTCGCGCGAAAAGATCGAGCGGTGCGCCGGTTCGCCGCGAAGCTGGATGCGGACTTCGGTGCCGTCACGGTTGATGAGTTCTGCGGTGTTCTTGCGGCAAACCAGCGTCACATTGTGACCGGCCATCAGCAGCTTTGTTCCCAGCAGCGAGCCGTACGAGGCTCCAAGAATCAGAATGTTGCGCGCCATGCTTGCTCGTCCTCAAAATTACGCCGTCACGTCTCAACACAAACCGGGCTGAGAGTGTCTGTCACATCAGAAGTCCTGCCGGGGCAAAGAACGGCGCAGGCCAGATCCTTAACATCGCAGGGGAAATAGCCCTTCGGGTGGAAGGGCGACCGTATCTAACGCAAGTTGGTATACATAACAATCATATACCAGCCCGTTTTGGGCCTTTTGGGCAGGCTATTGGCCGCGAGGGCCGTGTGGATTGTCGTGCGCCTGCCTCAGGAAAAAGCCGCCCGATTGGGGCGGCTTTTATTTGGTCTTGTCAGTTGGTTTTGCCGAATTGCGGCTCATCCGGTTTGCTGAAGGCGTTTCCGCTTGGTCCATATCCCGTGATCTGGATGATCGCGCCTTCCTCGCGCGTGCCGTCCCAGTGCACCTTGCCGTTCGGATGCATCATGTAGGCGCCGGTCTTGAGCGGGATTGCCTTCTGCGGCTCGAACGCTTCGCCTGTGCCGGTGTACCAGGTGCCGGACAGCACCACGACATGCCGGTCTTCGGGATGCTTGTGCGGCTTGCTCATGATGCCCGGTGGCCACTTGATGCGCAGCACATAAATGCCGGGCTTCGAGGGATCGCCGAACAGTGTCGCCACCTCGACGCCGACACCGAACGGATTCTTGTACTGCTCTTCGCCCTGCTTGATTCGAATGAAGCCATCGGCATCTGTTTCGGCCTGCGCTGCCGGCTGAAACATCATCGCGACAGCGGCACATCCCGCGATCGTCAAAGCAGTTCTGATTTTTTTCATGGTGGTTCGCTCCCTTGCTTTTCTTGTTGTGAAGGGAGGCTAGCCCGGCCTTTCAGAACGGGCAATGGAGAGAGCCCTTTTTAAAACTCTTCAGGCGTATTCGCTTCGCTCACCAGGGCAGGCCGCAGAGGTCGATCGTGCCTTCGCGCAGCAGGCGCTTGATCTTGAAGACATAGGGCGCCATCGCCGTGAACGGCGCGCGTCCGCCGGGCTGCTCTGCGTACACGGTGCCGTTGAAAGTCTGCCAGCCGAGTTTTTCGTAAAATGCAGTGTTGTGCGGTTCGCAGAACAGCATTCCGAAGTCGGTGGCACGTTCCTCGGTCAGGGTGTGGATCGCCGCATTGATGGCGAGCGTCGCGTAGCCGCGACCGCGGCGATCCTCGCGTGTCGCCACGCCGCCGATTCCGCCGATGATGACCTTGCGGCCGTTCCAGGTGCCGGTGCGGCGATAAATCCCGGCATGGCAGACGACATCGCCGTCCAGTTCGATCATCACCCGCAGGTCGGCATGGGCGAAGACGATGTGGCCCCACGGTGCTGCTTTCACGACCTCCGGCGGCCAGACCGCCGACAACAGCGGCTTGACCGCGGGCCACGCCGTATTACCGGTCGCGATATCGATTTCGATGCTCATCCGATCGCCTTGTCCTTGGGGCGCGCACATCAGCCTTGTTCTTTGCGCAGATGTAAAATGCCGATTCCGATGCGACTATGAACGCCATATCGGGAGAATTTTCTACAATGCAGGCCTCTCAGCTCAGCTCCTACCAGAAGTGGTCGATCCTGATCGGCGCATCCGTCATGTTGAGCCTGTCGATGGGTATGCGGCAGAGCTTCGGGCTTTTCCAGCCCTCGATCCTGCATGATACCCAGATCACCAGCGCCGATTTCTCGCTGGCCACCGCGATCCAGAACATCATGTGGGGCATCACCCAGCCCTTCGTCGGCATGTTCGCCGACCGCTACGGCTCCCGTTACGTGATGCTCATCGGTGTCCTTGTCTACATTCTCGGCCTCGTCACCATGATCTTCGCGACCACGGCGCTGGCCTTCACGTTCGGCTGTGGCATCTGCGTCGGCATCGCGCTGTCGTGCACGGCGTCGAGCATGAGCATGACCGTCTCGGCGCGGGCGGTGTCCGCGGCCAAGCGCAGCGTCACCATGGGCGCGATTTCCGCCGCCGGTTCGATCGGTCTGGTGATCGCCTCGCCATTGGCCCAGACCCTGATTTCGACATCCGGCTGGCAGATCGCTCTGGTCGGTTTCATCGGTCTGGCCTGTGTCATGCTTCCGTCAGCCTTCAGCGCGGGCAAGGCCGACAAGATCGAGATCGACAAGGCGGACGATGTGAACCAGTCGCTTGGCGCGGTGGTCCAGTCGGCGCTCGGACATTCCGGCTACGTCATCATGGCGCTCGCGTTCTTCGTGTGCGGGCTGCAGCTTGTCTTCATCACGACACATATGCCGAATTATCTTGCGATCTGCGGCCTTGATCCGTCGCTCGGCGCAACGGCGCTGGCGCTGGTCGGGCTGTTCAATGTGTTCGGGTCCTACGCGTTCGGCTGGCTGGGAGGACGTTATCCCAAGCAACTGCTGCTCGGCGGCATTTACATTGTGCGTTCGCTTGCGATCGCGGTGTATTTCCTCCTTCCCGCCACGCCGACATCGACGCTGATTTTCGCGGCGGTGATGGGCTCGCTCTGGCTCGGGGTTGTGCCGCTGGTGAACGGTCTCGTCGCGCAATTGTTCGGACTGCGCTACATGGCGACCCTGACCGGTATCGCCTTCCTCAGCCATCAGGTGGGATCGTTTATCGGCGCCTGGGGCAGCGGCCTGATTTTCGATCGTCTCGGCAGCTATGATCTGGCCTGGAAGGGCGCGGTTATCATCGGCCTGATCGCGGGGTCGTTCCAGATGCTGATGAATGTGCGGCCGCCGAAGGCCAAGAACGAACTGGCCGGAGCGCTGCCCGAGGCTGCTTGAGAAGGCCGCTTAAGAGACTGTCCGAATAAGGCGATTTGTAAAAACGATGGTCCGGCACTACCCGCTCTGCGGGGCGATCCGGCCATCATCGCGATTCAGTGCGGCAACCCTGTTTCCCTCTCCGGGAAACCCTCTATAGTGCGCCGCGTTGACACCTCGTCACCCACAATTTCCGGAAGTTGACCCATGACCTTCACGCTCGCGAATTTGCCTTACGCTCATGATGCGCTCCAGCCGTACATGTCGAAGGAGACGCTCGAATATCATCACGACAAGCATCACCAGGCTTACGTGACCAACCTCAACAATCTGATCAAGGGCACCGAGTTTGAGGGCAAGTCCCTTGAAGACATCGTGAAGGGCTCGTTCGGCAAGAACGCGCCGATCTTCAACAACGCCGGCCAGGACTATAACCACAACCATTTCTGGAACTGGATGAAGCCCAACGGCGGTGGCGACAAGCTTCCCGGCAAGCTCGCCAAGAAGATCGACGAGGATCTCGGCGGTCTTGAGAAGTTCAAGACCGACTTCATCGCGGCCGGTGTCGGCCAGTTCGGCTCGGGCTGGGCGTGGCTTTCGGTGAAGAACGGCAAGCTCGAAATTTCCAAGACGCTGAACGGCGAAAGCCCGCTGGTCCATGGCGCGACGCCGATCCTCGGCGTCGACGTGTGGGAGCATTCCTACTACATCGATTACCGCAATCGCCGCCCTGACTATCTCAAGGCGTTCGTCGATCACCTCGTGAACTGGGAATACGTCGAGTCCCTGTTCGAGAAGGCCTAAGCGGCGCATTAAACTCAAGGGGCCGCAATTTGCGGCCCCTTTTTTAGAACGACATTCAGGCGAACCTGAATTCCCATGAACTATGTTCTTGTCTTTGTCGGCGGTGGTCTGGGCGCGTCGCTTCGCCATGCGGTCAATGTCGGCTGCGCCCGTGCATGCGGCCTCAATTTTCCCTACGGCACGTTCGTGATCAACATCACCGGCTCGCTGGTGATGGGGCTCATCGCCGGTTATCTCGCCTTCAAGGGTGAGGCATCGCAGCCGTGGCGGCTGTTCGTCATGACCGGAATTCTCGGCGGCTACACCACGTTTTCGGCATTCTCGCTCGATGCGGTGACGCTGTATGAGCGCGGCGAAATGGGATTGGCCCTGTTCTACGTGGTCGGGTCGGTGGTGCTGTCGATTGCGGGACTCATCGGCGGTCTCGCGCTGGTTCGGCATTTCGCCTGAGCGAAAGTTCTTCTTGTCCAAACTCCCCAAAACCGAACCTACCGACGACGAAGAGGGCGCTGAAACCGTCTTGCGCAGCAAGCGCAAACCGTTCGGCTGGTCGACGTTCATCATCGCTGCGCTTGTGGTGATCAGCGCCGCGCTGGTGTGGCGGCGCGACGGCCTCGACGGCGTATGGACCATCCTTTCCCACGATGTCTCGCTGTTCGGCGAGATCATGCCGCGCGTCCTCGCCGGCTGCCTGCTCGGCGGGTTGATCGCCGCCGTGCTGCCGCACGACAAGGTGTCGAAATCGCTCGGGCCTGAATCCGGCCTGAAGGGTTTGCTGATCGGGACGGCGTTCGGCGCGATCCTGCCCGGCGGACCGTTCACCGCCTATCCTGTCGCCAGCGCCTTGCTCGCAGTCGGTGCGGATTTCGGTGCGACCATCGCCATGGTGGTGAGCTGGACGCTGATCGGCTACGGCCGCGCGGTGGCGTGGGAAATGCCGATCATGGGCGCGGACTTCACGCTCTGGCGCATCGTGATCTCGCTGCCGATGCCGATCCTCGCCGGCGCGCTCGGGCGCTTCGTCTATGTCCGCGTGCGGCACAGGTTCAAGCTGTGACCGCGCTGATCATCGACATCCTGCTGTGGGGCTCGCTGGTCGGCGTGAGCGTCATTGCGTGGCGGCAGGACAAGACCGTGCTGGGCTCGGCGCTCCGCAACGGCGGGATGGATTTCATTAACATCGTGCCGCGCATTGCGCTCGGCGTGATCGGGTCAGGATTCATTGCCGCGATCATCCCGTCGGAAGCGATCGTCGGGGGGCTGGGGCCGGACACCGGATGGCTTGGCGTCGCCACCGCGGTGGTTGCCGGTGCAGCGACCCCTGGCGGGCCGGTGGTCGGCTTTTCGATCGGAGCGGTTGCGCTCAAGAGCGGCGGCGGAACCCCACAGGTGGTCGCCTATGTCGTTGCCTGGGCCCTGTTTGCGTTCCAGCGGGTGATCTTGTGGGAAATCCCCTTCATGCCGGCCCGGTTTGTCTGGTTCCGGTGCGTGGTGTCGATCCCGTTCCCGTTCCTGGCTGCCGCCATCGTCATGGTGATTGGTAAACCTTGAAGCCGTAACGGCCCTGTGGAGGTCCAGAAGTCTTGCGGGCCTGTGGACGCGGGTTATGTTATAATATAACATTTCTGAGCAATTTGAGGGGTCCAGCGCCTCTCAGCTTCACTGGACCTGGAAAGCGGACCTCATGGCCCATTCGCACGGGCATTCCCACCCTCACCACCATTCACACGGTCCTCATCCGCACAGCCATGGCCCGGCATCGCCGCATCCGGCCCAGCCGGTCCATTGGTCGATCCTGCGGATGACGCTGGCGGCACGACTGACAGCCGCCGTGGCGATCAGTGCCGGCTTGTGGGCCGTGGTGCTGCTGGCGATGAGGTGAGCATGTCGGCGCAACTGACATTCCGCGACGTCACGCTGGGCTATGACCGGCATCCGGCTGTGCATCATCTGAGCGGCGAGGTCGCCGCCGGTGCTCTGGTGGCGGTGGTCGGGCCGAATGGCGCCGGCAAGTCCACGCTGTTTCGGGGCATTGTCGGCATTCTCAAGCCGCTGGCAGGGGTCATCGGCCTCGGCAGCCTGAACCCGCGCGACATCGCCTATCTGCCCCAAACCGCCGACATCGATCGCAGTTTCCCGATCTCGGTCTACGATTTCGTTGGCGCGGGCCTCTGGCGCCGCAAGGGCATTTTCGGCGGGCTCGGCAAGGACGAGCAGCATCGAATCCGCGAGGCGTTGGCAGCGGTGGGATTGAGCGGCTTCGAGAACCGTCCGATCGGAACACTGTCCGGTGGGCAGATGCAGCGCATGCTGTTTGCCCGCGTGCTGTTGCAGGACGCGCGCGTGATCGTGCTGGATGAGCCGTTCAACGCCATCGATGCGAAAACCTCCGCCGACCTGATTGCGCTGGTGCAGCGCTGGCACACCGAGAAGCGCACCGTCCTGGCGGCATTACACGATATGGAACTGGTGCGCGCGAATTTTCCCGAAACACTGTTGCTGGCGCGCTCACCCGTTGCGTGGGGCGCGACGCCGGATGTGCTGACGGCCGAAAATCTTCTGGCCGCGCGTCACATGTGCGAAGCGTTCGATGATGCGGCTGTGCCGTGCGCCGAGCACGCACCGTCGCAGGCGGCGTGAGTTTGTCATGATCTATGACGCGCTGATCGCGCCTTTCATCGAATTCGAGTTCATGCGCCGCGCGCTGGCCGGCGTGATCGCGCTGTCGCTCGGCGGCGCGCCGATCGGCGTGTTCCTGATGCTGCGGCGGATGAGCCTTGTCGGCGATGCCATGGCACACGCGATCCTGCCTGGCGCGGCGGTCGGCTTTCTGCTTTCGGGTCTCAACCTGTTCGCTATGACATTCGGTGGCCTGATTGCTGGCTTTGCGGTTGCGCTTCTGTCGGGCCTTGTCGCGCGCAGCACCGAACTGAAGGAGGACGCCTCGCTGGCAGCGTTCTATCTGGTGTCGCTGGCGCTCGGTGTCACCATCGTTTCGGTCAAGGGCACGAATATTGATCTGTTGCATGTGCTGTTCGGCAATATTCTGGCGATGGACGACCAGACCCTGCTGGTGATCGCGTTCAACGCCACCATCACGCTGCTTGTGCTGGCGGTGATCTATCGCCCGCTGGTGATCGAGTGCGTCGATCCGGTGTTCCTGCGCACCGTGAGCCGCGCCGGCGCGCCCGCACATCTGGCGTTTCTGGCGCTCGTCGTCATCAATCTGGTCAACGGCTTTCACGCGCTGGGAACGCTCCTTGCAGTAGGCTTGATGATTTTGCCGGCAGGCATCGCCCGGTTCTGGTCGCGCGACATCACCGGCATGATCGCAATTGCGGTGGCGAGCGCGGCGCTGTCGGGTTTCGCCGGGTTGCTGGTGTCGTTCCACACCAAGGTGCCGTCGGGACCGGCGATCATTCTGGTATGTGCTGGCCTCTATGTCGTGTCGGTCCTGTTCGGGAGCGTCAGCGGCCTGGTTCGGCAGCTCTTTCCGGGCCGCCATCTCGAAGCGTGAGGAGAAGCTGTGCTTCGATTTGTATCCATCTTTGTTGTTGCTCTGGTCGCGCTCGTAGGTCCCGCCTCTGCGAATGCTGATGCCGCACGCCTGAACATCGTCGCGACATTTTCGATCCTTGGCGACTTCGCAAAAAATGTCGGCGGCGAGCGCGTGAACGTGACGACGCTGGTTGGACCCAACAGCGACACTCACGTCTACACGCCGACACCGTCGGACGCGAAAAAGATCACCGACGCCAAGCTGGTGATCGTCAATGGCCTCGGCCTCGAAGGCTGGCTGCCGCGTCTGGTCAAATCGTCAGGCAGCAAGGCGGCGACCGTTGTCGCCACCAAAGGCGTCGCCACACGCAAGATCGAGGATGGCCACAGCCATGATCCTTCCGATGCCGACCCGCATGCCTGGCAATCGGTGGTCAACGCAAAAACCTACGTCACCAACATCCGCGATGCGCTGATCGCCGCGGACCCGGCGGGAGCGGAGGCCTACAAGGCCAATGCCGCTTCGTATCTCTCAAAGCTCGACGCGCTGGATCGTGATGTCCGGGAAGCGGTGGCGAAAATTCCACCCGAGCGGCGCAGCGTGATCTCGACCCATGATGCCTTCGGCTATTTTGCCGCCGCCTATGGGATCAAATTCATCGCCCCGCAGGGCGTCTCGACCGAATCCGAGCCCAGCGCCCGCGACATTGCAGCCATCATTTCCCAGATCAAAAAGCAGAAAATTCCGGCTGTTTTTCTGGAAAATGTCAGCGATCCGCGCCTGATGCGACGGATCGCCGCCGAGACCGGTGCCAATATCGGCGGAACGCTCTATTCGGACAGTTTGACCGACGAAAAGGGCCCGGCCCCCACTTACATTGATATGGTCCGGCACAATATAAAGGCCCTGACGAGCGCGCTTTCGAGCTAGGGCAGGGGCCACCCCGCCGCCGGGCGTGTTCCTGATTTGCCTGGAGATTCCATGTCTGAAGCCGCTGCCAACAAGATCCCCGTGACCGTTCTCACCGGCTACCTCGGTGCGGGCAAAACCACGCTGCTGAATCGCATCCTGTCCGAGAACCACGGCAAGAAATACGCCGTGATCGTCAACGAATTCGGCGAGATCGGCATCGACAACGATCTGATCGTCGGCGCGGACGAGGAAGTGTTCGAGATGAACAACGGGTGCGTCTGCTGCACGGTGCGCGGCGACCTCGTGCGTATCATCGACGGCCTGATGAAGCGCAAGGGCAAGTTCGACGCTATCATTCTGGAAACCACCGGTCTCGCCGACCCGGCGCCGGTGGCGCAGACCTTCTTCGTCGATGAAGACGTGCGCGAGAAGACCATGCTTGATGCCGTGGTGACGGTGGCCGACGCCAAGTGGCTGAGCGACCGCCTCAAGGATGCGCCGGAAGCCAAGAACCAGATCGCCTTCGCCGACGTCATCGTGCTGAACAAGACGGATCTTGTGACCAAGCCGGAACTGGCCGAAGTCGAGGCCCGCATCCGTGCGATCAATCCCTATGCGACGCTGCACCGGACCGAACGTGCACAGGTGAAACTGTCGGATGTGCTGGAACGCGGCGCGTTCGATCTGGACCGGATTCTCGAGATCGAACCGGAATTCCTGGACGACGGCGGTCACGACCACGATCATCATCACCATGATCATGATGGCCACGACCATCATCACGACCATGGTCATTCCCACGGCGGCATGAAGCACTATCACGACGAGGACATGCAGTCGCTGTCGCTGCGGACCGACAAGCCGATCGACCCGACCAAGTTCATGCCCTGGCTGCAGGAACTGGTCGCCAAGGATGGCGAGAAGATTTTGCGCTCCAAGGGCATTCTCTCGTTCAAGGGTGATGACGACCGTTATGTGTTCCAGGGTGTCCACATGATGCTTGAGGGTGACCATCAGCGGAAATGGCGCAATGACGAGAAGCGTGAAAGCCGTCTGGTGTTCATCGGCCGCGAATTGCCCGAGCAGGCGATCCGTGACGGCTTCGCGAAAACCATCGCGTGATGAAAGACTTCAATCCGGCCCCGGAAACGGCCTCCATCGTTTCCGTCACTGATCGCGTCACCAACGTGAAGCTCGATGCGCCTGCGACTGCCGTGCATTTTCTCGGCGACGTCGCAGCGTTTGTCGGCGCGGAAGAGAGCGTCACCTTCGCGGGCAGCGACGGCGAGGCAACGCCGGTCGCAGTGCACGGCGGCGGCATCCTGTGCTCGGCCTCAGACGGCAAGCGCATCGTCATGGGCGGCGATGATGGCAAGCTGATCTCTCTCGATGCCGAGTCGAACATCGCGACGCTCGCCACCGACGCCAAGCGCCGCTGGATCGATAACGTCGCATTGCACGCCGATGGCGCGGTGGCGTGGTCGGCAGGAAAGACGGCTTATGTGAAAGCGCCGAAGGGCGACGAGAAATCGCTCGACGTGCCGTCGACGGTCGGCGGACTGGCCTTCGCGCCGAAGGGCGTCCGGCTTGCGATCGCACATTACAACGGCGTGACGCTGTGGTTTCCCAACATGGGCGCGAAGCCCGAATTTCTGGAATGGAAGGGCTCACATCTCGGCGTCACCTTCAGCGCGGATAACCGTTTTCTTGTCACCTCGATGCATGAAGCGGCGCTGCACGGTTGGCGGCTGGCGGATTCCCGCCATATGCGGATGACCGGCTATCCGGCGCGCGTGCGTTCGATGTCGTGGAGTGCCAGCGGAAAATTCCTCGCCACCTCCGGCTCGGACAGCGTGATCCTGTGGCCGTTCGCCAGCAAGGACGGCCCAATGGGCAAGGAGCCGGGAATGCTGGCGCCGTTGCAGGCCAAGGCGACGGTGGTCGCATGCCATCCCAAGGACGATGTTTTCGCAGTCGGCTACAGCGACGGTACCATCCTGATGGTGCGCATCGAGGACGGCGCGGAAATCCTGGTGCGCAGGAATGCGGGCGAGCCGGTGGTCGCGCTGGCATGGAATGCAAAGGGATCGCTGCTGGCCTTTGCCAGCGAAGACGGCGACGCTGGACTGCTCACGCTGTAGTGAGTAAGCAATCGTCATGCGGTTCCTGACGACATTCCAGGTTTTTGATTTTCTCGACACTCTCGTCAGCCTGACGGCGGCGTTCGTGCTCGGCACCCTGATCGGTGCCGAGCGTCAGTACCGTCTGCGCACAGCGGGACTGCGCACCAATGTGCTGGTCGCGGTGAGCGCGGCGGCTTTCGTCGATCTCGCCATGCAGCTCGCCGATGCCGACGGGGCCGTGCGCGTGATTGCCTATGTGGTGTCGGGGATCGGCTTTCTCGGTGCCGGCGTGATCATGAAAGAAGGCATGAATGTCCGCGGCCTGAACACGGCTGCAACATTATGGGGCTCGGCGGCGGTCGGGTGCTGCGCGGGGGCCGATATGCTGGCGCAGGCGGTGACGCTCACGGCCTTCGTGCTGGCGGGCAACACGCTGCTGCGGCCGCTCGTCAACGCCATCAACCGCAGCCCGCTGGACGAGCGTGCGTCGGAAGCGACATACGAAATCAGGCTCACGGTGGATACTGAATCGATGGACGCGGTGCGTGACCTTCTGGTCGAGAGACTGGAGGCGGCAAATTATCCGGTCAGCGACGTCAATGTGATCGAGCGCGCGGAAGATGTCGTGGAGATGGTCGCCACCCTGGTGAGTACTGCGGTGGACGCAAAGGAACTCGATGCGGTCACGGCCGATCTTGCGCGGCGGCCGGGCGTTCGTCACGCGACATGGGACGTCAGCACCAAGGACTGATCCCGCTCGTCTGCCGGGTTCCTTTTTTTCAATCACAATTCATTGAGTGCGACATCGCGCACGCGGGCAGATCCCGGAACCATCGTTGTGACCATCCGTTGGCTCTTTGCAATGGCAATCAACGGGTGCCGAGATGACTCCTGATCACAAGCGGGCCAATCGAACCGATCTCATTCTGTCCGCGATCCTGATCGCCGCCGGTCTGACGCTGTCCGGAATTTCGCTGATGCAACTAGCATCACGCGGCGAGATTCATCTGGCGCAAACAACGCAGCCGACGGAATCTCAGCCTTTGGTTCCGGCCGGAAAAAGTGATGGCCCGGCGGAATCGATGCCGGGCGGCACAAGGCCGACAACGCCTGCGCCAGAACCAGCGCGGCCGAATGCCGACGCACAAAAGGCGGGCGCGAAACCCGCGCTGCCGCCCGCCCCTGCGGAAAAGACCGGTGAGCCGATCAAGAACTAGTTTATCGCGCCGGAAACATTTTGCCGCTTTTTGAGCCTCGCCAGCGCTCTGATCCGCAGCCATACTTGTGCCGCGACAAATGCGACGCACAGCTATGGGGCATCAAAGATGAAAATCGATGACGTCAGGCGCACGGCCTATGCCATGCCGCTCACCAATCCTTCGTTTCCGCCCGGGCCCTATCGTTTCTTCAATCGCGAGTTTTTTGTCATCACCTATCGTACCGATCCCGAGGCGTTGCGGGCAGTCGTGCCCGAGCCGCTCGAGGTGACTGGCGATCTGGTGAAGTATGAATTCATCCGCATGCCCGACTCCACCGGCTTCGGCGACTACACAGAAACAGGTCAGGTGATTCCGGTTCGCTTCAAGGGCGAAGAGGGCGCCTACGTCCATTCGATGTATCTCGACGATGATGCGCCGATCGCGGGCGGACGCGAACTATGGGGATTTCCCAAGAAGCTCGCGTCACCAAAGCTCGTGGTGGAGACCGATGTCCTCGTCGGTACGCTGCACTACGGTTCTGTGCTCTGCGCCAGCGCGACCATGGGCTACAAGCACCGCGCGTTTGACCACGATACTTTGGTGAAGGGGCTGGCAGCGCCGAACTTCATGCTGAAGATCATTCCGCATGTGGACGGGACACCACGCATCTGCGAGCTGGTGCGCTACTATCTGGAAGATGTGACGCTGAAGGAGGCCTGGACCGGCCCGGGAGCGCTGGGCCTGTTTCCCCATGCACTCGCCGATGTCGCGCGCCTGCCGGTGCGGGAGGTGGTCTCCGCGCTTCACTACAAGACCGATCTGACGCTGGGGCTCGGTACGGTCGCGTTCGACTATCTGGCGAAGTAAAGGCGAGATGCGACGCTCAAGAACAAATGGCCGGGGCAAGCCCGGCCATTGCAACATTCCAGATCCGTCAGGTGTTCACCGGACCAGAACGTTCTTGAACTGCCAGGGATCGCTGGTGTCGATGTCTTCCGGAAAGAGACCCGGCCGATCCGTCAGCGGCGTCCAGTCGGTGTAGTAACCCTTCACCGGGCCGAGATACGGCATCTGGATTTCCAGCAGGCGGTCGAAATCCATCTCGTCAGCTTCGACGATGCCTTCGTTCGGGTTTTCCAGCGCCCACACCATGCCGCCGAGCACGGCGGAGGTCACCTGCAGGCCGGTGGCGTTCTGATAGGGTGCGAGTTTGCGCGTCTCCTCGATGGAGAGCTGCGAGCCGTACCAGTAGGCATTGTTGTCGTGGCCGAACAGCAGCACGCCGAGTTCGTCGATGCCGTCGACGATCTCGTTTTCATCAAGGATGTGATGCTTCTCCTGCATCTTCGCCGCGCGGCCGAACATTTCGTGCAGCGAGAGCACCGCGTCATCCGCGGGATGATAGGCATAGTGGCAGGTCGGCCGATACATGACCGTGCCCGATGCGTCGCGCACCGTGAAGTAGTCGGAGATCGAGATCGACTCGTTATGGGTGACGAGGAATCCGTATTGCGCGCCGCGGGTCGGGCACCAGGTGCGCACGCGCGTGTTGGCGCCGGGCTGCATCAGATAGATCGCCGCGCCGCAGCCGGCTTCGTGGGTGTGTGCGTTTTCCGGCATCCACTTTTCATGGGTGCCCCAGCCGAGTTCGGACGGCTGCACGCCTTCCGACAGAAAGCCTTCCACCGACCATGTGTTGACGAACACATCCGGCTCCTTCGGCTTCTTCGAGCGCTGGGTGTCGCGTTCGGCAATGTGAATGCCCTTGATGCCGGCCTGGCGCATCAGGTCCGCCCATTCAGCCTTGGTCTTCGGCTTCGGGGCATTGAGCTTGAGGTCAGAGGCGACGTTCAGCAACGCCTGCTTGACGAAAAAAGAGACCATGCCAGGATTGGCGCCGCAGCAGGAGACGGCCGTGGTCGAGCCTGGCGGACGAGCCCGCTTGGCGGCCAGCGTGTTCTCGCGCAGGGCGTAGTTGGAGCGCGCTTCCGGGCCCTTCGATGCGTCGAAGTAGAAGCCCAGCCAGGGCTCATTGACGGTGTCGATGTAGAGCGCGCCGAGCTCGTTGCAGAGCTCCATGATATCGGTGGAGCCGGTATCGACCGAGAGATTGACGCAGAAACCCTGGCCGCCGCCCTCGGTGAGCAGCGGGGTCAGCAGTTCGCGGTAATTGTCTTTGGTCACGGCCTGCTGGATGAAGCGCACATTGTGCTTTTCGCAGTGCGCCTTGCGGCCTTCATCCTTGGGATCGATCACCGTGATGCGCGACTTGTCGTAGTCGAGATGCCGTTCGATCATCGGCAGCGTGCCTTTGCCGATCGAGCCGAAGCCGACCATGACGATGGGGCCGGTGATGCGCGCGTAAACGGGGAATTTGCTCAAAATCAGAACTCCGGGTCACAGGGAAATGCTGCCGCGCAGAAGAACTACGGCAACTCAGGCGTGGCGGCAACGGTGCTTTGCCGCCGGGATTTTCATAAAGGTGTCTTATGACGCCGTGTTATCGGGGCTGCTGAACCCTGAGCACGGTCAGCGAGCGCCAACGCCCCCCGGGTGTCTGGAACTCGATGGTCTGTCCCACCGACAGGCCGATGAGGGCGGCGCCGATCGGGGTCAGAATCGAAATCCTGCCGGCATCGACATCGGCAGCCTCGGGATAGACCAGCGTCACCGCTCGCTCCTGCATGCTGATGTCATCCCGGAAGGTCACCTCTGAATCCATCGTGACAAGACCGGGCAGCAATCGCGCGTCTGGCAGGATTTCTGCTCGCTCGATTTCCCGTGCCAGGAAGTCGGTGGTCTGCGGATATTTCTCGGACGCGGCCTCGGCAATGTTGCGAAGCCGATTGGCGTCGCACATGCGCATGGAAATCGGGGGCAGTTCGGGCTGCAAGTGGCTCACCATGGTCTTCTCCTTCAAGCTGCTGTTGGACCGGGCCGATCGGGATCGTTGCCGCCGCCGCGCGCCGCGAATTTCATGGCGCGGTGCTGCTGCAGCGAAACGACGCCGGCCGGCGGGTCGAGATTTTCGACTGTGACGATGTGACGAACACCGTCGATTCCCACGTAGGGCATGCTCGATCCGGCATGCAGACCGATCAGCGCTGCGCCCAGCGGCGACAGCACCGAGACATGCAGGTGGCTGCTGCGGAATTTCGCAGGCAGAACCAGCATACGGCTATCCAGCGGCATTCCTTGGTCGGCGCGAAACGTCACCCAGTCGTCGAGACGCACGCAGCGCAACGGCGCCGTGTCGTGAACGTCCGCGCGGTTCAGTTCCGAAACCAGAAAACTGCTCACCGGGTGGCGCTCCTCGAGTGCCCGAACCGCGATCTGTCTCAGAAGATAAAAGTCCTCCGACGCGATGCTGATCGGAGGAACAGGTGCCGACATCATGACGTGCCTCACAATTAAATCGCGCGGCACGGATGTGCCGAGCGATGCCCGTGACCTAAATTCTATGAATGGGGGAAGTGCGAACGATAAACGACCCGGGGCGGCGCTGACGCGCGTCCGCCCGGGTCACCTTCGGGTTTGAAGGCGACCTGCGTGAAGCAGCAATCGGTTGTTACACACGTTCGACATGATGGTCTTAAGCTATGGCGTGCGGCAGGAAAGTCAACGCACCAACTGCGACATGTTGGCTCGCATGCAAGCCAACATGTCATGCGCCCTATCGATTATCAGCTACGGCGCTTCGCGGTGACCTCGATCTCGACCTTCATTTCCGGCTTGTAGAGCGCCGAGACCGCAACGATGGTCGCGGCCGGCCGGATGTCGCCGAGCGTTTCGCCGCACACGGCGAACACCGCGTCGAAATCCTTGGCGTCGGTGACGTAGTAGGTCGCACGCACGAGATCGGCCATCTCGAAGCCGCCTTCCTTCAGCGCGATGCCGATGGTCTTGAAGCAGTTGCGGGTCTGCTCGGCCACGTCTTCGGGCAGGACCTTCGTCACGGGGTCATAGCCTGTGGTGCCGGCGACGAAACACATGTCGCCCTCGACCACGGCGCGGCTGTAGCCGGCGATCTTCTCGAAGGGCGATCCGGATGAAATCAGGCGGCGGGACATCGGCGGTTTCCTTGTAACAGCAAAATTGCGGTGCTTATTTCAGGCCCCGCAATGCCGGGTCTTTGCGCTCAAATCAAGCGGCCTGGATGAGAAGCTTTCGCGCCTTGCCGTTCGCACGCGGCGCAGGGCGGCGCAGCTTGTCGCCGGTGGCGACAATCATGCCGAAGGCGTCGTCCAGTGCGCCTTGGCGCAGTTCGACGGCGAGCAACCGCTCGCGCTCGAACGGGCCGGGCAGCGCAAGCTCGCCGGTCTTGTCGGCCGAAAAGCCGAAGCGGGCGTAGTAGGCCGCGTCGCCGCGCAGGATCACCGCGCCATGGCCGCGCGCCTTGGCGGCAGCCAGTGCATGCTCCATCAGCGCTGCGCCGACGCCGAGCGAGCGGCACGGCGCATCCACGGCCAGCGGGCCGAGCACGAGCGCCGGGATGCCCCCGGCGCTGACGTGCCACAACCGCACGGTGCCGACCACACGGCCCTCACGCACCGCCGTGAAGGCGAGGCCTTCGGCGGGCGCGCGTCCGTCGCGCAGGCGCTGGCAGGTGCGGGCAAACCGGCCTTCGCCGAAGCTCGCATCCAGCAGCGCTTCACGCGCAACGACGTCCGAGGCTCGTTCCGCACGGATCGCGAACGGAGCGGCTTCGAGGGTGAGGGCAGTGGTCTTTTTCCAAACAGCAGTCATGGCACGTCAGTCCCCACTCCAGACGGCAAGGCAGCCGCGGAGCGTTGTCAGCAAAATAGCGATGTGACGGGATGGGAGCCGGCGGACCGGCTCCCGTTTTCTCGAAAGAACCGGATGCGCTCGGGCGCAAAACCGGTCCCCACTTTTGCTAGCGCATCCGGCTAGATCAGATGTGGTAGGTCTTCAGCGGCGGGATGCCGTTGAAAGCCACCGACGAGTACGTCGACGTATACGCACCCGTGCCTTCGATCAGCAGCTTGTCGCCGATCTCGAGCGTGACGGGCAGCGGGTACGGCACCTTCTCGTACAGCACGTCTGCGGAGTCGCAGGTCGGGCCGGCGAGAATGCACGGAGCCATATCCGCGCCGTCATGCGGCGTGCGGATCGCGTAACGGATCGACTCGTCCATCGTCTCGGCGAGGCCGCCGAACTTGCCGATGTCGAGGTAGACCCAGCGGTTCTCGTCGTCGTCGCTCTTCTTCGAGATCAGAACGACTTCGGTCTCGATGATGCCCGCATTGCCGACCATGCCGCGGCCCGGCTCGATGATGGTCTCCGGGATCTGGTTGCCGAAGTGCTTGCGAAGCGCACGGAAGATCGACCGGCCGTACTGCACCACCGGAGGAACGTCCTTGAGGTACTTCGTCGGGAATCCGCCGCCCATGTTGACCATGGACAGGTTGATTCCACGCTCGGCACAGTCACGGAACACCGTCGAGGCCATCGCCAGCGCACGGTCCCACGCCTTCACCTTGCGCTGCTGCGAGCCGACATGGAACGAGATGCCATATGGCTCCAGGCCCAGACGCTTGGCGAGTTCGAGCACGTCGACAGCCATTTCCGGATCGCAACCGAACTTGCGCGACAGCGGCCACTCGGCGCCTGCGCAATCGTAAAGAATGCGGCAGAACACCTTCGCGCCGGGTGCAGCACGGGCGATCTTCTCGACTTCGGCGGAGCAATCGACCGCGAACATGCGGATGCCGAGCGCGTAGGCGCGCGCGATATCACGCTCCTTCTTGATCGTGTTGCCGAACGAGACGCGGTCAGGCGTCGCACCGGCGGCCAGCGCCATTTCGATTTCGGCGACGGTCGCGGTGTCGAAGCACGAGCCCATCGAGGCCAGCAGCGACAGCACCTCCGGCGACGGGTTCGCCTTCACCGCGTAGAACACGCGGGAGTCCGGCAGCGCCTTCGCGAAGGTCTGATAGTTGTCGCGCACGACCTCGAGGTCGACGACGAGACATGGCTCGGTGTCGAGGCCCTCGCTGCGGCGGTTGCGCAGGAATTCCTGGATACGATCGGTCATAGCACCCTCCCAAACGGCCCTGCGACGGGACGTCCAAAAATGATGTCGGTATGAGCGATAAGCCTTTGTCGCGAGATGGAAGCGCGACAGAGCCTAAAACTCAGACCAAACTGTGCTGCCGTGGATTGGTTGGGAAAGCTCCCGCCCGCACACCTGGCAATGAAGGACAAGCCTTTTCAGTAGCCCGCGCCGGCGGTGGAATGCCGGTAGAGACCAAAAAAGCCCGATCCGTCGTTGCTTTAAGTCGCGTCCCCCGTTGAGAGCGGGGTGCGCCGGTTCGCCTCCGGCTGCCAGTCACGGTTGCAAGGAGCAAAGTCACCTTCAACGGCATCTCTGGAGAGAGATGCTGGCCTCTTAGTCTGAGCTAAGCGACCCTCGGCTTCTTCGTCCCTTGGCGGCTGTCCGGCCTCTTGTCCGGATACCTACCGACTGACACACGACCACAGGCACGTGCGAAATTGGGCAAGGGTGAAATATGAGTTTTGACTCGGTGGTGCAAGTTTTTTTTTGCCCGCGAGACAACTTTCCACGCATCGTGATCGAAATGCCGCGCGCGGGTTAACGAACTGAGAGAAAGATGAATGCGCGTTAATTTTTCGGCGTGCGAGAAGCGCCTGCGGCGCAGCCGGAATCTCAAATCTTGCGGGTGAAGGGCTCGACGCGCTGAGCGCCGCGCACGAAGGCGATCATGATCGCGACGCCGATCAGGAAGAGCACGATCTGGACGATGTGCGCGGCGGTGTCGCTGAGGCCGAACAGGATCGCGAGCGCCCAGCCGCCGGCGAAGGCCGCACCGAACACCTCGGCGCCGATCAGGATGGCGGCGCTGATGACGGTGATGACGCTGGGCCACGCGATTTCGCGGGCGTTGGCTTCGAGCTTCTTGGCGTTCATGACTTTGTGATCCCGTTTCGGGCCGCAATCTCTGCGAAATCGGCGCGTCAATCAAGCGGCAAGGGCGCAAAAAAGCCCCACCGGATGCTATAGAGAATGCCTTGGAAATCGCTGGAAATAAGGCCTCACCATGTCAGAAGCGTCCTCAACGGCTGTCGACTCCCATACCAACCCGCTGCTGGCGGCCTGGCAGACACCGTTCCAGACGCCGCCCTTCGCCGACATCCGTCCCGAGCACTTCCTGCCGGCCTTCGACAAGGCTTTTGCCGATCACTCCGCCGAGATCGAGGCGATCAAGGCGAACCCGGCCGAGCCGACGTTCGAAAATACCGTCACCGCGCTGGAGCGCGCCGGCAAGCTGCTCTCCAAGGTGTCGGCGGTGTTCTATGACCTCGTGGGGGCCCACTCCAATCCCGAGCTTCTCAAGATCGAGTCCGAAGTGGCGCTGAAGCAGGCGCGGCACTGGAATCCGATCTCCATGGATGCCGCGCTGTTTGGCCGCGTCTCGAAGCTGCGCGACAAGGCGGCGTCGCTCAATCTGACGGGTGAGCAGGCGCGGCTGCTGGAGCGGACCTGGACCAGCTTCCATCGCTCCGGCGCGGGCCTCAGTGAGGCCGCCAAGGCCCGGACCGCGGAGATCAACGAGCGGCTGGCGCATCTGGCGACATCTTTCAGCCACCATCTGCTCGGCGACGAGCAGGAGTGGACCATGGAGCTCGGCGCGAACGATCTGGCAGGCCTGCCGGACAGCTTCGTCGCCGCCACGAAGGCTGCGGCGGACGAGCGCGGGATGCCGGGCAAGATGGTGGTGACGCTGTCGCGCTCCTTCGTCGAGCCGTTCCTGAAGGATTCCGCCCGCCGCGATCTGCGCGAAAAGGTCTACAAGGCCTTCATCGCGCGCGGCGATAACGGCAATGCCAACGACAACAATGCCGTCATCTTGGAAGTGCTCAAGCTGCGCGAGGAGCGGGCGAAAATCCTCGGCTATCCGAGCTTCGCCGCCTACCGGCTGGAGGATTCCATGGCCAAGACGCCGGAGGCCGTGCGTGGCCTCTTGGAGCGGGTCTGGAAGCCGGCCCGTGCCCGCGCCATGGCCGATCGCGACGCGCTCCAGGCGCTGATCGCCGAGGAGGGCGGTAACTTCAAACTCGCCGCCTGGGACTGGCGCTACTACGCCGAGAAGCTGCGCCAGCGCCGCGCCAATTTCGATGATGCCGCGATCAAGCCCTATCTCGCGCTCGACAATATGATCGACGCCGCCTTTGACGTCGCGGCCCGGCTGTTCGGGGTGACCTTCGTTGAGCGCAAGGACATCCCGGTCTGGCATCCGGACGTGCGGGTGTGGGAGGTCAAGGACGCCATGGGCAACCACAAGGCGCTGTTCTATGGCGACTACTTCGCGCGGCCCTCCAAGCGTTCCGGCGCGTGGATGACGTCGCTGCGCGACCAGCAGAAACTTGATGGCGATGTCGCGCCGCTGGTCATCAATGTCTGCAATTTCTCCAAGGGCACCGACGGCCAGCCGTCGCTGCTGTCGCCCGACGACGCCCGTACCCTGTTCCACGAATTCGGCCACGGGCTGCATGGCATGCTGTCGAACGTGATGTACCCGTCGCTGTCGGGCACCAGCGTGTTCACCGATTTCGTCGAGCTGCCGTCCCAGCTTTACGAACACTGGCAGGAACGGCCCGAGGTG
>Ga0310345_10001091_pt1 | contig 32226 bp, 29 predicted proteins | sample HC15DNA20500_MG_FD_204667 | JGI IMG/M metagenome (GOLD analysis project Ga0310345, IMG submission 204667) | Marine microbial communities from station ALOHA, North Pacific Subtropical Gyre - HC15-DNA-20-500_MG | ecosystem: Environmental > Aquatic > Marine > Oceanic | place: Pacific Ocean: North... | reverse complement strand
TAGCCACCATTCCGAAAGGCCAGAAGGAAGTCTGGAGCGATCTGGTCAGGGCTGTGGGCAACTGGCGCGAAGAGATCATGACCTACTTCGAGACGGACATGCCCGTCACCAACGCTTACACGGAGTCGATCAACCGACTGGCCAAAGACAAGAACCGTGAAGGGCGTGGTTACTCCTTCGAGGTGATGCGGGCACGAATGCTCTACACCACGAAGCACAAAAAGAAGGCACCCACTGCGAAGGTCTCTCCGTTCTACAAGAAAACCATCGGTTACGGACTACCGGACTTCGCAGAGGAGCTCAACTACGGGGTCGATCTATCAACCATCTGAGGGTGGTACCGAGTAGGTGGGGCAAGAGCACCCCATCAACCATTTAATCCGAATACCCGATGTTTTCCCGGGCGGCCTGAATCTGCTTCTGCGTTGCCATGATGAACCTCCTTTTGGCTTGCATCGTCCTTAACGGTTTGGATTCATCCTGCGACTTTCGGTGCCTGGAAACAGGGGCGCGCGGCGGAATTTGTCATGCTTTTACGTTTTTTCGCCGTCCCGTGGCGGCCACATCAGGTAGCGTTGAGGTTCATCGTAAAAAGGAGAGTACGATGGCTGACAGCACCACCGGACCGGGCCGGTTCATTGGTCCCGTGATCGCCGCGTTGATCTTCCTTGGCGGCGGTGTCGCGTTGTTTTTTTATCCCGCCTCGCCGTGGCTGTGGTTACTAACGCTGGTGGCCCTGGCGTTGCTGGCGCAGGGGCTGCGCGATCTGCTGCAGCACCGCCACACGCTGCTGCGCAACTATCCGTTGCTCGCCCATTTCCGCTGGTTTTTTGAATTTCTGCGACCGTTTCTACGCCAGTACATTGTCGAGAATGACCGCGAGGGCCGGCCCTATAACCGGGACATGCGCTCGTTGATTTACGAGCGCGCCAAGGACCAGGTGGACGCCAAGCCGTTCGGCAGCGATCTGGACGCCTACGACAACGAATTCCAGGTGGTGACCCATTCCATGGCGCCGCGTCCCAAGCCGGACAGTGACTTCCGGGTACGGGTGGGCGCCGACACCTGCGCGCGCCCCGTCGACGTGTCACTGCTCAACGTTTCCGCGATGAGTTTCGGCTCGCTGAGCGGGCCGGCGGTGGAGGCCCTGAATCTCGGTGCCCGGCGCGGCGGCTTCTACCAGGACACCGGAGAAGGCGGCATCAGCCCCTACCATGTGCGTCACGGCGGCGATCTGGTCTGGGAGATCGGCAGCGGCTACTTCGGCTGCCGGGACCGGGACGGCTATTTTGATCGCGGGCTGTTTCGCGAGCAGGCCAACCGGGATTCGGTGCGCATGATCGAAATCAAACTCAGCCAGGGCGCCAAACCGGGCCACGGCGGTTTACTGCCGGCGGCCAAGATCACCGAGGAAATCGCCCGCACCCGCAAGATTCCGGTGGCGCAGGATTGCCTGTCGCCGGCCTATCACACCGCGTTTTCCACGCCCCGGGAGTTGCTCGAATTCGCGGCCTCCCTGCGCGCGGATTCCGGCGGCAAGCCGGTGGGCATCAAACTGTGCGTGGGCCATCCGTGGGAAGTGTTCGCGCTGTGCAAGGCGATGCTGGATTCCGGCATCCGCCTTGATTTCATCGTGGTCGACGGCGCCGAGGGCGGCACCGGCGCGGCGCCGGAGGAATTCTCCGACCATGTGGGCATGCCGTTGCGCGAAGGGCTGTTGCTGGTGCGCAACGCTCTGGTGGGCACCGGCCTGCGTCCGGACATCCGGCTGGCGGCCAGCGGCAAGGTGTACAGCGCCTACACCATGGCCGCCAACCTGGCGCTGGGCGCCGACTGGTGCAACGCGGCCCGGGCGTTCATGTTGTCGCTGGGCTGTGTGCAGACCAAAAGCTGCCATAACGATCTGTGCCCCACCGGTGTGGCGACGCAGAACCCCAACCGGCAGCGCGGTCTGGTGATCGCCGACAAAGCGCCCCGCGTGGCCAATTTTCAGCGCCACACCCTGGACCATCTGGCGGACCTGGTGGCCGCCGCCGGGCTGGACCATCCCGCTGAGCTGCTGCCGCACCATCTGCTGCACCGGCGCAGCGCCACGGAATTGATCGGCCTGGATAAGATGTATCCGTTTCTGCGTTCCGGTGAGTTGCTTGAGGACCCGGCCGCCACCCCGTACCAGGAATGGTGGAACGCCGCCGACCCGGACAGCTTCAAACCGCGCGGTCTGGTCGGCCCGGGCCACCATCGCAGCGCCCGCGTTACACCCGGTTGATCGCCGGGCGGCGCTAGCGGGTGAGAAAATCGGCGAAGGTGAGCACGAACAGGAACATGATCCAGAGCAGGCTCATCACCGCCACCACCTGCACCAGTGCGCTGCTTTGTCGGAGCCGCATGAAGGAGGTGGCGATCACCACCACCATCACGGCGGCCACCGAAAGCCGAATCGGTATCGCCAGCCCGCCGGCGTCGATCAGGGTGCCGGCCATGTTCGCGCCCAGTAAACCGAGCAACAGAACATAAAGGCCGACAAAGCGGTGACGAACCCGGGTTTCGTTATCGTCGGACATGGCGCCCCCTAACGGCCAAGCAAATAAAGGCTGCAGTACACCAGCACCCAGACGATATCCACGAACGCCCAGTACAGGCCGGCGATGCGCACCTGGCGCGCGACCCGCGCGCCCTCGCGCCAACGGTACGTCAGCACCAGCATGACCAGCAGTACCATCAGGCCGATGATCATATGCAGCGCGTGCAGGCCGGTGATCGCGAAATAGAAGTTATAGAACAACATGGCGTTGTGCGGGTCCGGCCCGGAAAACGCGAACGGCTGATCCAGAAAGGGGACCAGGCCGGCACGGTATTCCATGTAGTACTCGTAGCCCTTCAGGCCCAGGAAGGCCAGGCCCAGGGCGATGGTGGCGCTCAGCCACCACAGGGTGAGCCGGCGCCGGTGTTGGTCCGCGGCCTGCTCGGCAAGCGCCACCGCCAGGCCGCTGGTCAGCAGGATCACGCTGTTGAAACCGGCCAGCAGCCAGTGCAGCTCGCGGGCCGCCGCCGAGAAGGTGTCGTAATACTGATGGTAGTACACGGCCAGTGCCAGGAAGGCACCGGAGAACAGCAGCGCCTCGGTGACCAGGAACAGCCACATGCCCAGCAGGTCGGCGTCGAATTGCTGCTCCAGCGTTTCGAACTGGTGGGCAACGATCACCGTGGTTTGGTTATTGGGGCGTGTCATAGGCGTACGCCTCGCTGTCGACCCGGGGAACGGTGGCGAAATTCTCTTTCGGCGGCGGTGAAGCCACCGTCCATTCCAGACCCCGGGCGTCCCAGGGGTTGCCGCCGGCGCGGGCGCCGTAGCGCAACGACCAGATCAGATACAGCAGCGGCAACAGATAGCCCACCGCCAGCATGCCGGCGCCGGCGGACGAAAATACATTCAACAACTGAAATTCTTCGGCGTAGGCGTGGTAGCGGCGCGGCATGCCGGCCCAGCCGAGAATGAACTGCGGGAAGAACGTCAGGTTGAAGCCGGCGAACACAATAATCGCCGACACCCGCGCCCACATCTCCGGGTACAGGCGCCCGGTGATCTTCGGCCACCAGAAATGCAGCCCCGCCATGTAGGCGGAGACCATGCCGCCCACCATGATGTAGTGGAAATGCGCCACCACGAAGTAGGTGTCGTGCATCTGGATGTCCAGGGCCAGCGTGGCCACGAACACCCCGGTGAGCCCGCCGATCAGAAACAGGCCGATAAAACTGAGCGCGAACAGCATCGGCGCGTCGAAACGGATATGGCCCTTATAGAGCGTGGCCAGCCAGTTGAAGATCTTCAGCGCCGAGGGCACCGACACCAGAAAGCTGAGCAGGGAGAACGCCACCCCGGCGTAGATCGACTGGCCCGAGACGAACATATGATGCCCCCATACCAGAAAGCCGAACAACGCGATGGCGAGGATGGAAAACGCCATCACCTTGTAACCGAAAATCCGTTTATGGGCGAAGCAGGCGATGACCTCGCTGACCACGCCCATGGCCGGTAGCAGCATGATGTAGACCGCCGGATGGGAGTAGAACCAGAATAAATGCTCGAACAGGATCGGGTCACCCCCAAGCTCCGGATCAAAGATGCCGATGCCGAAGGCCCGTTCCACGCCCAACAACACCAGGGTGATCGACAGCACCGGCGTGGCCAGCACCATGATCAGGCTGGTGGCGTACTGCGCCCACACGAACAGCGGCAGGCGGAACCAGGTGAGCCCCGGCGCGCGCATCTTATGGGTGGTGACGATGAAGTTGATGCCGGTGAGGATCGACGAGAAGCCGACGATGAACACGCCGGTGGCGGCGGCCAGCACCGCGCCGTTGGAAAACATGGTGCTGTAGGGGGTGTAGAAGGTCCAGCCGGTGTCGATGCCGCCGGCGATCACCGCGGTGAGCGTGAAGGCGCCGCCGAGAATAAACACATACCAGCTCATCAGGTTGAGCCGCGGGAACGCCATGTCGCGGGCGCCCAGCATCAACGGCAGCAGGAAGTTGCCCATGGTGGCGGGAATCGAGGGAATCAGAAAAAACCACACCATGACGATGCCGTGCAGGGAAAACATCTGGTTGTAGGCGTCGCTGGAGAGCAGGTCCCCGGCCGGGGTGATCAGCTCCAGGCGCACCAGGGTGGCGGCGGCCCCGCCGAGAAAGAAAAACCCGGTGATGCTGATGAAATAGAGCCAGGCGACACGCTTGTGATCCAGCGTCAGCAGCCAGCTTTTCAGTCCGTAACCGGCGTTCAGATAGTTCATGGCGCGTCGGGCTCCTCGGGCGTCAGGGATTGGATATAAGCGGTCAGCTTGAGCAGATCTTCCTCGCTGATCTGATCCTTGAAGGACGGCATGATCGGCGCGTATCCGGCCACCACATGCTTGCTGGGAAAGACGATCGAATCGCGCAGGTACTGGGCGTCGGCGGTGACCGTGCCGCCGCTTTCCAGCGGCACCGGCTTGCCGTACAGGCCGGCCAGATCCGGCGCCCGCACCGAGGACACCTCGCCGTGGCAGCCGCTGCAGCCGTACTGGCGGAACAGCCGCTCGCCGTCCTGTTGCGGCGTGCCCGGCCGGTCGCGCCGCGCCAGCCAGTCCTGGAATTCCGAGGGCGGCATCACCACCACTTCGCCGACCATGCCGGAATGGGACAGGCCGCAATATTCCGCGCAATAGAGGTCGAAGCGCCCGACCTTGGTGGGGGTGAACTGCAAGCGGGTATAGGTTTGCGGCAGCACGTCCTGCTTGATGCGGAAGGCCGGCACGAAAAAGCTGTGGATCACGTCCTGGGAGGTCATGCGCAGCCGCACGGTCTGGCCCACGGCCACGTGCAGAGTGTTGATCTCGCGGATGCCCTCCGGGTGCTGGAACTTCCACATCCACTGTTTGCCGATCACGTTCACCCGCCGCGCTTCGCCGTCCTCCGGCGTGGGCGGATCGAGAATCTCCACGTAGAGCAGCGCGCCCCAGGCAAAGAAAAACAGGAACGCGGCCAGCACCGGAATCGACCAGCCGATTTCCAGCCAGCGGTTGTGGTACAGCAGCGGCGACCCGCGGCGGCTGGCCGGCGAGCCGCGCCGATAACGGATGCCGAACACCAGCAGCACCGTAAACACCAGCGCCACCACCAGCCCGCAGGCCACCACCATGGCCCAGAACAGGGTGTCCACCTGGCCGGACACGCTGGACGCGGATTCCGGGAACAGCAGCAGCTGCCATCTATCGTCGGCGTCGGCCATGGCTCAATGCCTCCCTTGCCGGTCATTCCCGCGGCGGCGCCGGAGCAGCCGGCCCACCACCAGCGCCAGCACCAGGGCGGTGATCAGGCAGGCCAGATTCAGCAGCCGCAGAATGTCCAGGGTGTAGGTGCCTTTCTCCGGATCGAAGTGAAAACAGCGCAGCGCGATCCGGTCGGTGATCGAGCCCAGCCGGCCTTCGCCGGCGCGGGTCAGCGCCAGTTCCACATCCCGCCCGGAAAACGTCAGGCCCAGCAGATACGAAGAGAGGCGCCCGTCGCCGTCGAGTACCGCCAGGGCGGCCGGGTGGGCGAACTGCTCGCTGTCCGCGTCGTACTGGTAGCGGTAGCCGATCCGCCGCGCCAGGGTGTCGATGGCCCGGGCGTCGCCGGTCAGCACCCGCCAGTCGTCGGCGTCGCTGTCGCCCTGATGGCTGTCGCGCAAAGTGGCCAGCGCGCGGTCGGCGGCGTCGGCGCCTTCCCGCGGGTCGATGCTCACGGTGATCACCCGGAAGTCCTCGCCGGGCTGGAACTTCACCTCCGAGAGCCGGCTGCCCAGGCGCCGCAGGGACAGATCGCAGAGGTTCGGGCAGTCGTACCAGGCCAGCTGCAGCAGGGCGGGTTTGCCGTCGATCAGGTTGCCCAGGGGCACGCTGTCGCCGTGGCGATCCGTGAAGCGCAGATCCAGGGGCACCCGCTCGCCGATGCGCTGCTCCACGCCGACCCGGTCCAGGGTTTGCGACGGCGTCGGCGGCTGGGCGGCGACCAGCAGCGGCAGGCCGAGCACGCCGGCGGCCAGTATCAGGCGGCTCATGGGCGCGCCTCCCCGTCGCCGTGGCGGCGCGCGTAGAGAGCCATGGCCCGCTCAATCGGGATGTGCACCACCCCGGCCTCCTGGTCCACCCAGCCGTATCGGTGCAGCCCCCGTTCGCTGATTTCGCGCATGCGCCGCAGGTCGGGGCCGGGCTCGGCCTGCAGGTGTGGTGTGCGCGGTTGGTCCAGCGGCAGTTCGAAGAAGCCGGTGGCGCGCGGCCCGGCGTCGCCGCGCAGCGCGAACGCCCAGCCGATCAGGCCCAGCACCACCGCCAGCAGACACAACACCAGAACCGCCGCCACCAGCGGCAGGCGCGGTGACACGTCGCGCTGTTCGTAACCGGGGTCGCGCCGTGGTGCGGTCATGGGGTGCCCTCCGCGCGCCGCGAACGGTAACGCTGGATCAGCAGCAGGCCCGGGGCGGCGAGGGTGAGCAACGCCACCGGTGAGCGCCAGCCGAGCGGCCAGTGGTGCGGGTAGTACGCAGGCAGCACCAGCCAGGCGAATTCCAGCGCATGCCCCAGCAGCACCAGCGCCGCCAGGACCGCCAGCGGCCGGGCGCGCCGCTTCCAGCCGGCGGGCAGCAGGGCGGCGAACGGCAGCGCCCCGCACAGTGTCATCATCGCCAGCGCCAGCCACTGCCAGCCGCCCTGGCCACGGTGGGCGTACCAGCGGATTTCGTGGGGCAGATCGCCGCTCCAGATGATCAGGTACTGGCTGAAGGCCACGAACACCCAGAACAGGATCGCCGCCAGCCACAGATGCGCCAGATCCCGCCGCGCGCCCTCCAGCGCCGGCCGCCGCTCCGCGTCCGGGTAGACGCCGGGCAGCAGGAACGGCAGCGCCAGCGCCATGGACAGCGCCGAGCCCATGAAAATCAGGCCCAGAATGTCCGAGTACCAGGCCGGCTCCAGGCCCATGATCCAGTCGAACGCGAAAAAGGTGGTGGTGAGCGCCCACAGCACCAGCCCGCCGGCGCTGGCCGGCGTGGAGCGGCGGTCGCCGCGCCACACCGAGAGCCGCGCGGCCAGGGTCAGCCAGATCACCGCGTACAGGGCGAAGCGGGCATGGAAAAACGGCAGGTTCAGATAGAACGTCTTGTGCCACACCACCTCGGGTAGGCCGCTCAGGTCGCCGGTCCAGGGGAGCAGTACCCGCGCGCCCAGCAGCAGGGGCACGAACGCCACCAGCATCAGCGGCAGGGTCGCCACCACCGCCTTCAGCGGCGCGCGCACCGGCTCGCCCCACTGGCCGCCGGTGAGATTGTGGGTCATCAGTACCGCCATGGCGCCCAGCGGCAGGGCGATGCCGGTGAGGGCGGCCACCAGCCAGGCGCGCAGGAAGGCGGCGCTGTCCAGCAGCGCCCCCAGGCCGGTGAGCAACAGCCCGGCGACGGCGACGAACACCAGCGCCCGGGTCATGGCGGGGCCTCCCCGGTGTCGGGCAGCGGCCGGTGGTCCCGGGGCACGTCCTCCAGGCGCGCGTTGCGGCTCAACTGCAGGCTGCGAATGTAGGCGATGATCGCCCAGCGCTGGTCCTCGGGCACGCGGCTGGCGTAGGCGTACATGGCGCCGTGGCCGTCGCGGATCACCTGGTAGAAATGCCGGTCCCCGGCCCGGCGCAGGCGTGGCCGGTGCAGGCTGGGCGGCGCCGGGAAGCCGCGCTGCACGATCACCCCCTGGCCGCGCCCGTTGCGGCCGTGGCAGGGCGCGCAGAACACATCGAACTGTTCCCGCCCGTGGGCCAGTGTTTCAGCGTTGATCGGCAGCGGGTTCTCCGTGGCCGCCGGCCGCTGATCCCGCGCCACCGTGCCTTCGGGCACCGGCCGGGCGGCCAGGCCGTCGTTGAAGGCGGCGCCGGTTTCATAGGTTTCCAGGCGCGGCTGGTCGGCCATGTCGGGCTGCTCGCAGCCGCACAGCAGCGCCGGCACCAGCAACCACCAGGACCAGTACTTCATGCCGGCACCTCCCGGATCGACACCGCACCGTTTTGCAGCAGGTGCTCGCGCAGCCGCTCCGCGTCGAACAGCGGGTCCGACGCTTCCAGGCACAGGAAATAGCCGTCCCGCGATGCCGCGTCGAACTCCGCCACGTTGAACAGCGGGTGGTAGGGGCGGGGGAAGCCGTTCAGCCACAGCATCGACAGCATGGCGCCCAGGGTGGCGCCGACCATGGTCATGGCGAAGGTAACGATGGTATAGGCGGGCCAACTGAGTACCGGCCTGCCGCCCACGTTGAAGGGATAGTCCAGCGAGGCGTACACCTGCAGCGCCAGGGCGCCGGCGCCGGCCACCACCGCGCACACCAGGGCGGTGACCGGCACGCGCCGCTCGCTCAGGCCCAGCGCCTGGTCGAGGCCTTCCACCGGGTGCGGGCTGTAGGCGTCCAGCCGGGTCAGCCCGCGCCGGCGCAAATCACGGCTGGCGGCGAGCAGGCGGTCGGCGTCGGGGAAGCGGGCCAGCAGCCCGTGCAGGCGCTCATCCATGGTCGGCCTCCCGCTGTTTGCGGCGGTGCAGCATCTCCCGCATGTCGTGCATGGAGATCGCCGGCATCAGTTTGATGAACAGCAGCAGCAACACCACGAACACGCCGATCGAGCCGGCGTAGGTGAGCCAGTCCCAGGCGCTGGGCGTTACCGTATCCCAGGCGCCGGGCATGTAGTCCTTGTGGGTGCTGGTGATGACGATCTGAAAGCGTTCCAGCCACATGCCGATCTCGGCGATCACCGCCAGGCACAGCAGCCCCGGCACGCTCTCGCGCAGGCGCCGGAACCACAGGCCCTGGGCCAGCACCACGTTGCACAGGATCATGCCCCAGTAGAAAGGCGCGTAGGGCCCGGTCCAGCGGTCGTAATAGACGCTGCGGTAAAAGTCCTCGCCGGTGTAGAAGGCGGTGAACACTTCCTGCAGGTAGGCGTAGTCCACCACCAGCACGAAGCACAGCATCATGATGCCGAGCCGGTTCAGATGCGCCCGGGTGATCAGATCGCGGAAGCCGAACAGGGCGCGCAGCACGATGGCGATGATCGCCACCGTGGCGAAGCCGGAATAGAGCGCGCCGGCGACGAAGTAGGGCGGAAAGATGGTGAAATGAAACCCGGGCACGATGCTGACCGCCAGGTCCAGTGAAATGGTGCCGGTGACCGACACCACGATGGGCACCGCGATCACCGCCAGCACCCGGTGGGCCTGCTGGTAGCGGTGCCAGTGCCGCGCCGAGTTGCGCCAGCCCAGCGCCAGCACGCCGTAGAACAGCTGCACGGCGCGGTGACGGGCGCGGTCGCGCAGGCTGGCCAAGTCCGGCAGCAGGCTCAGGAACAGAAAGCTGGCGGTGAACAGCAGATAACTGGCGATGGCGAAGAAGTCCCACACCAGCGGGCTGCGCCACTGCGGCCAGAGATCCATCAGATTGGGGTAGGGCAGCAGAAAATAGGCGAACTGGGGACGCCCCAGGTGCAGCAGCGGGTAACTGCCGGCCAGCACGATGGCGAACATCGCCATGGCCTCCGCCGAGCGGCTGATGGAGGCGCGCCAGTCCTGGCGGGTCAGCCACAATACCGCCGAGATCAGCGTGCCGGCGTGGGCGATGCCGATCCACCAGATGGTATTGATGATGGGAAAACCCCAGGCCACCGGAATGTTCAGGCCGAAGGCGCCGACCCCCACGCTGAGCACGTAGACCACGCCGACCAGGAACAGCAGGGACAACAGCGTCGCCAGGCCCAGCGCCAGCCACCAGGCCCTGGGCGGCCGGGTGCCGAGCACCGTGGCGCTCACCCGGTCGGTGAGCGCGCCGGCGCTGAGACCGGGCGGGGCCAGCTCGTCGCGGCGCCGGTTCATGCCGGCGCCTCCCGCGCCTCAAGCGCCTGGATCGCCGGATTGGGGTTGCGCACGCCGGCCAGGTAGGTGGTGCGCGGCCGGGTGTTCAGCTCTTCCAGCATGGCGTAGTTGAGCGGGCTTGCCTTGGCCCGGCTGACGGCGCTGTGGCGGTCGTTGAGATCGCCGAATTCAATCGCCTCGGACGGACACACCTGCTGACAGGCGGTGCGCAACTCGCCGTCTTCCAGGGGGCGGTCTTCGTTGCGGGCGTCGGTTTCGGCCTGATTGATGCGCTGCACGCAGTAGGTGCATTTTTCCATCACGCCGCGGCTGCGCACGGTGACATCCGGGTTGTGGGCGGCGGCCGGCGTGGCCAGCTCGGCGGTGGCTTCGGTGTAGTGGTACCAGTTGAAGCGGCGCACCTTGTACGGGCAGTTCTGCGAACAATAGCGGGTGCCCACGCAGCGGTTGTAGATCATTTCGTTGAGGCCCTCGCTGCTGTGCTGGGTGGCCTCCACCGGGCAAACGTATTCGCAGGGGGCTCTTTCACAGTGCATGCAGGGCACCGGCTGGAAGTGCATGCTGGGATCGTCCAGCGGCCCGGCGTAGTAACGGTCCACGCGGATCCAGTGCATTTCACGGCCGCGCCGCACCTCCTCCGGCCCGACAATGGGAATGTTGTTCTCCGCCTGGCAGGCGGTGATGCAGGCGTTGCAGCCGATGCAGCTGTTCAGGTCGATGCTCATGCCCCAGGCGTGGTCCGGGTAGTCCCACTCCGGGTACAGCGAGATCGGTTCTTCCACCCGGTCCGGTTGAGCGAAACCGGGCTCTTCCTGGAAATGCGCCAGGTCGGTTTCGCGCAGCAGATCGCGGCCGGCCATGTTGTGGTGTTGCTGGGTGCTGGCCAGGGCGGCGCGGTCGCCGAGCACCTCCAGAGTCACTCCGCCGGCGGCGAAGGCGCCGTGGTCGGGCATCAGCCGGTAGGCGTTGACCCCCACGCCGTTGCCGACGCGGCCGGCTTCGCGGCGGCCCTGGCCGAGGAACAGGGTGATCGCCCGGGCCGGCTGGCCGGGCTGGATCCACACCGGCGTGTCCAGGCTGCGGCCGGCCAGGGTGAGCCGCACACGCTGGCCCTCGCTCAGGCCTTCGCGTTCCGCCAGCGCCGGTGAGATCAGCGCGGCGCCGTCCCAGGTGAGCTGGGTCAGCGGGCGCGGCAACTCCTGCAGCCAGCCGTTGTTGGCGTAGTGGCCGTCGTGCAGGGCCGGGTCGGCGCGCCACTGCAGCAGCAGGCCATCCCGGTCGGTGGGCGGCGGTGGCGGCGGCGTATTGCGCAGCGTCGGCAGGGAGGTCGGCAGAGCGGTGCCGTCGATCCAGCCCTGCTGCAGGGCGCTGTGCCAGTGGCGTTCGAAGTCCGCCCCCGGCAGCGCCTGTCGCCAGTGCTCACGGACCAGTTCGCGAGGGTCGGTGCGGTAGCGGCCGGCGAAGGCGGCGAGCACTTGCTGGGGGGTGTAGCCGCCGAACAACGGCACGATGGTGGGCTGCATCAGGCTGACGGTGCCGTCGAAGGCGCGCGCATCGTCCCAGCTTTCCAGCGGATGGGCGGCGGGCAGATGCCAGAGCGCGGCGCGCCCGGTTTCGTCGCGGTACTGGCCGCAGTGGACGCTGAACGGCACCCGCGCCAGACGCTCTTCGAACGCCAGCCCGGCGGGGGCGTTGTAGACCGGATTGACGTTCAGCATCAGCAGCGCGTCGACCCGGCCCTCGCCCATGGCGCGGCTCAGGTCGGCCAGGTCGCCGTCGGCGGCGGGCGCCACCGGGGCGCTGTATTCCACGCTGGTGCCGGCGGCGCCGAGATGGTGGTTGATGGCGTGCGCCAGCGCGTGCAACGCCGCCGGCTGGGTATCGCCGGGGATCACCACCGCTTCCGCGCCGGCGCGGCGCAGATCGTCCGCCAGGGCGTCCAGCCAGGCGGGGTCGACCGGGCTGTTTTCGGCCTGATCCGCCATGCCGGGCACCCCCAGGCGCGCCGCCAGGGCGGCGGCCAGCGCGGGCACCTCGGCGGCGGCCAGCGGCAGCCGGTGGTCGCTGCTGGCGCCGGTGATCGAGGGCGTGCTTTCCACGCTATAGAGACGGTTCAGCAGCGCGTCTTCGCGGTCCGGCCGGCGCCGGCCCATGGCGTGGCGTGCGTGCACCAGCTTGGCGGGGCCACTGCCGAGCATATCCGCGTCCAGGTCCAGGATCACCCGGGCCCGGTCAAGCCGGTAGCGGGCCTCCCGGGGCTCGCCGAACAGCTGCCGGGTGCCCTGGTGGGCGGCGCCGTTGGCGAGCGGCTCGTGGCGGTACCAGCGCGTGGACGGATAGAGGCGTTTCAGCCGTTCTATCAGCGCGTGCTGGCTGGGTGACGTGAGCGGGCCGGTAAGCAGGCACAGCCGGCGTTCGCCGGCGGCCCAGTGGCGGCGTTGCGGCTGCAGCTGCTCGAGGAAGGCGGCGTCGCTGCCGGCGGTGCCTTGGTAGCGTATCGTCTGCGAGCGGTCCGGGTCGTAGAGGCCGAGAATTTCCGCCTGGGCGATGCTGTCGGTGGCGCCCAGGCTGGCGGGGTGCTCCGGGTTGCCTTCCACCTTCACCGGCCGGCCCTGGAACGTCTTCACCAGCACGCCCCGGGCATAGCCGTCCAGGGGCAGGGTGGAGGCGTACCAGCGGGCACGCCCGGGCAGCAGGTCCTCCGGGCGCCGTGTGTAGGGGGCGATCCTTTCCTCCGGCTGGGGCTTGCAGCCGGTCAGGCCGCCCAGGGCCAGGGACGCGGCCATCAGGCCCAGCAGCCCGCGCCGCGACACCCGGCCTTCCCAGAGCGGCGCCAGCCTGGGAAATTCTTCTTCCAGCAGCCGCTGGAAGTCATCGCTGTCGGCCAGCTCTTCGAGGCTGCGCCAGTAGTGGCGGCCGGAGCGGCCGGCCAGTTTACGGCGCAGGGCGGCCATGTCGGTGCCGTGTTCGCGGGCGATTATTGATGACATAGGCTGCAGTCCGTCAAACGCTCGGTGGAGGGCGTGTGGTAACGCGCCATCAGACGCTCACCCAGTTGCTGGCGGTCGACGCCTCGCCGGGCTTCCCAGCCCATCTCGAAGACCGCGTCGGGCGGCCGCAGGCGGGGCGCGGGATTGCGGTGGCAGTCGAGGCAGAACTGCATGAACAGGGTTTTTTTCTGCGTGGTCAGCGGCATTCGGTCGACCCGGCCGTGGCAGGCTTCGCAGGGCACCCCGTTATTGACGTGGGCGCTGTGATCGAAGCGCACGTAGTCGGGCAGGTCATGGACCCGCCGCCAGCGCAGGGGCTTGTCGTCACGCAGGCTGTCGCGAACCGGCGCGAGCATGTCGGCGTTGGTCCAGAGCTGCGAATGGCAGGTCATGCAGATTTCGCTCTCCGGTACCCCCGCGAACGAGGATTGCTGCACGGAGGTATGGCAGTAACGGCAATCCAGACCCAGCTCGCCGACATGATGCTTGTGGCTGAACGGCACCGGCTGAGCCGGCGTTCGGTCAACGCCGCTGTAGTAGGGCGACTGGAAGTAATAGGCGCCCAGCGCCACCATCACCACCACCAGCGCGAACGCCAGAATCAGCGCCATCCAGGCCAGGGCATTGGCCCTGGGCCTGAAAATACGCGGCACGGGTCAGGCCCGGGTCCAGCAACGCAGGTTCCGGCACAGGGTCAGGAAGCGGGCGGCGTCGCCGGCCTTGTCCAGCGGCACCAGCCCTTCCGCGCCGGCGTCGTCCGGGCCCGACAGGCCGAGCAGTGCCACCGCTTCCTCGGTGAAGCCGATGAACTTCTTGTGCGCCAGCGCGTCGCTGACGAAGTCGCGGGCCGGGGGCATCGCCGCCAGTTCGCGGGCGCCCTTTTCCGAGAGCACCAGCGCCACCGCGTCGAACACCACCGAGGGACCGCCGTCGATTTTTTCGTCGGCTTCCAGCCAGCTGCCGTCGCTGAGTTTCACGCCGCCCACGGAGGCCGCCACATAGGCCACCTTGGCGCCTTCTTTCTTGGCCGCTTTCTCCAGCGCGGTGAGCAGGGCGGCGTCGGCGCCGTCGCTGACCAGTGCGCCGATCTTGCGGCCGGAGAAGGTTTCCGGCTGGTTAAGCAGAATGCTCAGTGCCGGCGACGCCTTCAGGTCCTGGCGGGTGGGCCGCGCGGCGTCGACGGCGCGCGGCAGCGGACTCAGCCGCAGACCCTTGGCCACGCCCTTGGCCAGGTCTTCGTCGATGTTGCGCAGGTGCGACACCATGCGCGCGCGAATCGCCACGGTGTCCACCTTGCTCAGTTCGAACACCAGGGCGTCGGTGATGTGGTCCTGTTCCACCTCGGTCTGGCTGATAAAGAACTGACGGGCCTGGCTGTAATGGTCGGAAAAGCTTTCCGGGCGCAGGCGCTGCTTGGTGCCCGCTTCCTCGGCCGGGTAGCTGTGGAAACCGCGCTGCGGGTTTTCGCGCGGGCCGCCTTCGGCACCGCCCCAGGAATTGGGCTCGTAGTTGGCGCGGCCTTTGGGGTTCTCCATCGCCATGTGCCCGTCCTGCTGCAGGGTGTGATAGGGGCACTTGGGCGCGTTGATCGGAATATGGGTGAAGTTGGGGCCGCCGAGACGCTTGAGCTGGGTATCCAGGTAGGAAAAGTTGCGGCCTTGCAGCAGCGGATCATTGGTGAAATCAATGCCCGGCACGATGTTCTGCGTACAGAAGGCCACCTGCTCGGTTTCGGCGAAAAAGTTGTCCACGTTGCGGTTCAGTACCAGGCGGCCCACCGGGGTCACCGGCACTTCTTCCTCGGGAATGATCTTGGTGGGGTCGAGCACGTCGAAATCGAATTTTTCAGCGAACTTTTCGTCGAAAATCTGCAGGCCCAGTTCCCACTCCGGGTAGTCGCCGGATTCGATCGCGCCCCACATGTCCCGGCGATGGAAATCCGGATCGGCGCCGTTGATTTTCAGAGCTTCGTTCCAGACCACCGACTGCATGCCCTGTTTGGGCTTCCAGTGGAATTTCACGAAGGTGGACTCGCCCTTGGCGTTGACCATGCGGAAGCTGTGCACGCCGAACCCTTCCATGAAACGCAGCGAACGCGGGATGGTGCGGTCGGACATAATCCACATGACCATGTGCATGCTTTCCGGCGTCAGGGAGATGAAATCCCAGAAATTGTCATGGGCGGTCTGCGCCTGGGGAAAGCCCCGGTCCGGTTCCTGCTTGGCGGCGTGGATCAGGTCCGGGAACTTCATCGCGTCCTGGATGAAGAACACCGGAATGTTGTTGCCGACGATGTCCCAGTTGCCTTCCTCGGTGTACAGCTTTACGGCGAAGCCGCGCACGTCGCGCGCCAGATCCCCGGAGCCCTTATTGCCGGCCACCGTGGAAAAACGCACGAACGCCGGCGTGCGCTGGCCCTTTTTTTGGAACAATCCGGCGCGGGTCAGTTTGTCCAGCGGCGCGTAGTTCTCGAAGTAGCCGTGCGCCGCGAACCCGCGTGCGTGCACGACGCGCTCGGGAATGCGCTCATGATCGAAGTGGAACAGTTTCTCGCGAAAGTGGAAGTCTTCCAGGGCGGCGGGGCCGCGCTCGCCGACGGTGAGGGTGTTCTGGTCGTCGGCCACCGGCACGCCCTGCTTGGTGGTCAGGGTGGGCACTTCGCCCCCGGCGGTCTGGTGGGTTTCTCCGCCATTTCCTTTAACGGTTTTCCGGTCGCTCTTGGCTGCCTTCTTGGCCATGTTGCCTCCTGGGTGGTGTTCAATCCTTTGCTGGCTTCAAGCCTAGGCCCGGGAGTGAAAACTTCACAAGACGCTCACGGCGGCGGCACCCGGTAAAACAGCGGTGTCCGCCGGTCTCTTCATTCCAGGAAACTTGTGAAAGTGAAGGTTCGATACTTTTATGAAATAAGAAAGGCGCTTATGAGGGGAATAACTAAGAAGTTCGTGGCGCTATTGAGGCCTTGGAGCTGGCACTTAAAGATGACCCGGACCAGGAACGTAAAAAACAGGGAAAAACCGTAAAACCTGTGCGCTTTCAGAACCAGGGTGACGGTTTCGCTTTAAATGCGTGTCCACGGATGACTAGGATGTGACAGTGTGATCAACCATCGACGACACAAGGAAGGCATGACTATGCGCAATCGACACCTGTTACTCGCTCTGTTCGCCGGCGCCGTTGCCGGCACCACCCAGGCGGCCACCACCATCACCCTGCACGAAGCCACCGACGAAGGCCCCGGTGACAGTGTCGGCACGGTCACCGTCACCGAGAGCGAATACGGCCTGGTGTTCACGCCGGATCTGAAGGATCTGGACGAGGGCATCCATGGGTTCCACGTTCATCAGAACCCCACCTGCCAGCCCGGCGAGAAGGACGGCGACACGGTGCCGGCCCTGGCCGCCGGCGGCCATTTCGACCCGGACAACAGCGGCCGCCACGGCACCCCCTGGGGCGACGGCCACCTGGGCGACCTGCCGGCGCTGTACGTGGACGATGAGGGCCGCGCCACGCTGCCGGTTCTCGCACCCCGGCTGGAGATGGACGACCTGAAAGGCCGCGCGGTGATGGTGCACGCCGGCGGCGACAACTACAGCGATCAGCCCAAACCCCTGGGCGGCGGCGGACCGCGTATGGCCTGCGGCGTGGTCGCCGACTAGTACGCTTTTCACCCTTTTTTCCTACCAGAACCGAAAACACCGGGCTTAGCCCGGTGTTTTTTTGTGCGTTAGGGCACGAATTACCTATGCGTTGAGTCACAAATAAGAATGATGTCGTACTGATATCATCCAACTACTCTAGTAATCGCCACTAAGCGTGACCTAGTATCCGCCGAGTACGAACTTAACACTAGGCGGGTCGGGCTATGCGTAATCTTATAATCTCATTCATTGTGGCTTCAGGGCTTCTCTCCGGCGTGGCGTTCGGCGCGGACGACACCATGACGCCGCGTATCATCGGTGGGGACCCGGTCCCCACGGCGCGCAGCTGGATGGCGGAAATCGAGATCGGCGGCGCCAGTTACGGGTACACCCGCTGCGGCGGCGCCCTGGTGGCGCCGCGCTGGGTGCTCACCGCCGCGCACTGCGTGGACGACTACGCCGCCAGCGACCTGTATGTCTCCCTCGGGCACCTGAATCGCCATGAGCAGGCCCCGGAACGGTTGGCGGTGCGCTCGGTGCGCGTGCACGAGCACTACCGCACCGGCGTGTACCACAACGACCTGGCCCTGCTTGAGCTGTCCTCGGCCTCCCGGCTGGAGCCCCTGGACCTGGCCAAGGCGGACGAGATGAAAGCGTTGCGCGCCGGTTCCTCGGACGAGGCCCTGGTGGCGCTGGGTTGGGGGCAGACCGAAACCAGCAGCATGTCCGACACCCTGCAGCAGGCCGGTCTGGATTACGTGTCGCCGCAGCAGTGCGGCACCTACTGGAACAGTCTCACCTCCGGACAGATCTGCGCCGCCGAGAGAAACCCGGTGAACGGTACCAATCAGGACACCTGCCGGGGCGACAGCGGCGGGCCGCTGATCTTCCAGCAGGACGGGCGCACCTGGCTGGTGGGCGTCACCAGCTACGGCACCGAGCGGTGCGCGTCCGGCGTGCCGGCGGTCTACACCCGGGTGAGCGCCTATCTGGGCTGGATCGAGAGCACCTCCTCCGGCGCCATGGTGGATTTGCACAGCGAATCCGAGGGCGAAAGCCTCTACACCGGCCCCGGGCGGGCGCTGTCCATGGACACCCGGGTCAGCAACCTGAGCCAGGTCAACGACGCCCGCCAGGTGGGCATCCGGATCCACCACAAGGCCGGCCTGCGGGTCAGCGCCGACGATCTGCAGTGCACCGCCCGCGGCGGCTACACCGATTGCCTGGGCGCGGCGGAACTGTCCACCGGCGCGGTCAGCAACAGCCACCGCCTGTGGCTGACCCCCACCCACGGCGGTACCTTCACCGACCGGGTCACGGTGACCCCGATCAGCGACAGCCACGACTATTACAGCGCCGACACCGAGCAGTTCTCACCGGTGTTCAGCGATGTGCCGGATATGACGCTGGACGCCACCGCCACCCGTAGCGGCGGCACCGTTTCGATCCGCGCGGAGATCACCAACCAAGCGCAGCACCGCGACGCCTATAACGCCTGGGCGAGCTTCCAGGTGCCCGCCGGCTGGGATTACGACAGCCTGCCCGCGGGCTGCACCGACACCCAGCCGGTGCGTTGCGACCTGGGCGACCTGGCGCGCGGCGAAAGCCGCACCCTGAGCCTGGCGCTGACCGGCGAGGGCAGCGGCCGGGTGTTCCTGGACGCGGGCGCCGCCAACGGTGATTTCCCGGCCGGCGATACCCGCGCCTTCGTGACGCCGGCGGCGGCCGGCCAGGAAAGCAGCCGTGGCGGCGACACCGGCGGGTCCGGTGGCGGCGGTGGCGGCGGCGGTGCCGGTGGCTGGGGCTGGCTGGCTCTGCTGGTGCTGGCGGGTCTGGCGCGCGGCGGGCGGCGGCCGGGGCTAGCCGTCCACCACGGATAAGTGACGTTTACGCTGCTCCGGCGCCAGGGCGCCGGCGTTGCCTTTCCAGGGCAGGGCGCCGAAGCCGGTGGGCACTTTGTCGAGCAGGTAGGGCGCCTTGATCACATCGAAGTAGGGCGAGTGATCGAAGTCGGCGGCGTGGAACACCCGGGGCTGCAGGCGCAGCAGCCGGGTCCCCGCGTCGCCGGGCTCCTTGACCAGCGGGTGCACCGGAAACTGGATAAAGGCGAAGGCCTCGCCCACGGTGGTGCCGGTGATGGCCCGCAACAGGTCGTTGGCCCAGCGGTTGAGCAGCCGCCGGCGGGCGTGGCGCGCCAGGGTGCGCCAGGGCAGCAACCACAGCAGCGCCAGCGTGCTCCAGGTGTGCTGGGTGCCGGTGCCCACGCGGCTGATGGCGAAGCGCAAGGCGTCCTGGCATTCCGCCTCGGACAGATTCTGCGCCCGGCAGACCCGCAGGTGCAGATCGTGGAGATTGCTCAGGTCGCGAACGCAGAGCCCGCGCTCCAGGCTGGCGTCCAGCACCAACTGGGTGTCCGGCCGGCAGGGCAGGTAATCCGCCAGCAGCGAGCGCAGGGCCGGGTCCGCCACTTCATGGGGACGGCCGATGTACAGCAGCACCCGTGAAAAGCGGCTGCCGGTGAGCACCTTCAGACGGCGGTCCAGAGGGCTGTCGCCGTCCACCAGCAGCACATCGCAGGGGCGCAGCTGGGCGCGCTGGCTTTCCAGGTCGCCGAGCGGCCAGTCGGAGTGGTCCGGTTGCCGCTGGAGACGTTCACAGAGCCATTGGTAGAGTCGCTGGGAATTCATGGCGTGATCCTACAGTAGCGCCACCGCGCGATCCATGACCGAATAGTCAGTATAGAAGTGCGGCGAGAAGCGCACGCCGCCGCCCCGTTCCGCGCACACCACGCCGCCGGCCTGCAGCCGCGCCCGGGTGTCCGCGGGGGCCTCGTCCATCAGCCGGAAGGTGACGATGCCGGCGCGCCGCTCCGCCTGCGCCGGGCTGAGCACCTCGGCGCCGCGGTCGCGCAGGGCGCTGTCCAGATAGCCGATTCGCTCCGCCAGGGCCCGGGCCACGGTGTCCATGCCCAGTTCCTGAAACAGAGAGAGGGAGGCGTCCAGGGCGTGGGCGCCGAGCATGTTCGGGCTGCCGCATTCAAAGCGGCGCGCGTCCTCGGCCACCCGCCAGCCGGTCTGGCTGTAGTCGCCGGCGTTGGCGATCATATGCCAGCCGAATTGCCGCAACCGCAGGCGCTCGCGCACCGCCGGCCGGCAGTAGAACAGCGCCAGGCCCTCCGGGCCGAGCATCCATTTATGGCCGTCGGCGACCACGAAATCCGCGTACACCTCGCCGCTGTCGAAGCGCACCGCGCCCAGGCTCTGGATCGCGTCCACGCAGAACAGCACGCCGCTGTCCCGGCAGGCGCGGCCGATCGGCGCCAGGTTCAGGCGGATACCGCTGCCGTACTGCACCGAGGACAGCGATACCAGACGGGTGCGTTCGCCGATGGCGTCGATCACCCGTTGTTCGGCGTCCGGGCCGCTCACGTCCACTTCCACCACCTCGACGCCCTGGTCGGCCAGGGCCTGCCAGGGAATCCGGTTGGACGGGAACTCCTGATCGCTGATCACCACCTGGTCGCCGGCCCGCCAATCGAGCCCCTGGGCGATCACCGACAGCCCTTCGGAGGTGTTCTTGAGCAGCGCCACGTCCGCCGGCTCGACGTTGATCAACCAACCGAGACGGTCGCGCAGACGTTGCTCCACGCGCGCCCATTGCGGGTAGTCCCGGGCGCCCACCTGGATATTCTGGTTGGCGAAGGCGACCACCGCGTCGCGGGTGCGGCGGGGCCAGGGGGCCACGGCGGCGTGGTTGAGATACAGCACGTCGTGGTGCAACGGGAATTCCGCTTTCAGGTCGACCATTGCCAGTGCTCCTCCACAAAACTCACTTGATTGTAACCGCCCTGGAGGTAACGTGCAGAGGGCGTGGTTATGGTAATCTAGCCCATAAACGAGGAGGTATAGATGGGTGACTTGGAAAAAGCCACGCGTAAGGCGCAGGAATTCCGGCAGCGCGAGCAGGAAATTCTGGACGCCGCACTGATTCTGTTTCTGGAGCAGGGCGAGGACCGCGTCACGGTGGAGAACATCGCCGACCGGGTGGGCATTGGCAAGGGCACCATCTACAAGCACTTCGAGACCAAGAACCAGATCTACCTGCTGTTGATGCTTCGTTACGAGGAGGATCTGGCGTCGCTGTTTCAGGACATCTCCGAGTCCGACGACAAGGAAACCCTGGCGCGCGAATACTTCCGCTTCCGGATCAGCGATCCGGCCCGCTACCAGTTGTTCGACCGGCTGGAAAACAAAGTGATCAAGGATCACGCCGTGCCCGAGCTGGTGGACAAACTGCACCGCATCCGCGAAGCCAATTTCGAGAAGCTCAACCACATCGTCGAGGCCCGCATCCAGGAAGGTTCCCTGGAGCCGGTGCCCGCCATCTATCATATCTGCTCCGCCTGGGCTCTGGCGCACGGCGCCGTTGCGTTGATGCAGTCGCCGTTCTATCAGCGCCTGATCGATGACAAGGACGACTTTCTCGATTTCCTGATCGAGATCGGCATCCGCATGGGCAACAAAGGCCAGCGCGGCAAATAAGGAATTTCGATGAGCAAAGCCGAGGAATTACTGGCGCTGCTGGAAAAAGCCGACCAGGACGAACAGGGGCTGCCCCCGGTACACAAATGGCAGCCGGAACGCCAGGACGATATCGATATGCGCATCGCCCGCGACGGCACCTGGTATTACCAGGAATCGCCGATTCAGCGCGAGCGCATGGTCAAGCTGTTCTCCACCATTCTGCTGCGCGAAGGCGACGATTATTTTCTGGTCACGCCGGTGGAAAAGCTGCGCATCAAGGTGGATGACGCCCCCTTTGTCGCCACCGACGTGGAGCGCGTCACCGATGGCGACCGCGAGAAGCTGGTGTTCACCACCAATGTGGGGACCCATGTGGTGGCGGGCGCGCGCCATCCATTACGGGTGGAGACCGACGCCGACAGCGGCGAGCCGGCGCCCTACGTGCATGTGCGCGACAACCTGGAAGCGCTCATCTCACGCAATATTTTCTACCAGCTGGTGGACTGGGCGCGCCGCGAAGAGCAGGGCGGCGGCGCCCGTCTGGTGGTGGATTCCGACGGCGAAACCTTCGAGCTCGGCGCGCTCTAGCCCGCGTCTTCCTGCCCGGGCTTGGGCAGGCCGGTGCCGCACTGCTTGCAGAAGCGGGCGTCCGGATCATGGTCATGGCGGTGGCAGTTGGGGCACTCGCGCTCGTAGCGCCGGGCCATGCTCGCCTTGGACATTTCCGCGGTGACGATGCCGGTGGGCACGGCGATGATGGCGTAACCGGTGATCATCGCCATGGACGCCACCGCCTGGCCCAGCGAGGTTTGCGGTGAAATATCGCCGTAGCCCACCGTGGTGATGGTGACGATGGCCCAGTAGATGCTGCGAGGAATGCTGGTGAAACCGTTGGCCGGCCCCTCCACCAGATACATCAGGCTGCCGAAGATGATGATCACGATCACCACCGAGAACATGAAGATGCCGATCTTGCGGCGGGTGCGCACCAGGGTGGCGCCGAGCTCGTTGGCCTCGGTCATCAGGTGGGCCAGCTTGAGCACCCGGAACACCCGCAATACGCGCAGCGCGCGGATGGTGAGCAGGTAGTTGGCGCCCGGCAGAAACAGGCTCAGGTAGGTGGGAATGATCGACAGCAGGTCCACCACCCCGAAAAAGCTGCGCGCGTAACGCAGCGGCCGGTCGCTGACCCACAGGCGGATCATGTACTCAAAGGTGAACAGCAGCGTAAAGAACCATTCCGCGCCGTACAGCCAGGTGCCGTATTGCTGATGGATGGACTGCACGCTGTCGAGCATCACCGCCGCGACGCTGGCGAGAATGGCGACGATCAGCAGCTGATCAAAATATTGCCCTGCCGGCGTATCGGTGCCGAAAATAATGTGGCGCCAGCGATCGCGCAGGGAAACGGAATCCGAACTCATGGAACCTCGGGCCGGGACATTGCGAGAACGCTATTCTGTCTTGTCCATCGTCCGTTGACCACTTAGTCTCTGTTTTATATACGAATAAAAAGCCGTCTGCTGTACCGCACCGCTTGAGGGGGGATCATGGCGCGCGTCAAAGCGTTGTTCATTTCGTTGTACCCATTCGCCTCGTTGTTTATCTGTGCCCATGCCCTGTGGCTGGGCTGGCAGGACCGGCATTGGCTGTGGGCCGGCCCGTTGCTGGTCAACGTGCCGATTCTGGTGTTGCTGGGCTGGCTGGTCAGCCTGGGGCCGGCGCGCACCAGCCCGCATTTGCCGCTGGCCACCCTGTGCGCCTGGCTCGGCGCGGCGGTGACCCTGCTGGGCACCTTGTCGCTCGGCGATCCCCGCTGGCTGGCCTGGTTGTACACCGGGCTGGGTCTGCTCGGCCTTTGCGCCTACCTGTTCTGGTACAGCCCCCTGCAGCGCGACGCCGCCGACGGCCCGCGGCCCGGCCAGTTGCTGCCGCCGCTGGCGTTCCGGGATCTGGAGGGGCGGCCGGTGTCCACCACCTCGCTGCACGGGGCGCCGGCGGTGATGCTGTTTTTCCGTGGCAACTGGTGCCCGGTGTGCATGGCCCAGGTGCGCGAGCTGGCCCGGCGTCGCCCGCAACTGGAACGGCGCGGTGCCCGCATTATCCTGGTCAGCGCTCAGCCCGGCGCCCGCACCGGTCGGCTTGCCGCCCGCCTGGGCGTGCCGATGGAGTGGTGGGTGGACCCGCAACTGGACGCCGCCCGGCAGCTGCGCATCCTCGACCCCGGGGGCACGCCCCTGGGCCTGGAGCTGTTCGGCTACCCCTCGGACACGGTGCTGCCCACGGTGTTGATCACCGACGCCCGGGGCGAGATCTGCTACGTGGACCTGGCCGACAATTACCGGGTGCGCCCGGAACCCGCCACCTTCCTTCGCGTGCTGGACACCATGGTGCCGGCGCCGCGCTAGCCGCGGTGCTGGCACGGCCGTACCCTCGGGCGCTTCTCCGGTAAACAAAGGTTTCCGGGAGTCGTGCCGGATAACCGTTCGATTACCACCGCTACGCTTTATTACATACCCGCAACGGCGTGCATCTACATCGCTTTGCACACCCCTTCCATAGTCGCAAAGTCAGTCTCCATTTCGGGGGGCTAGCGACTAAGAAGTAAAAAGGGAGGGGTAAACCTTGGATACCAACATCAAACATCTCATCGGTGGTGGCGTGCTCGCGCTGCTGCTGACCGCCTGCGGCGGCGGAAGCAGCGGGGGCGGTGACGTCTCCGGCAATTCGCCGACGCCCTCAACCCGTGACCTGCCGGAAGAAATGGCGGCGGTCGTGGACGAGTCCAACGCCTTTACCGAAGAATTCTGCCCGGAGACCTCGGAAGGGGCCGCCGGCACGCCGCTTGATCCGGTTCTTTGCGTCGAGGAAAGCGAAGAATCCGAAGGCGGCGCGCCGGATCCCACCGACGTGGTCGCTCAGTTCTGTCCCACCGCGGCGTCCTCGTTCGATCTGGAAGGCGCCTTCGACCCGGCGGCCTTCACCGAAGGCTTCGACGATCCGGCCGGCTTCCTGACCGACGGCCCGCTGTCGTTCCCGATCGCCTGTCTGCAGGAATCGGCCACCAACCTGGACGGCCTGCAGGAGCTGATCGGCGGCAGCAACCCGATCACCGAGCAGCTGTGCCCGGTGGCGGCCACCGAGCCGTCCTTTGACCCGGCCACCTGCTTCGCGGAAGTGACCGGCGGCGCCAACGGCGGTCTGCCCGGCCTGCCCGGTGGCGGTGACGGCGGCGGCAGCGTGCCCGGTGCCGACCAGTTCCTGAACCAGTTCTGCCCGGAAAGCGCCGGTGCCGGTGTCGGCCCGGAGACCCCGCTGAACTGTCTCAACGAAGCCAGCCGTGTCTACATCACCATTGTCGACATGATCACCAACCCGAACCCGCTCACCGACGCCGTTTGTCCGCTGGAAGCCGGCACCGGGCGCGTGGATCCGGTGGTGTGTTTCGAGGAAGCCGTGAGCGGTGGCGGCATGCCCGGCCTGCCCGGTCTGGGTGATCTGCCCGGTCTGCCCGGCGGCGGTGACGGTGGCGACGGCGGTACGCCGGACGTTCCCGGTCTGGATCAGCTGACCGATGTGCTGTCCGGCATCTGCCCGGAGACCCTGGAAGCCGAAGTCGGCCCGACCACCCCGATCGACTGTCTGGCGGAAGCCGGCGGCAGCTTCGGCGGTTTCGAAGACCTGCTCGGCGGCCTCGGTGGCAGCAACCCGCTCACCGAAGCCCTGTGCCCGACCGCCGCCACGGCGGAAAGCTTTGACCCGGCGGCCTGCTTCACCGAAGCGGCCGGTCAGCTGCCCTCCGCACCGGGTGGTGGCTCCCCGCAGATTCCCGGCGCCGGCATGGCTCTGGAGCAAATCTGTCCGGTGGCCGCGGGCGAGGAAATCGGCCCCACCACGCCGTTCGACTGCCTGCTGGAACTGGGCGGCGGCTTCGGCGACCTGGAAGGTCTGCTCGGCGGTCTCGCCGACGGTGGTCTGGAAGGCGGCAACCCGCTGACCGACGCCCTGTGCCCGGTGACGTCCGAGGAAGGTCTGGATCCGGCGGCCTGCTTCATGGAAGCCCTGGAAGGTCTGCCCGGCGGCGTGCCGCTGCCCGGCGGTGACGGCGGCACCCCGGAACTTCCCGGCGGTGAGCAGCTGCTGGGCCAGCTGTGCCCGGAAGCCGGTGCCGGTGAAATCGGCCCGACCACCCCGATCGAGTGTCTGACCGAAGCCGGCCAGAACCTGGGCAACATCCAGGACATGCTCGGCGGCCTGGGCGGCAGCAACCCGCTCACCGAAGCCGTATGCCCGACCGCGTCCGCGGCCGAGCAGTTGGACCCGGCGGCCTGCCTGAGCGAAGCCCTGGGCGGCGGTCTGCCCGGCCTGCCCGGTGGCGGCGACGGCGGCGGCGTACCGGAAATTCCCGGTGTGAGCGATGGCCTGGCGCAGCTGTGCCCGGAAGCCGGTGCCGGTGAAATCGGCCCGACCACCCCGCTGGAGTGCCTCACCGAGGCCGGCCAGAACCTGGGCGGTCTCACCGACCTGCTGGGTGGCCTGGGCGGCAGCAACCCGCTCACCGACGCGCTGTGCCCGGCGGCCTCAGGCGCCGAGCAGCTTGATCCGGCGGCCTGCTTCACCGAAGCCCTGGGCAACCTGCCCGGCGCCCCCGGTGGCGACGGCGGCACCGGCGGCATCCCGGAAATCCCGGGTCTGAGCGACGGCCTGGCGCAGATCTGCCCGCTGGCACTGGAAGACGAAGTGGGTCCGACCACGCCGCTGGACTGCCTGATGGAAGCCGGCGGTAGCCTGAGCCAGCTCCAGGACCTGCTCGGCGGCCTGGGCGGCGGTGAAGGCGGTGAAGGCTCCGCTGATCCGGTGACCGGCCAGCTGTGCCCGGAAGCCGGCGCCGGCGGCCTCAGCCCGACCCTGCCGTTCGAATGTTTGCTGGAAGCGGGGCAGAACCTGCCCGAACTGCTGACCGGCCTGCCCGACCTGCTCGGCGGTCTGGCGCCGTAACGGCAACCACGGTTTGATCGGTGTCCCGCCGTTCGCGGCGGGGGCCGGTCCCCGAAAACAAAAAAAGCCCCGGCCATTCGGCCGGGGCTTTTTTTGTGGCAGCTTGCCTTGCAAGCGAAAGGCTGGCTACTGATTCCGGCGGGGCAGGGTGTCGCGCACCTTGTCGGCGAGATCGCGGATGCTCTGCTCGGTGGTGTCCCAGGCGATGCAGCCGTCGGTCACCGACACGCCGTATTCCAGATCGTCCAGATTGGCCGGCAGCTTCTGGTTGCCGCCCTTGAGGTGGGATTCCACCATCAGGCCGACAATCGACTTGTTGCCTTCCAGAATCTGGTTGCCGATATTTTCCATCACCAGCGGCTGCAGGTTCGGGTCCTTGTTGGAGTTGGCGTGGGAGCAATCCACCATGATGTTGGTGGACACGCCGGCTTTCTCCAGAGCGCTCTCCGCCAGGGTCACGGACACCGAATCGTAGTTGGGTTTGCCGCCGCCGCCGCGCAGCACCACATGGGCGTAGGGGTTGCCCTTGGTGGTGGTCAGGGCCACCCGGCCGTCCGGGTCGATGCCCAGGAAACGGTGCGGGTGCTTGACGCTGAGCATGGCGTTGACCGCCACGTCCAGGCTGCCGTCGGTGCCGTTCTTGAAGCCCACCGGGCCGGACAGGCCGGAAGACATCTCCCGGTGGGTCTGGGATTCGGTGGTGCGCGCGCCGATCGCCGACCAGGAGATCAGATCCTGCATGTACTGCGGGGTGGTCGGGTCGAGCGCCTCGGTGGCCGCCGGCAGGCCCAGCTCGGCCACGTCCAGCAGCAGCTTGCGGGCAATGTGCAGGCCGTCCTGCACTTTGAAGGAGTCGTTCATGTAAGGGTCGTTGATCAGACCCTTCCAGCCCACCGTGGTGCGCGGCTTTTCGAAATACACGCGCAGTACCAGAAACAGGGCGTCGTCCACCTCGGCGGCCAGCTTCTTGAGCCGCTCGGCGTATTCCATGGCCGCTTTCGGGTCATGGATGGAGCAGGGGCCGATCACCACGAACAGGCGCGGATCCTTGCGGTCGAGGATGTCGCGGATCTGCTGGCGACCCTGGAATACGGTTTCCGCCGCCGCTTCGCTGAGCGGCAGCTTTTCCTTCAGGGCCCGAGGGGTGATCAGCACCTCCTGGGATTCGATGTTGAGATCGTCTAATTGCTTCTGGCTCATGAGTCTGGCTATGCCTGTTATTTCGGTGTCGACGGATTTTGGCAGTCTAGCCGAATCCGTTGCAGGAATCAGCCTATTGCCGGGATAGAGTGGCGCTGGTATCGCCGAGCAGTTCGCGGACATAGGCCGGCACCAGCTCGGTGGCGCGCCCGTGACGGTGTTCGTGGAACGCGGTGAGCTGCTCCGAGGGCTCCAGGTTGAGTTCGGTGGTGTGCGCGCCGCTGGCCCGCGCTTCCGCCACGAAGCCGGCGGCCGGGTAGACGTTGCCGCTGGTGCCGATGCTGATAAAGCGCTCGCAGCCGGCCAGGGTGGCGTAGATGCGCTCCATCTCCAGGGGCATTTCACCGAACCACACCACATGGGGGCGCAGGCAGCCGGCGGCGCCGCACACGGTGCAGCTCAGGGCCGGGTCCAGATCGCGGTCGGCGGGCACCAGTGTCTCGGTGCTCTGGCAGCGCGCCTTGAGCAGCTCGCCGTGCATGTGGATGACGTTCCGGCTGCCGGCGCGCTCGTGCAGGTCGTCCACGTTCTGGGTCACCACCAGCACCTGGCCGGGCAGCGCCTGCTCCAGCTCGGCCAGGGCCCGGTGGGCGGCATTGGGCTGGATCGCCGGGTCGCGCAACTGTTCACGGCGCCGGTTGTAAAAACTCTGCACGCCATGCGGATCGCGCTGGAAGGCTTCCGGGGTGGCCACGTCCTCGATGCGGTGGCTTTCCCACAGGCCGCCGGCGTCGCGAAATGTATTGATACCGGATTCCGCCGAGATTCCGGCGCCGGTAAGTATTACAATCCTTTCCTGCATGGCTGCTGCCTCCGCCTGTCTTCTTCGTTACCGTGGAGTGTTATGGATACCATCATCTCAAGGCAGGAAACACTTTCCCTGCCGGCCCGGGGACCTGTCAATTTGCTGCATTTCCACCAGGGCATGGTGCTGCTGATCGGCGCCGACGCGGTGGGTCTGTACCGTGACCGGCGCGCCGTGGAAGACCCGCTCGCCAATGGTCTGGTCGGCTACGAGCCGATTCCCGAGGCGCTGCGCTGCGAGTTCGAAGAGCCGGACGGCTATGTGGTCGAGCAGGTGTCCGGTTTTATCGGCCTGCGTTCCGGCGCCGCCATGTTCATACGCCCGGATGGCGTGGCGCTGTACGCTAGCAGCCTGGATGCGCTGCACAACCGTGATTGCCAGTGGGTAATCCCGTTTCCACCCCTTAATTCCTAGGAACCGCCGGTTCCTTCACTGGAGAGATCCATGGCTGAAGAAAGCACTCGCCTGCGTCTGCGGCAACTGACCCTGGAAGACTACCCGGCGCTGGCCCGGTTGATGGATCAGGTGTACCACGACATCGGCGGTGCCTGGCCCGAGGAAACCATTGCCACCCTGATCCGGTTGTTCCCGGAAGGGCAGTTGGTGATCGAGGACAACGGCACGCTGATCGCCACGGCGTTGACGGTAAAGGTGAGCTACGACCGGTTCTCCAACCCGCACCGCTACGAAGACCTGATCACCGACGACAAGGTGCGCTCGCACAGCCGCAAGGGCGATGCGCTGTACGGCCTGGACGTGTTCGTGGACCCGGAGTACCGGGGTTACCGCCTGGGCCGGCGGCTCTATGAGGCGCGCAAGGATCTGTGCCGGGAAGAAAACCTGCGGGCGATTCTGGCCGGCGGCCGTCTGCCCGGCTACACCAACTACGCGGACAAGATGACGGTGACCGAGTACATCGCCGAAGTGGAAGCCCGCACCATTTACGATCCGATTCTGACCTTCCAGCTGTCCAACGGTTTCGACGTCAAGCGCCTGCTGGTGAAGTACCTGCCCGAGGACGAAAGCTCGCGCGGCTACGCCACCCTGCTGGAGTGGGACAATATCCTCTATCAGCCGGAGGACGACGGCGACTGGCCGCGCCGCTCGGTGGTGCGCCTGGGCGTGGTGCAGCGCCGCATGCGCAGCGCGCGCTCGGTGGAAGACCTGCTCAGCCAGGTGGAGTTCTTCATCGATTCGCTGTCCGATTACCGGGCCGATTTCGCCGTGCTGCCGGAATTCTTCAGCGCGCCGCTGATGGGCCTCAAGACCGACCTCAATTCCGTGGAAGCGGTGCGATACCTGGCCAGCTTCACCGAGGAAATCCGCGACGCCATGGCGGACATGGCGGTGAGCTACAACATCAACATCATCGGCGGCTCCATGCCGCTGGAAGAGGACGGGCGCATTTACAACGTCGCCTATCTGATGCGCCGCGACGGCTCGGTGGAGCAGCAGAAGAAGATTCACATCACCCCCCACGAGCGCAAGGACTGGGCGATCCAGGGCGGTGACGGCCTGCGTATTTTCGACACCGACGCCGGCCGCATCGGCATTCTGATCTGCTACGACGTGGAATTCCCGGAGCTGGGCCGGCTGCTCGCCGAGCAGGGCATGGAGATTCTGTTCGTGCCGTTCTGGACCGACACCAAGAACGGCTACCTGCGGGTGCGTCATTGCGCCCAGGCGCGGGCGATCGAGAACGAATGCTATGTGGCGATTTCCGGCAGCGTCGGCAACCTGCCGCGCGTCGACAACGTGGACATTCAGTACGCCCAGTCCGCGGTGTTCTCGCCCAGTGATTTTTACTTCCCCCACGACGGCACCATCAGCGAGTCGGTGCCCAACACCGAGATGCTGCTGTTCGCCGACATCGACCTGGAAAAGCTCAAGCTGCTGCACAGCGAAGGCTCGGTCACCAATATCCGTGACCGCCGCAAGGACCTGTACAGCCTGGTCTGGAAGGGCAAGGAAGAGCTCGACCCCTGAGTTCCGGGGCGGCGCGTGTCAGCGCCGCTCGCGGAAGGTTTGCACCACCTGTTCCGCCAGCGCCTCGGCGGCGGGGCCGGAGCCGTCGCGGCGTACCAGCGCGATCTGGTAATCACCCAGGGCGGGCAGGCCGTTTTCCGGGCCCAGCACCCGCAGCGGCGGCTGCACCAGGCTGGCGGGGAAGGGCGCCACCGCCAGGTCGGCCAGCATGGCCGCTTCCTGGCCGGCGCAGTGCTCGCTGTTATACGCCACCCGGTAGCTGATTTCCGCCTTATCCAGCGCGCCCAGCGCCATCTCCCGCCAGGCACAGCCGTGGTTGGCCAATGACAGCGGCAGCGGCGAGCGCTGCACCGCCACGCCGCCGTCGCGGCCGGCCCAGACCAGCGGCTCGGTGTGCACCACCTCGCCGCGTTTGGCGCTCAGGTCGCTGTGGCCCAGGGTCACCAGCGCCAGATCCAGCTCGCCGTCGTCCAGCCGTTTCAGCAGGTCGACGCTGCGCCCGGCGTTGACGTTCACCTGCACCGCCGGGTGCGAGCGCGCGAAGCGGGTCAGCACCTGGGGCAGCACCCGGGTGCCCACATCGTCCGGCGTACCCAGGCGCACGCTGCCTTCCAGCGACGGCGCCAGAAACCGGCCCACCGCTTCCTCGTTAAGCTTGAGCAGCCGGCGACCGTAGCCGAGCAGCACTTCCCCCTCCGGCGTCAGGGACACCCGGCGCGCCTCGCGTATGAACAGGCTCTGGCCCAGAGTCTCCTCCAGGCGTTTGATCTGCATGCTCAACGCGGACGGGGTGCGGAACACCTGATGGGCGGCGCGGGTGAAGCTGCCGTTCTCGGCAATGGCCACGAAAGTCCGCAGGGTGTCGGTGTCGAGAAGAGGCAGCGAGGCGTTCTCCGGCCGGGCCTTGGCGACGGTCATGGCGGGCTCTCCAATCGTTCAATATTTCTGAATGGATAATGTAGTTCTTTTCGTTGGAGTTAACAATGTGAAGCCTGCATGCTTTCTTCCATAGGCCGGGACGGTGCCCGGTCGGCGACCGATCAAGGAGAGCGTCATGAAGGAGAGAGTCATGAAGGAGAGAGTCATGCAACAGAAGCCACGCCCCCAACGCGACTACCCGGACCCGCAACTGTACATGCCGGCGATGCCGCCGCTGGGCCTGCTCAACGCCTTTGAGCGCAGAGTCCAGAAGTGGTGGCGGCAACGCGCCGAGCGCCGGCAGGCGGCGGCACTTCGTCGCTCACGCCCCAGCGGCCAGCATTAGGCGACTTGTGGGAGCTTGCTTGCAAGCGAAAGGCCGGCAAAGCCGGCCGGCAGGATTCCAGAGACGTTGTTGGTGCTGCCGTTGGACGGGCCTCTGGGATCCCGCCGGGAGCTTCGCTCCCTTTCGCGGGCGGGGCCCGCTCCCACAAGACCTGCGGATACAAAAAAGGCGCCGTTGAGGCGCCTTTTTTGTTGCGGTTGAACCGGCCGGATTACATGTTCGGGTAATTCGGGCCGCCGGTGCCTTCCGGCGCCACCCAGTGGATGTTCTGGGTGGGATCCTTGATGTCGCAGGTCTTGCAGTGCACACAGTTCTGCGCGTTGATCTGGAAGCGCTTGTCACCGGTGCTTTCGTCCTCGACCACTTCGTACACGCCCGCCGGGCAGTAGCGCTGCGCCGGTTCGT
>Ga0310345_10001090_pt1 | contig 32239 bp, 35 predicted proteins | sample HC15DNA20500_MG_FD_204667 | JGI IMG/M metagenome (GOLD analysis project Ga0310345, IMG submission 204667) | Marine microbial communities from station ALOHA, North Pacific Subtropical Gyre - HC15-DNA-20-500_MG | ecosystem: Environmental > Aquatic > Marine > Oceanic | place: Pacific Ocean: North... | reverse complement strand
CTCCAGTAATATAAAAGCTTCTGACGCCTGCTCTTGACTGGTCAATTATTTGATCAAAAACAGACTGCGCATTGGGCGTAGATATATAATTGACCTGTGTGTCTCGGTCTCTGATAATATTAACAGAAGGTGAGTATGTCCTATCCATAGTATTCATTTAAAACATCCCACTTATTCGGCTTTTTCTTGAATTGAATTATTTGATTTCCGGCAGTTTCATAATATGAAATACCATCAAACTGATCACAAATCTCTTTGACCTTTTGATAGAGGCTGTCATTTGTCAAAGAAAAGACAAGCCCTGGAGAGTTGTGGCTTACCTGTAGCTCTCTGAAGCTTATGGTGTCGCCATAGTCTTCATTGTCTAATATAGAGTATAAAAGGACTTCATTTGGTAAATCTCGATGCTCTGAACTTGGTATTCTATACCAATCAATGAGCTTGTCGTCTGCTCCAGATGCCTTAAAATGCTCAATTAAATTAAGGTCAATAAGAACCCCTGAGAAGTCATCTTCAATGCTGAAATTGTCCCCTCTTTTGGGACTTATGTAGGTTCTTAGAAATACACTTATATCTGATTTAACGGTATTGGGAGTGAATATAGAATTAGTTTCCTCACACTTTCTTTTCATGAATGCTGTAAGGTGTTGTTTTGAGAATTCTACACGCTCTTTTCGAAATTCGTTGAAAACAAGGTTGTATAAAGACGCTCTGTTGGTCTTGATTAGCGAGTAATGAAGAAGCCATTGAGTCGCCAAATCTTCTAAATAGATATCCTTCCCTTCCGTCCCAAACAAATATTCAGAGAGTTCTAGCGAATTGTCTTGATCATCTGTTAATCCGAAGGATTTTAACCAGTGACGAATTGATGACACCATGTTTTTTCCTACGCCAAGACTCACAACAGCCATTTGGTCTGAAAATTTCCCATTGTCCTGTATGAAATCATACCCTTTTTTTAACCAGAATTGACGGCATACAAAGGACTCGTGACCGGAGAAAGATAATTTATTCATTTATTCAAAGTACCAAATTCAAAGTTAATAAGGAAAGGCCGTCTTTCTAGACTCTAATTCCCTTATGTTAGAACGTTTCTTGCTGAATTAAAAATAAATTATTGAACCAATTTTGGTTCGGTTTACTCATTGCTGAATTCCAGCAGATTTAGTTTATAAAGCTATTGTTAAAAAATGAAAATAGCCCTTCCCAAATAGGGAAGGGCTTATTTTTAGGCTACAGCTTTAAGCTTCTGATTATCATTGACCGCAGATGCCATAAGAATCTGATCATTGTCTTTAGGAGTATTATCATTAGCCACAATAATCATCTCAGCATCTAAAGCTTTTGCCCAACAGTAAAGCATGAACGTACTTGGTGTTTTATGCCCAGATTCCCATTTAGCCACCAGATAATCAGACACACCAAGTTTGTAATTCAGTTCCTCAAGAGTAAGCCCCTTTTCAAGCCGAATATCAATGAGCTGATTGACCACTTTGGATAAAAAATCATTCCTTAGTTTTCGTGAATATGTTTTTGCGTTCATACTAATCTCCTTTGTTAAAGTTGACGCTTGGCTAGTTTATGATCGTTCTGAATTGAACTAAATGGACTATATGTTAAGTATCAGGAGGGTCAAGCTGATACTGTATTATGTATAATAGTAACATACCCATAAGTGCATTTCTTAAAGTATTGCATTAAGAGATAATAAGCCCCCACCAGTGCCAAGGAGGTTTCACATGCACACTTTAAAAGAGAATATGGCCGACATTCTTCTGCCAGCCATGAACCCTGAAGAACGACACAAAATGATGTCGGCTCTTCTCATTGACATGAACGCCTTTGTCAGTATTGAGCTTGCCGAGAAGATCACAACCCTCGACAAGACAACTCAATACAGAGAACGCAAGGCAGGAAATTTCCCACCCCTTGTCAGCATTACGTCTCAAGGTCGTAGGAAAGCTTATAGGATACGAGACTTGAAGGAGTGGATGGACAGACAGGCATATTCTCAATAGCCGACTTTCTGTAGTACTCTTCTTTCAGAAACTCAAATACAAGACCCTTCGCCATGAATTCAGAGCGAAGGGTTTTGATTGAGGGTACAAAATCAATACTCTTTGCCGACAAAATCCGCTCAAGGATGTATTGAATACATTCGATCCCCGCTCTCTTTTCTTCAAAATAGTCAAACGTGTCATAATGAGAGGCAGTCACCCCTTGAGGGGTATGATTGAGGAGCTTTGAAACCCAATCCCGAGAATACCCAATACTTGTAAGCAGTGTTGCTCCTGTTCTTCTTAAATCATGTGGTGTGAATTTTTGATCAATACCTATCTGATCAAAATTCACTCTCATGGCATGATTGAAAGCTGTCTCTTTTAGGTCGTAGTTTTCTGAAACTTTGCGACTGTGATCAATATTCTTAATTCTATTCCAACCAAATACATATTGAAGTCCTTCAGTCAATTTTTTTACATCTTGGAGAATGTCTATGGCAAAGCTATTAAGGGGGACAAGATGTCGTCTTCCATTTTTGGCTTTATGGTTGGGGATAACCCACACTTTTCCTTCAAGGTCAATTTCTGACCACTCAGCTTTACGAACTTCAACGCCTCTAGTAAGAGTGCAGAGCATAAACTTAAGCCCTAGAATAATGACAGGTGTAACCTGCATTTGATCCAAGTTATTCCAAATGGCATATATCTCTCTTGTATCAAGAGAGCGCTTTGCAGTCTTCTTTTGCTTTGGAGCTTCTAAATCCGCACAGGGATTAAATTCAACAAGCCCGTGGAAATTCTTTGCGTATTTGAACATGCCCTTAGTATGGGAAAGAAAGCGTGTAGCTTGAGTGGCCTTACCTCGCTTAATGCCGATTTCATAGATCATGTTGGCAATCTCACGGAAAGAGATATCCTTGACCTTTCTTGTACCAAGTACTGGGATCAGCTCTTTATTGAGAACACGCTGTTTTTCGTCCCAACGTTTTTCACCACGGGACTTGCAGTATTCAATATATAGGGGAACAAGTTGCCCAATTGTCATGGCCTCTTGTTCTGCCTTTTTCTGAATAGCCTCTTCTTGTGCTACATTGATGCCATGTAGAACTTTGTCCTTTGCCTCAAGGTATTTCTGTTGAGCCTCTTTTAGGGATAATCTTGGGTAACGCCCAAGGGTCTGTTTGATAGGATATTTGATCTCTTCAATGCGGTACGTAAATAACCATGATTTTGTGCCTTTTGGGGAGACTCTTAAACCGAATCCGTCTTGTCCCTCGCACCAATAAGTAATCCTTTTTGATTTTGGTTTTAAATCTCGGATAGACCTTTCTGTGAATTTGATTTCATTCCTTCTCTTATGAGGTGGGCGATTATGGGGAACGGCTTGGGGAACAAAATCGTTAATTTTTACTACATTCTTATGCATTCTATTGCATCCTTTCTTTTGTGCGTAAAGGCACTGTTTACGGGCTATGCAGAAGATGTATAAGCATTCATGAGATTTCAAACAATGGACATAATGTCCCTTTGTAATCAGTAGGTTGGGAGTTCAAGTCTCTTAAGCGGCACCATTATTTCCCAACACTTTCAATCGCTTACAGATTTTTGATCTTTCTGCATTCTTCAGGTTGCTCGTTTGGGGAACATCCTGGGGAACAGAATAGCATGGTTATGTGTATTTGTGAATCGTTTATTGCATAAAGCCTCTTGAATGATTAGGTGATTCCTTTCCTGCCTTTTCTCAAAGACTATCGCTTTTAGTCCAAGTCATTCGTCTGTCAATGACACTGCCCGCACCGAACCGTGTGGGTCGTGACTGACTCATTCAGCCTTGCCCTTTTTGCTCGTCATCATGAGAAATATAGCAGAAAGGAGACCTCATGTCTTTACATTCAAAATCATTAAAAGAGGCCACAAAAGCGCTTAAAGAAATTGCTCAAACGCATGAATCTACTATTATGAGGATCGTTGCACAAGATGCTCTTGATTCAAGATATCCACTACAGTATTTAGCTGATGTTGTCCGTCATGGTTGTGTTTCAGGAGCTGTAACAGGGCTAATCTACTATGTTGATACACACCAATTTTATGATACTCATTATGATGAAATCGAAGCCATCCGTTATGATTGGGAAGACCAAACTGGCTTTAAGCTTCAGCCTGAAGGAGATTTGAAAAACTGGTTTTCTTGGTTTGCGTATGAGCAGAAATGCTTTGAATTATCGGATTAGATTCTCTTACGATAATTGTCTTGGTAAGGGAGAGGTCGGGAGTTCAAATCTCCTCGTCAGCACCAGTATTTACGCCATTCTGTCTATCAATGATATATCCAAAAGTCTTCAAACGACCATCTGAACGACCACTCTAGCAGAAGTAGGTGTGAATGTGAATTGATATATCATGATGTGCGTTGATTGATGAAGGTTTCTAGAATATATATGCTGCTTTTTGAGTACAGTGATTTAGATTTTGGTTTTAGATCACTATATTTCTTGTTTGATTACTACTAATTGAACACATGTAATGGGAGATATCAAAGGGATAGGGAAAAATATACTTCTGGTAATAAGTATCCCTGCTTCAGTCTTGTCTATAATATATGGTTATAAATCTATCTTTGAACTAGCTAAAGACACAGAGTTATTCGTAACAATAGGTTCTATTTCCGCATGTCTTTTGGTATCTATTATATTCTTAGGCTTGATTAATTTTAAGTTAGATAAAACCCATCTTGAAAAGGAAAAAATCAAGGTTGAAAAAGATAAAAAAGATGACGAGATTTTAGAACTTGAAAAGACCGTCCAAATCTCTTGGAATTATTATCAGTTAGCTCTTGAAAACCTGACAAGAATAACAAAAAGAACTAAGAAGGACCTCAAGAAATTATTTGACTTGAAGGGACTTCCTGAAAATGAAAATGTTAATGAAACTTATAGGACAGTACTAGCTGATTTATGCGAAAATATTAAATCATACGTCTCAGATGTAATAGAGGAAGATTGCTCTGTTACAATTTATACTACTTTTCCTTTCTCAAATGACAATCATAACAATAGAAACTCAGATGACATAGCATATAGTCACAAAGTCAAATGGCTTGTTTCTGATGAAGAGTCACGATCGAGGTATCAGGGCAATAATAAAAAGATGAAAAGGGAGTTTTTAGCTAATGAAGATAGTATCTTTTCGAGCTTAATAACCAAAAGAAAATTTTCGCTTATAGCTAATGATTATAGAAATTTGGATTGGTACACTAACGTTAGAAAAAATAGCTACCACCATTGTAATTCAATTTTAGCCTTCTCGATAGCTCATGATACTTATGAGTCAGAGGATGAACCGATAGGGTTTCTCACGATAGATAGCAAAGATTATAATTTTGAAGAAACTGACGTTTTAAACATTGCGCCAGTGGCAGACTTATGTTATATGGTTATCGGGTTGTTCATTGATCGAAAGAAGGAGTATATGAGGTGCGTGAGGGAATCTCAAGGGAACAGAGTACAATAGATTTCATAGGAAACATGAAGAGAATTTTAACGGATTCTGCGCAGGTAAAACGAATAAAAGCTAGAGCCAACAGGATTATGATAAAGAGATTGGCTAATGGAGAAATCTCATTTTACAACTACAATGAAGCGGAACACACAAGGTTCGTGAAGACACGCAGAGAGATGAAAAAATATATTAATAAAAGGCTCAGAGAAAAGAAAAGTCTTTCGATTTAGAGAGGTGAAATTTGAGCAGGTCCAACCTCACATTAGAAGAACCAATATTATAAGTGGATACACTCCAGAAGGCTTATGAATTTTTTGAACCGAACATCCTCTTCTTTTTTGGTCATTTCATCAGCAGAAAGCAAAAAGTATAGCTTGCGAAGAGATTCAACATGCTCCTCTTTTTCTAAAAACTCTTGTTTGAATTCATTGAATGACTTAACTATTTCTAATGGTCTCTTTAAGTCATGGGGCGAAGGGTAATCATTTTCTATAACCCAATCTGATTTTTCAGTGGGATTCAGCTTTTGAGCTTCGAAATTCGTGTTATTGCTGATGCTACCCAGATAAGGAGGGACTAAGGAAATTATTATCCCCTCTGCCAATCGTGCATCAAATACTTGCGGATCAGCGTAGGAGATTGCAGCGTCATATAGATAATGCGCCAGTAACTCTAATTCTGCGTGAAAAAATGCGTCCGTATCCTTTAGCTCACGAATATCACGCTGAAATTGTAAATCTCTGACCTTTTCCTCATAGACCTTTTGATAGGCTTTTCCCCTGGACTTTAAGTCTCTAATGGACCTAATGTAGGAAATGCTCCTACGTCTTCTATGAAAGGCATTTGCCCAAGTAAAATAGCCCATTTGAGCCTCCTTACGTAAATAAAAGCCATTTTACAGATTCGTTTGACTTCTTCAACTTAATTAAGGCTTACAAGGAGGTGGTTCTTTGTTTATACGGTAATTACCTTGAACGCTGTGTACATTTTTTCAATTCCAGCCATTCGCTAAAGGTTTTCCGCTGGATATTTCTTGCCTAACAGAGGCACAGAAAAAGTCAATGACGCTGCCCGCTCCATATCCGTGTGGGTCGTGACTTTTTCTGCTGATGCCTCTGTTCTGGCTCAATCCATCATGGAAAACATAACGAAAGGAGAATTCCATGTTCACATTATCAGATCAAAAATCCAAAGATAAAAATCCAACTCATGCCATTTACGTCACAAGAAAACGAGGCAATGAGATTGACTACATAACCGTGGGTGTTGCGTGGAAACATCAAAAAGGAGACGGGTTCAATATTTCACTCAATCGAATGGTCGCTTTTCCGCTCGACAAGAATGGTGAAAAACCTCAGCCATATGAAACAGAAACTAACTAACCAGAGGGGCTTTGCGCCCCTCACTTTTTAAGGAGAAAATTCATGTCTAATGACACTTCAAAAATCATAGCAGAACACAATGATCGCTTTCGCTCATATTTAGGAGTTCCTCATTTCGATGAGTTCGAAATAAAGGGCAAACACCTTGTCACTCAGGGCATTCATATCCTATCACCTGAAGACCAAATCATGGTAATGGCAGGAGTTAGAAATTTCAAAGGTTTCAATCAAGACAATGACCCTTATGGTGAACATGACTTTGGTAAGTTTTCAGATAATGGTCATGATATTATGTGGAAGATTGACTACTACGATACACAGTATGAATACGGTAGTCCTGACCCTTCTGACCCTGCCAAAACTCGCAGAGTGTTGACCGTGATGCTAGCGCATGAATACTGACAAAACCCATAAACATATTTTTCCCTGAGAGGCCATTTTTAGGGAAAGTGATCGATGTTAAAAAACTCTCCTTTCACCAAGAAACGAAGGAGAGTTTTTTAATGAGATCACTGAAATCTACCGTTGCAGAAATTACCCTTTCTTACTACCCAGATATTAACCTTAGAGACAGGGAAAAAATCAGTTGTTCTCGTGATGCCGAGGCCCTTTTTCGCGAGAACTGGAACGATGCCCAGATCGGATTTATTGAGGAGTTCAAGGTAATGCTCTTGAACCGATCTAACAGGGTGCTTGGCATCTCTTCGATTTCCAAGGGCGGTGTGACAGGAACAGTCGCAGACCCCAAGGTTGTTTTTGCGCTTGCCCTCAAAGGTGTTGCCTCTGGGATTATCGTTGCACACAACCACCCTTCAGGAAATCTCAAGCCGAGCCAAGCCGATATCAAGCTCACTCAAAAACTGAGTGATGCAGGAAGGTTGCTTGATATCGTTTTGCTGGATCACCTGATACTAACATCGGATAGCTACACCTCTTTTAGTGACGAAGGGCTGATCCCGTGAAAAAAAATGAAAAAAAACTTTTGGTGCTACATGATACAACCTGAACTCACCTGAAACATTAGCGCAATTACCGTATCCCATTTCAAGACATTTCATCACATAACACATTGATAGTCAGATTATTGAATTAAACTTTTCATAAGAGACGAACGTTGAGGAAATGGGTACGGGCAAGCCATGTCTTGTGCGCCCACTCATACTTCGTGAGGCTTACAAGACGGCTTGCAAAGGGGAAATGCTTTCCCCGTTTGATCCCCTTTGATGATGGCGTTGCCATCATGTCAAACCACAATAGGAGTTAAAATGGAACAACAAAAACAGAACACCAATAAGGAAGCGAACCGCTCTCGAAGCGTGCGTGTTTTTGTCCGTTTGCACCCTGACGAAAAGCAAGAATTTGAAGCAAGGTGCAAGAGCAGTGGTTTGACACAAGCAGATTATTTCCGCAAGAAATGTCTTGAAGAAAAAGCTTTACGCAAGCGCAAAGCTCCAACGGTTGAGACAGAAGTTCTGCTCAAGACGTTGGCACAAATCGGCAAAGTCGGAGGTAACCTCAACCAGATCGCACGAGAGTTAAACATGGGTTATTTGCCGATCAATGGAGAGCTTGAAACAACGCTCAAAGAGGTAAGAGAATTAAGAACAGAAATCAGGAAAGCACTCGGTTATGGTGATTAATGGACAGGCAGTAAAAGGGGCTAAAAGATTAGCCAATCACCTGATGAAAGATGAGAACGAGAAGGTCTCAATTCTTGAGATTTCAGGGACAGTTGCTAACGACAATTTGCACTTTGCTTTTCGTGATATGGAGGACATCGGAAAGCTCACAAAATCGCAATCGGGCAAAGTCCTTTATCACGCCAATATCAATCCGAGAAAGAACGAAGCTCTGACTCCAGAGCAGTATATCAAAGCTTGCGATACGCTCATGGAAAAGCTTGGGTTTGATGGACAACCTAGAGCAATTGTCATGCACCAAAAACAGGGCAGACAACATGCCCACCTAGTTGTCCAATTGACCGACATAGAGAAGGGGAAACTCAAGACTATCTCTAACAATTATTACAAACACAAAGAAGTATCTCGAAGCCTTGAGAAAGAGTTTGAATTAGCTAAAACGCATGAGAAAAAAACGGGACGTTCTTATTCGCAATCAGAAGCACAGCAAGCTCAAAAACTCGGGAAATCAGCTTCCGAATTCAGAAAACAAATTCAAGCTTGCTATATAGGCTCTAGTAATGGAAAACAGTTCTTTACCATGTTAAGTGATAAAGGCGTTTTACTAGCCAAAGGCAAGCGCCTTATAGTTATTGATCAGAACGGAACACCTCAAAGTCTTACAAGGGTATTGAAGCCTGTGGCAAATGCTAGGCAAGTAAAAACTAGAATTAAGGATATAGAGAATGACCTGCCAAAAGCTGAAAACATCCAACGACTCCAAAAGCAATTGAACAATAGAAATGAATTGAAGAAAACAGAAGCTCAAATGCAAGAGAAACTGAAGAGCTTTAAAACGGAAAGACATCTTCTAAAGGTCGAAGAAGAAATGATCAATAGGCTTGATTACTATAAGAAACGACTTGGAGAAGAGAAAAGGAGAAATGACCAATCAAGAGAATACTAGCAAATAATACACGCATCTGAATTGTCATTGGTATGATCATCGTTCTTCACAGCAGGAGACACTAAATGCTCATATAAGTGGTAGTCATCTCCAAAGACATCCTTAGCGGTAATCTGTTCTTTTCCATAGGCCTCTTTGTTCCAACCGCGAACGCTCATTTTATAGCCTTCAACGTGCTTGAGTAACATATCGTTTAATTGTTCTTGACCAAAGGTGAAAGGTTCGTACCAGACATATAGGTCAAGATCAAATTCTTCTATTTTCCATTTTAGAATCGGTTCAACAATAAGCCCTTCATTTGAGAGAGATTCTCGCAATAGGTTTTCGACATACTGTCGCCTTTTATAGTTGTCATATACCACATGAACTAGCTCTTTCATTTTGCCTCCTAAACCTTTTCAGTTTTGAGTGATTTGTCATATTTTAACATAGAATAAAATAAACACAAGCAAATTGACCGAATACGAGAAACTTTGTGAATCCGACAAAGAGCTTCGAAAAATCAATGAGGAAGAGAAAAAGAAGCTCTTCGAAAAGAACATCATTGATGCCATTCAATTAAAGAATTTGGAAAAAGGCAAACCTATGCCTGTTTTGAAATTTGGCCCTTTTTTCCAAAACACCTCCAAAGAAGTCAATAAGCTGGCAGAGCAAAAGCAAAAAGAGGGGAAGCAAATTCAAAAAGAAGCTTCCAAGAGACGAGATCTTAGAGACAAGGAACTTCAGAAATTGCATCCCAAGGAATACCGAGAACACATTCATCAAAAACTGAAAGAGAAGTTTAAGGAGAATGATAAATCAAAAGATAAAGACCACGAACGATAATGTCACAGCTCAAACCCTCAAACGCAATCTACCTTACCCCAGCTTATTTACTTATAGGGCTTGTAATGCCTCTTTTCCTTCCTTTCTTGATTTACATGCTTATCAAGCAAAGAAAATGGAAGCCTAGACTTTTGCAGGGGAATGAAGCAGTTCTGGCACACTATCCTTACAATATTCAGTATGTCGCACGAAGGGAAGGGAACATTGTAACGCAGGAGTGGATTATTTCTAAATATCTACAGGATATACATTTGAATGGTAAATCTGCCAAAGACCAACTTCAGATTAAAAGGAGTGATTACCAAGCAGTCATTAGCTTAAATAAAAATGGAATAAGAGAGACTCTTGGAGGTAAAAACTATCCTGGTAAACTCACCTATGCACTGTCACCTGATGATGTGAAGAAAAGACCAGCACTCATAGCAAGTGAATGCGATCAACTTATTAACCTATGGCAAAAAGCAAGACTAGTAACAGTTCTTGATTACATAAACCCAGTATTATCAAGGAGCGAGTTTCAAAGTGCAGATTTTAGAAAAGACCTAATTGCCGATATTAAAGGAGTATCCATGGATGAGTATGCGGACTTACTCTCTCTGACTTATAGCAAATTAGATTATCAGAAGTCTCTTTTTCAAGACGATCAATCAACAATTTATGAAGATATGCTAGTTCAGCTAGCAACTCAAGGAGGGGCTAAAAACAAGGCTCTCGGAGAATACCTTTATGAATTTCAACTAGAGAACTATAGAGATTATATAGATCACCCTGCGGAGTTGGATAACCTTCTCGGGGACAAAGGTGTTCATGTGGGTGGAAATTGGTTCTACAAGGGGCAAGGTCACTTCTTGACCATTGGAAAAACAAGAGGAGGTAAAGGTACAAACTTGATTATCCCTCAACTTTTAAGTCCTGAATGTTTTGATGGCTCTGTTATCTCACTTGATATCAAGGGGACATTGACGGCTATTACAGCGAGATATTTAAATGAAGTTGGTAAGAAAGTTGTCATTATAGACCCATGGAAAGTACAGGATAAGATTAAACCTGATCATGGACTACATGTGTCAAGTTTCAATCCCTTAGATGCGCTTGATCCAGAAGATCCCAACTTTACAGATGATTGTGATGAAATGGCTGATCTATTGGTTTCGTTCAACGAAAACGAAACGCAGGATAGCCATTGGTCTGACAGAGCAAAGCAATGGGTGTCTTATTATCTCATGTGGATGATGACGGGTATGGATGAGGAGGATAGACACTTATACAAGCTAAGGGAAATGTTTACTTTCGATGAAGAACAAAGAATTGATTTGTTCACAGATATGATCGCTAGGGGAGAAAATGATCTTATTATTCAGAATGGGAAACAACTTGCCGACATGTTTAAGACTGCACCTAAGGAGGCACAGAGTATTCTTTCCACAGTTCTTAGGGCAATAGACCTCTTCAAGTCTCCAGTCATGCAGAAAGCAACAAGTTCTTCTGATTTTGACTTGAAGGAAATTACAAGCGGAGAATACTATGTCTTCGTAATAATTCCACCCGACAGAGTTAAAACGCATTTTAGATGGTTAAGAGCTGTATTAGGTGGGTGCATTACAGCCGTAACTCGAAACGCAAATAAAAGAGTTCTTATGATATTGGATGAGTTTCCATCACTTGGAAAACTTGATCTAGCGAAAAAAGGCATGGGTACGATGGCAGAGTATAACCTTTCTCTCTGGGTTATTGCACAAGGGATCGATCAACTAAAAGAAATTTATGGAGATGGGTGGCAGACGTTCTTTACGAATTCTGCTGTGTCAACATGGATTGGAATAGAGGGTTTGGAAACTGCCGAGTTTTTATCACGCTCATTTGGCACTCGCCACGTTAAGTACAAACCAGACAAAGTCATATTGGACGAGATCAGAACGGGGAATGTTCATCCTCCCGAGAATTATGAAATTCCAGCACAGACCTCACAACAGATCAGACAGTTTGATGGAGTATATACGCTTGTTTCAGGTTATCCAGCGACACAATATTCGAGAACACCTTATTATGAATCTGAAAGAATGGCAGAACGAGCAGACCCTAATCCGTATTATAACCCAGAAGAATAGACAAGAAAAAACCCCGATCACTCGGGGTTTCAACTACAGATCATAACTTAAAAGCAGGTTGCCCGTCTTTCCATGATAAATTTCTATTCGAGTAACGACCGCCCCCGTATAAGTTCGAGAAGGCGAGCCGATTTCTATAAAATTGTCAAATTTAACATCGACAATAACAGGCAATTTAGATTCAGAACCGAAAAGACTTGAGGCCTTATCTTCCGATAGCGGAATCTCAACTTCAAACCCTCTGTCAGTCACGTCTTCACTTGGAAAAAGGTGCGCGCCTCCCATTCTACCTTTTAGGGTAATGGTTGGTGACGGATATGACCCTTCTAAGATTAAAGGGTAGACTGCCTTATCAAAATCATATTTACTTGGATCAAGATTCATCTTGATATAGTGATGTGAACCTGACAAGTCAAAAGCCTCAATTGCTTTTAAAGCCTCTTCTTGTTTTGCTTCCAAAGAAGCTCTTGCCTTACGAAGTGTAAACTCATTTGCTCTAGCTTCTTCAAGAGATTTGTCACCCTTAACATACGTCAGATAAGCTTCTACAACATTTTGAGGCTTCCATTTTTGACCTCTCCAGCCAGCTTCAAAAACTGCTAAACATGCAGAAGATAGTTCTTCTCGCATTGCTTGGGTATTGGCACAAGATTTCAAAAGCCCCATCCAAATAGCCTCTGACTGAGCTTGGTTTATGGCTTCAGGAGTAGCGTTTAATACAGAGCCGTCTAATTTGTTTTGAGCCTTACAGTTTGAAAGACTAACAGTGGCTATGAAGACCAAAACAGCCACTAGTTTTAAATTTTTCATGTTGGATAAATTTTAGTTCGACAATAGTTCTTGCCTCATTTTTCAAAGAGGGAGTCTAAAGTAGAATCAAGAATTTATAAATCCTACTATAATAGGACATATTAAGATAGGTTGTTCAATTTGCGGATTATGGACTGTATTGTCTCATGAAATCAGAGCAATTGATTGAGGCAAAAATTGACCAACTTGGCGCAAGAATTAAAAGTCTTAGAATAGCCAAAGGCTACACAAATGCAGAGAAATTCGCTTATGAGTATGACATTTCAAGATCGCAATACGCTCAATATGAGAAGGGGAAAGATTTGAGGTTTAGTAGTCTTTTGAAACTTCTTGATTGCTTTGGGCTATCTCTACAAGAATTCTTCTCTGAAGGTTTTGATTGATTTCCTTCCAATGAGATACAAAGGTAACGCCCACTCAGAACCCGTCAAGGGTTGATAAACGGCTCGTGCCTCACCGCCCTTGACTGAACCTGTTTGGGCATTAAAAAGGCATCTAACATTGGAAAGGAAAGAAATGTGAATGAGGTGTGTTTATCTCCCTCTGTCGTTGTCACGTTCTTGCTCTTTACTGGCCTGTTTCATTTTTTGTAGTTCCAGTTCGTAAAGGCGTTGTTTCTTACCATCAATCATCCCCTGAATTTTGTCATTATCACTTTTGGATTTGTTAATGACCTTGGTCAAGGATTCTATGACCTTTCTGTCCTTATCAGACAAAGACTTATCCTCTAGTTGTTTCTGTAGATTATACCCCATATTAAACCCATCAAGATAGGGTTGGTCTTTGGTACGTTCTTCCTGTTCGTTAAACTCGGTCATATCAGAATGTGTCTTTTGCGTGTTTCTCTAAAAATTCATTGATACTGTCTCGATCATAAAGGATCACCCTCTTGCGAGGTTGAGTGAAACGTATTTCTCCGTTGTTCCGATATTCTTGAAGGGTGGTTGCCGACTTGATATTTAGAAGCCTCATAGCTTCTGTTTGATCAATCCATTTTTGAGGTTCGTTGCTGACACCTGAAAGGCGTTCGACCACTCGGTCAATTAATTCGAAAAAGGCTTCCTCTTCTAAGCAGATAACTTCCATAGAGTGTCTATTGAGTATGAAATCTACTCAATCCATAGAAAACAAAAAAATGTTGAATTGAGATGGACTCACCGTCCATTTCTTGAGCGCCATTCCTGATGTTATAAGCGTTCAATAGCTTGATTTAGAACTCAAGTTGATAATGGAAAAGGTGAATTGGAGTGAGTATTCGCAGTTTTGGATTTGGAAAAAGAACGCAAAAAGCACGCAAATAGAACATAAAAAAAGACAGTCACTTTCGTAACTGTCTGATTTTGAGGTGGGCCCACCTGGGCTCGAACCAGGGACTTTCTGATTATGAGTCAGATACTCTAACCAACTGAGTTATAGGCCCTTTTCAATTGCTTAAGAAAGCCGTTGAAAATTGGAGTGCAATGTTACATATTTGACCTTAATTAAACAAAGTTCATGGCTATAGAAATATCAAATATCTCGTACATAATTTTCGACCTTGGGGGTGTTATTATCGATTTGGACACCGAAGCTACTTATAGAGCATTTGCTGAGGTTTCTGGTAAGCCTTTGCCGATGGTTCAAAGTTTAGCTGCCGAAGCTGATTTTTTCAAAACTTATGAGAGAGGAGAGATCGATGACCCTACATTTCGTGCTCACTTAAGAGAAGAACTTGAGTTTACTGGTGAAGAGGGCTTGTTAGACGAAGCATGGAATGCGATGCTTGGACCTATTGCTAAGGAGCGATTTGAGTTACTAGAAAAGTTGGCAGAGCAGTATGACCTATATGTGATGAGCAATACGAATGAAATCCATGTAAGAAGGTTTCTTAATATTGCCAAGTATACTTCTCCTCAAAAAGATTTTCACGATTATTTTAAGCAGGTCTACTTCTCTCAAGAAGTGGGGGCAAGAAAACCTGAGCCTCAAGCCTGGCAGGTAATCTTAAATGATCATCAACTGAATGCTTCAAAAGGTTTATTTATCGATGACAATAAAATGAATATAGAAGCCGCTGCTAAACTAGGTCTTCAAGTTTACCATAACCAAAACGTAAATGATTGGATGAAACTCTTTTAGAGGTTCAATCAATCCTAACACAAGAAGTTTAGGAAATCTAGTGTCTCTTTAATGGGGGGTGGAGACTAAAACCCAGCAGCTCTATAGGCGTCAATACCGCCTGTCATGTTAATTACTTTGCCAAAGCCTTGCTGTCTTAGGTACATTTGGGCTTGGGAAGCTCTTTTACCAGACTTGCAATGAATAACTATCTCAGCTTCCTTTAATTCAGCTAAATCAGAAATTTTATTGGGTATTTCAGCTAATGGAATATTCTGTGCGCCAATATTGTCTTCTTCATACTCCCAAACTTCGCGCACATCTATAAAACAAAAATCTTCTCCGTTATCTAATCTGTCTTTTACCTCTTGAACGGTGATGTTCTCCATTTTTATTCCTTTAGTATTATTCTTTTAAAGCTTACATTTCCGCCTTGGCTAAGGCGCAGCAAATATATTCCTTTTTTGTTGAAGCTTAGGTCTATTGTATACCCGTTTGCCACTTTGCTAAGCTCATAATTTGCCTCTTTGCCCCAGTTGTCAAAAACCGAAAGGTTCTCCAGTTCACCTTCAACGAAAAGTATACCCTCAGTTGGGTTGGGGTAAAGTTTAATGTCTCTGGCTTCGCCTGAATCTGCCTCTTCAAAGTTGGCTGCGGTTTCTTTATCGAACCTTGGGCGCATGAGAAAGCTACCTGTCACAAACTCGTTTTCTTGCCATTGTCCGCTCACGTTATAGTACATCTTGTCACCAGAGTCTATATTCTTATCAAGACCTACTGCTAGAAACTCGTTGGTACCTTGTTCAAAACCAATGTAAATGGTGTCTTGAACAAAAATTGGGGTTTCTAGCGCATAAGCTCTCAATTCGCCAATGCTAGAAGGCCTTAACACACTATATGAGTTTTGATACAAGATCGACTCTGGGTCATTATTCAGGTTGTTCCAAACATAAAGTTCAATAGGTTCTCCAGCTTGTTGAACAAATGGGAAGTTAATGTCTATGTGAGTCAGCAGTGCTCTTTCTTCTACATAATATGCGTAAGCTAATTTGCCACCTCTTTGATTGATACCGGCAGCAAAGTCTGGTTCACCGTCATCGTAAGCTAGGTAGTCATCTATTACAGTAATTACTTTTACGGTGTCATTCAGTCTGTAGTCAATGTTGGTGTTAAAGGTGGTGTCTACACCTGGGTTAATACGCTCAATAAAATAGTTGTCGCCAGACCTGATTACGTAGGAGGTTTCTAGCCACAGAGAGTCGGCCAAGGCATTTAAATTGGCGGAAAGCGCAGGAGAGGTAAAGGTTCTTCTTTCAAAAGCTCCGGGTAAGGGGTTAGCCACTCTATCGTCATTCAGTACTTCTATTTGTTCGTTGGCAATTAACTCTCTAACGGTTGTGGTAAACTGAATGGGTTGAAAAGATGAATTTAAGTTGTAGAAGCCAACATTGGTTTCTTGTAGGTACCGAGATGGGTTAGCAAAGAATTGCTCTGTGGGCATTGCTGAGTATGGTGCGGTTAAGAACGAAGGCTTTCGGGTAAGGGCTCTGTCTAGGTAAGCTGTGTCTGCTTCGTAGCGAGAATCGTTCAAATAAACGTAGTCTAGAAGCCAAGTATCAAAAGCTCCTGAGAGTCTTGAATAAGATTGAAATTTGAACTGAAAGGTGTCTGAAAAGTAATCAGAGTTTACTTTGATGTTTTCTTGGAAAAACTCTCCAGTTTCTAAATCTATACCACCGGTAGTAGACCAAACAGACCGCCAAATGCCTTCAGGTGTTTTAAACTCAAGGCTTAAACTGTCTTCTTCATCGGGTAGTTCTCCATTGCCCGTTACCTGCCAGAAAAAGCTTAAGTAAACCGAGTCGGTTTGGTTTGCACCTAATGTAGCTAGGTTAATAGGGTGAGAAACAAGGCTATCTGTCTTTCCATTAATTAGGCTCGATGCATTATAAGGTGACCCATTAGCATCTACACCATCAAAGATAGCCACATTAATAGTAGGAGCATTTACCCCTGTGCCATTGCTTATTCTAACCTGATTGCCACTAAGCCATAGGTTGGATGAAGGAACAATGGAAGCGGTGCTAAAATCGTCCCAGAAGGGGAGGCTAAGAGTAGCTTGAGACTGTTGCGCAGAATATGGAACCGAGTTAAGGCTCCGCATTGTATTTGGAAGAGGGCGCTCAACTATTTGCCCTTTCACAATCGTACAGAGAAGTAAAAGCCCTATGATCCAAACTGATTTTCTCACTGCTGTGGCTCTTCTTCCTCTTCTTCTTTTTCCTTATTAATCCATACCTCAATTAAGTCTCCAGTTCTTACCATAGCACCTACCGGAGGTAGTTGCTTATACACTCTGTTAGGAGGAACGGTGTCGTTTAGTATGTAGTTAATCTCGTCAAGTTTTAAGCCTGAAGCTTGAATTTGAAACTTAACCTCATCGGCAGACTTGCCAAGGAAATCTGGAGTAGGAAAGCTTTTGATGCCCTCGCCATTACCTATCACTAAGTCTATTGTAGAACCTTTGTAAATCATGGTTCCAGTGGTAATATCTTCATCGCTTAATTTCTGAGAAATTACCGCGTTTACTCTTCTGTCTGGCACATAAGAGATTTCTCCAAGTTTAAGGCCGTGGCTGTTTAGTATATCTGCTGCGTTCGGTAAGTCAGTGTTGATCAGGTTAGGCATGCGCACTTGCGGTGGAACATTGGCGTTAAGTGTAAGGTAGATTTTCCTGTCTTCCTTTACCTTGGCACCGCCCTTTGGATTTTGGCTAAGAATAAATTCAGGGTCGTAGTCTTCAGAAAAACCTGAGTCTTCGGTAACTACGTACTGAAGATTTCTATTGGTTAAGAATTCATCTATATCATCGAAAGACTTACCTACCAGATCGGGTACCGTAATGGTCTCGTTGTGGTTGGTAGTAGACGGTAGGTATACATAAAAAAAGAAAAGTAGGGCAACTAATCCGATGCCTACCATAATTCCGATGTTCTTAAGAAAGCTTAAAATATTGAAGGGCTTTTTGCTCATTTCCAAAGTTTAGAACGGCCAAAAATGAAAATCATTTTATCCGTTGAGGGCTAATCGCCAACAAAGATAACTATTAGTTCAACGTGTCAAATTTAAGCTGATAATTCAATGACCACCAACAAAAAAGGCGCTTCAAAAAAAGCGCCTCTTAAAGAATTGTAATTCTTTATTAAGCTTCGGCTACATTTACCGCTACTACTTCCTTCACTTCAGGAATATCTCGCTTAATAGCCTCTTCAATTCCGGCTTTCATGGTCATGTGAGACATTGGGCACGATTCGCACGCGCCTTCTAACTCGAGCTTCACCACCATGTCTTCAGTTACTTCCAGCACACGAACATTTCCTCCGTCTGCAATCAGAAAAGGTCTGATTTTCTCTAGTGCTGTTTCAATTCTCTCAAGCATATTTTAAACGTTAATTTCTACTTTCTTCGTTTCAGCCTTTTCTGCGTTTCTTATGGCTATTTTCTGAGCCACAGCTTCTGCCACATTCTTAAAAGCTTCTCCTGTAATATCGTTATTCATAATGGCAGGATACCCCACATCACCACCTTCTCTAATTCCTTGTACCAGAGGTATTTCGCCTATGAATGGAACGTTATGTTTCTCGGCAAGTTTTCTTCCGCCTCCTTTACCAAAAATATAGTATTTGTTTTCTGGTAATTCCTCGGGTGTAAAGTAAGCCATATTTTCAATCACTCCAAGAACCGGAACATTGATTTGGGCTTGCTGAAACATGTTCAACCCTTTTTGCGCATCGGCAATAGCTACTTTCTGTGGAGTTGTTACCAAAACAGCACCAGTTACAGGTACAGTTTGAACCAGTGTAAGATGAATATCACTGGTGCCAGGAGGGAGGTCTATAAATAAATAGTCTAACTCGCCCCATTCGGTATCTGCAATAAATTGCTTAAGTGCACTGCTGGCCATAGGCCCACGCCAAACCACGGCATTTTCTGCAGGGGTTAATAGCCCAATAGAAATAAGCTTTACACCGTATTGTTGCACAGGAATAATCAGGTTTTTGTCTCCTTCTTTCTTTATACCTGGTTGTTCATGCTCGCAGTTGAACATGGTAGGCATAGAAGGGCCAAAAATATCCGCATCAATAACTCCAACTTTAGCCCCTTGTTTGGCTAATGCCACAGCCAGATTAGCCGTTACAGTAGATTTTCCAACACCACCTTTACCAGAAGCTACAGCGATAATATTCTTAACACCCGGTAGAAGCGGTGCATTATCTCTAGTAGAAGTTACATGAGAACTCATGGTAACAGTTACCTCAATATCTTCTCCAATGTACTTGGCAATTGCCTCTTCACAATCTTTTCTAATTAGCTCCTTTAGCGGACACGCAGGAGTAGTGAGCATTACGGTAAACCCTAGCTTGTTTCCGTCAATCTCAATGTCCTGAATCATATTAAGAGTTACCAAGTCTTTCTTAATATCTGGATCTTGAACGTTTCTTAAGGCCGCTAAAACCGCTTCTTTACTCAATGCCATCTTCTCAAATTTGGGTGCAAATAAAAGGCTTTCGCCCGACATTTAATAAAAACATCGGTACATAGGAATAGTTCATGTTTCGCGTAACACAATCAACTATATTTGAAACCCCTTATGGCCATAAGCGATTCAACAATTCAGGAGATAAAAAATCGTATCGATGTAGTCGAAGTTATCAGCGATTTTGTCAGTCTAAAAAAGGTAGGTAGCAACTACAGAGGCTTAAGTCCTTTCACCAATGAAAAGACTCCTTCTTTCTATGTTTCGCCAAGTAAAGAGATTTTCAAGTGCTTCAGCTCAGGAAAGGGTGGAGACGCCATTTCGTTTGTGATGGAAGTTGAGGGAATCAGTTACATTGAGGCCCTCAAGTATCTGGCTGGTAAATACGGAATTGAGGTTCAGGAAGAAGAACAAACCGATGAGCAAATTCAAGCTCAGAACGAAAGAGACAGTCTTTTTATTATACTGAATTTTGCCAGTGAATTTTTCAAAAAACAGCTGTTTCAGTCAGAAGAAGGTAAGTCTATTGGTTTAAGCTACTTCAAAGAGAGAGGCTTTAATGAGCAAACCATTAAGACCTTTGAACTTGGTTATTCTTTAGATCAGTGGGACGGTCTATTAAAAGAGGCCAAGAGTAAAGGGTATTCTGAAGATATTCTTGAAAAAGCCGGTCTTATACTCAGGCAGGAAAATAAAAAGTACGATCGTTTTAGAGGTAGGGTAATGTTTCCCATCCAAAACGTTGCTGGTAAAGTAATTGCGTTTGGAGCTAGAACACTTAGGTCGGACAAGAAGCAGCCTAAGTACATTAATTCTCCTGAAACAGATGTATACCACAAGAGTAATATCCTCTATGGAATCCATCAGGCAAGGCAGGCCATTCGGAACGAAGACCTATGCTACTTGGTAGAAGGTTATACCGATGTTATTTCCATGCACCAGGCTGGAGTACACAATGTGGTGGCATCTAGTGGAACTAGCTTAACAAAGGAGCAAATTCAGCTAATCAGCCGCTATACCAAGAACATTACTGTTCTGTACGATGGAGATAGCGCTGGAATAAAGGCCTCTTTCCGCGGAATCGATATGATTCTGGAGAATGATCTGGATGTAAGAGCGGTGGTTTTCCCAGACGGGCAAGACCCAGATAGTTTCTCCCGAACCATGACTTCAGATGCTTTTCAGCAATACCTGAAAAGCAACGCTCGAGATTTTATCACCTTTAAGACAGACATTCTTACCGATGGTGGTAAGCAAACCGATCCTACTAAAAAGGTGCAGGTAATAAGAGATATTATTGAGAGTATTTCGCTTATCCCTGACGGAATTAAAAGGTCTGTCTATGTTTCTGCCAGTGCCAATTTGCTCGATGTTGAGGAGCAGGTATTGCTAAGTGAGCTGAATAAACTCATTATTCAGAAACAAAGGAAAGACAAAAAGCCTGAGGCTTATCAAGAAGAATTGCCACCGCCTGTGGCAGAACCTCAGCAGAAGAAACCAGATATTGGTTCGCTTGCCTTTCCAGTAGAAAGAGAATGCCTTCGTCTAGTAATCAATTATGGTCATGAACCTTTCGATGAAGAAATGAGTATTGCCGAGTTTGTTTTGGGCGAAACGGAGTCTATCAATTTTGAAAATAAGTTGATCGAAGAAACACTCAATTGGGCTGCTCAACTTTTAGATGAAGGAAAGAAATTGGATGCCGATCAGTTTATTGGGCCTAATAATCCGTCTATGAGTCAGTTGGTCATAGATATGCTAGAAATGAAATACTTTGTAAGTGAGGGTTGGGAAGAAAGACACCGAATCAGCACAATGCATGAGTCAGAAGATTTGCCAAATGCTGCTTATTCGGCCATTTTAAGGTTAAAAAGAAAGAAATTGGAGTCACTTATTCATCAGAATGAAGAGACCCTTAAAAAGTCTAAAAACCAAGATGAACAAGATGAGTTAATGAGAATGCATCAGCATTTGAAAATTATGCTCAAAGAGATCAATGATGAACTGGGTACCGTCATTTCATGATCATTTTTTCACCCCGCTGAACTTTATACCTTTGCATGGCTTTTACTAGAGATATGTCTGAAGAAATTAAGCTTAATACCATTGAGGAGGCCATTGAGGCTATTAAGAACGGAGAAGTAATTATTGTAGTAGATGATGAAAACCGTGAAAATGAAGGAGACTTTATCTGTGCAGCAGACAAAGTAACTCCAGAGATCATCAATTTTATGGCTACTCATGGCCGAGGCCTTATTTGTGCTGCAGTTGTTGAAGATAGGTGCGATGAATTGGGACTCAATCTAATGGTTGATAATAACTCGGCAGCTTATGAAACTCCATTCACCGTTTCGGTAGATCTTATTGGCCACGGTTGTACCACGGGTATTTCTGCCTCAGACCGCGCCAAAACGGTAAAAGCTTTGGTAGACCCGAACATTCGACCAGAAGAATTGGGTAAGCCAGGCCATATTTTTCCCTTGAGAGCTAAGCGAGGAGGGGTGTTAAGAAGAACAGGCCATACAGAGGCAGCTATGGATTTAGCCCGATTGGCAGGTTTGAACCCGGCTGGTGTTCTAGTAGAAATTATGAACGAAGATGGTACCATGGCCCGTTTACCAGACTTGGTTCATGTAGCAAAACGCTTTAACCTGAAGCTGGTTTCTATAGAAGACTTAATCTCATATCGATTAGAAAATGAGAGTCTGATCGAAAGGGAAATGGGCATTGACTTGCCTACCGAATACGGAGATTTCCACTTACAAGCCTATAAGCAGATCAATACTAATGAAATGCACCTGGCAGTTATAAAAGGAGAGTGGGAGCCTGACGAGCCTGTACTCGTAAGAGTTCACTCATCTAGTACCCTTGGTGATATATTTGGTTTTAAGTTCGACTCTGGTAACCCTATTAAACATGCTCTTAGAATGATTGAATCTGAGGGTAAAGGTGTGGTACTCTATATGAATCAGAGTGCTAGAGGGCAACGACTTATTCATGAAATGAAAATGTTGCAAAAAGATGGAGTAACAGAACAACCTTTGAGCCGTAAATTCGGTCTAAAGATGGATACCAAAGATTATGGAGTAGGAGCCCAGATTCTTAGAGATTTGGGTATATCTAAAATCAAGCTCATTTCTAATAATCCTCAAAAAAGAGTAGGTTTAATAGGGTATGGCTTGGAGATTTTGGAATATGTGGAGATGAAGAAGCTATAATTTTTCGCTTCTGTTCGCTCTACAAACGAAACATTCTAAGGGTAAACCGTAGTTTATAATAGTAATGAGAGCGTTCTTCTTTTTTGCTTTGTTGGTTTGTGGAGGTCTTACAGCCGTAGGGCAGCAGTTTCCTAGTGAGAAGTTTCACACGGGTTCAGTAACGCTTAATGACGGAACCGAACTCAAGGGTAGAATTAAGTATGACTTAACAGCAGACGTAATTCTGGTCATAGAAACTGGTAAAAGCAATGTCACTACTTTAAGCGCTAATCAGTTTCAGTACTTTTCAATTGATGGTGGTAAAGGAAAGGCCATGAGGTCTTTTTATGCCGTGCCAGTAGTTAATCAGACAGGATACCGTAGGCCGAAAATCTTCGAGTTAATTCATCAAGGTGGAGTGTCACTTATAGCCAGAGAATACATTGCCACTCGTTCCAGGTCATCTTCTAACCGAAGTTCTTTTAGAAGAAGCATGTACGATCCATTTTATGGCCCGGGTAACCAAATTGTAACCTTTCGCTATTTAGCTTATGAATTGTGGCTGATAGATGAAAATGCCAACCTCACCGAAGTAGGGAATACTAAAAACGATGTAATTAGGGCATTTCCCGATCAGCATTCGGAGTTACGGAAATTCATAAAAAGAGAAAGACTGAGGGTAGATAAGTTGGTTGATCTCACCAAAGTGGTAGCGCATTACAATGAGTTGAAAAACTTATAATTTCAGACAATTCCCTTTAGACAAACTCTGTCCCTTCCAGCATAAAACAATATCTTTGAAGCATGTCAAAGCCACTTATTCTTGTTACTAACGATGACGGTATAGTTTCTAACGGCATTCGCGTTTTAGCGGAGGTAATGTCCGAAATAGGAGAGGTAATTGTTGTTGCTCCCGATAGTCCACAGTCTGGAATGGGGCATGCCATTACTATTGGTGAACCGCTACGTTTAATTCCAGAAGATCTTTTTGATGACCTTAACATAAAGAGTTATAAGTGTTCTGGAACACCTGCCGATTGTGTAAAGTTGGCTAAGCATCATGTATTTAAAGATAAGAGCCCAGACCTTGTGGTAAGTGGAATTAATCATGGTAGCAACTTAGCGGTAAGCGTTTTGTATTCTGGTACTATGTCTGCAGCTATTGAAGGAGCCATTGAGGGCTATCCCTCTATAGGTTATTCACTGGCAGATTTTTCTCACGATGCAGACTTTTCCCACACAAGAGATTACGTGAAGCAAATTGCCGAAGAAGTGCTAGCTAAAGGCCTTACCAAAGGGGTTGCATTGAATGTCAATTTTCCTCCTAAGCAAAATGAAAAGATAAAGGGTATTAAGATTTGTCGACAGGCAAAGGCACATTGGGAGGAGGAATTCGACCATAGGAAAGACCCTTATGGTAGACCATACTTTTGGTTAGCTGGCAATTTTGTTAACAATGACAAAGGTGAAGATACCGATGTGTGGGCTGTAGACCATAATTATGTGGCCGTAGTGCCTTGTCAGTACGATATGACAGCATATCATACCATGGCCCAAATTAATGACGATTGGGAGATTTAGGGCTAATGTTGAGCTGGAAGTCGGAAGCGGGAAGCCAGAAAGCCAGTTGCTGCGACTGAACCGTTGATCTATTGCCCCTTCAGGGGTTAGGGGTGGAGTGAGCTGGAAGCTCGGAGTCGGAAGCGGGAAGCTAGATGCTTGGAGCTAGAAGCCATAAAAGGAGACTTACCGAGGATACTGATGGATTGCACCTCTTCCAAGAGGTAAGCTTAAACTGAGTATTTACCTTATGCAGTAATCTTTTTTATCCTGAGCGTGGCCGAAGGATCTGCCAAGCTTTCGGTCTATTGAGCCAGAAGCCAGAAGTCGGAAGCTAGAACAGGAAGCCAGAAAGCCTGTTGTTGCGACTGAACCGTTGATCTACCGCCCCTTCAGGGGTTAGGGGTGGAGTGAGCTAGATACTTGGAGCGAGAAGCCATAAGTAGGAACTTACCGAGGATACTGATGGATTGCACCTCTTCCAAGAAGTAAGCATTTACCTGATGCGGTCATCTTTTTCATCCTGAGCGTAGCTGAAGGATCTGCCAAGCTTTCGGCCTATTGAGCCAGAAGTCGGAAGCTCGGGAACTAGAACAGGAAGCCAGAAAGCCAGTTGCTGCGACTGAACCGTTGATCTACTGGCCCTTCAGGGGTTAGGGGTGGAGTGAGCTAGAAACAGCCCAACTGCAAAAGCACTGATGAACTACTGCTCTTTCTGAGGGCAGATGTTAAACACTTTACTAGTTCAGGTTATGTTTCTGGATTTGTGTTTTAGGCTTTAGCGATTTTGAAGATAGAATTAGAGCTTGAATAATTACCGCCAAGCAAATTACTATAGCCATTTCAAATTGAGAGGAAATCTGACTTCCAGAAATAATTCGTTCTGACTTATCCCATAAAGAAGCTCCTTCATCGGTTTGAATATTTGAGAGCGCATTCAGGTGCTCAATGGCTTCCATATTGGTAGCAGTTTTATTCTCAAAAGCAGTGCCTTGGTCAAAATCGTTTAGGGTTTCTTTGAGAGCATTGAAATGCAATTCTTCTTCTTCTGTCAGATAAGTTTGTGCATAAAGCAGCATAAGTTGCTCTCTTTCTTGCTTTAACTCTGTAAGTTCTTCCGAAAGCTGTGGTTGTTCTGCGAGAAGACAATCGTTTTGTTTTTGCAGGTTATCGTAGAGTTTAAAAATATAGCTTTCTACCAATAACCTATCTTGATAAATAGAAGAGATGGACTCTTCAAGCTGTCTGAACCTCTTTCTTTCGGAAATATTGTTGATGACAATTAAGCCCATAATGGCTGCTAGTATGCCTGCAGCAGTAGCTTTTTGTTTAATTCCATAGGTCCATTTCATAACTTCTTTCTTTAAGTATACCGAATGAATAACGCTCTGAGGTCTTATTCATTGAAAAAATCTAAGCAATACAGCTTTTCTAAAAATATCTTAGCTAGTAGAGTGGCAGGCTTACTTTTTGGCAGTGCTCTGCAAGCTCTATTTCTCTCTCTGACTTATATTGGAGCAGAAGTTAGAGAAATAAGACAAGAAAAGCTTGCCAAAATTATTCTATTGCTTCTTATTGGTTGTTAGCGGCTTTATAGAGCTCTATAGCTTTGAGATAATTAAGAGCTCCTGCTTTAGTTTGATCGTAAATGAATCCATCGAGTTCGGGGTGGTTGGCCGCAACCCATTCTATAAGCGCTTGTCTGCGTGCTACCCAAGTTTCATCATCAAAGTATAGGTATTCAATTATTTCAACCTCATAAATCTTATCTTTTTCAAAACTCAATACTTCTTTGGTAATAATGGGGTTGTCCATCAGGAAGTTAATTCTTGGGCCTAGCTTTGAAATTTGGAGTTCAATCTTTTCGCCAGGTAATTCCTGTATTTGTAGAACCTTGTATTCTGGTTGAAAAATGGAGTCCCACTGAAATAGGTTATAGTAATCTGCCTTAGAGAAAGTAGTTTCATAAACTATTTCCTTCATTCGCACACTGTCATAAAATAAGGAGATTATGCTCGGGTAATCGAATTCATTTAATGCCTGAATGTACTCTTCTGCTAAAACCGTTCTATCTACTTCTTTGAGTTTGGGTTGGCAACTTCCTAAAAATAAAGGAAGCAAGCAGGTAGAGAGCAGTAGCTTTTTCATAGACTAAAGCTTGCTGTAAAATGTTGGAAAAGCAATTATAGCCTCTTTTAGTAATTGCTTTTCTTTTATGGATCTATTGTTATATGGCTCTAAAGAAAACCAAAGTGAAGTAGATGTCTATTTCATGTTTTTACCCTAGGCTAGTAGGCTCCAACAGAGTCAAATGCGAAATAAGGTTAAGTTTAGAGATGGTGGCTGTAGAAGAGAACAGTGTTTTTAAAAGCTGAATATTAAAGGCACATGATCACTTATCTTTATCCATTCATCTCGTTTTCCAATTTTGAAATCTTTAAAATTCTGAAACTGTGGACTTACGAGGAAATAGTCTATATGATATGGCTTGTTCTCATTCTTCTGTAGAAAGAAAGTAGGTGTTGTTTCAAAGCCTTGTTGCTCTCCGCTCGAGGAATGATAAACACTTTCAATGCGTTTCTCTTTTAGCATATTTATCACATCTGTGTGATTCCACCACCTATCCCATTGATCCCAGATGGCATTACTATTTAAGTCTCCTGCAATTATGATTTCGTCAAAGTGCACCAAATTGGTATGTAAGTATTTCCAAAACTGTCCTATATAGCCAAAATTTGGAGACTTGTTTCTATGAGTCCAAACTGCCAATAGCTGAAAGCTTTTATTTATGGTACAGGGTAAAAAGTATTTAACGGAGTGGTCTTTATATTGACATGACCAGTCTAGCTTGTCGATTTGAATGGACGGTTTGGCAAAAACACCTAGACCCTTGTTTTTGGAATCTCCTATCCAAAGATGATTATGGCTCCACTCTTGATACTCTTTGTGTTTGCTAAGAGTTGGATTTTCACATTCTTGAATAATGAAGATGTCTGCGTTTAGATATGTTAGCAGGTGGAATTTGTTTCTTAAAGCTCCATTGCAATTCCATGATACGATTTTCATGACATGTATAAATTCAAACTAAGGAATTACATTGAATAGAGTATTTCTGTCTATTCTAAAACCACTTCTGACCATCTCTCTTCGGAACCGGATCATAACCATGGCCACCCCAAGGGTGACAGCGACTAAAACGCCTGATACCTAACCAAGTTCCGCGAATTGGTCCCCACTCTTTAATAGCCTGAACTGTGTAGCTAGAACAAGTAGGAGAGAAGCGGCAATTGGCTCCCAATAATGGCGAAATACCATACTGGTAAACCTTTATTGGAAAGGTAAATATGAGTATCAGTGCTCTTTTCACTCGGGAAGATAAGCTCTCTCTGGTCAGTAGGCAAAAGCTTATGCCGGTAGATTACAGATTGTAGTATATAAACCTTATTCCAGTATGAGTTAATCAGTCAAATGGACTAAGAAAGCGGAATGGTAAAATAGAACGTACTGCCTTTACCTTGCTCGGATTCTACCCATATTTCGCCCTCATGGAGTTCCACTATTTTCTTACAATGTGCAAGCCCAATTCCTGTGCCCGGGTATTCCTCTCTGCTGTGTAATCTTCTAAAAATCTGGAAGATATCTGGTAGGCAGTCTTTGGCCATACCAATGCCATTGTCTTTTACTGTAAAGGTCCAGCAATCTTCATTAAGTTCTGCCGAAACGTGTATTACAGGTTTTTCATTGGGTTTTCTGAACTTAATGGCGTTTGAGATAAGGTTTTGAAAAAGTAGCCTTAGCTCTGTTCTATAGCATTGAACCACTGGCAGTTTGTTAAAAACTATTTCTGCGTTAGCCTCATCTATTGCCACTGCAAGGTCTTTGCAAACCTCTTCCATTATTACCGTACAGTTATGAGTAGATTGAGTTCTATCAGTTCCGAGTTTGCTGTAATCGGACAGGTCGTTGATGAGTTGTTTCATTCTGCCTGCTGCATTGGAGATGATCTCCATTAGCTCTCGCCCTTCTTCATTCAGCGATGCACCATTGCTTTGCATAAAAAGCTGGGTCATGGCACCAATTGTTCTTACAGGTTCCTTAAGGTCGTGGCCGGCAACATAGGCAAACATTTCAAGCTCCTTATTTTTTGCTTGTAACTGCTGGGTGAAAAGTTCAACCCTTTTTTCATCTGCTTTTTGTTTGGTTACATCTTGGCAGGTACCAACCATTTCGGCTACTTCTCCTCGCTCATTTAAGAATACCTTTCCCATAAGATGAACGGTTTTAATTTGTCCTGTTCCAGTTTTTATTCTGTGAAAGAAATCGTAGAACTGTTTGTCTTCAAGTATTTTTTGAGTTCTACCTAATACAAATTGGCTATCTTCTTCATACACATAGCTGAAGTAGGTTTCATAACAGAGTTCCCCGCCTTTTTCGCGTTGAAACATTGCGTAGAGGTTATCAGACCAAGTAATTTTATCGTCAATAACGTTCCATTGCCAATGACCTATTTGGTTGATTTGCTCTCCTAGATTAAGTAATTCGTTTTTTTTGATCAGATCTTCCTCTACCTTCTTTCGCTTAGTATTGTCAATAATGGTCACTGCTAACAAATTAGCGCCATTTCTATTGAATGGAGTTAAGCCTATTTCCATAGGGAATTCTTCCCCATTCTTTTTAACTCCTGTAACTTCAACGCCACTTCCAATAGGAAGTGCATGTGGTCTAGTATAAAATTCTGATCTTTTTTTAGCGTTTAATTTCCTCTGATAGTCTGGGATGAGTATTTGGGCTTTTTGACCCAGTACTTCTTCTTTGGTATATCCGAAGGTTTTTTCAAGCTGATTGTTTGCATAAATGATTACTCCTGAATCATCTATGATGAGCAGGTTGTTGGGTAAGTGATGGAGTACTCCGTCAAATTGATGTCTATCTATTGTGTTCACGCTACGCACTATTGTCTCAAAAAGTAAAGCAGGGTCACCCATGACTAAACACAGATAACCACAGTTAGATGGTTAAATAAACAAAGTCACCGCATGGAGAAATCCATACGCCTTAGTTCAGTCTCGGAGGTGAATAGTGTCAGATTCTAGACAGAATCTGAAAGTAGGTACGTTGAGGCTCAAGTCAAGATAATTTCCTCACAGGTAAATGAAAATCCAATTTTTTCATATAAGCAACCAATACCCAGCCATAAGCATTGATAACCACCAAATGAGTTAAATCAACTTTGACACAATATACAAGATGTATTTAATGAGGCTCTAGGTAAAACCCTTAATTTTATCTAAAAATATTAATAGTACTAGAGAGTATTAGGAAGTAACTATTTCTCGAAATCTTTATATAACATACTGGCCTGAATGCCCGTATTGTTCTGGTATTTGCCGCTTTTATAGGTGTCGTAATCGCCTTCAATGGTATGGTAGAAAATCTGGCAAATGTCTACTCCGGCATAAATGCGTATAGGTTGAACGCAAAAAATCTCCAGTGTCCAGAAACCGTTAAAACCAACATCTCCAAAACCTGCGGTTACGTGAATAAAAAGACCCAAGCGCCCAATTGAGCTACGGCCTTCCAGCATAGGTACAAACTTTGATGTTTCCGTTTTCTCAATGGTTCTACCCAAGTACAGCTTGCCTGTTTCTAGTAAAAGACCTTCTTCAGGAATGATCAGCTTTTCTACCGGGTTTGGAGTTTTCATATCCAATACCGGATTGGTGTACACCATCAGCTCATTGTGAAGCTTAAGGTTGTAGCTGTTCGGGTTTAATTGCGACTCATTGTAAGGCTCAATGTTAATGCCTTTACCTATTTCTCGCTTAATTTCTCTTCCTGAAAGAATCATAAGTCTTATTCAATTTCTTTTTACCGTCATGCCATTTCAAAATCAAAAGCCAATTAGTAAGGTCATTCCCGCGAAGGTGGGAATCTCCTCAAACATGCTCTAAGCTCTATGAGATTCCCAATCGGAGTCGGGAATGACGAATGGCTTTTGATTTTTGCATTAACAATCTATTCAATGAGGCTCCGGATGTTTTTCTTTCAAAGCTTTGTGTGGTTTTGGAAGAAAAATTCCGGAATAACGTCCTATTCTTAGCTTGGTTAAAGATTTGAGATCGCTCTAACCTTAATTTATTGTGTAGGACATTTCGCCCCCTTTTTCGTCCTTTAACTGTATGCCGGCTGCCTTCAAATCGTCTCTGATTTTATCAGATAGAGCATAGTTTTTACTGAATTTTGCCTGCTTTCTTAGCTCGATCAACACCTGCATTACGCTATCTAAAGTTTTACCATCCTGAGCTGCTTCTGCCTCATTTCTAAGGCCTAACACGTCAAAGATGATTCCTTTAAATCGCTCTATTACCTGTTCGAAAACTTCAGGGTCAATTACTGCTAACTCTGAAGGTTGCTGGTAGTAGGTATTTATTTTGGTACTCAGTTCAAATAAATTAGCAATGGCTTTTGCTGTATTGAAGTCATCGCTTAAGTCTTTCATGGCCTTATCTACAATATCGCCCAGCTCTTGGGTTTTGGCTTTATCAATACTTGCTGTACCTGGCTTAGCTAGTTTCTCCAAAAGGTTGACACTCGCCATTAGTCGCTTGTAACCTTTTTCGGCAGCTTGTAGCGCTTCATTCGAGAAGTCCAAAGTGCTGGCATAATGAGACATAAGCATAAAGAAACGCACCGTCATTGCTGAGTATCCTCTTTCCAAAAGCTTATGGTCACCTGTTAGTAATTGCTCTGGAGTAAAGCCATTACCCTCAGACTTGGCCATTTTTCGGCCATTTACTGTAAGCATGTTTCCGTGAATCCAGTAGTTGGCTCCACCTTTATGGCAGCAGCCTTTGTTTTGAGCAATTTCAGCTTCGTGATGTGGGAACTTCAAGTCCATTCCTCCACCGTGAATGTCGAAGGTTTCACCTAGGTATTTGGTGCTCATTACAGAGCATTCCAAATGCCATCCCGGAAAGCCTTCTCCCCACGGAGATGGCCAACGCATAAGGTGGCCGCCCTCTGCCTTCTTCCAAAGAGCAAAATCTAAAGGATCGTTTTTCTGATCTTGACCAGAAAGTGCTCGAGTGTTGGAAAGCATTTCATCAATATTTCTTCCACTCAACTCTCCGTATTCATGGTCTTGGCCAAACCTCCTTACATCGAAATAAACGTTTCCGTCTTTTTCGTAGGCATAGCCGTTATCTATAATCTTCTGAACAAACTCAATTTGCTCAACTATATGACCTGTAGCGGTTGGCTCAATAGAAGGAGGGATGTTGTTGAAGAGTTGCATAACATCGTGAAAGCCATTGGTGTATTTTTGAACCACTTCCATTGGTTCAAGTTCTTCCAAACGTGCCTTCTTGGCTATTTTATCTTCCCCTTCATCCGCATCGCCCACTAAATGGCCAACGTCAGTGATGTTTCTTACATATCGAACCTTGTACCCGAGAAATTTTAAGTATCTAAAAATGATATCGAAAGAAACGAAGGTGCGCACATTGCCTAAGTGCACATCGCTATAAACAGTTGGGCCACAGACGTACATGCCCACGCGGCCTTCGTGTATTGGTTTGAATACTTGCTTTTCTTTCTCTAATGAATTGTAAATGCTTATCGGATACTGTTCGTATAGGCT
>Ga0310345_10001089_pt1 | contig 32274 bp, 31 predicted proteins | sample HC15DNA20500_MG_FD_204667 | JGI IMG/M metagenome (GOLD analysis project Ga0310345, IMG submission 204667) | Marine microbial communities from station ALOHA, North Pacific Subtropical Gyre - HC15-DNA-20-500_MG | ecosystem: Environmental > Aquatic > Marine > Oceanic | place: Pacific Ocean: North... | reverse complement strand
GGCTCCTTCCTCAGGGCGAGCCTGCCGCCCATGTGGACGACCACCGACCCCGCCGTCGTACGCCAGGCCCTGACGCGGCTCGCCGCCTCCGCCGGCTGAGCCGCGGGTCCCAGCCAGCCCCCGCGATCACGACGTTCTGCAGGCGAAACGGCCATCTGGCCTGCAGAACGTCGTGATCGAGCGGCGGTGGGTGGTCAACCGACCCCCGAGACCGGTCGGTTGGTGGCTCACCGCTCCTGCGGTCGACCTCAGATCCGGGGCTTGCCGTCGTACCTCTTCTTCGGCGTGCGCATCCCGAAGAACTTCGCCACGGTCGGCGCCACGTCGACGGTGCGCGCGTGGGCGGAGAAGACCTTGCCGGCCTTGACCGCGGGGTGCCCGCCGCCGATGAAGAACGGGATCGACCGGGTCGCGGGGTGGCCGTGGTTGCCGGGGATCGGGTTGTTCGTGACCGGGTTGGGGTCGGAGAAGCGCCAGCCGGCCTGGCAGAACACCACGACGTCGCCGGACTCCGGGCCCAGCCGCAGCCACGGCGTACGCCGGTCCCAGGCCTTCAGCACGCCCGGTGTCGCCTCGGCGATCTGCTGGATGCGCTTGACCGCCTTGTCGAGCTTGCCCTTCGGGCCGGTCCAGTAGACGAGGTCGGCGCCGCCGTTGTCGGCGATGACGACGTTGCCGGCCAGCAGCGGGTCCTCGTCCATCGCGCCCTGCAGCGTGATCACGTTGGTGGGGATCGACCAGTCCATCGAGTGGTCGGCGAGGACGATGACCATCGAGTGCTCCCACGCACCGCTGGACTTGAGCCCGTCGATGAACTGCCCGACGAGCAGGTCGGTGTCGAGGAGTGCCGCCTGCCGCAGCAGCCGCAGGTTGGTGCCGGTGAAGTCGGTGTGGCCGACCCGGTCGATGTCGCCGAGGTTGACGAAGACCAGGTGCGGGTCGAACTTGTCCACCATCGAGGTCAGCGCGTTGTAGGTCAGCAGGTCCGGCGCGTGACCGGAGACCGGGATGTAGAGCTCGGGCTCCCAGCGGTGGGTGGCGCGCTCGCCGAAGACGCCGACGAGGTACTCCTTGCTCAGCACCGTCCCGGTGGTGAAGCCGCGCTTGTTGAGCCGCTCGATGATCGTCTTGACCCGGATGTCGCTGGGCTGGTCCATGTCGCGGATCTCGCCGAGCTCGCGGTCGTAGAAGGAGTTGGCCGGCACGCCCGAGCGGTCGGGCCGCACCCCGGTCATCATCATCACGTGGTTGGGGATCGTCTCCATGACCGGCATGGAGGTCGCCCGCGGCCACCACATCCCGCCCTCGCGCAGCGCGTGCAGGTTGGGCGTGAGGGTCGGCTCGATCTCGTCGGGGCGGCAGCCGTCGGTGACCAGCACGTAGCAGCGCTTCCTGGTCCTCGGGCTCGCGGCGTCGGCGGGGGCAGCCGCGCCGAGAGCGCTGGAGAACGCCAGGCCGGACGCGGCGGCGGTGAGGACGGTCCGACGGCTGGCGCGGATCTCCTCGAGCCGCCGGGCGGCGCGCTCAGGGGAGCCGGTGAGGGGGGCGTCCTGGCACATCAGGCCTCCACGGGGGCGTCGACGGCGGTGACCCGGCCGGTCCCGGCGATCGTCTCGTACGACGTCGACCACTCGATCGAGGTGTTCGCGTCGTCCCGGGCGCCGATGACGTACCAGTCCATCTGCGCCCGCTCGGGCGTGATGTCGAGGACGGAGTACCCGTGGTTGTCGAAGTCGAGGTACTTGATGTGCCGGTTGTTGGTCAGGATCGCCGTCTCCACCAGTGGGGTCAGCTGCGGGGCGCCGGTGATGTCCTTGAGGTTGTTGGACGTGACCGAGGAGCACACGAACTCCACACCGTAGGAGTCGCCGTAGAGCGGCTGCGTGGAGGTGTCCAGCGGCAGCTCGCAGGCCCAGCCGGAGTGGATGTCGCCGGTGACGAACAGGACGTCCTTGACCTGGTGGTCGCGGATGTGGCCGAGCACCTCGCGCCGGTCGGCGGTGTAGCCGTCCCACTGGTCGACGTTGTAGGGCGCCCCGTCGGCGGGGAGGATCCCGGTCACGTCGTTGATCGGGTCGATGAGGTCGTTGGGCAGGTCGCCGAAGGTGACCGGCGCGATCATCACCGGGTTGCCGATCACCTTCCACTGCGGGGCGTGGTCGCCGCGCGTCAGCGACTCCTTCAGCCACGCCATCTGCTTCTTGCCGGTGATCGAGCGGGACGGGTCGCTGACGGTGGCGTCGACGCCGGGCAGGGCGGCCTGCTCGTCGCGGTAGGTGCGCAGGTCGAGCATGGAGACCTCGGCGAGCTGGCCGAAGCGCATCCGGCGGTAGAAGCGGGTGCCGTCGCCCAGCGCGGCGGTGCCGTCCATGCGGACCGGCATCCACTCGTCGTACGCGCGGTGGGCGCGGGCCCGCCGCTTCTTGTAGTCACCCTCGGACTCGTCGTGGTTCTCCGCGCCGGCCTTCCACTGGTCGTTGGTGACCTCGTGGTCGTCCCAGGTGAGGATCCAGGAGTAGCGCGCGTGCAGGGCCTGCAGGTCGGGGTCGAGCTTGTAGCTGGCGTGCCGGCGGCGGTAGTCCTCCAGGCTCACCATCTCGTGCGGCGGGTCGTGCGGGCGGACCACCACGTTGTCCTGGCCCATGCCGTAGCCGCCGGTGGGGTACTCGTAGAGGTAGTCGCCCAGGTGCAGGATCGCGTGCAGGTCCTGGCGCGCTGCGAGGGCGCGGTAGGGGGTGAAGAACCCGGCCTCGAGGTTGGAGCAGGACACGACGCCTAAGCGCAGGTTGTCCAGTGCGGCCCGCTTGCGGGGGGCGGTGCGCAGTCGCCCGACGGGGCTCTTCTGGCCCAGGGCGATGAACCGGTAGTGGTATTCCTTGCCCGGCTTGAGGCCCTTGGCGTCGAGCTTGACGGTGTGGTCGCGGCCCGCGCTGGTGCGGAACCTGCCCTTGCGGACGATCTTCTTGAACCTCGCGTCCTTCGCGACCTGCCAGGTCACCGTGACCGGCTTGCCCTTGCCCGAGCCGGGGGTCGCCGAGGGCGTGGGGGTGACGCGGGTCCAGATGACCACGCGCCGCGGCAGCGGGTCGCCGGAGGCGACGCCGTGCTGGAAGACCTCGTGACCGGCCCTCCCACGACCGGCGGCGCCGGTCTGCCCGGACTCCTCGGCGTCGGCCGCGCGTACGCCGGTGCCGAGCACGCCGACGGCGGCGGCTCCCGCGGCGCCGGTCGCGAGGACGGTGCGGCGGGGGAGCGAGGACGAGGCGGGGGGCGCCGTGGCGGGGGTGGTCGGCGTGGTCTTCGTCGAGGTCACGCCCCATCCAACGACACAGCCCGGTGTTTCGTGACGGTTTCGCCGGTGTGAGCACCGTCCGTTCACCCGGGGGTCGCGAGATGGTCGAGGTGCGAGGAGCGCCAGCGCCGAGCCTCGAGACCCGCCGCCCCCCGGTGGTCGAGCAGTGGGGAGCGCCAGCGACGAGCGGGCGTCGAGACCCGCCGCCCCCCGGTGGTCGAGCAGTGAGGAGCGCCAGCGACGAGCGGGCGTCGAGACCACCCGCCGCCGGCGTACCCCTCAGACCTTGCGCAGGACCGCGGTGACGATGCCGAGGATCGTGGCGTGGGTGCCGTCGATGGGCTCGAACGCCTCGTTGTGCGGCAGCAGCCACACCTGCCCGCTCTTGCGGGAGAAGGTCTTCACGGTGGCCTCGCCGTCGATCATGGCCGCGACCATCTGACCGTTCTCGGCGGTGTTGGCCTGGCGGATCACGACGTAGTCGCCGTCGCAGATCGCGGCGTCGATCATCGACTCGCCGCGCACCTCGAGCAGGAAGAGCTGGCCGTCACCGACGAGCTGCTTGGGCAGCGGGAAGACGTCCTCGACCTGCTCCTCGGCGAGGATCGGCGCGCCGGCGGCGATCCGGCCGAGCATCGGCACGTAGGAGGCGGCGGGCAGGGTGTCGCCGACGCCGGTCTCGTCGAAGGAGCTCTCGTCGGCCGAGGAGATCGCCCGGCGGGCGGCCATCGACTCGGGCAGGAAGACCTCCAGGGCACGCGGGCGGCTGCCGTCGCGCTTGATGAAGCCCTTCTCCTCCAGCACCTTGAGCTGGTGGGCCACCGAGGAGGTGCTGGTCAGGCCGACGGCCTGGCCGATCTCGCGCATGCTGGGCGGGTAGCCGCGGTGGGCCACCGAGTCGCGGATCGTCTCGAGCACCTTGGTCTGGCGCGGGGTGAGGCCGCTGGCGTCGGGCGGGCCGTCGGGGAGCGCGCTCACGCCGGGGGCGGCGTCGTCGTGGCTGGTCGCCATGGGGGTCCTCCTCGTCACGGCCACCGGGGGAGCGGGTCCCGATGGCACGGCCTGCGTCGTGGTGTGCCCACGCTATGACTGATCCACCCCGCGATCAAACATGTGTTCGAATCGGCGTGTCGAGCACACTCGGGCCATGACGCCTCCTGCTGTCCCCATAGCCCCGACCGGACGCAGCGCGGTGGTGACCGGCGCGGCACGTGGCATCGGTCGCGGCATCGCCGAGCGCCTGGTGTCGCAGGGGTACGCCGTCGTCGTCACCGACGTCGACGCGGCCGCCGTCCAGGCGACCGCGGCCGAGATCGGGGCGGTCGCCGGGTTGGCCCACGACGTGCGCGACCCGGCGGCGCACCGCCACGTCGCCGAGGTGGCGGCCGGGCACGGTCGGCTGGCGGCGTGGTTCAACAACGCGGGGGTCGGTGACGACGGCCGCCTCTCCGAGCTCTCCGAGGACCAGGTGCGACGCCTGGTCGAGGTCAACCTCCTCGGCGTGCTCTGGGGGATGCGCGCCGCGCTGGAGGCCTTCGCCGGCTCCGGCGGCGACGGCTCCGGGGACATCGTCAACACCGCCTCGCTGTCCGGGCTCGGCCCGGTGCCGGGCTACAGCGTGTACGCCGCGACGAAAGCCGCCACCGTGTCGGCCACGATGTCCGTGGCGGCCGAGTCGCCGCGCCGGGTGCGGGTCCACGCGATCTGCCCCGACGGGGTGCAGACGGCGATGCTCGACGAGCAGGACCCCGAGGGGCTCGGAGCGGCCCTGGTCCACTCCGGCGGTCGGATCCTGACCGTCGAGGAGATCGCCGAGCTGGCCGTGGGACTGGTGGGCACCGGTCGGGTCGTCCGCACGGTGCCGGTCTGGCGTGGCGCCCTGATGCGCACGATCTCGCTGGCGCCGGGGGTCGCAGCCAAGGGCACCGCCTTCTTCGCGGCGCAGGGCCGTCGGGCGCTGCGGCGGGGCTGACCCGCGCTGCCCATCGGAGGGGGTCGAACATTTGTTCGCTCGACCCCTTGATCTCGTTCGAACACCTGATCTACTCTCGTACACGTGTTCGATCGAACTGGTGGTCGAGCCGTCGGTCCCAGGCCCTCCCGGTCCTCCCTGATCGGGACTGTCGGTGGTCGTCGGTAGACATCGGTTCGCAGACCCACTCCGACTTCCCCAGGAGATCCCGATGAGCACCATGGTCCTTCCCGCAGTCCACACCTCGACCCGCCTCGGCGCTGGTCCCTCGACGGCCGGACACGTCCGACTGACCCGCCGCGGTCGACTGGCCGTCTTCGTGGTCGGGCTGCTGGTGGCCGTGGCGATCGCGGTCGCCTTCGCCGGCGGCTCGGTCGCGACCTCGGAGAAGGGCGAGCCCGCGCCCACCGACACGATCGTCGTCGGCACCGGTGTGACGCTGTGGGACATCGCCTCGGCCCGGGCCGAGGGCGGCGACGTGCGCGACATGATGTCGACGATCCAGCAGCTCAACCACCTCGACAGCGGCATGCTCGTCGCCGGTCAGCGCCTGCGGGTGCCGGCCGCCGGCTGAGCGGCCGAGCGCCTCGGCATCGCAGGCGGCCAACAGACTTCGCCGGTCGATTCGACCCCGGCCGGCGAAACCACGGGGAAGACGAGGGGCGGGCCCACGGCGGGCCCGCCCCTCGGTGGTGTCTGGGGGTTGCCTGCACCCGCCGTCTGCAGGGGCGATGACAGGCTCAGCGGGCGGCCCGCTTGCCTCCCTTGGGTCGTGGCGGCGCGGGGTCCTCGCCCGGGGCGGCCGCGGGCGCCACGAGTCCCAGGATGCGCAGCAGGCGAGCCGCGAGCATCAGTCCGGCGAAGAGGCAGGCCATCGCGCCGAGGGAGGCGAGCGCCAGGAACCACCAGGCGGCGGCCCTGCCTTCGCGGGCGGTGGTGCCGAAGTCGATGGCGGCCCACACGAGGTAGCCCCAGGCGACGACCAGCGCGGTGACCCCGACGGCGTGGACGAGCAGTCGCCGGGTCCGGTGTGGCTGGTCCGGGCGCGGGCCGCTGTGCGATCCGTGCTTCCCCGTGCTCCCGGCCACCGCGCCATTGTTCCCGATGGCCCCAGGAGTCACGTGGCCGAACCGCCGGGGCGCCCGGGTTCAGGAGGGGTTCGCGAGGGGTGCGCGCGGGGTGCGCGAGGGGGCCGAACGGCCCGCCGGTGGGGCTGGAGGACCCTGTCGGGGGATGGTGCGCGCGGCTAGCCTGGCGCCGTGTCCGACGCCGAGGCCCCGATGGCCCACCTCGAGGTCGAGGTCGAGCGTGCCGTCGTCGGCGACGACGTGGTGCGCGCGGTGGTGGCCGACCTGGTGGCCCTCCCGGACGTCGCGCGGGTGGCGGTGGCGCTGACCGAGGGCGGTGGGCGGCGGCTGCGCTTCTGCTCGGTGCGCCGCGGCGACGGGCCGTCGACCGAGCTGGACTGGTGTCACATCGACGCCTACGACGACGTGCCGCTCAACGACGTGGTCCGCACGGGCCGCCCGATCCTGGCCGCGCTCGCCACGCTGGAGGAGCGCTGGCCCTGGCTGGCCGAGCAGGAGACCGCGGCGGGCAACGTCGCGGCCGCGGTCGTCCCGTTGCTGGGCGCGAGCGCCCGTCTGGGAGGGCTGTTCCTGCTCTACGACCGGCCGCAGGAGTTCGGTCCCGAGCAGCGTGAGCAGCTCGAGGGCCTGGCCCGGCGTACCTCGGCGGCGCTGCACGAGGTGAGCGCCCGCCGCTCCGGTCACGCCGACGATGCGCTCGAGGAGGTGCTGGACGGCGGGTCGGCGGTGGAGCACACCGGACGTACCGCCAGCCTGCGCCTGTTGCCCGAGCCCACCGCGCCGCGCGAGGCCCGGGCGTTCCTGGCGGCGGAGCTGCGCCACTGGGGCGTCGACGACGACGTCATCGAGACCGCCCAGCTGTGCCTGTCCGAGGTCGTCACCAACGCCGTCCACCACGCCCGGACCGTCGCGGACCTGCGCATCTCGGTCGAGGAGGCCGTCCTGACCGTGGTCGTGCGCGACTTCGGGGCGGGCGCCGAGGTGGTGGCCCCGCTGGATGGCGAGGACCCGTTGGTGGTCTACGGCCGGGGCCTGATGCTGGTGGAGGCGATGACCGACCGGTGGGGCTCTGAGCACGACGCCGGCGGCACGACGGTGTGGTTCTCCATCGACCTCGCGGAGGATGCCGCGCCCTGACGAGCCGCAGGCCCGACTCCGTCGAGTCGCGAGGCCCGCTGCTGCCGGCCGTGCTTCACTGTGGCGCCAGTCACACGTGCGGAGGTCTTGATGAATGACTCGGTGCTGATCAGCGTCGGTCTCCCGATCGCCTTGGCGATCATCATGTTCGGGCTCGGCCTCTCCCTGGAGGTCGGTGACTTCCGACGGGTGGCGCGCACGCCGCGCGCGGTGGTGGTCGCCCTGGGGCTGCAGGTGCTGGTCCTGCCCGTGATCGCCTTCGGCCTGGTGGTCGCCTTCGACCTCGACCCGCTGCTGGCGGTGGGCGTGATGCTGCTCGCGGCCTCACCGGGTGGCACGACCGCCAACCTGTTCAGCCACCTCTTCCGCGGCGACGTCGCGCTCAACATCACGCTGACGGCGATCAACTCCGTCCTGGCGGCCGTGACGATCCCCCTGGTCACCAACCTGGCCATCGGCTACTTCGACACCGACGGCGACCTGGGGCTGCAGTGGTCGAAGGTCGTGCAGGTCATCGCCATCGTGCTGGTCCCGGTGGCCGTCGGGATGCTGGTGCGCCGCTGGTCGCGGGAGTTCGCCGCGCGTGCCGACAAGCCGGTGCGGGTCTTCTCGATCGTGGTTCTCGTGGCCGTCGCCGTGGGTGCGTTGCTGGGGGAGCGGGAGAACCTCGGGGACTACCTGCAGCAGGTGGGCCTGGTCACCGGGCTGCTCTGCGTGCTCAGCCTCAGCCTCGGGTACGCCGGCGCGCGACTGGCGCGCCTCGAGCAGCCGCAGGCCGTGGCCAGCTCGATGGAGGTCGGCATCCACAACACCACCGTGGCGCTGACCATCGCGCTCTCGGTGCTCGACAGCACCGAGGTGGCGATCCCCGCGGCGGTCTACTCGATCCTCATGTACGTCCTCGCGACGGCCTTCGGGTTCCTCATCACCCGTGGGGTCCGCGGAGCCGACAGGGTGGCTGTCTGACCCTCGCTCCTGGGCGGTCTGCGGCGCTCCCGTGGGGGCCGCGACACGCCCGTCCTGGAGGCGACCCGGTGCGCCGACAGGGCGCTGACCTGCGGCTTTGCGACGGGTGTGATCCAGATGACGTCAATCTCGTCGGTCCACTTGCGTGCCTAGTGATCGAGGCGTACGGTTCCCACTACATCTAGTACTTACACGGATGTAGTTATCCACATCTAGTTCACAGAGCCGGAGTGGAAGACTCACATCTCCCTCGTGGTTCTCCACAGGGAGAGCCCCGATCTCCACATCGACTGCACACCCCTGAGCCAGGGGTGTCGCTGCCGCGCCCGCGACCCGTCCGACCATCCGATCACGTGAAGGAGCCTCGCTGTGCACTGCCCGTACTGCCGAGCCACCGACACCCGGGTGCTCGACTCGCGGGTCGCCGAGGACGGCGGGTCGATCCGCCGCCGGCGTACCTGCTCCACGTGCGAGCGACGCTTCACCACCGTCGAGCTGATGCAGTTGACCGTGGTCAAGCGCTCGGGCGCCACCGAGCCGTTCGTCCGCGAGAAGGCCGTCTCCGGTGTCCGCAAGGCCTGCAAGGGCCGACCGGTCTCCGAGGACCAGCTCGCCTGCCTGGGCCAGGAGGTCGAGGACGCGCTGCGCAACGCCGGCGCCGCCGAGATCCCCGCCCACGAGGTCGGGCTGGCCATCCTGGGCCCGCTGCGCCGCCTCGACGAGGTCGCCTACCTCCGCTTCGCCTCCGTCTACCGGGCCTTCAGCTCCGCGGCGGACTTCGAGGCCGAGATCGCGATGCTGCGGGCCGAGGTGGTCGAGCAGCGAGGAGCGTCAGCGACGAGCGAGCGTCGAGACCACCAGGGCGACCCCGAGCCCACCCCTCAGCCCACGGGCTGACACAGACCGCCCGGCAGGTAGTGGGGAAGCTGCCTGCCGGGCGCACCAACCCCTCTCCCCACCACCCGCGCACTTGCGCAGCACGACTGTCGGTGGCCGGACCGAGACTGGCCACCGACGACCCACCACCCCACCCCTCAGACCGGGAACAGAGGAGCACCACCATGACCGAGACGGTGAGCGGCGCAGGATCGCAGGCGAAGGCCGGAGCGGGCCTCGCCATCGAGCGCGTCTTCAGCACCGAGGGCACCCACCCCTACGACGAGCTGACCTGGGAGCGCCGCGACGTCGTCCAGACCAACTGGAAGACCGGCGAGACCGTCTTCGAGCAGAAGGGCGTGGAGTTCCCCTCCACCTGGTCGGTCAACGCCTCGACCATCGTCACGACCAAGTACTTCCGCGGTGCGGTGGGCAGCGAGGCGCGGGAGTGGAGCCTCAAGCAGCTCATCGACCGCGTGGTGAAGACCTACACCAAGGCCGGCATCGACCACGGCTACTTCGCCACCGACGCCGACGCCGAGCTCTTCGAGCACGAGCTGACCTGGCTGCTGGTCAACCAGTACTTCTCCTTCAACTCCCCGGTCTGGTTCAACGTGGGCACCCCGAGCCCGCAGCAGGTCTCGGCCTGCTTCATCCTCTCCGTCGACGACTCGATGGACTCGATCCTGAACTGGTACAAGGAGGAGGGCTTCATCTTCAAGGGCGGCTCCGGTGCCGGCCTCAACCTCTCCCGGATCCGCTCCTCCAAGGAGCTCCTCTCCTCCGGTGGCACCGCCTCGGGCCCGGTCTCCTTCATGCGCGGTGCCGACGCCTCCGCGGGCACCATCAAGTCCGGTGGCGCCACGCGTCGCGCGGCGAAGATGGTCGTCCTCGACGTCGACCACCCCGACATCGAGGAGTTCGTGCAGACCAAGGCGCGCGAGGAGGACAAGATCCGCGTCCTGCGCGACGCCGGGTTCGACATGGACCTCGGCGGCAACGACATCACGTCGGTCCAGTACCAGAACGCCAACAACTCCGTGCGCGTCAGCGACGAGTTCATGCGCGCGGTCGAGGAGGGCACCGACTTCGGTCTGCGCGCCCGCAAGACCGGCGAGGTCATCGAGACCGTCGACGCCCGCGACCTGTGGCGCAAGATCGCCACCGCCGCGTGGGAGTGCGCCGACCCGGGCCTGCAGTACGACGACACGATCAACGACTGGCACACCAACCCCGAGACCGGGCGGATCACCGCGTCCAACCCGTGCTCGGAGTACATGTCGCTGGACAACTCCTCGTGCAACCTCGCTTCGCTGAACCTGCTGAAGTTCCTCAAGGACGACGACACCTTCGACGCCGAGCTGTTCGCGAAGGCGGTGGAGTTCATCATCACCGCGATGGACATCTCCATCTGCTTCGCCGACTTCCCGACCGAGTCGATCGGTCAGACCACCGTCGACTACCGCCAGCTCGGCATCGGCTACGCCAACCTCGGCGCCCTGCTGATGGCCATGGGCCTGGGCTACGACTCCGAGGGTGGCCGTGCGATGGCCGCGACCATCACCTCGCTGATGACCGGGACCTCCTACAAGCGCTCGGCCGAGCTGGCCGGCGTGGTCGGCCCCTACAACGGGTACGCCCGCAACGCCGAGGCCCACAAGCGGGTCATGCGCAAGCACCAGGCCGCCAACGACTCGGTGCGCACTCTGCACGTCAACGACACCGCGACCCACAAGCTGGCGACGGCCGCGTGGGCCGACGTGATCGCGCTGGGTGAGACCAACGGCTTCCGCAACGCGCAGGCCTCGGTGCTCGCGCCCACCGGCACCATCGGCTTCATGATGGACTGCGACACCACCGGCATCGAGCCCGACTTCTCCCTGGTGAAGTTCAAGAAGCTCGTCGGCGGCGGCTCGATGCAGATCGTCAACCAGACCATCCCGCGGGCGCTGAAGAAGCTCGGCTACCAGCCCGAGCAGGTCGAGGCGATCGTCGACTACATCGCCGAGCACGGTCACGTCGTCGACGCTCCGGGCCTGAAGACCGAGCACTACGAGATCTTCGACACCGCCATGGGTGTGCGTGCTCTCAAGCCGATGGGCCACGTGCGGATGATGGCGGCGGCCCAGCCGTTCCTCTCCGGTGCCATCTCCAAGACCGTCAACCTCCCCGAGAGCGCCACGGTCGAGGAGATCGAGGACATCTACTTCCAGTCCTGGAAGCTCGGTCTGAAGGCGACCGCTGTGTACCGCGACGCTTGCAAGGTGGGCCAGCCGCTCTCCGACGGTGGCGCCAAGGCCAAGAAGGATGCAGCCGACTCGGCTGAGGCCGCGACCGAGGTCGTCGAGAAGGTCGTGGAGAAGGTCGTCTACGCCCCGACCCGCAAGCGCCTGCCGAAGTCGCGCGTCTCGCGCACCACCTCCTTCACCGTGGGTGGCGCCGAGGGCTACATGACCTCCGGTGCCCACGACGACGGCGAGCTGGGCGAGATCTTCCTCAAGCTCGGCAAGCAGGGCTCGACCCTGGCCGGCGTGATGGACGCGTTCTCGATCGCGGTCAGCATCGGCCTGCAGTACGGCGTGCCGCTGGAGACCTACGTCTCGAAGTTCACCAACCTGCGCTTCGAGCCGGCCGGTCTCACCGACGACGCCGACGTGCGGATGGCCCAGTCGCTGATGGACTACGTGTTCCGTCGCCTCGCACTGGACTACCTGCCCTTCGAGTCGCGCCAGGCCCTGGGCATTTACTCGGCCGAGGAGCGCCAGCGCTACCTCGAGACCGGCTCCTACGAGCCCACCGAGGAGACCGGCTCGGCCGCCGAGCTCGTCGAGTCCGCCCCGACCGACAAGGGCGCCCCGGTGGACATCACCATCGAGGAGCGCCAGGTGGTCGAGCAGCCGACGAGCGCCAGCGAGGAGGCGGGCGTCGAGACCACCAAGCAGGCCCACACCTCCGCCGAGCTCATGGAGAAGCTGACCGGCACCGCGGTCGACAGCCCGCTCTGCTTCACCTGCGGCACCAAGATGCGCCCGGCCGGCTCCTGCTACGTCTGCGAGGGCTGCGGCAGCACCTCCGGCTGCAGCTGACGACTAACGCCCCGATCGGCCCCGACACCCCTGAGGTGTCGGGGCCGATGGCGTTCCTGGAGTTGTCGGTGGCGAGGGGTAGAAAGGGGCACATCAGCTGACGCCCCAGGGTCGAGACGGGATGTACGCCGTGACGGCCATCGACCCTGCGGACGAAACCACTCCTGCCAAGCGCAAGCGCTACCGCCGCCCTCCTGCGCATGAGGTGCAGGCAGCCACGCCGATCTGGTGCCCAGGGTGCGAGGCGATGCGCGTGGCTGCTGACTTCGGTATTGAGCGGCGCCGCTTCAGTGGACTGAAGACTCGGTGCCGCGATTGCGAGGCTGCGGCTCGCCAGACGCCCGAAGGTCGCGAGAGGACGCGACGCCACAACGAGAAGCGGTACGCCAACCCGGAGTACAGGGCAACGGCGCTCGCCGCCGCCCGCGAGCGACGAAAATTGAAGGGCAAGGAGGATCTGCGGAAGTCCCGGGCGCGCCTTCAGACAATCGTGGACGAGTGGAAGTCAGAAGGCTGCGTCGACTGCGGCTACGCGGACGTCCGGGCGATCGATCCCGATCACCTCGACGGAAACCTCAAGTCCGGACACGTCTCACGCCTGGTGCAAATGTGCGCGTCAGAACGACGGATTCGCGCCGAGTTAGCCAAGTGCGTGCCTCGATGCGTTCGGTGCCACCGTCGAGTCACTCAGGGACAGCGACCGAATCGCCATCGATCTGCCCCGCGGGTGCCGCCATCGTGGCAGCGCATCCTCGACACCCAAGACCGCAACGACTCGATCAAGCTGGCCCGGGGCTGCACGGACTGTGGGTGGAGAGGCTGGGCTCGTGGCCTCGACTGGGATCACGTCCGGGGACGAAAGGTCACGACCATCGCCAACATGATCGGGCGCGGCCACCCGTGGTCAGCGATTGAGTCGGAGATGACGAAGTGCGAGGTTGTGTGTGCCAACTGCCATCGCGTCCGCACGATCGTGCGCAACGCCCTGAGAGCTTCACGATCACTCGATCCAGCTGTACCGCGAGACGTGAGGCGCGCGGACGAGAGATGAGCTGGTGAGCCATCGTGAACTTCATCGGTGATGCGGCGTCGCAGAACAGTGACCAGACAATCGATGCGGCCGCCTTCTTCAGACACTGGGTTGCCGAATGGACGGACGCCATCCACGATCCCCATTGGATTCTCGTGGAGCGAGACGTCGACGCGGGCGAACGTCATCTAGTCGTCGGTCCGTATCGCGGGGCATCGGCTGCGCACGAAGCGATGATCGACTCGCTTCTCTTGGACAGCATCGCGGAGGAGTCTTGCTTCGATATGTACACGGCGTCGCACGTCGACCTTGATCCCAGCGATCTGGTGGGCTACGAGATGGTGCTGATTGACGAGAACGAGCCAGCACATCACGCCCGCTCTCGGGGTCACTGAATGGACGACCGCAGCCGCCGCCCGCCGGTACTTGTCAGAGTGCGGGTGGATGGCTCGGTTCTGACCTAGTAACCGAAGACGTTCACACTCACGACGTCGATCTCGCGGCGAGGATCACCAAAGAAGGCGCCCATACGCCGAGCGACAAGGGGGAACGGACGCTCACGCGGCTGTCCGTCGGCTCGCCAATTGTTGTTCGGCACGATCAAGAACAGGTGTTGAGCGTCGGGGGAGACGTGTGCCTTCCATAGGTCCTTGAGGTCGTGGTTGTTGGTCGTCGTACCTCCTCGCTCTACCTCGGCCAGAATCCCCCGTTGATTGTCGAAGCGATAGAAGAAGTCGGGCCTTGCCTGGGTGACCAGGCCGTCCTGGGGCGTGAGGACCACCTCTTCCTCAAAGCCGAGCTCGTGCCGCAGCAAGGCCGAGAAGTGATCTTGGATCGCCCGGCTGCTGGCGCCGTGGACGTGGCGAGTCGCGATCTCGTCCGCCGTGGCATCGATATGCCTAGTCAGTGTGGCGGCGAGGTGATCGACGAGCTCAAGCTCGGCATTTCCGTGGGCGTCGAGATCACTCTTGGCCCAGCGCTGGTGTTCAGCCATGAGCTGCAGCTTGAACACATTCGCGGCGTCCTGGGGCGAGCTTTACCGAACTGGGACAAAGCCACGACTGCTGGCTAACCTGCTTCGCGTCACGGCCGAGGAGTTGGACTCAGAACCAACGCGGCAGCCGTCGCCATGATCAAGGGTGATGATATGTCACCCGGCCGGGTGCGCGACCCGCCGTACGGTCGAGACGAGTCTGCACTCGCGTACCCGAGGAGGAGGGACGTGCTCAGCTGGGACGTCGACGACCGGAAGCGTCACCCATGGACCGTCGCCTACATGAAGGGCATGTGGGCGCGGCGCGACAAGGAGGCGTTCGAGGGCGCCGAGCACACGCTCCGCCAGGCCCAGGAGATGCAGCGCGAGGGTGACGCACCACCGGATCGGTGGACACGCCTGCACTCGCGGGTCGATGCCGAACGACGCGACCAGATGCTGGTGTGGCGGGTGCGCCCGCGGCGGCGTCAGCCGGTGGCGCGCGTCGTGTACGTCCACGGCGGTGGATACGTGCACCCGCTCACCCCGGACTACTGGCGGCTCGTACGGGCGCTCGGTCGGGTGCCGGCCGAGGTGGTCGTGCCGGCGTACCCGCTCGCTCCCGACGCTTCGGCCGACGACGTGCTGCCGCGGCTGCTGGAGCTGGTCGACGACGGGCGCGACCTGCCGACGGTGCTGATGGGTGACTCGGCGGGTGGCGCCCTCGTCCTCGTCCTCGCCCGGCTCGCGAAGGACCGAGATATCCCCGTCGCCGGCGTGGTCGCGCTGTCGCCCTGGCTGGACGCGACCCTGCACGTCCGTGACGAGGAGGTGCAGACGCTCGAGGCGACCGACCCGATGCTCGCCGAGTCGGGGCTGCGCGCCGCCGGGCGCGCCTGGTCGGGGGAGAGGCCCGTCGACGACCCGCTGATCAGCCCGGTGCACCTCGACCTCGACGGACTGCCGCCGATCGACCTGTTCATCGGTGATCGCGACATCCTGCGACCTGCGGTGGACGAGCTGGCGCAGCGTGCCGGCGACGCGGACGTCGAGATGTGCGTGCACGAGGTGACGTCGATGTTCCATGTCTGGATGACCCGGGCCATCCCCGAGGGTTGGCGCACGCGCCAACGGCTCGTGGAGATCGTGCAGCACCGCACCCGGACCGCGGGCTGCGGGCCGTCGGGGACATGACCACCGGCGAGGTGGGCCCAGAGGGGTGAAGCCGGCGTCCGCACAGGGGTGCGGGTATCGCTCGGCGGTCCGTTAGCCCCTACGGTGAGGCGATGACCCCGTCGCACCGTCACGCCGTGCGGCACCACGGGTCGCCCGAGGCGCCTCCCTTGGTGCTCGTGCACGGTTTCGGCTGCGACCAGGCGATGTGGCACCACGTCGTGCCGGACCTCGTCCGTGACTTCCACGTCGTGACCTTGGACCTGGCCGGGGCCGGGGAGTCCGACCCGGCGATGTGGGACGCCGAGCGGTACGGGCGGCTGGAGGGGTACGTCGAGGACCTCGTGGCTCTCCTGAGCGAGCTCGGGCTCCGCGACCCGGTCCTCGTCGGGCACTCCGTCTCGGCGATGATCGTCGCCCACGTGCAGGTCATGGCGCCCGAGCTGGTCGGCAGCTTGGTCATGGTCGGCCCGTCCCCCCGCTACGTCGACGACGGTGAGTACGTCGGCGGGTTCAGCGCCGAGCAGATCGAGGAGCTCCTGGCCTCCCTGTCGGCCAACTACGTCGCGTGGTCGCACGCCATGGCCCCCGTCATCGCGGGCAACCCCGGACGACCGGAGGTGCACGGGGAGCTGGCAGAGGCGTTCTGCCGCATGGACCCCGGGGTCGCAGAGGTCTTCGCGCGCACGACGTTCCTCAGCGACGCCCGTGACGTGCTGCCGCGGGTCACGGCGCCGACGCTGGTGCTGCAGTGCTCCGACGACGTCATCGCGCCGCAGGTGGTGGGCGAGTACGTCGCCCGGCAGGTCCCCGACGCCGAGCTCGTCCTCCTGCGGGCCGCCGGCCACTGCCCGCAGCTCAGCGACCCCGAGGAGATCGTCTCGGTGCTGCGCGAACGCCTTCTGCCAGGGGACCCTCGGTGACGCGCAGTCGGGTCCTCGAGGCGTTCACCGCGGCCCTGCTCGACGACGACCCGCAGGCGTTGTACGACAAGGCGCCCTGCGGTTACCTCACCCTGGCGCCGGACGGCACCGTGGTGAAGACCAACGACACGCTGCGCACGATGCTGCGCACCCATGAGCTCACCGGCACGACCTGGCAGGAGCTGCTCTCACCCGCCGGTCGGGTCCTCCACGAGACCCTCCTCATGCCGACCCTGCGCCTCAATGGCGCCGTCAACGAGGTGGCCGTCGACCTCGAGTGTCCCGACGGCACCCACGTGCCGGTCCTCCTCAACGCCACCGCGGAGCGGGACCCGCAGGGCCGGGTGCGCCTGGTGCGCGTCGCAGTCTTCGACGCCACGGAGAGGCGACGTTACGAGCAGGACCTGGTCCACTCCGCCGAGGAGGCGCGCGCAGCCCAGAGGGCCGCCGAGGACGCGGAGCGACGTCTGAGCGCCCTCGTCGACACCCTGCAGGGGTCGCTGGTGCCGCGCTCCCTTCCCGCGGTGCCTGGGCTCTCCCTCGCGGGCGCCTACCGTCCGGCGGGCGACGGCAGCGAGGTCGGTGGGGACTTCTACGACGTCTTCGCGACCGACTGCGACGAGTGGTGGGTCGTGCTCGGCGACGTCAGCGGCAAGGGGGTGGACGCTGCGGTGCTCACCGCCCTGGTCCGCAACGGTGCGCGAGCACTCGCCACCTCCCTGACGGAGCCGGAGCGCGAGCCGGCGCTGATCCTGCGCCGCCTCGACGAGCTGGTCGAGCGGCACGAGACCGAGCGCTTCTGCACCGTGTCGTTGCTGCGGTTGAGGCGGTCGGCGACAGGATCGTGGGCAGTGACGATGGCTTCCGGTGGACACCCGCCGCTCCTGCTCAGGACAGGGCCAGGGCCGGCCACGGGCGTCCAGGCGCAGAACCCACCGGTCGGCATGGGTCTGTACTCCGGGCCCGACAGCGCCGGCGAGCCGGTCCAGGGTCGGTTCGACCTCCACGCAGGGGACTTGGCGATGCTCTACACCGACGGCATGTCCGAGGTCCGTGTCCCCGGCGGCCTGCTCGGGGACGAGGGGCTCTCCGTGGCGCTCGACGCGATCGCCTCCGAGAGCTCGTCCGCGGACGAGGTCGCAGGACGTCTGCTCGACCACGTGCTGGCGTTGCAGGACGGCACGCCGCGCGACGACATCGCCTGTCTCGTGCTCATCGCCGACTGACGGCGACTGCCGGAGCTGCCCGGGAGCAGGTGGCCGTCCCGCTCCGCGTCAGTCGGACGTCGTCACCAGGTCCGCTGCCAGTGGCCGCACCCAGGACGGATGCGCCGCGGAGAAGTAGCTGTCCGCGGGCCCGAAGAGCGCCGTGACGGTGTCACGGATCAGCTCCATGGCATCCCGGGGCTCGACCGAGGAGCCGCCGCCCAGTCGCCAGCCGCGGATGTCGAGCTGGTCGGCCACGACCCGTTCGATCTCCCGCCGATCGGCGCCGGCAGCAAGGCCAAGGAGGGCAAACCATGAGGCCTCGCGCGCTGCGCCCTTCCCGATCGGCATCCGCTCGGAGACGACGCGCCAGGTGGAAGCGGCGTCGGTCATCGTGAGGCCTCGGGTGGTCAGCTCGAGCATGTCGCGGCGCTTGCGGTAGATGCCGAGCGACTGGGCCGCCTGACGCAGTCGGGCGACCGGGCGACAGTTCTGCTCGCGGTTGCCCTGCGAGTAGTGGTCGGGGCGCCCGAGTGCGTCGTTGAGGGCCGTGACCACTGATGGTTTCAACCACCCGGCCGACGTCAACGGGGCGAAGCCCCCCAGGGTCTCGAGCATCACCCGCCAGAACCACGTGCCCCGCTCGAGGTCCTCGACCGTGGGTGGCTCCGCGGGCAGCGCGGCGATCCAGTCCGCCACGGCGCCGTAGGGCTGGACCTTGGCGAAGAGCCCACGGACCTCCGGGTGCAGCTCGTCCAGCCGCGTGGCCACGGCGTGCTCAGCGCGGACCGCCCGGTCCGCCTTCTCCACCTCGAAGTCGTCGGGGTCCCAGTCGCCGAGCCAGGTGTAGGCGTCCTCGGCGGACTCGAAGGGGGACGGAGGCGGGACCTCGGGAGCGCGTGCCCGGAGCCAGACCGCGAGCTCCTGGTAGGCATGCGGTCCGCCGCAATCCTCCGGAGGACACGCCAGGCGGCCACCTGTGCATCGGGGCGCCGGGCGCGGGTCCGGCAGCGGAGCGGTGGCCTCCACGACGAGCAGGTGCTCCCACCCATCTCCGAAGTCGTAGGAGTAGTGCAACCGGTCGCCCGGCCGACGCAGCACCTGGTCCAGCCGGACGTCGGACTCCAGCGTCCCCTCGTCGCCCTCCTCGAGATCGAAGTCGGTGACGAAGTACGACGCCCGCGGCGCGTCCTCGACGGCGAAGCGATGGAGATGGCTGTCCGTCCAGCCCATCGCCCGCTGCAGCACGGCGTGCACCTGGTCCAGCGGCAGGTCCGACGGGACCTCGAGGCGCCGCCACACCGGCGGCTTCGTCCCTCGCAGGGTGACCTTCAGGGTCAGCAGGAGCGGTTCGTCCAACGGGGCGGGCACGTCGATCTCTGCGTTGCGGAACGGCTCGAAGGTCGCGGGTGGTGAGGCTGCGTCGAGCAGGTGCCTCGCCAGGTCGGCCCGTTCCTGCGGCGACCGGTCTGCCAGCCAGGCGCGCAGTGACTCCGGATCGTCGGGCACAGGGGACAGGTGGCTCATGTGCCCGATCCCACCACGTGGCGCGAGCAGCTCGCCTGCGGCGTACCGCGACGGGGCGGCGCCACGCCCAGGGCGTTGGACTCGCGTATCTCTACCAAATTAGGTTACTTTGGTGACTCACTCGTTCTTCATGTCAGGAGCTCACCATGTGGTTGGTCGCTGCCTTCGCCCTCGCCGGCGGTCTGGCCCAGCTTGTCGACGGCACGCTCGGGATGGGCTTCGGCGTCACCTCGGCGACCGTGCTGCTCGCCCTCGGGGTCGCGCCGGCCACCGCCAGCGCCGCGACCCACGCGGCCAAGTTGCCCACCACGCTGATCTCCGGCCTCTCGCACTGGCGGGTCGGCAACGTCGACAAGGCCGTCTTCATGCGGGTGGCCATCCCCGGTGCGATCGGCGGCTTCCTCGGCGCGGTGGTGCTCACCTCGATCAGCCTCGAGGCGGCCAAGGGCGGCATGGCCGGTCTCCTGCTCTTCTTCGGCGCAGTGATCCTGGCGCGCTTCGGCTTCGGGATGCGGATCATCCCGACCCCCAAGTCCGGCCACACCGCCCGCTGGCTCAGCCCCATCGGTCTGCTCGGCGGGTTCGTCGACGCCACCGGTGGCGGAGGCTGGGGTCCGGTCGTCACGCCCAGCCTCATGACGGTCACCTCCCACGAGCCGCGCAAGGTCGTGGGTACGACGAACGCAGCCGAGTTCGCCGTGGCCGTCTCGGTCTCGATCGGCTTCATCACCGGCGCCGCTCACCAGGACATCCCGTGGCTGCCGGTGCTCGGCCTCGTCCTCGGCGGCGTCATCGTCGCGCCCATCGCCGCCCGGCTGGCCGGCCGACTCCCGCACGCACCGATGGGCGTGATGGTCGGTGGCCTCATCATCCTGGTCAACAGCATCGCCGTGCTCGGCTCCTTCGCCGACCTGCCGCTGCCCGTCGACCTGGCGCTCATCGTCGGCTGGATCGTCCTCGTCGCCCAGGTCGCCTGGAAGGCCTGGCTGCGCGAGCGCGCCGGACGCACCCAGGGTGAGGTCCCCACGGAGCCGACCCCCGCCTGACGGAGCCGGCCTGAGCGATCCCGCACCGGAAGCCGCCGGTCCAGACCGGAGAGCAGGACTGTCGGCGGAGGTCTTTACTTTGCTTGCCAGTGACCACCGGGTCGCGGGATCGGAGGTGTGGCATGGGTGATCGGGCGCTCGGAGTCGACGACGCGTGGCGCGAGCTGCGGCGTCGGCTGGCCGACCGGGTCGCAGGTCTGCGTGCCGCCGACTCGCTGGTCCTCTCCGTGCAGGTGGCCGGTCTCAGCGACGGCCCCGGCCCCTACGTCACCGCCGGCGGCACGCCCTCCGGCGGCTGGCGGCTGGAGGCCGCGAGCAACGCCTACCTCGACACCGCGCACCAGCTCGACGAAGCGGCCGAGGGGCAGCTGCTGGCCCAGGGATGGGTCCCTCCGTCGTACCTCCCCGGCCGGGGCGGTCCCGGCTCCGCCAACTGGTGGGTCGACCTCGACACGGGAGAGGAGGAGCGCGCGGCGTGGCTGCTCGTGCAGGCGCTGCGCGAGGCGTACGCCGTGCCGCACCCGGCCTTCCTGGAGTCCTCGGGCCTGGACCTCGACGGCCTCCAGGGTCCCGACTCGCCACCCGCACCCGAGCCGCCCGACCGGGTCGCGCTCGTCGAGCAGCTGCCGGTCGTGCGACCCCGCGACGTCGAGCACCTGCGCGAGCTCGTCGTCGAGACGCTCACGGTGATGAGCGGAGATGAGGTCTTCGTCGACGAGGAGGGCGACGTCGTCGTGCCCTGCGGCGAGGAGAGCCTGATCTGGGTCGGCGCCGACCTCGACCGACCCGTCGTGTCGATCACCGCGACCCTGGTCGACCGGGTGAGCCGCCCGCAGGCCGGCCTCGCGGCGCTCAACCTCGTGAGCGGCCGCCTGCCCTTCGTCTCCGCGCGGATGCTCGGCAGCCGGCTGAGCATCACCCACGAGCTGCACGCCATGCCGTTCGTCCCCGAGCACCTCGCCGGCTGGGTGGCGCGGTGCCAGCTCGAGATCGACGAGGTCGCGGTGGAAGCCGCGCTGCTGCTCGGTGGCGAGCGCTATCTCGAGAACCTCGATCAGCCGCGCCCCGCTCCCGTCCTCGACGAGGAGGTCGCCACCGTCGCCGAGCTGCTCGCCGCCGGGCCGGTGTCGCCGCGCGTCGTCGCGGAGGTCTTCAACCACTCCCGCAGCGCCGTCGTACGCCGCTTGGTCGGCGTGCGCCAGGGCCACCTGCTCGCCCACACCGAGGACGTGGACGCCCTGCTGGACGCCCTGCGGGCCGGTCTGCGGTGGATCGTCGACGAGCCCGATCGCCTCGCCGGCGCACGTACCCACCCCCGCCGCCGGGTCGCGCTGCGGCCCACCATCCAGACCGCGCTCCTCGACGACCAACCCGATCTCTTCGAGAGTGGGCCCGGCCCGACCGGCTGAGGAGCCGGGCCGGCAGTCCCGGGACTACTCCTCGCCGGGTGTCTGCGTGCTCTCGTTGCGGGTGCCGGAGGGGTCCTCGAGACGCTCGTCGGAGTCCGCGAGGACCGCCTCGGCCTGTCGCTTCGGGTCGTCGGCGCCGGCCTCGGTCTCCTCGGGGACGGAGTCGGCGCGGTGCGCGGCCCGCTTCTCGTCGCGGTCGGCGGGGTCGTGCGTCGGTGGGGTGCTCATGCCCCCTGCCTACCCGCGATCGGTCTCGGTCCAGTCACCCGAGAGGGCGAAGAGGGAGGGAGCCGGCAAGGGGTCTCGCACCGCGGTCACGGGTGCGTCGCCCCGGAACTTGTCGAGGGACTCCACCTCGGTGAGCTCCCTGCGGGCCTCAGGGTGCGCGGCGTAGTAGGTGATCACCGCGCCCAGGGCGGAGGGGGTCCAGCGATGGCGGAAGCCCTCGATCTCCACTGTGCGTCCGTTGCGCAGCAGGATGCACAGGCCGGGCCACGTCAGCCGGGGCTCGACGCCCTTCACCTCGGGCCACCGGACGACGACCTCCCCGTTGCCGTCGTGGAAGCGGAGCCCCTCCGGGTCGAGCCGGATGCGCATCTCGGTCATCGCCCGCCGGGGCAGGACGTAGAGGAGCATGATGGCAGAAGCCGCGACCGCGGCGCCGGCCCCGGGCGTGAAGCCCGGCTGGGCCACGACGAGCAGCATGAACGCCGCCAGGAGAAAACCGCCGATGAAGCTCACCGCGTGCCGGGTCTCCCGGATCGGGAGCAGGACCCCGCCGTCGACCGGGACAGGCGCGCCGACCGCTCCTCTGTGCCGCGGTGCGCTCACGATGACGACCCCGCAGAGGAAGAGCAGCACGCCCGTCGCGTGCGCCAGCACCGTCCACGGCGTCACGGACTCGTCCTCGCCGAGGTCGAGGTAGGACATCGTCACCATGACCGCGTAGGCGAGCGCGCCGACGAGGGGCAGCGCCTGACCGAACCGACGCTTGCCGGTCGACCACGTCCGCTCCAGGCCGAGGGGGTCGCGGTCCTGGTCGTTCACGACACCCACGACCAGACCTTCCCGGCCACGTCACCGGTGGCGTCCTTGAGGTCGTCCCAGCCCTCGCCGATGGACTCGTCGAGGGTGTCGGTCCAGTCGTCGGGCAGCTCGCCCCACGCGTGCTTGACACCCTCGACCGCCACGATGGTCGCGCCGGTTGCGAGTAGACCCACGACTATCGGACTGCTGATGGGCAGGGTCAGCACCAGCCCGGCTGCGATGACACCGCCGCTGACCTGCGCCATTCCCCGTCCGGGCTCGTCGCTCTCGAGGGCGGTGACCGTGTCGTAGGCCACCGCGATCGGCCCGACAGCCTCGGCGGCTCTGGCGAGCCGGCTGGCGTCGTCCGCCAGGCGGTCCAGCTCGCGCGCGGTGAGCTGGACTCCGCCGCGGTCGATGTTCGCGACCTTGTGCAGGTGGGCCTTCTGCAGCGCCGTGCCCAACGCCCCCGAGACCAGTGTGGAGTGATGGGTGGCGAAGAACCGCCCGACCCACTCGAAGGTCTCCTCGTCGAAGAAGTCGGCGAGGGCGGCGTCGAGGTGCGTCGCGACCCACTGGCGCAGCGACTGCCGCTCGGCGGCGACCTCGGCCGCCATGGTGCTCCAGTCGCCGAAGTCGGCCAGCCCGTCGGGCGCGCCGACCAGGTCGCCGGTCACGGGGAAGCCGGAGGCCACCGCCCGAGCGCGCACGCCGGAGAGCAGCCGCTCGTGGGCGGCCAACCGCTCGGCGTACGACTCGAACAGCGCGGCCGCGCGGGTCAGCCCGTCGGCCAGCACCCCGAGGTGTCGCAGCATGATCGAGGCGTGGAAGGCGTACGCGGTGCCGCTCAGCCCCTGGAAGGAGTCCGCTGCCCGGTCGAGCGCTTCCTGCACCTGCTCGCGCGAGCCCGCCAACGCCGGCAGCGCCGTGCCGCGCACCCAGGTCACCGCCAGCCGCGGCACCGCGGGGGAGCCGTCGGAGGCGATCGAGAACGCCGCAGGGCCGCTCGCGGTGCACATGGCCCCCGGTGCCGAGGGGGAGGGCGCGGTCAACGTCGACGCCGACGGCGCGGTGCGCAGGTCGACGCTCATGGACCCACCGCCCGGAAGCCCTGCTCGACCTGCGCATCGGTGGTGCGGATGACGTGGGCGACGTCGCGCACCGCGTCGGCGGTCAGGTCGTTGGCCTGCGCGAGCTGGTGGGACGTCTCCAGCAGCACTGCGAGGATCTGCAGCATCGACCCGGTGCCCGGCCCGGGGCCGAGCGCAGGGATCGACAGGAGCTCGTCGAGCCCCTCGGCCGCCTGGTGGTGTCGTGCGGCGACCTGGTGCTCGAGGTCGGCCCCGACGCGCAGCTCTGACATGGAACGCACCTCCCGAGATGTTGGTGTGCGAGCAGTCTGCGCCGCGGAGAGGTCGCGCGCCACCGCCTCGTCGGCAGCCTGTGGACAACCCGCGACGGCCGCGTGCTGTGTGGACGGCCGACGGCTCCGACCGCGAGGGCTGTGGACGGAACGGTCGGATCGTCGGGACCGCCGGGCAGACTGCTCCCGTCCACCCGCCCACGACCGCCGGGACGCCCATGAACCTCGACGCCCTCACCTCCGCGGAGCTGGCACGCGACTTCGATCCCCGCACGTGGGACCGCGGCGCGCGGTACGCCGGTGAGGGCCGCGTCCGCGACCTGACGGTCTCCCCGGGTGCGCGCGAGGTGACCATGACCGGGACGGTCCGCGGCACCCGCAGCTACCGCGTCATCGTCACCCTCGTCGAGGACCGCGACGGCATCGGTGTCGAGGGTGACTGCGAGTGCCCGGTCGGGTGGAACTGCAAGCACGCCGTGGCCGTGCTCCTCGAGGCCGTCGAGCCCGACCCGGCCCTGCCGGCGAGCTCGGTGCCCCGGGTGCCGCCCACCCGCACCACGCCGGCCGCCGTCCCACCGACCCCCTACCTCTACGCGCCACCGTCGGCCCCGCCCCCGCCCACCTGGGAGCAGGTGCTCGACGCGGCGCTCTCAGCGGCACCTCGACCAGACGCCCGGGAGCCGCTCCCGCTGGCCCTCCAGGTCGAGGTCCGGGCGCCCGACCCGGCGTTGGCCAGTCACGTGTTCCCGCTCCCACCCACCCTGCTGGTGCGCCCGCTCAAGCGCGGCGCCAAGCAGAACTGGATCAAGAGCGGCGCCGGCTGGAACGACGTCCCCACGCTTCAGCACTCCGGTCGCCACGACCGCGAGCAGGTCGCCGTGCTCGCGGCGATCCGCCAGCTGCGCGCGGTCGCCGCCTACTACTCCCGGGCCGCCGACGGCGTCGACCTGGCCGACCTGGGCGCTTCGGTCTGGCCGCTGCTGCGGCAGGCGCAGGAGCTCGGTCTGCCCCTGGTCACCGTCCCGCCGCTGCACGAGGTCCACCTGCTCGACGGCGCCGCGCTCGACCTCGACGTGCGCGAGACGGGCGATGTCACCCAGGTGGAGGCGGTGCTGCGCGGGCACACCCGGCCGCCGGGCAGCCGGCTGCGCGTCCTGGGCGAGCCCGGCCACGGCGTGCTTCTCCTGGAGCCCGTCGAGCAGGGCAAGGGCCGCTGGACCGCCCACGTCGGCCCGCTGTCCGGAGCGGTCGACCCGGTCGTGCGCCGGCTCGTGGACCGCGCCGAGCCGGTGCAGGTGCCCGCGGAGGCGCGCGAGCGGTTCGAGTCGACGTACCTCCCGGCGCTGCGGCGCTCCTCGGCGCTGGTCTCCAGCGACGAGTCCGTGCGCATCCCCGACCTGCCCGTCCCCCGGGCCGTGGCCACCGTGAACTGGCGCGCGGCCGACCGGGTGGGCCTGTCCTGGCGGTGGCGGTACGCCGCCGGCGACCGGGTCCACGAGTGCGGGCTCGGCTCCGACGACGACCTCGACGGTGTGCGCGACCTGACCGCCGAGCGAGCGCTGCTGCGTGACGTCGCGACCGACGAGCACGGTCGACGCCTGCTCAGGTCCCCGGGTGGGGTGCTGCTGCCCGACGTGCTGCTCGGGACCGGTGACGTGCTCACCTTCGTCCGTCACCTGCTGCCCGCGCTGGAGGCTGCCGAGGGCGTGGTCGTCGAGGAGCACGGCGACCGACCCGACTACCGCGAGGCGGTGTCGGACCCGCAGATCAGGTTCGAGGTGGTCCCCGCGGGGGAGGGCGAGGACACCGAGGCCACCGACTGGCTCGACCTCCACGTCGTCATCGACATCGACGGCGAGCAGCTGCCGCTGGCCGACGTGCTGGAGGCACTCACCCTCGAGCACGAGGTGGTCTTCCTGCCCAGCGGGCGCTACGTCCGCACCGACCACCCCGCGCTGGCCCGCCTCGCCGAGGCCGTCCGTGCCGCCGGCGAGGTCACCCGTGGTGAGAACGGTCGGCTCCGGGTCGCCCCCTACGACCTCGGCACGTGGGGCGAGCTCGCCGAGCTCGGCATCGTCGACCAGCAGGCCGCCCAGTGGGTCCGCTCCGCGCAGGCACTGACCGACCTCACCGAGCTGCCGGAGGTCGAGCCGACCGGGCTGACCTCGCAGCTGCGGCCCTACCAGCTCGACGGGTTCCGATGGCTGGCGTTCCTGTGGGAGAGCAGCCTCGGCGGCGTGCTGGCCGACGACATGGGTCTGGGCAAGACCCTGCAGACGCTGGCGCTGATCGCGCACGCGACCGGGCGCGGCTCCGGGCCGTTCCTCGTGGTGGCGCCGACCAGCGTCGTGCCCGGCTGGGTGTCCGAGGCGGCCCGGCACACCCCGGGGCTGCGGGTCCGTGCCGTCGAGGGGACGGCCAAGCGCCGCGGCACGACGATCGCCGAGGAGGCCGACGGCGTGGACGTGCTCGTGACGTCGTACACGCTGCTGCGGCTGGAGGGCGAGGACTACACCAAGGTCGACTGGGGCGGCCTCGTGCTCGACGAGGCCCACCAGGTCAAGAACCACCGGGGACAGACCTACAAGGCGGTGCGGATGCTCGACGCGCCGTTCCGGCTGGGGCTGACCGGCACCCCGTTCGAGAACCGCCTGATGGAGCTGTGGTCGCTGCTCTCCATCGTCACCCCGGGTCTCTACCCGTGGCCCCAGCAGTTCCAGGACCAGGTCGTCGGGCCCGTCGAGAAGCGCGGCGACGAGAACGCCCTGGCCCGCTTCCGCCGGCGCATCCGTCCCTTCCTGCTGCGACGCACCAAGTCACTGGTGGCCGCCGACCTGCCGCCCAAGCAGGAGCAGGTCCTCGACGTCACGCTCTCGCCCAAGCACCGACGCATCTACGACACCCACCTCCAGCGCGAGCGGCAGGAGGTGCTCGGGCTCGTCGACGACTTCGAGCGCAACCGGATCGCCATCTTCGGTGCGCTCACCCGGCTGCGCCAGCTCAGCCTCGACGCTGCCCTGGTCGACCCGGCACAGGACGCGGTCGGGTCGGCCAAGCTCGACGTGCTCGTCGAGCACCTGCACGAGCTCGCCGCCGAGGGTCACAGGGCGCTGGTCTTCAGCCAGTTCACCGGCTACCTCGGGCGTGTGCGTGAGCGGCTGGCCCGCGAGGGCATCGGTGCGGCGTACCTCGACGGCAGCACCCGCGACCGGGGCGCGGTGATCGAGGAGTTCCGCCGCGGCGACGCGCCCGTCTTCCTCATCAGCCTCAAGGCCGGTGGCGTCGGACTGACGCTGACCGAGGCCGACTACGTCTTCGTCCTCGACCCGTGGTGGAACCCCGCCGTCGAGGCGCAGGCCGTCGACCGGGCGCACCGCATCGGGCAGCAGAAGCCGGTGATGGTCTACCGCCTCGTCGCCACCGACACCATCGAGGAGAAGGTGATGGAGCTGAAGGCGCGCAAGGCCGAGCTGTTCGCCCAGGTCGTCGACGGCGACGGCGCCCTCTCAGGCGCGGTGACCGCGGAGGACGTCAAGGCGCTCTTCGAGGCCTGAGGCGGGCTCGGCCGGCCGCAGGCTCAGCCCGCGGCGGCGATGTTCATCACCCAGATCACGCCGAAGTGGTCCTGCACCTGGCCGAACTCATCGCCCCACGGCTTCACCGACAGCGGCTCGTGCACCTCGCCACCATCGGCGAGCGCGTCCCACCAGCCGCGCAGCAGGTCGCCGTCGTCGCCGGACAGCGACAGCATGCCGTTGGCCGGCAGCGAGTCGGCGCCCATGCCGGGCAGGTAGTCCGAGGCCATCACCTGGACGCCCACGTCACGCCGGTCGAGCTGGGAGTGCATCACCTTGCCGGCGTCGGGGCCGTCCATGCCCATCTCGCCGTAGGTCATCACGCTCGGCTCGCCGCCGAAGACGGAGGCGTAGAACGTGATGGCGTCACGCGCGACGCCCTCGAAGTGCAGGTAGGGGTTGAGGAACGTGGCCACGGTGACTCCTGGCGTCGGTGGGAAGGTCGGTGCTCACTCTGACCGGCCCCACCGACAGGAGTCATCGCTTCTTGGCGACGAGGCCCTCCGCGACACCGATCAGCGCGAACGCCGCGATCACCGCGACGATGAAGCCGAGCACGTTGAGCTCCCAGATGTTGCCCGTGCCGAGCAGGGAGGCGACGACACCTCCGATGAGGGCGCCGGCCACGCCGAGACCGAGCGTGCCGAGGAGTCCGAGGCGCTGGCGACCGGGCTTGAAGAGCCGCGCGAGCGCGCCGATGATCAGGCCGACGACGAGGAGTCCGAGGAGCTGCATGTCCTCGACGCTACGTCCCGATCCGGCGCTGGGACCTCACCCGGGCGATGATGGGCACGTGAGGTGCGGCTACTTCGAGGCGGGCGTGTGCCGCTCGTGCACCCAGCTCCCCGTCCCGTACGCCGAGCAGCTGGTCGCCAAGGAGGCAGCCACCCGCGCGGCGCTGGCCGACGTGCCCGTGGACCCGACCGCCCCCGGGTGGGAGGACGCGGCGGCCGGCCGCGAGGAGGGGTTCCGGAACAAGGCCAAGATGGTCGTCGGCGGCACCGTCGAGGAGCCCACGCTCGGGATCCTCGACCCCCGCGGGCACGGCGTGGACCTGCGCCACTGCGGCCTGCACGAGCCCGGCCTCCACGCGGCGCTGCCGGTGCTGGCCGACCACGTGCGGCGCGCGCGGCTGACGCCGTACGACGTGCCGGGCAGGAGGGGCGAGCTGAAGCACCTGCTGGTCACGATCTCGCCGGACGGCGAGCTGATGGTGCGCTGGGTGCTGCGGTCGACCGAGGCGCTGCCGCGGCTGCGCAAGCACCTGCCGTGGCTGCTCGAGCAGCTGCCGGTGTCGGTGGCCTCGGCCAACATCCAGCCCGAGCACAAGGCGGTGCTCGAGGGGCCGGAGGAGGTGCTGCTCACCGAGCAGGCGACCCTGCCGATGCGACTCGACGTCCCCGGGCACCCGGTGGTGCTGCAGCTGCGGCCGCAGTCGTTCTTCCAGACCAACACCGCGGTGGCGACCGAGCTCTACGCCACCGCCCGCCGCTGGGTGGGCGGCCTCGAGCCGCGCCGGGTGTGGGACCTCTACAGCGGGGTCGGCGGCTTCGCGCTGCACCTCGCCGCCGGGCCCGAGGCCCAGCGCCTCGTCACCGGCGTCGAGATCAGCGAGGAGGCGGTGGTGGGGGCACGCCGGGCCGCCCGGCTCGCCGACCTGCGCGCCGACTTCGTCGCGGGCGACGCGGTCGCCTGGGCCACGACCACCGACGAGCCCCGCCCGGACCTGCTCGTGGTCAACCCGCCGCGACGCGGCCTGGGTGCGGACCTCGCCGGCTGGGTGGAGGCGTCCGGCGTGCCGTCGGTGCTCTACTCCAGCTGCCACAGCGGCTCGCTGGCCCGCGACCTGGCTGCCATGCCGGCGTACTCGCTCCAGCGGGCCCGGGTGCTCGACATGTTCCCCCAGACCACCCACCACGAGGTGCTGGTGCTCCTGACGCGTGGGTAGCGTCGCGGGCATGGACCAGCGCACTCTCGGACGCACCCACCGCACCGTCTCGGCCATCGGTCTCGGCACCTGGCAGCTCGGCGCCGACTGGGGCGAGGTCAGCGAGGAGCAGGCGCTCGACGTGCTGGCCGCCGCGGTCGACGCCGGCGTGACGCTGCTCGACACCGCCGACGTCTACGGCGACGGCCGCAGCGAGCAGCTGATCGGCCGCTTCCTGCGCGACCACGACGGACTGACCGTCGCCACCAAGATGGGCCGCCGCGTCGACCAGGTCCCCGAGAACTACCGCCTCGACCACTTCCGCGAGTGGACCGACCGCTCGCGCCGCAACCTCGGCGTCGAGGTCCTCGACCTCGTCCAGCTGCACTGCCCGCCCAGCGCGACGATCACCGACGACGCGACGTGGGACGCCCTCGACACCCTCGTCGACGATGGCGCGATCGCCGCCTACGGCGTCTCGGTCGAGACCTGCGACCAGGCCCTCGCCGCCATCGCGAGGCCCGGATGCGCCAGCGTGCAGATCATCCTCAACGCCTTCCGGCTCAAGCCGCTCGACGAGGTGCTGCCCGCCGCCCGCGAGGCCGGCGTCGGCATCCTCGCCCGGGTGCCGCTGGCCTCGGGCCTGCTGTCGGGGAAGTACGACGAGTCCACCACCTTCGCCGAGGACGACCACCGCCACTACAACCGCGACGGCAGCGCGTTCGACGTCGGCGAGACCTTCGCCGGCGTCGACTACGAGACCGGCGTCGCGGCGGCCCGCGAGTTCACGACGCTGGTCCGCGAGCACGGTCCCGAGGGCGCCACGCCCGCCCAGGTCGCGCTCGCCTGGTGCGCCCAGCAGGACGGCGTCAGCACCGTCATCCCCGGCGCCCGCAGCGCCGACCAGGCCCGCGCCAACGCCGCTGCCGGGGAGCTCCCCGCGCTCTCGCAGGCCCTGCTCGACGGGGTCCGCGCGCTCTACGACTCCCGGCTGCGTGAGCAGGTCCACAACCGCTGGTGAAGGTCGCGTGACCGCTGTCGCGCACGCCGTCGACGCGTCGTAGTCTCGGGCCCGTGGCCGAGGACTACTGCGAGCACTGCGACCTGCCGCTGTCGACCTGCGTGCACGGCAACCCGCCGGCACCGGAGCCGGTGAAGGCGCCGCCGAAGGCCTCGCCCGTGACCCGCAAGCGGGTCGCCAGCCCGCGGGCCGCCAAGGAGTCGACCGCGACCGTGCGGACGGCCCCGCGCCGGCGTACCGACAAGGCGGAGTTCAAGCCCGTCATCGTCCAGGTGCTGCAGGAGCACGGCGGCGAGCGCGAGGCCGACCTGGTGCTCGCCGAGCTCGAGGAGCGGTTGGCCGACGTGCTGAAGCCCGGCGACCACGAGACCGGCCCCACCGGCGAGGTCCGGTGGCGCACCGCCGCCCGCTGGGCGCGCAAGGAGCTCGCCGACGACGGCCTGCTGCTGGCCCCCCAGCCCGGTGTCTGGGCGCTCACCGACGAGGGCATGACCTCGCTCTGACGCGTGCGCGATCGACCTCTCGGCCGTGCGCGGGTGACGTCTCGGCCGTGCGCGGGTGACGTCTCGGCGGTCAGCAGTCGACGGCGATCTCGGCCCCGAGCCGGGCACCCTCGCGCAGGGGGAGGGCGTCGCCGGACCAGAACATCCCGGGGTCGTAGTAGTTGGTCGGCAGGTCCGGTGGGAGCAGCCCCATCGCGGTGTACGTCGCCGCGACGACCTCCGCGCAGTAGGTCAGTTCCGCGGGCGCCTGGCGTCGCACCCGGCCCCGCGCCCAGCGCCCGACGAGCTTGGCGGTGCTGGGGAACGGCGTGCCGTCGAGCCGTGCCACGGTGGACAGCGCCGCGTCCTCCATCTCCGCGGTGATGCCGCCGGGGCCCGCGTCGAGCTGGCGGAACCACGCCTGCTGGTCGTAGCGGTCGTGCCACTGCCGGACCGCGTCGCGCAGGTCGTGCAGCTGCACCCCGCGCTGGTGCTGGCCGGTCCACACGTCGACGAGTCCCTTGCCGAGCTCGGCGTGCCACATCAGCGGCGGCAGGTCATCGAGGACGATCGCCATGCCGACGTGGTTGACCGGGGCGTTGGTGAGGACCCGGATAGCGTGGTCGGCGGTCGAGCGGCCGCGGAAGAGCCACAGGTCGCCGGTGCGGGTCAGGTCCACGGCCCGGTCCAGGGAGATCCGGCTGCGTCGGTCGGACATGAGAGGAAGTGTGGTCCATGGCGGACGGTGGTGCGGGGAGGTCGTGGCTGCGCGCGGGTCTGACCTCGGGGCGGGTGTGGAAGGTGCTCGGCGTCGCCGGAGTCGCGGGGGTCGCCGCGACCGGGGTCGTGGTGGCGCGCGACCACCGTCGGCGTACCCAGATGTCGCCGGACGAGGTCCGTGACCGGCTCCACCAGCGCTACGCCGCCACCCGCGAGGAGCCGTCCGACGACGCTGTCGGTGGCGACGCCTAGCCTCCCCGGCATGGACCTCGCCGCCGCGCACGACCTCGCCACCGGGCTGCTGGCCGAGCACGGCCTGACCGACTGGCGCGTGGAGTACGACGCAGCCAAGCGTCGCGCGGGCGTGTGCCGCTTCGCCACCCGGACCATCGGGCTGAGCGCGCCGCTCACGGTCCTGCACGACGAGGCGATGGTGCGCGACACCGTCCTCCACGAG
>Ga0310345_10001088_pt1 | contig 32285 bp, 37 predicted proteins | sample HC15DNA20500_MG_FD_204667 | JGI IMG/M metagenome (GOLD analysis project Ga0310345, IMG submission 204667) | Marine microbial communities from station ALOHA, North Pacific Subtropical Gyre - HC15-DNA-20-500_MG | ecosystem: Environmental > Aquatic > Marine > Oceanic | place: Pacific Ocean: North... | reverse complement strand
GCGCGAGCGCGAGCCGCAGGGCCCCCAGCGCCCCGTCGCTGGGGTCGCGGCGCGAGCGCGAAGCGCGACGCGCCGGCGGAGTCGGGAGGGGGGCCCCATTGGCGCTTCGCCCAATGGGGGGAGGGTTTGCACCAAACCCTCCAGCAAGAAGCAGCGGGAGGGGGGCCCCATGGGCGCTTCGCCCCATGGGGGGAGGGTTTGCACCAAACCCTCCGACAAGTTCAGTTATTCGGCGTGCAGATGAAGTCGACGACTCCGCCGCCGAGCCCGACCTCCGTGCAGACGCTGCCGAGGTAGCAGTCCTCGTCGAAGTCGCACTGCTGGTAGCAGAGGAAGGTCGGGTCGGCCTCGAGCGCGTAGCAGACGCCGCCGAAGCCGTTCGCCGGCTGGCACTGCGCGTCGTCGCTGCAGGTGTTCGTGCAGAAGCGACCCTTGGTCCCGGCCGCGACGATCTCGACGTCGAAGCAGTCGTCGGCGGTGTCCAGGCAGTCGCCGCTCGTGCTGCAGGCCTCGTAGGTGTCGTCGGCGACGCAGAAGCCCGCTTCGCAGAGCGTGTCGATCGGGCAGTCCGCGTCACTGAAGCAGTCCGAGTCGTCGACGACCGTGACCTCGGACGAGCACCCGGTGATGGCGGCGCCCAGGGCGGCGATGGCGATGATCCAAGCGGCTCTCATTCTCTAGCTCCTCCTTCGTGGGAATCTCTCCCCGCGGGAGTGAGCCGGCGCGCGGCACCTGTGGCCGTCTGCCGCTCCTCGATCCCGTCGCGCGCGTCCTCGAACGCCCGCTTTTCGTCGCTCCCCGGGGGCACGCCCTGTTCCTCATCAACTCCCGTGCCGCTCTATGCTCCGCGGGTGAAGCTCCGCGTACACCTCGATCGTCCGGCCGACGCGCGCGCCCTCGCCGCCCTGCGTCGCGCGGTCCCGGATCTCGCCAACCAGTCGCTCGCGACGCTCCGGCGTCGCCTCGAGCGCCATCCGTGGTTCGTCGTCGAGGCCGCCGATCTGGAGGGGCTGGTCGCGGCGGGGCTCCGGGTCGAGCGCGTGCCGGTCTGCGACTACGAGACGCTCGTCGCCTGCCTCCCCCCGCCGTTCGCGGGATGGTCGGACGCGTCGCCGCGCGCCGAGATCCTCTTCCTGCCCTCCTTCGATCCGGAGGTCATGATCCGCCTCGCCGAGGGGACCGTGCAGCTGTGCACGATGAGCGCGCCGCTCGGGAGCTCGCGGTTCGGCATCTCGCGCTGGCTGATCGGTGACTGCGATCCGCCGCCCCCGATCGAGCAGCCGCTCGACGCGGTCGCCGAGTCGGCCATCGCCGACGCCCTCCTGTCCAAGGTGGACGCGCTGCGTCCCCGGCGCGCGGAGGCGGTCTGCGATGGCATGGGCGTCGTGGTGCGGACCGACCGGCGCGACGTCTACTTCGCCACGCCCGGCCCCGACCGAGCCCCCGTCGCCCACCGCTGGCTCACCGCGACGCTGGACGAGACGCTGCGCGCGCTGCCGGTCACGCAGCCCCACGTCCAGCGACTGCGCCGCTACCTGGGCTAACTCCAGATTGCGAGGAGGCGGCCGCGATCGGTCTGCGTCGGCGTCTCCGGGAAGGTGCGCGCTTCGCCGCGGGCGATGCGGCGCGCGGACCAGGCGGCGATGGCGGCGTCGACCACGTCGTCGGTGCCCGCCTCGTCCGCGTCGCCCAGGGCCGGCGGGATCCGGACGCCGGCTCGCTCGAGCAGCGCGAGCCGCCGGGAGAGGCCGCCCCAGGTCTTCTTGGAGGGCAGCCTCGCGCCGCCGAGCTGACGGAACGAGACCTCCGGGTGCACCTCGAAGAGGCGCGCGTCCGCGATGTGCGCGTCCACCTCGTTCATCTTGCGCACCAGGTTGAACGCCTGCTTCGAGAGGCTCTTGCCGCGGACCCGCAGCGAGATCGCGCGCGCCTCGGCGTAGTCCTTGGCGCGCAGCACCTCGCGCACCGGGGCGGGGAACACCGAAGACGCCTGCCCCTTCAGGAAGCGCCGCGCCGCCGCGTCGGCTTCGCGCGGCTCGCTCGCGGTGAGCCCGAGCGGCATGTCGACGCCGATCGCGCGCGCCGCTCCGTACGCGCGCATCACCTCGTCGAACGACGAGAAGGCGCCCGCGCCGGCGAAGCCCGCGTCGTCGAGCGCGATCGCCACCCAACCTCGCGCGTACCCATCCACCCCGACGAACATGGCTTGGTCCTGCCACGGGAATCGACCCCATGCATTCGCTACCCTGACGAGAGAATGAACGAAGGAGAGTCATGAGCCGCGTACGCGTCGCCGCCGTCCAGTACTTCCTGCGCAAGGTGCAGAGCTATCGAGACTTCGAGGATCAGGTCTCGGGCCTGGTCGAGACCGCCTCCGACTACCGCTGCAAGATGGTGGTCTTCCCCGAGTACTTCACCCTGCAGCTCCTCACGCTGAAGAACACGCGGCGGCCGGTGCCCGAGCAGGTCCGAGACCTCGCCCGCGAGGCGCCCCGCTTCATCGAGACGATGGGCGCGCTCGCCAAGGAGCACGGCATCTACATCGTGGCCGGCACCACCCCCGTGATGGCGGCCGACGGCGAGACGATGACGAACGAGTCCTTCTTCTTCAGCCCCAGCGGCGATCACGCGGTGCAAGGAAAGATGCACATGACGCGCTGGGAGGACGAGGAGTGGAAGGTTCAGCCGCACGACACGTTGAAGGTCTTCGACACCGCCTTCGGCAAGGTGGCGGTGCTCATCTGCTACGACGTCGAGTTCCCCGAGCTCGCCCGCGAGGCCGCCCGTCGCGGCGCCTACATCATCGTCACCCCGAGCTGCACCGACGACCGCAACGGCTTCCTTCGCGTCCGCTACTGCGCCCACGCGCGCTGCGTGGAGAACCAGCTCTACGTCATCCACACCGGCACCGTCGGCTCCCTGCCGCAGATCCCGGCCATCTCGCTGAACTACGGCCAGGCGGCCATCCTGACCCCGTGCGACTACCCCTTCGCGCGCGACGGCATCCTCGCCGAGGGCGTCGCCAACCAGGAGTCCATGGTCATCGGTGACCTCGACCTCGGCCTGGTCGCCGAGTCCCGCGAGAAGGGCTCCGTGCTCCCGCTGCGCGACAGCCTCCGCTCCCGTGAGGTCGCCGAGCGCTGCGAGATCATCCCGCTCCCGGAGTGAGCCTCACAGCTCGGCCATCCGGAGGCGCAAGATCAGCGGCGCGCCCGTCGCGTCGACGTCCAGCTCCGCCGGGAAGAAGCCGTCGCCCCACGTGGTCATGAACCCACAGACCCGCGCGCCGCCCACCTCGACGGTGGCGGACTCGGTCGGGCTGTGGCGGATGGGCTCGAGCAGCCGGTGATGATCCGAGTGGGGGCGGGAGTCGACGACGACGTCCCGTCGCAGTCGCGTGATCGTCGCCTCGAGCTCGACCGCGCGCGCGATCGGTTGGTCGAGCCACCCGTACCTGCCGCCGGTGAGCGTGGCCGCTCCCGTCTTCTTCGCGACCACGGCGGCGTCTCGGCCCCAGAACACGAGGTCGGCGAGGCCGTCGAGCGACTCGTGGTGCTCCCAGGCCGCCATCGCCTCGAGATCCATGAACGCCAGGCGCGCGCGATCCACGGCCACGTGTCCCAGCCGCCGCGTCCCGGACGCGTCGCCCGCTCGCACGACGAGCTCCACGATGTCCCACCGATCTTCCGGGCCGCGCGTCCCCCGCACCGTCATCGCGCCGCCGGGGAGATCGCCGAGACAGACGACGCCGACGCCGTGGAACGAGGTGACGGCGTCTCCCGCGCTCAGCGCGTGTCGGACCCGAGCCGCGTGAGAGACGCGCGGCAGCGCGCGGAGCGACGCGTCCCAGGACTCCGCCCGACGAGCTTCGGCGAAGGTGTCCGCGAACGCCGGCGGGCGGTCGTAGAGCCGGCCCGACGCGCCCCCGAAGTGACGGACGGCGTCGAGCGCGTCCCGACCCTCGACCTCGTAGTCGATCGCCCCGTTCGCGAGCGCGACCACGTCGGGCGGCGCCGCCCACTCTGGCATCCGTGGTGCGCCGTCTCCGCTCCACAGGTCGAGGAGCCCGAAGTCCACGAGCACCAGCGCGCCGCTCGGCGCGGTCACGGTCCCCAGGCTCTGAAAGGCGTCGACGGTCATCCTGGTTTGCAGCCTTACCACTCGGGGCCGTGCGCGGTCTCGTGTAAGGGGGCCGACCGCCGCGCGCTCGGCGAGTGACTCACCGCTCGTTTCTCGGGAGCCCGTCCTCGCCGATCTCGTAGTAGTCGCCCTTCTGCGAGACGAAGATGTGCATCTTCAGGCGCGTCCGGGTCGGCGTGTCGAACGCGCCCATCGAGATCGCGATCCAGGGGTTCTTCACCTGGTCGAGCGGGTCGAAGAAGAGCGTCGAGCCGCACGTCTTGCAGAAGCCGCGGCGGACCTTCTCGGACGACGTGTACCAGCCGACGTGCTCCTCGCCGTGCACCGTGACGTTCTCGCGCGGCACGTCGGCCGACGCGAGCACGTGCCCGGAGTGCTTGCGGCAGTTGACGCAGTGGCAGGCGTCGGGCGGCGGCAGATCGCCCTCCACCTCGACGCGCACCGCGCCGCAGAGACAGGAGGCTCGATGTGTCATCCCTCGTCTCCGCGCTCACCCACCATCGGCGGCGGGGGCTTCGCGCTCGGGCTGTCCACGAGCGGAGGTGGGGCGTGGCCCTGGAGCGGGGGCGCCATCGGCGGCGCCTCGCGCTGCATCGGCGCCTCGTCGCTCGGGGCCGGCTCGTCGGGCGTCACCCTCGGCGGCGGCGCGTTGACCAGCGCGGGCTGCCCCGCCGGGCCGACCGGCGCGGGCGCGCTCACCGCCGAGAGTCGGCGATCGACCGAGGGGTCGCCCAGCTCCTGGAGCACGACCAGATCGACGCGCGCGACGTCGGCGTCCGTCGTGAGCTGCACGCGCAGGCCATCGCTGCGCACGTTCGCGCGGAAGAGCGAGACGCCCATCTCGGCGAGCGCCGCGTCCCGGCGCGCCGCGGGGCTCCCCGGATCCTCCGCCTCCCAGCTGGGCTCGTCGAAGGTGCGGCGGGTCACTCCCCCGCCCGGCTCGTACACCGTGAACGCCTCGCCGCGCACGAGCAGCGCGCGAGCGCCGACGCGCGACGCGAGCGCCCGGGTGAGCGGCTCCAGACCGTCGCCGCGCGCCTCGAGCTCCGGTACGCTCTCGAGCCGCCACGGCGCGTCGACGCCCACCGGGACGGCGCTCCAGCGGGAGCCATTCGGCCCGACCACGAACGCCAGACGATGTGCGTCCTCGATCGGGCGCGCGGCGACGTCGGCCTCTCGCCGCGGCGCCTGCACGAGCTCACCGAGCGCGCGCGCCGTCGCCTTGACCTCGGCCTCGACCCAGAGCGCGTCGAGGCTCCCGCCCGCGGACTCGCGCGCCAGCCCCGGCCGCGTCTCGGCGCTCTCCTCCCGGGCCGCGCGCTTCAGCCGCGCCACCATCGCCGGCCCCGCCGCGTGCGCCCGGCGGAGTGGCGCCGTCCCGTCGTCGGCCCGGAGCGCCGACGCGCCGGCCTCCAGCGCCCGCTCCACCGCCGCGAGGTCTCTCGCGTCGATCGCCTCCCCGAGTGTCTCGCTCATTCCGTCCTCCTCGGCGGCCCGGAGGGTACCAGTCGCGAGCCGCCTGAGCCTTGACCTCGTCTCCTGGCTCTGGTTTTAGGGCGTGATGGTGGTGGGGCAGAGCTTCGTCGACGCGGCGTGGGCGTCGGCGGGGGAGCAGCTCGTCGGGAGGGGCGAGGAGAGGGCGCTCGTGGAGCGGGCCTGCGCGGCGGACGGCGCGCGTCCCTTCGTCGTGGCCCTGCACGGGCCGCCCGGGGTGGGGAAGACGGCCCTCGCGATGGTCGCGCACCTCGGGGTCCTCCGGGCGCGCCGGCGCTCCCTGTTCCTCTCCGCCGCGCAGATCGCGCCGACCCCGGCGGGGGTCCGGGAGGCGCTCGACGAGCTCGGGCTGGAGGGGGGCTTCGCGATGCTCGGGCGCGGCGAGGCGCGCGATGTCCTGGTGGTCGACGGCTTCGAGCACGTCGCGCGGATCTCCAGCTGGCTCTTCTCCGAGCTCTTCACTCACGCCGGGGCGAACCTGACGGTGGTGGTGACGTCGCGCTCCACCCAGGTCGACGCCATGACCCCGTTCGCCACGCTCGTCGAGCACGTGGAGCTCGGGCTGGGCGGTCTCGACGAGGGTGCGGTGGCCGCGCTGCTGGAGCGGGCGGGGCTCGACCGGGCCATGGCCGGGCCGGTGCGGGCGTTGACCGAAGGCAACCCGCTGGCGATCCGGCTCCTGCTCCAGGAGCCGGAGGAGGTGCCGAAGGCGCTCGCTCAGCGCGTCCTGCCGCGGGATCTCGTCCGGCACCTCGCCGCACGCGTGCTGAGCGAGGCCCGGGCGGAGGCGCACCGATCCGCCCTCGCCGCGCTCGCCGTCCCCCGCGCGTGCGACGAGCCGATGCTCCGCGAGCTCCTCGCGCCCGCCGACGTCGGGGAGCTGTACGACTGGCTCCGGCGCCTGCCCTACGTGGAGGAGACCGCCCGCGGCTTGAGGCCGCACGAGCTCGTGCGCGACGTGGTGTTCGACGATCTCTCGCGCCGTGACCCGGAGCGGGTCCGCGAGCTCGGGCGGCGCGCCGCGCGCGAGTACATCCGCCGCATGACGTCGCTCGAGCCGGCGTCCCAGCGCGGCCTGTTCATCGACGGGCTCCACGCGCTGCGGGCCGACCCCACCGTCGCCGCGGCGTTCGGCGCGGAGGTCCTCCGCTCGACCTGGCTCGACCGGGCGCGACCTCCCGAGCTCGACTGGGCCCGCGCGCTCGTGGCGCAGGAGGAGGGCGAAGAGTGCGCCGCGGCCTTCGAGCGGCTCGCGCGTCGCGGCCCGCCGGCCTACGTGCTGCGCGACGAGGTCTCCGAGCCCGTCGGCTTCCAGCTGATCAGCCCCGACGGGTCCCACGGCCCGGTCGATCCGGTGACGCGCCGGGCGCTGGAGCTGGCCGCCGACAAGCGCGCCGCCGAGGGGATCGACGTCAGCGTCTGCCGCTGGTGGGGCGCGCGGGACACGTATCAGCGCTTCGGGCCGGCGTTGAGCGCGGTCATGGCGATGGGGCCCCACATCACGGCGTCGAGCGATCCGCCCCACGCGGCGATGGTGGTCGTGACCCACGACGTCGAGCGGTGGCGGGCGCTCTCGGGCGTCAGCCCGCTGCAGCTGCTCGAACGGACGACGTACGACAGACGCGAGTACGGCCTCTGGTTCCTCGACGCCCGGGGCGGTGATCCCGGCGTGGACGTGCGCGACGCCGCGCGCGCGGCGATGCCGCTCTGGCTGAGCATGGTCGCGCAGGTCGACGCGAGCCCGCCGTCCGCGCCGCCGTCGATCGACCCGCCGTCGTCGCCGGTCGCGCCCGAGGCCGTCCGCGAGGCGCTCGGGGTCTTCCACGCCGCGCACACGCTCGAGGCGGCGACCCTCACCCGGCTGCTCCCGTCGTCGGCCGACCCGGTGGAGGCGTGCCGAGGCTGGCTGCGGGACGGGATCCGGGCGATGGCCGAGAGCCCCGCGCACGCCGAGCTCGCGGCGGTGCTCGAGGCCACGTACATCGAGCCCGCCGTGAAGCAGCGCGCGGCCGCCGCCGATCTCGGGCTGCCCTGGGGCACGTACCGGCACCGCCTGAAGCGCGCGATCAGCGTGCTGGCGGAGGAGCTCCGTCGCGCGCGAACCCGAGCTGGTGGGCCGCGCGGATGACGACCTCCGCCGCCGCGTCGAGCTCCGCCGCGGTGTGCTCCGAGGTCACGAAGAGGCGCAGCCGCGACTCTCCGATGCCGACCGCCGGGAACTGCAGGACGCTGCCGTCGAGCCCGTTGCGCTGCACGAAGTCCAGCAGCGGGAGCGTGCGCTCCTCGTCGCCGTAGATCACCGGCACGATCCAGCTCTCGCTGGTCCCCAGGTCGACGTGGTCCGCGAGCCTGGCGCGGAGGTGCGCCGCGTTCTCCACGATCCGCGTCCGCCGCGCGTGCCCGTCCGGCCCGCGGCCGAGCTCCAGGGCCTTGCGCACGCCGCCGGTCACCGCGGGATCGATGGCACAAGAGAACATGCGGCACCGCGCGTACCATCCGACGTAGCGCGCGATGTCGGCCTTCGCGACGAGCGCCCCGCCGACGCCGCCGAGCGCCTTGCTGAACGTCAGCACGTAGAGGTCGACGTCCTCGAGCACGCCGGCCGCCTCGCTCACCCCGCGCCCGTGCGGGCCGGCGACCAGGAAGCTGTGCGCCTCGTCGACGAGGAGCAGCGCGCCGTGACGCTTCACCACGTCCCGGATGGCGCGCAGGGCCCCGAAGTCGCCGTCCGCGCTGTAGACGCCTTCGACGCAGACGAGGACGCGCGAGCTCGCGCCGCAGACCTCGGTCAGCACGCGGTCCAGATCTTCGGGGTCGTTGTGCTCGAAGTAGTGCAGCCCGGCGCGGCTGAGCTGCGCGCCCTCGAGGATCGACATGTGCGCCGCGCGGTCCATCACGACGTGGTGTTGTTTCCGCAGCAGCGCCGACAGGGTGCCGGTGTTGACCCCGTAGCCCGAGGAGAACAGCGTGACGCCTCGGTCCGGGAGGCCGAAGAAGTCGACCAGCTCGGCCTCGAGCTGCGCGTGGATCGAGAAGGTGCCGCCGTGCACCGGAGAGCTGGCCGCGCCCAGACCGAAGCGATCGAGCGCGGCCTTGGCCGCCTCGATGACCTCGGGGTGAGTCGAGTAACCGAGGTAGTTGTAGGAGGAGAGGTTGAGCACCGGGTGGCGCTCGCCGGTCGTGCGCTCCACCTCCACGCGCGTGCCCTGCATCGCCTGGCGTCGCCCCTCGAAGGCGAAGAGCCCGGCCCGCTCGACCTCGCGCACCCAGTCGGCGAAGCGCGTGCTCTCGGCCTGCTCGCCCGCGATGCTCGAGAGGAACATGTCGTAGGTCGCGTCGAGATAGTCGGGGTGGCTCATCGGAGGTCTCCATCGAGCGCGTGGCGGCGCGCGTAGATCTGCAAGAGGTTGTCGGCGAAGGCGCCGCCGCGATCGACCGTGAGGACCTGACCGCGCACCGCGTCCATGAGCCCGCTGGTGAGGGCGACGGCGGCGCCGGCCACCTCCTCCGGCGGCACGAGCTGATCCTCGAGCCCGAGGCGTCGCACGTGATCGAGGAGCGCGGGCCCGAAGGTGCGCTCGAACGACTCGGTCCGGACCCCGCGGGACCGCACCGCGTTCACGCGCACGTCCTCCTCGCGGAGGTGCCAGGTCAGGTAGCGCACCAGCGTCTCGAGGACCGACTTGGAGGCGGCGACGAAGTCGTACCCGACCGAGAAGCGGTCCGGCCCGTCCGAGGACATCGCGACCACGTAGCGGGGCCAGCGCGCGAAGGTGGCGTGGAGCGCGCGGGTGTAGGCGACGAGGGGCCACGCGCCGTACGAGACGCTCTTGAGCAGGGCGCGCTCGTCGTAGTCGTCGAGCGAGCGGGGCACGGCGGCGAGGGACGCGTTGCTGACGAAGACGTCCACTCCGTCGCACCAGGACGCGAGCGTCTCCATGAGCGCCCCGGTGTCCTCCTCCCGCCCGACGTCGGCCTGCACGATGAGCGGCGTCGGGGCCGACGCGGCGTCGAAGCGCGCCCGCACCTCGTCCTCGTCGGCGCTCCCCCAGGCGTGGGTCAGCACCACGCGGTCCCCCCTGGCGCCGAGCGCGAGCCCGGTCGCGAGCCCGATGCCCCGCGTGCCCCCGGTGACGAGGGCGACCCGACTCCCTCCGCCCCGGCTCACTCCGCGGCCTTGGCCAGCGCCGTGTCGTGCAGGAGCTGCACGAGCTCGTCGATGTTCTTCAGCCCGTTGAGCTCTTTCCGGGGCACCTTGATCCGGAGCTCACGCATGGAGCTCGAGACCACCTCGACGATGTCGATGCTGTTCGCGCCGAGGTCCTTCATCGAGAGGGAGGTGTCCACCTCCGCCGGGTCGAGGTCGTCCACCGCGCGGGCGAGGTACTTCAGAACGGTCTCGCGGATCCGGTCTCGGTCGGGCGTCGTCATCTCTCATGTCTCCTCGTGAAGCCGCACCGCGTAGAGGCGCATGGCGTTGTCGTAGAATCCGGTGCCGTGGTCGACGGTCACGACCTGTCCGCGCATCCCGTCCAGCCAGCCGCTGGTCATCGCCATGATCACGTCGGCGATCTCTTCGGGCGTCTGGAGCAGGCCCGGCGCGTCGTGGCGGCGCGCGAACGGGACGAAGTCCTCGCCGACCGTCGCCTCGAGCGACTCGGTGTGCACCCAGCGCGCGCGCACGGCGTTGACGAGGCAGGCGGGGCCGAGGCGTCGGGCGAGGTAGCGGACCAGCGTCTCGAGGGTCGCCTTGGCGGCGCCGGCGAAGGCGTAGTTGGGGTGCCACTCGTCCGCGCCACAGGACGAGACGGCGACGGCGTAGCGAGGAGGGCGACCGAAGCGCGCGGAGGCCTCCTTCAGGTGTCCGGCGAGCGGCCAGGCGCTGTAGCCGATGCTCTGCGCCAGGCCCTTCTCGGAGTAGTCGTCGAGCTCCTCGACGAGCTGCGCGAAGCCCACGTTCGAGACGAAGACGTGCAGCGCCTCGTGCCGGCTCGCGATCGACTCCATGACCTCCGCCGTCGCCTCGGCATTCCTGGCGTCGGCCTCGAGGATCGTCGGCGCGGGCGCGCCGGCGGCCTCGAAGCGCGCCTCCACCTCCTCGGGCTCCACGCTGCCCCAGCGACAGGTCAGCGTGACGTGCGCGCCGCGGCGTCCGAGCGCGAGCCCCGTCGCGAGGCCGATGCCGGCGGTTCCGCCGGTCACGAGCGCCGCGGCGCCCTCGAGGTCACGCATCGCTCGCCCTCCGCAGGGCCTCGAAGCAGCGCGCGTGCATCTCCGCCTCCGCCTCTCGCGCCTCCTCGAACGCGCGTCTCCAGGGGCGCGCCAGCTCCGCCTTCAGCATCGTCAGCACGCTGCGCCGCTTCTCGGCGAAGCGGTCGGCGATCTCGAGCGCGCGCGGCCACACCTCGCGCCGCGGGACGACGTGGTTGAAGCCCACGTGCCTCAGGTCTCGCCCCCGCCGTGGCTCGCCGCCGAGCAGCAGCTCGTGGGCCATCAGCGGCGACATGACGCGCTCGAGGAGGCGGGTCATGCCCATCCCCGGCGTGAACCCGAGGTCGACGAAGGTCGCCCCGTAGCGGCTCTCTTCCGCGAGGACCACGACGTCCGCGCAGAGCCCGAGCGCGAGCCCTCCGCCGATGGCGTGCCCCTCCATGGCGGCCACCACCGGCACCTCCACCCCGAGAACGGCCCGCGGCAGGGTCAGCTCGGTCGGCGCGATCTCCCCCTCCTCGAGCTGCGCCAGCACGCGCGGGCTGGCGCCGCGCGAGAACACCTCCGGGCCCCCGCGCAGCACCACGGCGCGCACGGTCTTCGGGACCGCGAGGGCGTCCGTCAGCGCCTCCACCATCGGTCGGTCGAGGGCGTTCTGGCCGGCCTCGTCGCGGAGCGCGACGATCCTCACGCCGTCTCGGTCGGTCGTCTCGATCAGTCCCACGGCGCCCCTCCGTCGAGGAAGCGCGCGATGCGCTCCCGGACCTCGGTGGTCTCGAGCCGCGCCCGCGTGCGCTCGGCGCCGATCGCCACCGCGCCCATCGGGGCGGTGGTGCTCTTGAGCGCCTGGACGGCGGCGGCGCTCACCCGGCGGAGCGGCGCGAGGGTGGCCTCGAGGTCGACGGGGGCCTCGGTCACCTCGTCGACGAGCCCGATCGCGCGCGCGGCCTCGGCGTCGAGCGTGGCCCCGGTCAGGGCCCACCACCGCAGCTTGGCGGCGCTCACCCGCTCCGCGAGCAGCGGCCAGATCGCCGAGGGCACGAGGCCGAAGAGCAGCTCGGAGAGCGCGAACCGAGCGGACGGGGTCGCGATCACGCGGTCGCACGCGGCCGCGAGCCCCACGCCCGCGCCCCTCGCCGCGCCCTCGACGACGGCGATCGCCGGCGGCCCGCAGCGGAGCGCGCGCACGCAGGCCACGAAGCGCTCGACGGCCTGGTCGTCGGGCGGCGCCTCGAGCGAGAGCCCCTGACAGAAGCTCTCCCCGTCGGCGCCGCGCAGCACCCGATGGGGCGCGTCCGACCGGAGGGTCTCCGCCAGCGCGGCGAGGCTCTCGCCGGACAGCGTCTCGGGCAGCGTCACGACCACGCGTAGTCCCTCACCCACCCGGACACGCCGCGGAGCACGCATCGCCCCCGCCCGGCCCAGCGGCGCTCGTAGTGGTCTCCCAGCGCGCCGCGATCGATCGTCAGGTCGGCCTTCGCGACCGACGCGTCTCGCCAGCGCTCGAGCCGCTCGTAGGTGCCCACGTCGATGGGGTCGCGGGCGTCGAGCTGCGCGCGCGTCTCGGCCCGCGCCGCCACCTCCCTGGCGCGCGGCCCCACGACTCCGTCGTAGAGCTCCGCGCAGGAGCCGGATCCGAAGCTGAAGATCCCGACCCGGTCGCCGGGCGAGAGGTCGTCGCGGGCGTCCGCCATGCCGAGCAGGCTCAAGAACGTGCTCCCGCCGTAGACCCCGCCGGTGCGTCGGTGGTGCACGAGCCCCGGCAGCGATCGCCGCTCGAAGTCGGCCCACGCCGCGGCCTTCGTCGACTCGGGGTCCCGGCCGGACAGCGCCTTGTGGGCGCGGAACGTGATGCCGCCGAAGGGCGCGTGGTAGACGACGTGCGCGAAGCGCGCCCCGAAGTCGGCCTCGCCCACCACCTCCTCGTAGGCGTCGTAGGCGCCGTCCACCGCCTCGAGGTAGGCGAACAGCGACTCCTCGGAGCTGCCGGTCTCGACGCGCCGCGACGGTCGGATGACGTCGGTGACCTCGGCGGCGTACACCCCGCTCCGGCCGGGCTCGAGCTCGAGGAACGAGGGCTGATGCGAGAGCACGACCGCGACCGCGCCCGCGCCGAGCACGAACTCGTAGGGCTCGCCGATCCCGAGCAGGCTCGCGTCGGTGCCCACGACCAGCGCCTTTCGCCCGCGGCCAGCCGGCGTGCCCAGCCAACCGAGCGCCATCTGTGTCGCCGCGGTCACGCTGTAGCAGGCGTGCTTGATCTCGAAGTTCCGGCAGGAGGAGGGCAGCTCGAGGAAGCGGTGCACCCAGGTGCTGATCGGCTTCTCGAGGTCGACCGGCGTCTCGGTGCCGACGATCAGCAGGCCGACGTCGGCGCGCTCCGCGTCGTCGAGGAGCGGCGCGGCGGCGTTCACCGCCATCGTCACCGGATCCTCCCAGGGCGGCATCACCGAGCGCTCCTCGACGAGCAGCCGCTCGGTGGTCTCTTCGCGGGAGCGCCCCCGCGCGTCGGCGAGCGCGCCGAGCGAGAGCGACAGGGTCGAGGGGTAGGCCCTCAGCTTCTCGATGCCGACGCTCACGGCGCCCAGTCCAGCCCGCCGGTCACGGGGACCGCCTGCCCGTTGACGAAGCTCGACGCGTCCGAGGCGAGGAAGAGCACGACCTGCGCGACCTCCTCGATCTCGCCGACGCGTCCCACGGGGCAGTGCTGCCGCCAGAACGCCATGTAGCTCTCCGCCATGCTGTCCCGCGTCATGTCGGTGTCGAAGAAGCCGGGCACGACGACGTTCGCGGTGATGTTCTTGCGGCCGTACTCCTTGGCCAGCGCCTTCGCGAGGCCGACGAGCCCCGCCTTGCTCGCGCTGTAGTTCGCCTGGCCGCTCATTCCGTCCTGCGCGATCGACCCGACGAACACGAGGCGCCCGCCCCCGTCGGCGAGGAACGGCATCAGGAAGTGTCGCGCGACGTAGAAGGCCCCCGAGAGGTTGGTGGTCAGCACGCGGTGCCACGTCTCGTCCGACATCTGCGCGGCGAGCGCGTGCTCCACGACGCCGGCGTTGCAGACCACCGCGCGCACCGACTCGAAGTCGTCGAGCACCGCGTCTCCCACCTCCTCCACCGCCCGCGGGTCGGCGACGTCCAGCGCGTAGGCGCGGCAGCGCGCGTCCGGGGCGTGCGCCGCGGCCCAGGCGAGCACTTCGTCCGCCGCCGCGCGGTTCTGCACGTACGTGAAGGCGACGTCGTGGCCCGCTCGGAGCGCCGCCTCCACCACGCCGCGGCCGAGCCCGCGCGATCCCCCGGTGACGAACATCGCCATCAGCGCGCCTCCGGGTGGCGCAGGATCGCGATGCAGTTCGTGCCGCCGAAGCCGAACGCGGTCTTCATCAGGTAGCCCACCGCGCACGCGACCGGGCCGTCGTCGCAGATGTCGAGGTCCACCTCCGGGTCTCGCTCGACCACGTTGATCGACGGGTGCAGCCGCCCCGCCTGCATCTGCAGCACCGCCGCCACCAGCTCCACGATCGGCGCGGCCCAGGTCGTGTGCCCCAGCATCGACTTGGTCGCGTTCACCCGCAGCCGCTTCGTGTGATCGCCGAAGACCTCGCGGATGGAGCGCACCTCCGTCAGGTCGCCGAGGTGGGTGGAGGTCGCGTGCATGTTCACGTAGTCGATCCGCTCGGGCGTCAGGTCGCACCGCTCGAGGAGCCGGCGCATCAGGCGCGTCTGGCTCTCCCCCGAGGGCTGCGGCTCGTGGTTCGCGTCGGCGCTCGCCTCCACCCCGACCACCTCGGCGTGGATCCGCGCGCCGCGTGCTCGCGCGTGCTCCCAGTCCTCGATCACCAGCGCCCCGGCGCCGTGCGCGGGCACGAAGCCCTCGCGTCGGGTGTCGAACGGCCGGCTCGCCTCCGCCGGGCGCTCGTTGAAGCTCTCGTGGCTGATGGCGCCCATCACCGCCATCGCGTGCAGGTCCACGGGGGAGAAGTCGGTCGGCGCGCCGACGACGACCGCGGCCTTCATGCCTCGGTGACGGATCTCGTCCACCGCGAGGCGGAGCGCGTGGTTGCCGCTCGCGCAGGCGCCGCCGACCGTGTAGATGGGGCCGCGCGCGCCCAGCACCTCGGAGACGCTCCCCGCGTGGTCGGTGTCGAGGGAGTGGAGCGACATCAGCCCGTCGATGAAGTCCGGCTCCTCGAGAAACTCCATCGTCTCGCGGTAGACGTAGCCGCTCGTGAGGTTGTGCCCGGCGACGACCACCGCGGTCTCGTGCGAGTCGCTCGCGCCGTGCGCGGTCGCGTCGTCGACCGCCCGCACCGCCGAGAGCATCGAGAGCGCCGTCGCCCAGGGCGCGCGCCGACAGAGCCGCGCCAGCCGCCGCCACACCGCGGCGTCGGTGCGCTCCTCCAGCGCCGCCACCGCGCCCGCGACGTCGTAGTCGCCCAGATCCGCCCCGACCTTGCAGTAGATGCGCTCGGTCGGGATCGTGCGCCACTTGGTGATCGCGGAGCGGCCGGCCAGGAGCGCCTCGAGGTAGCCGTCGAGCGTGTCCGCGAGGGGCGTCGCGATGCTCATGCCGGTGAGGGCGATGCGTCGATCAAGCAAAGTAGATCTCCATCACGCAGGTCGCGCAGAGGGTCTCGTCACGCCACGCCTGCGACGCGACGACCGCGGTGAGCGGGTTGTCGTCGACCGCGCGGGCCTCGATCGTGAGGCGGTCCCCCGGTCGCACCGCGTCGAGGAAGGTGGCGTGGTGGATCTTGAGCAGGCGCCCGTCCATCGGGGCGTCGTCTCCGCGCTCGCGCGCCTCCAGCCACCCGAGACACAGGCCGAGCTGACCCATCATCTCGAGCTGGAGCACGCCGGGGTACACGGGCTCTCCCGGGAAGTGGCCGGCGAGCACGGGGTCCTCGGGCGCGACCGTGCGGCGCCCGCGGAGCGAGCGCGACGCGCGGTCCCAGCGATCGAGCGCGTCGACCAGCCGCATCGGCGGGCGATGCCGGAGCATGCGCTCGACGCCGTCGGCGTCGATCTCCAGCGCCTCCGACGCGTCGGGGCTCACGAGGTGCGCGCGCCGGAGCGAGCGCGCCAGCTCATCGAGCTCCATCGAGCGCCTCCATCGCCGCGGCCCAGTCGCTGGTGCGCGCGCGAGGTTCCTCGCGCCACGGCGCCCGCAGGAGATCGGTGAGCACGCGCCCGGGCCCCACCTCGAGGAAGAGGACGTCTCCGTGGAGCGCGACCACGCGATCGATCGACGCCCTCCAGCGCACCGGCTGGTGCACGTGTCGCGTCAGGCGCTCCACGATCTGCGCGGGGGTCGGCGCCTCGAGCGGCTCCGCGTCCACGTTCGGCAGGTACGGCCGCCGTGGGGTCGTCCACGGCGCCGCCTCCAGGAAAGGGCGCAGCGCGGCGGAGGCCGGCGCGAACCGCGGCACGTGCATCGGGCAGCGACGCTCGATCACGACGGCGCGCGCGTAGGTCTCCTCCTCGACCCGATCGACCGTCGCCTCGACGTCGACCCGGCGGCCGGCGACGACGTGCTGGGTGGGCGAGTTGAAGTTGGCGATCTCGACGTCCCCGGCCAGCAGCGATCGGAGCTCCTCCTCCGAGAGGGGGAAGACGGCCGCCATCGCGCCCCTCGGGCCGGCGTCGTAGGCCTCGCCCCGCGCCGACACGAGGCGCAGCGCGTCCGCGAACGCGAGCGCGCCGATGTGCACGAGGTGGTTGTATTCGCCGAGGCTGAGCCCCAGCGACACCGGCGCGTCGTGTCCCTCTCGTCGCAGCGCCGCGAGGTGCACGTGGGTCGTCAGGAACACGGCGAGCTGCACGTCCTGATTGCAGGTCGGCTCGACGCGGACGCACCACCCGGAGAGGTCGCGGGACAGCGCCGCCTCCGCCTCCCGCATCACGTCGCGGGTGACCTCCGGCCAGACGGCCCGCGCCTCGGCCAGCATCTCGGGCTGGAGCGAGCTCTGACCGGGGAAGAGGAGGACCGGAGTCACCCCCGAATCAAAGCACCCCCGCGGCCGCTCCTCGTGTCCATCCGCTGCTCAATCGGTGCTCAGGCGGCCGAGGAGCCCCTCCGCTCGGCTAGCTTCCGGGGCGTGGATCACGTCGACCCCGCCGCCGCCGACACCCTCGCCGGGCGCCCGCTCGGGCTGGAGTGGGACCTCGGCTTCCAGATCAGCTTCACCTTCGAGGTGCCGCTCGAGCGCGTGGCGTCCGTGGTGCCGGCGGGGGTCGAGCTCGTCGAGCCGGTGCCGGGCCGCGCCCTGCTCAACCTCATCCACGCGCGCTACGCGCCCGGCACCCTCGACGAGCCGGAGCCCTTCGACGAGATCGTCTGCTCCCTCATCGCGCAGCCCGATCTGAGCGTGCCGATGCCCACGCCGCGCCAGACCCTCTTCGTGCTCGACGTGGCCAGCGACAGCGCCGCCTTCGTCGAGTACAAGGTGCCCGCGCTGCGCATGCCCGTGCGCCACGATCCGAGCCTCCGCGCGGAGCCCGCGCCGGACGGACGCGGCACGACGGTGAGCGACGGGCGCGGCCCGCTGTTCTCGCTCGTCTGCGGGGAGGCGAGCCCCCGCTACAAGGCGCGCTCCCTCTTCGGGCAGTACTTCGCGCGTACCGACGACGCCCTGCACCACGGCGTGTGGAGCTGGTGGGGCGCGATGCACGAGTCGCAGCGCCACCGCCGCGGCCGCAGCGAGCTGAACGTCGAGCACCCGCGCTGGGCCGAGCTGGGCCTCTCCCGCATCTCCGCCCGCGACTGCTTCATGCAGCAGGTCACCCGCCCCGGCGAAGGCGCCCACATGCGAACCTACGCCCCGACGACCCGCTGATCGGCGCTCACTCGAGCTGGAGCGGGGAGCGCTCGAGGAGCGTTCGATAGACGCGCATGTTGGGCCGGTAGCGACGGAAGAGCTCCTGGTCGTCGCCGAGCAATACCTTGGACAGCGCCGCGGCGACCGCGGGCGAGCGACTGAACCCGGCGTCGCAGTGGACGACGAAGAACCTCATCGGCACCGAAGCGGTGTGCGACGGTCGGCGGCCGGTGTCAACGATCCGGGCGCGTTCGAGCGAAGGCGTGGGCGACGCGCTCGACGTCGTCTCGGCCGGGCAGCTCGCGGAGCATCGCGGTGGGGAGCGCCGCGGCGCCGTGACGGGCGCCCCAGATCTGACCGGCCATGGACCCGATCGAGTCGCAGTCTCCGCCCAGGGCCACCACCTCGGCGAGCATCGACTCGAAGTCCGGGATCGAGGCGGCGCGGAGGGCGAGCGGCACGGCGTCGACGACCCAGCCCGAGGTCCCGCGCGCGGCCGCGTCACGGAGCTCGAGTCGCGCGATCTCCCGCAGCCGATCTCGCACTCCGCTGTCCGGGAGGGCGGCGGCGATCAGGTCGAGGTCCAGGTCGTCGCTCAGCGCGTCGTGCACGGCGAGGCACACGGCGAGGGCGCCGGCGTAGGCCTCGTCGGAGCGGTGGGTGATGCGGGCGACGTCGCGGATCGTGCGCCGCGCCTTCGGATCGCGCGGATCGAGGACGAAGGCGAGGGGCGCGATCCGGATGGCGGCGCCGTTGCCCGCGGCGTGCTCGCCGGTCCGACCGACCAGCGCCCAGTGCCCGCCCACCGAGAGCTCGCGCAGCGCCTTCGCGGTGGCCGTGCCGACGCCGCGGATCGGGTCGCGGCGATGCCAGGCGAGGAGGCCGGCCGCGATCCGCTCGGGATCCGCGCGCCCGGCGTCCGCGATCGCCTCCGCGGTCGCCAGGGTCAGCTGCGTGTCGTCGGTGAAGTGACCGGGGCGGAGGGCTCGACCTCCGGCTGGAGGCGCGCCTTCGTGTCTGGCGCCGACCGCGTCACCGAGCGCCCCGCCGAGCAGGCAGCCGCGCACGCGCTCGAGGTCCAGCTCCGGTCGGGGGCGCCACCACATCGACCACCCATAACCATTACCCTGCGGCATGGCCGACGCGGCGATCGCACCCGCTCCTGCGCCGCCGCTCCCCTGGCGGCGGTTCGGGCCGATCCTCGCGGTGCACTTCCTCGGCACGCTCGGCTTCTCGCTCGCGATCCCCTTCCTGGTCTTCATCGTCACCGACCTCGGCGGGGCGAGCTGGACCTACGGGCTCGTCGGCGCGACGTACTCGGCCTTCCAGCTCTTCGGCGCCCCGCTCCTCGGGCGCTGGTCGGATCGCACCGGTCGCCGCCCGGTGCTCGTCGCCAGCCAGGTGGGCACGCTCGCGGCGTGGCTGCTCTTCTTCTTCGCGCTCTCCATGCCGCTCACCGCGCTCGGCGGCTTCGCCGGCGCGACCCTGACGGTGCCCTTGCTGCTCGTGTTCGCGGCCCGCGCGCTCGACGGAGCCACGGGCGGCAACATCTCGGTCGCGAACGCGTACGTCGCCGACCTGACCCGCGAGACGCCCGAGGTCCGGCAGGTGGCCTTCGGCCGCATGGGCATGGCGGCGAGCCTCGGCTTCGCGATCGGGCCCGCCGCGGCCGGGCTCCTGGGCGGCACCGAGTGGGGCCCGCGCCTCCCGATCGCGGTCGCGGCCGCCTTCGCGCTGGTGACCACCGTCGCGATCGTGACCCTGCTCGACGAGCCGAGCGGTCGCTGCCCCGAGGGCCCGCCGCCGCCCGACGCGACCGAGGCGGGCCTGCATCAGCAGGGCAAGCCGTGCGACAAGAGGCCGCCGAAGCGGGCGCTCCGGAGCGGGCTGCGTCGGCCGGCGGTCGCGCTCGTGCTCGGGGCCACCTTCGTGCACTTCCTCGCCTTCAACTTCTTCTACGCGGGCTTCCCCATTCACGCGGCCGAGAGCTACGGCTGGGACGCGGGCGAGCTGGGCGCCTTCTTCGGGGTGCTCTCGCTGATGATGATCGTCGCCCAGGGCCCCGTGCTCGGCTTCGTGTCCAAGCGCGTCGACCGCCGCCTCGTCTTCGCCGCCGGGCTCGTGTTCCTGATCTTGTCGCTGCTGAGCTACCAGCTCCCGCCGGGCCCGATCAGCTACGTGGGCGCGGCCTGCTTCGCGCTCGGCAACGGGCTCAGCTGGCCGACCTTCCAGAGCCGGGTCGCCGAGCTCGGCGGGGACGACCAGGGCTCGGTGCAGGGCGCGGTCACCAGCGCGAGCAGCCTCGCCAGCATCGGCGGCCTCGTGGTCGGCGGCCTCCTCTACCCCGCGCTCGGCGGCGACCTCTTCTACGTCGCCGCGGGCCTGTTCGCGGTGGTGCTCGTCGGCACGCCCGCCTGGTTCCGCCAGATCGACTAACCGCGGAACCGCACCGCGAGACCGAACGCGGCGTGGGCCGCGCGCTCGCTGGCCGCCGGGTCTCCGCTCGTCCTCGCGTCGTCGACGACGCGCGCGGGGTGAGGCGCGCCCCATCGCTCCACCGCCACGCGCGCCGTCTCGACCGCGGGGTCGACGCTGAGCTCGAGCTGGGTGAAGCGCGCGGTGATCGCGCTCGCGATCGCGGGGTAGTGGGTGCAGGCGAGCACGACGGCGCAGGCGTCGGCGACCGGGGCGCAGATCTCCTCGAGCTCCGCCTCGAGCGTCGGGCCGCTCAGCACGCCCGCCTCGATCAGCGCCGAGAGCGGCTGCGCGACCCGCTGCCGGACCTCGACGCCGGCCTCGCGCAGCGGCGCGCCGTAGGCGTCGGACTCGACCGTGCGGCGCCCGCCGAGGATCGCCACGTCGGCCGGGCGCGCGGCCCGCACCGCCTCGATCGCGGGCGCGATCACTCCGAGGAGGTCGCTCAGCTCCGCCGCCTCGGCCTGGACGCGGGGGTGGTCGATGACGGTGCTCGCCGCGTTGCAGCCGAGCACCACGTGGGTGCAGCCGAGCGAGCGCAGGAACGCGACCCGGTCGGCGACCCGCGCCGCGAGGGCGTCGTCGTCGAGCTTGCCGTAGGGCGTGAAGCCGGCGTCGGAGAGGTACACCGCCGACTCGGCCACCCCGGCCTCGAGGAGCGCGCGGTGGACCGACAGCCCGCCGATGCCCCAGTCGAGCGTGCCCAGCCTCACGGGTACTCCTGCGCGCGGATCTCCGCGTCCCGCATCGGGCCGCTGTCGAACGCGATGACCCGCGCGCGGCGGCTCACGTTGAGGGTCTCCATCGTGCCCGCGGGGAAGCGGCTGTGCAGGAACCAGTCGTACTCGTGCAGCGCGCGCATCGGGTTGTGCTCGAGCACGTCCCCCCACGCGTCGGACGCGACCATCGCGCGGAGCCGCCGGCGGTAGTGGGGCCGGAGCGCGGCGTCGGCCAACACCCGGGCGCGGTCGAAGAGCAGGCGCGGCAGGAGCTTCACGGTGGCCGGCTTCTCCACCATGTCGACCACGAGGAGCCTCCCATCGGGCGTCAGCACCCGGGCGAGCTCGGCGATCATCGGGTCCCAGTCGAGGTAGCGGAACGAGAGCATCGAGATCGCGACGTCCACGCTCGCGTCGGGCAAGGGCAGCGACGGGCCGTCGATCGCGTGCACGGACACGTGGTCGATCCCGGCCGTCCGAGCGGCGGCGCGCTCGATCATGCCGCGCGAGCGGTCGACCCCGAAGCCGCGCTCGATCCGCCCGGAGAGCAGCGCCAGCAGCGCGCCGTTCCCGCACCCCACGTCCAGCACCCGCGGCCGCTGCGGGAGGCTGTCGAGGCGCGCCTCGATCCAGCGCACCTCGTCGCGCCGCACCCGGATGTCGTCGAAGACGGCGTCGTAGTCCTCGGCCACGTTGTCGTAGCCGACCGTCGCGTCGCCCTCGGGCTCGAAGCGCTTCATCGGCTCGGCGCGCGTGAGCCCGGCGTACTTCTTCGCCGAGCCGAGCAGCCCGTGCGACTTCTTGCCCGGGCAGCCGAAGCAGTAGAGCGGCCCGTCCGGCCTCAGCCCCGGCCAGACGAAGCGATCCGGCGCGGCGGAGAACGCCGTGTACCAGTGGTAGCCCCAGGTCGGCACGCCGAAGGTGCGCGCGAAGAAGGGCGCGAACCAGCGAGCCGAGCGGCAGGTGCGGATGAACGCCTCCGCGCCACGCGCGAAGGGGATCTCGAGCGTCTCCCACTCGTGCGGGCTGAACTGCTCGGGCCAGCGCGTGGTCCCGAACATCGGCCCGTACATGCCGGCGTGGGCGACGATGTGCAGCGCGTCGATCGTCTGCCCGCGCCCCGCGATCTCCGCGAGCACCCGGCGGACCGCCGCCTTGCTCTCGACGCGCTCCAGGCGCACCTCGCCCTCGAGCTCGCTCGCCAGCGTGCGCGCGGCGCGCTCGAAGCTCGCCCCGCCCTCCCGATACAGCGTGGTGTAGAACACGAGGTGCATGCGCGCGGACGCCGGACTGTATCTCGACAGCCCGGACCCCGCCGTCCATTCCCGTCTCCCCATGTCCACCTCGACCCGCACCCTCCGCGTCGGCGCGCGCATCTACCGCACGCGCGTCCGGCACGAGCACGAGGCCGGGCCCTGCGCCGAGGTGCTGACCTTCCGCAGCGATCTGCCGCGGTCCGCGCCGCTGAAGATCATCTTTCGGGCCGGCGCCGATCGGGGGGTCGGCGACGGGTGGCCCAGCGGACACGTCGCCCTGCGCGGCGCCGCGCTGAACCTCCATCGCCCCCGCGTCGCGCGCGCCCTCCTCGACGAGGCCCTCGCCCGCGGCTGGGACGAGGTCACCGGTCAGGAGCTCGACGGCTGGATCCTCTTCGACGCCGCCCGCGCGCGGATGGCGTCATGAGCTGCATCCCCGACGTCCCCGTCCCCGACATCGTCCGTCGACTGGCGGACTACGCGGCCGCCCGAGGCGAGGCCGCCGCGAGCCGAGGGTTGGCGGTGGACCTCGAGCCCTGGCTGTGGGGAGGCTCGCTGGACTCCCTCCTGGACGAGCCGGGCGCTCCGCTCGAGCTCCTGCCGCTCGCGCGTCGGAGCGAGGTGTACGTCGGGCTCGTGCTGTATGCAGAGGGGCCGGAGCCGGTCGCGGCGACCTGGGCCGGCGGCGACGAAGAGGCATGCTGGCTCGCCGACGACGCGCGAGGGGCGCTGGAGACGCTGCTCGCGGTCGCCGTGCGGGACGCCTCGCTCCATCTCGCCACGGGAGAGCCGCGCGACGTCGTCGTCGGTCGAGCCCGGGAGGACGCCGGCGATCTGGCCACCGCGCTCGGCCTCTCGCTCGCTCGGGACGTGTCGCGGATCGACGACGGCCTCCGCTCCGATGTCTCGCTCCAGCCCGAGCCGCCTCCCGGATGGCGCTTCGAGCCCTGCAATGATGGCATCGGCGTGCTCGCGCCGCTCTCCGCGTTCGACGACGACCTCGCCCCGGAGAGCCTCACGTTCGATCTGGGCGCCGAGCTCGACCGCGCGAGCGGTCTGCTATCGCGAGGCTTCGCGGCCTCGTCGCTGGCCGTCAGCCGCAACGCGGCTCATGCGACGGTTCACACCCCGGACCACCTCATCGCCATCCGGCACATGCGGGCGGCGTACGCGGCGCTGGGTCGCGACTGGCTCGCGCGCCGCGCGGATCGATACCTGGCCCGGCACGGAGGGTGAGACCTCACCCCGAGTGATGCGGGCCGAGGGAGCTCCGGCTCTCACCTCGCTCCACCTCTCACCTCGCTCCACCTCCAGCGCGTCGGCGACGAGGTAGAAGCGCGGGCCGTCGGGGCCGCTGCCGTGGTCGGTGACGACGCAGTAGGCGCGACGGTCGGCGGACACCTCGAGGGCGTGCTCGGCGATCTCGCCGTCGCTCGCGTAGCGGAGGAGCGGCATCGAGAGATCGTCTCGGTCGGCGTCGAACGCCGGGCCGGACGGCCGGCGGAAGGTGAGGCGCCACCAGACCTCGCTGCACGCCTCGCAGCAGTCTCCCACCCAGAGGCGGAGGACCTCTTCGGTCCACGTCTCCACGCGTGCGTCGACCGGGCGCCGCGCGTGGAGCTCGGCCAGCTCGGCGATCTCGGTCCTCTCCGGCTGTCGCTGCCGGCACGGGACGACCGAGCGCACCCGCCCGGCGTCGGCCGGCCCCTCGAGCTCGACCACGACCGGCTCGCCGACCTCGAAGTCGACCCCTCGTGGGTTCTCCGCGGCGCCGAAGCCCCACGGGCCGAGCTGCGGCGAGATCACCTCGCCGCGCCCGCGCTCCGGAGACCAGCTGTGAATGCGCCACGCCATCGCGGCTTCACCTTAGACTTCATCGCGTGGCGAGGGGAGACGAGAAGCGGCGGCGTCGCGAGATGGCCGAGCAGGAGCGGCGCGAACGCCGAGCGAAGGCGCTGGAGCGTCGGCCGGTCGACGCGCGCCTGCGGACCTCGCTCGACGAGGCGAGGGCGGCGCTCGAGGCGGGGCAGGACCCACCGCGCGGTCCACGGGGAGCACGACGTCGACACTCTCCTTCAGCTCCCGCCCGGCCAGGACCTCGCGTGGGTGGAGGGCCCAGCGGGGTACCTGTTCCGCTACTGGGGACCCGACGGAGTCGTCCGCTTCACGCTCTCCTGGTCGGGACTCCACGAGGTCTGCGAGGGGCGAGCCGAGACGATCGAGGTGGAGCCGGAGTGAGCGCGCGGTCGCTGTCACTCGTGTCCGTCAGGCCTGGCAGGCGAGGGTGGTGGCCACGCTCGGGCGCCCACGTCGGCGCCTTGGCACGAGAACTGGAGAGACGGCGCTCGAAAGGAGTCACCATGTACAAGCACCTCACGATCGCGCTCGCTCTCAGCCTCCCTCTCGCCGCCTGCGGCGCGGAGGAGGAGACCCCCGAGCCCACTCCGGCCGTCGAGGCCGAGCCCTCCACGCCCACGCCGGAGCCGGCCGCCGAGGCGGAGGCGCCCGCCGAGCCCGAGGTCAGCCTCGACCCGCCCGCCGAAGGGGAGACGACCACCCTGCTCTCGCTCCGTGAGGGCTTCGCCGCCAACGCCGACGCGTGGACCGGCCAGCGGGTCACCGTGCGCGCGCAGTTCATGAGCGCCACCCGGGTGGGCGGCACGCTGAACAACGTCAGCCTCGTCGTGAACCGGGAGGACTACGCCGAGGACCGCCTCCGCCACTCGATGATGTGCGCGTTCGGTGAGAACGCGCCCGAGGAGGTGGACCTGATGCAGTACGCCGAGGTGACGGTGCGCGGCACCGTGGTCGAGCGCTTCGGGCGCGCCGGCCTCGACGACTGCGAGATCGTCACCGAGTGACACGGTAAGCGGAGGTTAGCGGAGCGGCTTTGCGAAGCGAGAGGGGGGCGCCCAGCATCCAGCGGATGCGCTCCTCCGCTCGACTCCTCCCGCTGATCATGTGCCTCGTCGCGGCGTGTGACGGACAGCCCGATCCGGACGCGGGCGCAGCCCCCACCGACGCGCGGGTGCCGGACGGCGGCAGAGACGCGGACGTCGTGGACGCGGAAGTCGTCGACGCGGGTCTTGCGCCCCCCTCCCCAGTGCTCGAGGTCGACTTCGCCGACCGCACCCGCACCGTCGACCCGGAGCGCGCGACGGAGGGCGCAGGCACCGACGAGGATCCCTGGAACCCTCGGCAGGCGATGGCGCTCGCCGCGCCCGGCGACGTCGTCGGTTGGCTCCCCGGGGTGGCGGTCGGCGATCCCTCGCTCGGGGAGTCCCGCTACCAGCCCGCGTTCCAGCCGCAGGTCTCCGGGACGGCTGATGCGCCGATCGTGCACGTCGCGCAGAACCTCGCCGCGCTGACCTCCGCGGGTCGGACCGAGCTCCGGAGCGGCGTCACAGAGGCCGGGGCCGGGCGTCCCGCCTTCGGGGTCGAAGGGGTCGACTACGTCCAATGGATCGGCTTCCTCAGCGACGAGTCCGCCGCGGACAACGCAGGCGTGAACGACTCGGCCCCGGCGGTCCTGTGGAGCACGACGGGCTCCTCGATCCGCTACTGCGAGCTGATCGGCGTCGACGGCGTGGTGGCGGACAACCACTCGGGCGTCCGGGTCGAGGGCGTCTTCGACGTCGTCGTGTCCGACAACGTCATTCACGGCTTCCAGCGCTCGGGTGGCTCAACGGTGAATCAGGCGGCCGTCATCAGCTACGGCACCCGTCGTTCCGTCTTCGAGCACAACCACATCTACGACGTCACGCATGGAATGCAGATCAAAGGTCACGAGCTCTGGGGCTTCGAGATCCGCTTCAACCACGTGCACGACGTGACCGACTTCATGCGAATCCACGGCATGCTGGAGGGGCCCGGAGGCGAGATCAGCACCATCCGGCAGAACCTCGTCGAGCGCTTCACCCGCGCCTTCGAATTCACGACCTCGGCCACCCAGGTGGGCGAGCCCGACGGCATCGTCGTCGCTCACAACCTCTTCATCGAGCAGCGAGGCTCCGCCTACGGAGTGCTGTGGCTGGTCATCGATCCGCTCGAGGACGGCGCGGTGCCGCGAAACATTCGGTTCTTCAACAACATCATGGCGGACATCGAAGGCGGTCAGCTCGGCGCCAACTTCGACGGCCTCTCGGAGCTGGACGCGCTCGGACGATTCTCGTCGAACGCCTACCACGGACACCGCCGCTTCTTCTTCAACCCCAACAGCGGCAGCTCGCCGCTGAACGAGATCCCGTTCGAGACCTGGCGCACCGAGCACGGCCAGGACGAAGGCAGTCTGCTCGACGACCCGGGGGTGGTCCGCGGCGACGACGGCGGCTACGCGCTTCGAGAAGACAGTCCGTGTCGGGGCGCGGGCGTCGACCACCTCGACCTGCGGGGCGCGGGGACCGACGCGCCGATCGATCTCGGTCCGTTCGTCGCCGGAGACGAGACCTTCGGTGTTCGTGCACCCTGACGTCGATCTCGGAAATGCTCCGAGCCGTCGCCGGTTGAATCGGCATGGGGCACTACACGACGCTCGCGCGGTTCGCGAAGATGACGCCGCGCGGGCAGCGTGGCTCGAGCCGGCCGGGGACGTCCGTGTCGCGCGAGCAGCCGCCGGCCCGGGTGGCGGCCTTCACCTGCCCGACATGCGGGGACGGCTCAGAGCTCCGCGCGGAATGCCCGCGCTGTGAGGTGGAGATGATGCCCGCCGGCGCGATCCGCTTCGGCGAGGTGGAGACGCGCGCCCAGCGAGCCCCCGCGTCGATGGCGCGAGCGACCTGGGCGGTGGGCATGGCGCTCGTGCTCCCGGCCGTCGCCGTCGCCCTCTTCGCCGGCTGGCTCAGCGCCTGGGACGGGTGGCGATACGAGGTCGGCTCGCTCCCGCTGCTCGGCCTCCTCGGCGCGGCGAGCGCGCTCTGGGTCACCGCCTTCGCCATCACCCGGGGGCGCCACCTCCTCGGTCGACTCCGTCGCGCGGCGCGTCTCCGCAGCGCGCGACGCCGCCTTCGTGGGGCCGGCGGAGAGCAGACGATTCGCGGCCGCGTGCGAGTGCTGGACGACGCCGCCTACGTCGAGCACGAGGGCGGCTCGCTTCGCCTCCCGGACTGCGCGCGCCTGTTCGAGGGCTCGGCCGAGGGCGGCTTCCTCGCCGACGGCGACGAGGTCGAGGTCGTCGCGCGCGCGCTCGCCACGAACGGCCGAGGCGCGTACCGCGCTTCACCGACGAGCGTGGCTGCGGACGAGCCCGTCGACGTGTGGATGCGGCGCCGGCTCACTCCTCGTGGATGATCCGCGCGTCGGGCACGTCGCGCTCGCGGAGCAGCTCGCCGAGCGCCTCCTCCATCGGCGGCGGACCGCAGACATAGAAGATCTGCGACCAGTCCGAGACGTGGGCGTCGAGCAGCGCTCCGTCGATGTGACCATACGGGTGCCCGTCGGCCTCCTCCTCGCTCAGCGGGAAGACCGTCTTCAGCCCCTCCATCGCCTCGAGCTCCTCGCGTAGGATGATGTCGGCGCGGGTCTTGTTCGCGAAGATGAGGGTGCAGCCCTCGAGCCCCGGACGGCCGACGCCTTCGCCGCGCCCTCGCGCCCGCAGAAGCCCGAGCATCGGCGTGATGCCCGCGCCGCCGGCCAGGAACACGCCCGGCCCCTCGTCGTGGATCGCGCCCCAGGGCTCCTCGAGCAGCAGCGCGTCGCCCTCCTGGAGCTCGGCGATCCGCTTCGTCACGCCGTCGTGATCCGGGTAGCTCTTGATCACCAGCTCGATGGTGTCCGCCTTCGGATCGTTGACGAACGTGAAGGGGCGCTTCTCGTCGCGCCATCCCTCTTGGTCGAGCGCGATCTCCGTCGCCTGCCCGGGCTTCCACGCGTAGCCGTCGGGCTTGGGGAGGATCAGGCGATAGGTGTCGTGCGTCACCGGGGCGATCGAGCGCACGGTCAGTCGGTGGGTCATACCCCGGCCTTTGGTCACCGGGCTCGCGCGTCAAGCGAGTCGGCTCAGCAGCGCGCGGAGACGCGGGAGCGTCGTCCCCGGGTGCAGACCGGGCTCTCCCTCGAGCGCGCCGCGATGCCAGCTCCCGACCATCGCCAGCTCGTGCACGCGCACCGCGTCGGGCGTGACCCACTCTGCGCCGCCGGCCTCGAGGTACACCTCCACCAGCCTCTCCAGCCCGCCCTCGACCTTCAGGGGGTGGCGCACGCCGCGCGTCACGACCGCGAGGTCGTGCGCGGGGTCACCCACGACCGCGCACTCCCAGTCGAGCAGCGCCGGCGCATCTCCCTCGAGCGGGAGCAGGATGTTTTGCGGGAGAAGGTCTCCGTGGAGCGTCCGCGCGGCCACCTCCGGCGCGGGCAGATGCGCGCGACCCCAGGCGAGCGCTTCGCGCAGGTGAGGGTCGTCCGCGCCTTCGAGCAGGGAGAGCATCGCCTCCGCGTGCGCGCGCGCGGACCCGTACGAGCACGGCACGATCCCGTCGATCTCCGTGGACGGGATGCCGTGGACCCGGGCGGCGACCTGTCCGACGACGTCGAGCGTGCCCTCGGACATGCGGAGCGGGAAACCGTCGATCGCGCGCTGCACCATCGCCGGCCCGTGCGGGTCCGGCACCACCGCGAGCGTGACCGGGATCTCGAAGGGCAGCTCGAGTGAGGCGAGGCGCCAGAGGAGGCGCGCCTCCGCGTAGGATCGGCGCTGCAGCTCCTCACCCGTGCCCGGGCGCGGCAGCCGGACGACGTAGCCGCCGGCGAGCCCGTCCGGGTCGGGCTGCGGCTCCGCGTACGCGCCATACGTCTCGCGCGACATCCCCGAGGCCACCGCACCTACCCGTCCGAGCTCGAGCTGCGCGCCGGGCGCCAGCTTCGCGAACGCCGTGCGCAGCACCTCCTGCGCCCGGGCCCAGCCGGGCCGGTTCGCGTTCCCCCGGGGGCTCGCCCACGCCTCCTCCGCGACGCCGGTCGGCGCGCCGCGCTCCGTCAGGCCCTCGACCCAGACCAGCCGCGGATCGTTCCAGACCTCGGGCTCGGGGTAGCTGCGCCGTCGCCTTGCCATCTCAGTCCGTCCTCCTTGGCCCGATGAGCTCGGTGATTTGCTCTCGCAGCTTTGCGTCCTCCGCGAGCGCCGCCTCCAGCGCCCGCGCGGTGGCCTCCTCGACGACGTCGCGCGCCTCGGTCGAGCGGATCCGCTCTCGCGTCGGCCCCCGAAAGGTCGGGTCGACCACGAGGACGGACACCACCGCGTCGAGCCCGGGCGAGAGCGCCTCGAACAGCGCGCGGGGATCCGGCCGGCCGAGCGCCCGGGCCAGCCCTCGCCGGAAGCCCTCGACGTGGCTGCCCTCCGGGGTCGGGTCCAGGTTGCAGTAGCCCACCACCGTCGTCTCGCGCGTCCACCGTCTCCACTCGAACGCGACCCGGCCGACGGCGTCTCCGATGCGCGCCTCGCCCGTGATGGGGCGCCAGAGCTCTCGATCCGAGAAGCGCGCCCCCGAGAGCAGGTCGGCGACGCCGAGGTCGGTGCCGTATCGCTGCCCCTCGCAGGCGAAGCTGATGGTGGAGCCCGGCAGGAGGGCGGACAGCTGGCGCACCTCGCGCGCGACCACCTCGGCCTCGAGCTCCGGGCAGCGGAAGAGCGTCTCGTCGGGTCTGAACCGCACCGTCGTCCCGGTCCCCCGAGCCGGCCCGATCGCCCGCAACGGTACCGTCACACGCCCTCGCTCGAGCTCGATGCGCCAGGCTCGGCCCTCCCGCCGGACCTCCACCGAGAGCTGCGACGAGAGCGCCGAGACCATGCACAGCCCCACGTGGGCGAGTCGTCGCAGGTGGACGGCATGACCGTCGGCGGTGGGCGTGTCGTGAAGCGTGGTCAGCACCCGCTCGAGCCACGGCACGCCTCGCTCGTCGGGCGCGACCGAGATGCCGGCGCCGTCGTCGGTCACCGTCGCCGAGCCGTCTCGGTGCAGCGTCACGTCGATGCGCGAGCAGCGCCCGGTGAGGTGCTCGTTCACCGCGTTCGCCAGCACCTCCAGGAAGAGCTGGTGCGTCCCCGCGCGGCTCCCCGTGTCGCCCACATACATGTTGGGGCGCTTCCGAACGGACGCGACGTCGTCGAGGTTCTCGCCGCCGGACACCACGGTCCACGATAGCAGGAGACGCGTGGATCGACTTCGGAGACGCGCACCGCGTTGAGACGCTCGACGGGTCGTGAGGGCGTGGGACCCGAGATCAGGGCGCTTCGATGACCACGTGATCGTCGCTCGTGCCGCGACGCCATCCGTCGAAGACCTCTTCCAACGACCGACCCTCGATGCGCGTCGCGCGGGCGCCTCCGAAGCGGTCGGTCGTCACGATGACGTGGTCGCGAGCCCTCGGCGCGAAGGCGCCGTCGGCGTACTCGCGGAGGCGCTCACGCACGCCGCGCCCGAAGGCGTCGACCGCGTCCGGGTCTCCGCCGAACCCGAGCCGCTCGATCTCGACGGGGTCGAGCTGGTCGCTCGCGAAGAACGTCGGGGTCGCGAGGTGGCCTTCCGCGAGCAGGCGCGCGGCGTCGAGGCAACGCCAGCCGTCGGTGGGGTGGGCCGCGAGACACGAGTCGTCGAGGGCGGCGTCCCAGGTCGTGAAGGCCGAGCGTCGCTCTTCGTCCTCGGTCGCTTCGGCCGCCGGGGGAAGCTCACCGAAGAGCCCCGCGTCACTCAGCCCGACGACGGCCGCCCCATGGTCGCCCAGGGCGGCGCCGACCCGGTCGAGGTTGGCGCGGAGCCCGTGCGCGCCCCCCGAGGAACCGGTGAGGACCACCTCGGACGCCTCGGAGAGCGTGGGCCGACCGGGCGCAGGCTCGAGCAGCGTCGATACGATCGCGTCGACGATGAAGCGGCCGTGGAAGGAGAACGGTTGGCTCGGGTCGCTCGGGAAGAGCTCCGCGAAGCCGGGATCCGTGCGCTGGCCCGTCCATCGGTCCGAGCTGCAGTAGTGGAGCCGGACGTGCGTCCACGAGGCGAACGTGGGGTTCACGGCCGGATCGGCGCTCAGGATTCCCTCGGCGCCCGTGGTCTCCGGCAACCCGATGGAGCTGACCTTGCTGCCCTCCATCGCGCGCGCCCGGCAGCGGTCTTCGGCCGAACAGTAGCCGCCGCCCTGGAACCAGATCACCCAGCGGTCTGCGTCCTCGCCGACGCCCGGCTGGACGTAGAAGGCGCCCGGCGATCCGTCGCTGCACGTCGCGTCGGGGAAGCGATCGAGGTCGACGAAGGCGAGCTGTAGCCGCGCGCGAGTGCCGCCGCCGTCTGCGCCGGAGGAGTCGGCCGGCGCGCCGTCGGTCGAGCCCGGCGACCCAGAAGGGGCGCAGGCGCCGAGGGCAAGCAGCGCGACGACGGAGGGAGACCTCGCGTGACCGAACATCCGGTGATTCTCGACGATCGCGCCTCCGGGGGCCAGCTCGGGACCAACCCCAACAGCCGCGATCACTGCAGCCGGGACCTGGGAGACGGTACGCTCGGGCGATGAGGCGTTGGCTCGCTCCGGTCGGTCTGTCGTTCGCGCTCGCCTGCAGCGCGCCGGCGCGGGAGCCGAGCGCGACGCCGGATCCGGAGCCGGAGACCCGGACGGCGGTCGAGGCGCCGCCGCCGCCGGTGCTCCCGGCGGTGGAGGAGGCGACCGCGTCGACGTTCGTGGTCGTCAACCGACGCGCGGCGCCGATCACGCTGGTGACGAGCGTGGACACGTTCCGGCTGGAGCGTCGCGCCGGGGAGCCGGAGTCGATGCGGATCGGTGGCTTCGGGCCGCTGGTCGCCGGGCCGAGCTGCGAGTGTCGCTGCGGCTTCGAGTGCCTCCAGTGCGAGCCGCCGCGATACGAGGAGCGGGTCATCCCGCCGGGGGAGAGCGTCGAGATGATCTACAGCGGCCGGGTCCGGGTCTGGGCGTACGGCTGCTTCGAGCCGTACGCGCTCCCGCCCGGGCCGCGTCGCTTCACCGCGTGCCTCGAGGGCGCGCACCTCCCGGACGCCGACTGCGTCTCGGTCGAGGTCGAGCACCCGACCGCGCGGGTGGAGTACGTGTTCGTCGACTAGCAGTGCGCGGCGAATATGCGCGTGATGGATCGGCGAGCGCGACGTCGCGTCCAGCGCGGCGGGCCGACGACGAAATGCTTCAGCATTTCGGAGGAGCGACTGGCGCGCTGGGCGCGG
>Ga0310345_10001087_pt1 | contig 32289 bp, 35 predicted proteins | sample HC15DNA20500_MG_FD_204667 | JGI IMG/M metagenome (GOLD analysis project Ga0310345, IMG submission 204667) | Marine microbial communities from station ALOHA, North Pacific Subtropical Gyre - HC15-DNA-20-500_MG | ecosystem: Environmental > Aquatic > Marine > Oceanic | place: Pacific Ocean: North... | reverse complement strand
TCTCGCTCTATTCCGGCAAGCCGGCCGACGAGATCCTCAAGATCGACCCCGACGAGATGCTGACCAAGCTGCACCTGACCGAGCATCTGACGCCCCAGCGCTCCAATGGCCTTTCCGCCATGGTCCGGCGCATCCGCGCTGATGCCAGCGAAGCGCTGGAAGGCTCTTCCGCCGTCAACTGAGGGCAAGCCCCTCAGTCGGTCCCGTCGGCCCAGCGCGCCATGCTGGGGCGATAATCCTCCGCACCCCAATGGCGCAGCCGTCCGGTCCGGCGGCTTCCTTCCGAGATCAGCCCGTAATGGCGGGCGAGCCGTGTCAGCGCGATCTGCAGCACCACCTTGCCCGCACGCTGCGGCCAGCCCTGCGCCTTCTCCGCCTCTTCCAGCCCCTTCAGCTCGCAGCACACGTCGATCAGCACGCCCGCAAGCTCCGGCCCCGCCGCTTCCAGCGCCTTCCCGACCCGCGCCTTCGCCGCGAGAACCTCATCCCGTAATCCCGCAGCATCGGACGGCGGCCCACGGCGTCCCCGGGCACTGGGCGCCAGAGCACCCCAATTCGCGGTCGTCCGCGGCGTGAGCTGCGCGAAGCTATAATCGGCGCGAAGCCTCTCCCCCGCCTCGAACTGCGCCGCCGAGATGAGCGGCCGCCCGTTCCGGTCCTTCCGGTTCTTCAGCCAGCCCAGCGGGCTCTCGGCGTCATTGACAAGCGCCGGACGGCGCACCCCCTCGATCTCCACATCCGAGGTTCTGCGAATCTGATGCTGCCGGCGATAGGCCTCGTCTCCGGCCCCCAGCCGCCGCAACCAAGCGTCTCCCGCATCCGTCAGCACCACGCGCTGCCCCTTCGGCCGCAGCCAGTCCTGCACGATGCAAAACCGGACAATCCCGATATCGATCGCCGGACCACTCCCCGTTCCATCCTGGGCGGCGATCCGGAGCCTCTCTCCGTCCCGGACCAGCACCGCATCCTCATCCCGCAGTCTGCGCAGCAACCGTGCCGCCTCGGCCTCCTGCTTGGCGCCTTGCGGACCGCCCACCCCGCTGCTCATGCCTGCCCTCCCGATCCCAGCGCCTCGATCAGGGCCGCTACGGCATCCTCCAGATGTGTGAGCATGCAATCGAACTCCGCCTCGTCCCGCCGGTCCTCCACGACCCCGCACGCATGGGCCACCGTCGTCCGGTCTCGCCCGAACGCCCGTCCCACCTCCGTCAGGGACAGACCGCACCCCACATGGGCCAGATACATCGCCGTCTGCCGGGCGAAGGCCGCCCGCGCCGGCCCCCGCGTCGCCAGCTTCAGTTCCTCCGGCTCCAACCCGAAGGCAGCCGCCACTGCCGCCTCGCTGGCCCGACGCACCGCATGGTCCCGCGAAGTAATCCTCGGTGCCAAGAATCTTGTTTGAATCGAACGGTGGATCGGCTCCGCCATGACCTTTCGCTGCCCTCTCAGCCGGTTTCGGAAACCAAGGTCTCCTCAACCTCCACTAGGTATAAATTCCTAGAGCAATCTATGATTGCGGCAGGGTGCGGGGATAACTTCGCCACCCTTCAGACGGCGACGGCCCTCCACGTCCGATGAGAGAAAGGAAATCCCCGCGGGCTCCGAACGCCTCATCATGCCGTCCTGAAGAAGAGGTCGAGCATGGCCGGCAGCGAATCTCAGGGGGCAAATACGGAAGCCAAGGACAGCGCCCATGACCGCTACGTCTATCGGACGATGGCCCGGGCCGGGGCGAAGGCGTATGTGCGTCTTCGCGACTTACCGGCGCTGGTGCCGCTCTGGCCCCATGAGCTGCACGACGAAACCGCCGAAGGGACTCAGCGCATCGTGCTGAAGCTGGCCCGCGCCCTTCGTGCCGAGCGCCGCCGCGCCCGCGCATCCCACTGGAGCTACGACCTCAACCGCCATCTTGCATTGATGAGCGCTTATCGCGCCGAGCGTGCTCGGCTGGTCCGCCTGGGCGGCGCAATTACGCGCAGGCGCCGCTCGAAGGAAACCGGTAGCGAAGCGGCAACTCGCCCTGAGCTTCGTCCTCGCCGTCCGGGTCGTCCGCACCGTCCATCGGCACCGGCGCCGCGAAATCGTAGCCGAGAATGAAGCGGACCTCCGGTCCGTCCAGCAGCATCGGGAGCCTGAGCCAGTAGAGGACGATATGGTCGCGGCCTTTCACCGGCCCGCGAACCACCCCGCTTTGCACCGCGCCCTGCTCGACGACCGCGCCATGGATCCGCCGCCAATACTCCGCCTGGCGGCCCCTGAAGACCGTCTCCAGCCGGCGCCCCGTCAGCTCCGCACCGTAGATGCCGCGAAGCGCCGTCCCCGCCAGCCGGAACCGCGATTCCGACAGCTCCGACTTCACGTCGATGAGGCAGATATTGGGGAGAAGCCGCGGGATGCGGCGAGGGTCGAAATCTGCGCGGGCAGGCACGGCCCCGTCCCCGGACACAGCCTTCCAGTAGTCGAAAAGCTCGCGCTGACCAGGCACCACCAGCTGGTCTCTGAATCCGCGCTCGTCCAAGAAATCGGCCCCCTCGAATTGCCGGTCTCGAATCAGACCGGCCTGTCGACTATCCGCAGTTCGGAGGGGTGCTGCAAGGCCGTCGCCAGGGATTCGTCGAAGAATCGCAACGGCTTGTGTCGAGCGGAATTTCCGCTACTGAATCTGGAGGCGGGTTGTTCGCGTGAGGACTTCCGCCACCTGCGACGCGCTCTTAAGGCGCGAGAGGCCCCGGCAACACCGCGCCGGGACCACGTGATCGCGTTCTACCCTAGCGGCGGCGCTGACCCAGCCCCATGCGCTTGGCGAGCGCGGAGCGGGCAGCCGCATAGTTCGGCGCCACCATCGGGTAGTCGTGCGGAAGGCCCCACTTCTCGCGGTACTCCTCCGGCGAGAGATCGTAATGAGTCCGGAGGTGCCGCTTGAGGGATTTGAACTTCTTCCCGTCCTCCAGGCAGATGATGTAGTCCGGCGTCACCGACTTCTTCACCGGCACCGCGGGCTTCAGCTCTTCGCGCACCGGCTGCACCGAATTGGAGGCCGCCTGGTTCAGCGCGTCGAACACGCTTCCGATCACGTTCGGCAATTCGGAGGCCACGACGGTGTTGTTGCTCACGTAAGCGGACACGATTTCCGCCGCCAACTCTACGAGTTCGGTTTTCTCTAGATTCTCTTCCATCGGCCGCTGATCGCCTCCCCTTGCTTCCACAACTCGCTCCTAGGTCGTTGAATATCCAAAAACGCAAATCAATTCGCGAACGATGACTTACATATACTAGAATATGCCGTTTTTAAGGCGCTTTCACAGTATTGCTTTACAACTTCAGCCTGCAAAACACTCAAAAATAACACCGCGAGCCGCCGCCTATAGCACAGAGAAACCACTCTCCCAAGTATCTTGAGCGCGAAACTTCTCGAAGCGGCAACGCGCTAGACGAGAGGGATGGAATCTCCCATGAACTATAGAATTTTCCCGCTATTGTGACGCCATGCGGGCAGCGCGGAAAAATCCGCGTCTGCGCCCTGCAATAATGCCGGCGGTCCCATTATGTTTCTGCCACACCATCTAATGGATTGAACCATGCAGAAAGACGCAGATCAGAACGACGCCGCGAACACATCCGACGCGGAGTGGCGCGAGACCCTGAGCCCCGAGGCCTATCACGTCACCCGCGAACAGGGCACAGAGCCGGCCTTCAGTCACCCCTACTACCAGGAGAAGCGCAGCGGCATGTATCGCTGCGTGTGCTGTGACGCGCCGCTGTTCAGCTCCGAGGCGAAGTTCGATTCGGGCACCGGCTGGCCGAGCTTCACCGATCCGGCCGTCCAGGCGAACGTCACCACCCACGAGGACCTGTCCCACGGCATGCGGCGCATCGAGGTGCGTTGCGCCAACTGCGAGGCCCATCTCGGTCACGTTTTCCCCGACGGGCCTGGACCGGAGGGGCTTCGCTATTGCATCAATGGCTGCGCCCTGGACTTCGATCCCGCCGGCGAGACCGAATCCCGCTAGACCGAGACAAAGACTGCCGAATGGACATCCCCTCGCGACCGATCCCGCCGGAGGCCGCTAAGCGGCTGACTGTGTCTGAATATCACGGCCAGAAGCTGCAGGATGAATACGCCTGGCTTCGCGCCCCGAACTGGCAGCAGGTGATGCGCGACCCGAGCGTGCTCGACCCGGAGATCGAGGCGTATCTGACGGCGGAGAACAAATACACCGACGCCGTCCTCACCGAGACCGAGGCGCTGCAGGAGTCCCTGTTCGAGGAGATGAAGGGGCGCATCAAGCAGGACGATTCCTCCGTCCCCTCGCCAGACGGCAGCTATGTCTACTACACCCGCTTCGTCACCGGCGGGCAGCACCCGCTCTTCTGCCGCCGTCCTATTCAACGGGATGCAACTCTCGGCGAGGAGCGTGTCCTCCTCGATGGCAATGCGCTTGCCGCCGAGCACGCCTATTTCAACATCGGCGGCGTCGACCACAGCCCCGATCACAGCCTGATCGCCTACGCCGCGGACACCAAAGGCTCCGAGTTCTTCGACATCAAAATCGTCGAGGCGGAGACCAGCGGCCAAGTCGGCAAGACCATCTCCGACAGCAATGGCGGCATGAGCTGGGACGCCGATAGCAAGGCGCTCTACTACGTCTGGGTCGACGAGGAGCACCGCCCCCGCGAGATCCGCCGCCACCTCATCGGCCAGGACGATGCCGACGCCGTCATCTTCGAGCAGCACGATCCGGCGTTCTTCCTAGGCCTCGGCCAGACCCAGAGCCGCCGCTTCCTCACCCTCTCCACCCACGACCACGAGACCTCGGAAGTCAGCCTGCTCGACATGACCGAGACAAATCCCGAGCCGCGTCTCGTCGCGCGCCGCGAGCCCGAGCACGACTACTCCGTCGAGCACCACAAAGACCGCCTGATCATCCTCACCAATTCCGGCGGCGCGGAGGATTACCGCATCGTCGAGGCTCCGATCGGCAGCCCAGGCATGGAGCACTGGAAGGAGATCGAACCCCACCGGCCCGGACGCCTCATCATTGATGTCGTCGCTTTCAAAGACCATCTCGTCCGCCTGGAGCGCGAGGACGGCCTACCCCGCATCGTCATCCGCCGCTTCGCCGACGGCGAGGAGCACGCGATCGAATTCCCCGAGGAGGCCTACGCCCTCGGCATCGCGCCGGGATACGAATACGACACCCACACGCTCCGCTTCACTTACGCCTCGATGACGACCCCCTCCCAGGTCTTCGACTACGACATGGAGACCCGCGAACGGACCTTGCGGAAGACCCAGGAAGTGCCGAGCGGCCATAAGCCGGAGAACTATATCGCCCGTCGCGTTCTCGCACCTGCCCCGGACGGCGAGATGGTCCCGGTTTCCATCCTCCACCACCAGGACACGCCCATCGATGGGACCGCGCCGCTGCTCCTCTACGGCTATGGCGCCTACGGCATCTCGATGCCCTCGCAGTTTTCCATCACCGCGCTCAGCCTGGTGGACCGCGGCTTCGTCTATGCCATCGCCCATATCCGGGGCGGCAAGGACAAGGGCTATCGCTGGTACAAGGAGGGCAAGCGGGCGAAGAAGGTGAACACCTTCACGGATTTCATCGCGGCCGGCGAATATCTCGCCGAGCAGAACTTCACGTTGCGCGGGCGTATCGTCGCCCATGGCGGCAGCGCCGGCGGCATGCTCATGGGCGCCATCGCGAACATGGCGCCGGACCTCTTCCTCGGCATTATCGCCGAGGTGCCCTTCGTCGACGTCCTCAACACCATGCTCGACGAGACCCTGCCGCTCACCCCGCCGGAATGGCTCGAATGGGGAAACCCGATCCAGGATCCGGAGGCCTATCGCGCCATCGCCGCCTACTCGCCCTACGACAACGTCGTGGCGCAGGACTATCCGCACATCCTGGCGCTTGCCGGCCTCGCCGACCCCCGCGTCACCTATTGGGAGCCCGCCAAATGGGTTGCCCGCCTGCGCAGCCATAAGACCGACGACAATCTCCTCCTGCTCCGCACCAACATGGAGGCGGGCCACGGCGGCGCCTCGGGCCGCTTTGACCGGCTGAAGGAGGTCGCCCTATCCTACGCCTTCGCGCTCCTGATCGCGGGCAAGGCCGATACGCCGCCCGCCCCTCGAACCTGACCAAGGATCTTCACCGCTCATGCTGATGGACAAGGATAGATCGCAGCTTCTGATCGTCGACATGCAGGAGCGCCTGCTCCCGGCCATGTCCGATGCCGACGACGTTATGAAGGCCTGCGAGCGGCTGGTGCGCGGCGCCCAGACCCTGGACCTCCCCATCACGGTGTCCGAGCAATATCCGAAGGGCTTGGGACCGACTGTAGAACCCCTACGCCAAACCCTTGGCAATTCGGCGACGGTCATGGAGAAGGTCGAGTTCTCCTGCTTCCGCAACGCCGCCATTCGCGATCGGCTGGAGGAGCTCCGCCGCAAGGGCCGGCCCCAGGTCGTCGTCGGCGGCATCGAGGCTCATGTTTGCGTGCTTCAGACCGCCCTCGATCTCGCCACCCAGGGCTTCGAGACTTACGTTGCGGCCGATGCCATCGGCTCCCGCCTGAAGGAGAGCCGGAAGTTCGCCATGGGCCGGATGCTCCACGCCAACGTGTCGGTCGTGAATACGGAGATGGCCCTGTTCGAATGGGTCGGCAAAGCGGGCTCGCCGGAGTTCAAGGAAATCCAGGCCCTGGTGAAATAGCGATCTGCTCGCTACGGCTGACCACGCCTGATCCATAGAATGTCATTGCCCGGCTTGACCGGGTAACCCAGTAGCCCCTGCCGTGCCTGTTTCGTAAGGTCGGTGGTTACTGGATCCCCGGCTCGCGCTTTGCGCGCCCGAGGATGACAGCCATGCGGAAGGAGTGCTTCCCCACTCCGCCCCCTCCCCACCTGAACGCATCCTGCAATTCCGGTTCATCCTGGGTTCAGCCAGGTTTTGCCATTCTCCAACCGTCAGCCCTGCACTGGCATGGTTAGCAACCTTCCTCGGCACCGGGGGCGGAGTTCAGGGGCTCCGCCTCCACCCCCTCCCAAGGCCACCCCTTCCCAAGACCGCCCTCATCAAACGAGGAACCGGCCCTGCTCGGAAGCGTCCGGCACGTAGCACTGGTCCCGCCCGCCGAAGAGGCGAAATCGATTCTCGGCGATTCGATCGTAGAGCCAATCGCCGATCGTCCCCGGCACCAAATGGCCCGCCACCGCCATCCAGGACCACGGAAATCCCAGCCGGCCGCCCACACGCAGCAGGCCCGCCCATTTCACGTAAGCCCAGCCGTCCTCGAGCAGGATGTTGCTCTCGTAGTCGTCGGTATAAAGGTCGAAATGCCGGTAGAGCGCCTGGCCTAGCGCCGTCTGCGCGGCGAGGAACCGGAACTGCTTTTCGGGATCGCGGCGGATCACGAACTGGGCGAATCCAGAACAGAGGACGCATTTCCCGTCGAAGATGAGGATTGGCCGGTCGTCCGGGAACGACGGCACCGCCGGATCCATTTTGTACCTGTACGGCTGCGTCGAGACCTTCTGGTCCATGCTGTTCCCCGCGAGTTGTGGCGAAGCTCAACGCTCCAGAAGGCGATTAGGTGCCATGCCACCATCCGAGGAAGCGTCGCTTGTGCGCGCACCTTGGAACCTTTAGCGTGCCCACGCTTTTCCCTCCTTTAACAGCGGGGATTACCCCCCATCAGAATTAGCTGCTGGAGAAACAATCGTGTCTTTTACACTTCCCGAGCTTCCATACGCATACGACGCCCTTCAGCCCTATATGTCGGCTGAAACCCTCGAGTATCACCACGACAAGCACCACCAGACTTATGTGACGACCCTGAATGATCTGATCAAAGGCACGCCATACGAGAATATGGAGCTGGAGCAGATCGTGAAGGAGAGCTACGGCAAGGATCAGAAGATCTTCAACAACGCCGGCCAGCACTTCAACCACACCCATTTCTGGCCGTGGATGAAGAAGGGCGGCGGCGGCACCAAGGTGCCCGGCAAGCTCCAGAGCATGATCGAATCCGATCTCGGCGGTTTCGATAAGTTCCGCACGGACTTCATCGAGGCGGGTAAAGGCCAGTTCGGTTCGGGCTGGGCCTGGCTCGCTGTCAAGGACGGCAAGCTCGAGATCATGAAGACGCCCAACGGCGAGAATCCGCTCGTGCATGGCGCTTGGCCGCTGCTCGGCGTCGATGTCTGGGAGCACTCCTATTACATCGATTACCGCAACGCGCGGCCGAAATATCTCGAGGCCTTCGTCGACAATCTCGTCAACTGGGAACATGTCGAAGAGATGCTCGAGAAGGCGTAAGCTTCCGTAACGCGTATCGCGTAACGCGTCTTGAAGGGCGGCTCATCGAGCCGCCCTTTTCTATAGGGCAGACTCCCCAGGTTCACCTTTGTGGCGATCGGAGATGTGGCCGGGTCGCCTGAGCACTGCATGCTCCCTCTCCCCTCAGGGGAGAGGGTCGGGGTGAGGGGCACGGGGAAAACCGGCGAGCAGCCATTCTCCCTACCGCAGCAGATTTCCCATCAGGCCGCGTGCGACCGAGCGCCCGACCGCCGCGCCCGATGTCCCGCCGACGCTCCGCCCGACTGCTTCCCCTGCCTCAACCACCGTCTCTCGTGCAAATCCGCGCACGCTCTTTTGCCAGCCGGTCAGCCGCTTCCCCTTCCGGTCTAAACCGAACAGCCAATAGGCCCAGCCGACGATCACTCCCGGTTCTTCGTCCTTCTTCGCGTCCGGATCCACCTTGGCCTCTTCGGCGCCGCGGCCCTTGGTGTTGGTCGCCGCCTCCTCCTTCGTGGAGGGTCGCTCCTGCATGCGCTCGGCGAGGATCTCCGACGCCGACCGACGGTCGACCGTCTTCTCGTATTTCTCCATCATCGGGCTGTCCGCGATGATCTCGGCCCGCTCCTTCGGCGTGACCGGCCCCACCCGGGAGCGCGGCGGCCGCACCAGCGTCCGCTCCACCATTGTCGGCTGCCCCTTCTCGTCCAGGGTCGAGACCAGCGCCTCGCCGACGCCGAGCTGCGTGATCGCCTCCTCCGTATCGAATTCGGGGTTCGGCCGGAAGGTCGAGGCGGCCGCCTTCACCGCCTTCTGCTCTCGCGGCGTGTAGGCCCGGAGCGCATGTTGCACCCGGTTGCCGAGCTGGCTCGACACCGTGTCCGGCACGTCCAGCGGGTTCTGAGTCACGAAATAGACGCCCACGCCTTTGGACCGGATCAACCGGACCACCTGCTCCACCTTGTCCAGCAGGGCCTTCGGCGCGTCGTCGAACAGGAGATGCGCCTCGTCGAAGAAGAAGACGAGCTTCGGCTTGTCCGGATCGCCTACCTCGGGCAGCTCTTCGAACAGCTCCGATAGCAGGAAAAGCAGGAACGTCCCGTAGAGGCGCGGGCTCTGCATCAGCTTGTCGGCGGCGAGGATGTTCACATAGCCCCGACCGTCGCCGTCCGTGCGCATCAGGTCTTCGACGTTCAGCGCAGGCTCCCCGAAGAAATTCTCAGCGCCTTGCTGTTCCAGCACCAGCAAGCTCCGCTGGATCGCGCCGATGGAGGCCTTCGAGACATTGCCGTAGCTCGTTTTGATTTCCGCACCCCGCTCGCCCAGATTAGCGAGCAGATCGCGCAGATCGGCGAGGCTCAGAAGCGGCAGCCCCTCGTCGTCGGCGATCCGGAAGGCGATGTTCAGCACGCCTTCCTGGGCCTCGCTGAGATCCATCAGCCGCGACAGCAGAAGCGGACCGAGCTCCGTGATCGTCGAGCGGATCGGCACCCCCTGCTCCTGGAAGAGATCCCAGAAAACGGCCGGGAAGGCTTCGTAATCGAGTTCGTATCCGATTTCCTCGGCGCGCTTCTCGAAGGCCTTCTTCGGCTCGCCCTTCATGGCGATGCCCGAAAGGTCCCCTTTCACGTCGGCGCAGAAGACAGGCACACCGGCATTCGAGAACCCTTCGGCCAGATCCTGCAGGGTCACGGTCTTGCCGGTACCCGTCGCGCCGGTGATCAGTCCGTGCCGGTTGGCGAGCCGGAGATAGATGAACTCCGGCTTGACGCTCCGGCCGATATAGACGGACTCGGCCGGCAGCACCTGATCGTTGGCCGTCTCGTCCTGATTGCTTTTCGCTTTCGCCACCCCAGCCTCCCAGCCCATTTGGCGCGCGAGTTTAGCCGCGGCCTCAAATCCCGCAAAGACGGCACGCGACAAAAGCGTTCTTTTTCTCCGCTTTGTTGCCGCTTCGCCTTCATGCTAGGAGGTCCGCTCGCGGATTGAGGTAACATCCTGGTGACAATGGCTGACTTGAGCTTAGCGGGCGATTTTCCGGAAACCACCGAGGCCGAATGGCTGGCGCTGGTCGAAAAATACTTGAAGGGCATGCCCTTCGAGAAGCTGCAGACGCGCACCTATGACGGCAACCTCATCGAGCCGCTCTATCAGCCGGCGCAAGGCAAGGAGCCCATCCCGGGCCGCAGCCCCCGCAGCCTCTGGGGTGTCATGCAGCGCATCGACATCTCCGATGCAGAAGCCGCCAACAAGCAGCTCATGGACGATCTCTATAACGGTGCCCCGGGCCTCCAGCTCGTCCTGAAGGGTGCGGTCGGCGATTACGGCTATGCAGTCGATCCGTCCAAGCTCGAGACCGTCCTGAAGGAAGTGCTCTTCGACAAGGGCGTCGAGATCGAGCTCGATTGCGGCGAGGACGCCGATGGCGCCGCCGAGGCACTCGCCAACCTGGTCGAGGCGACCCGCGCCGCTCCCGCCGAATGCGTCATCCGCTTCGGCCTCGATCCCCTCGGCGCGCTGGCGGTCTACGGCAAGCTCACCAAGTCCTGGCCGGATCTCGCACCCGAGTTCGCCGCTCGCGTCAAGGCGCTCGCCGAAGCGGGCTTCGAGGGCCCCTTCGCCGTGGCCGACGGCCGACCCATCCATGCCGCGGGCGGCTCAGAGGGCCAGGAGCTCGCCTTCGTCCTCGCTTCCGGTGTCGCCTATCTCCGCGCGCTGGAGGAAGCAGGCATCGCTCTCGCTGAGGCGACGAAGATGATCTCGTTCCGCCTCGCCGCGGACCAGAACCAGTTCCTCACCCTCGCCAAATGCCGCGCGCTGCGCCGCCTCTGGGCCCGCATCGAGGAGGCCTGCGGCCTCGATCCCGCGCCTGCCCACGTCAGCGCCGAGACCGCTTGGCGCATGATGACGAAGCGCGATCCCTACGGGAACATGGTGCGCACCACCATCGCCTGCGCGGGCGCGGCCATCGGTGGCGTCAACGCCATGTCCGTGCTGCCCTACACGGCGGCGCTCGGCGTGCCGAAGGATCACGCCCGCCGCGTCGCCCGCAATACTCAGCTCATCCTCACCGAAGAGTCCAACCTCCATCAGGTCTCCGATCCGGCCGCGGGCTCCGGCGCCCTGGAAGCCTTCACCGACGATCTCTGCCGGTCCGCCTGGTCCCTCTTCCAGGAGATCGAGAAGGCCGGCGGCGCCTACGAAGCCCTGAAGGCCGGGCTGATCCAAGACAAGGTCGCCGAGACCCGCGCCGAGCGCGACAGGAACGTCGCCAAGCGGAAAGAGGCGATGATCGGCACCAGCGACTTCCCCGATCTCGACGAGGACAAGGTGGAAGTCGATCCCGCGCGGGATCTCGAGCCGGTCCAGTCTCCCGAGATCGAGCCCCTCGCCCGTTACCGCATCGCCGAGCCCTACGAAGCGCTCCGTGACGCTTCTGACAAAGCGCTTGAGAAGACTGGCAAGCGCCCGGCCATCTTCCTCGCCACCATCGGCAAGCCGGCCGACTTCGTGGCCCGCGTCACCTTCGCCCGCTCCTTCTTCTCCGCAGGCGGCATCGCGCCGATCATGCCGGAGAAGCCCGTCACCACCGAGAGCGGCGAGCCCCAGACCTTCACCATCGAAGACACCGTAAAGGACTTCAAAGAGTCCGGTCTCAAGCTCATCTGCCTTTGCTCTTCCGACAAGGTCTATGCGGAGAAGGCAGCGGAAGCTGCAAAGGCCCTGAAGGACGCCGGCGCGAGCTTTATCTATCTCGCCGGCAAGCCGAAAGACGGCCGCGAAGAGATGCAGTCAGCGGGCGTCGACGACTTCATCTTCATGGGATGTGATACGCTCGGCGTGCTGCAGGACGCGCAGAAGAAACTGTTGGAGGATTAGGCGGGGGGAAAGCTGAGAGCACCGCCGGATGAACGAGACGGAACGACAGGCAGAGATCGAAAAGATCGAGCATGAACTGCAAATCTTGCAGAGGCGCTATGCAAATCTGGATCGTGCCGGAAAGCGCATGCGGATCATGAGTTATTTGTTCGCTCTCGGATTTGGCGGCATTTTCGTCGCAGCACTGCTTTCGATAGATCTGCTGGGGGGCTTCATCGTCCTGATTGTCATCGTTCCGATCGCACTTGCTCTTTGGAGTTTGTGGCGCCGCTTGGAGCCACCCCAGCGATGGATCGACGTGGCTTGCTCTGTCTGGGGAATGCCCGCGTGGGATGTAGGGCCTGGACGAAACGAAGCCATGGCCGTCGAAGATATGGTTGCCGAGAGGATGGAACGGCTCGCCAGGTTGAGAGGTAATTGTTAGATGACCGGGATCCCGAATTTCACCGAGGTCGAATTTGCCGACGCCGGCCATGCGGCCAGCGCGCAATCGGCCGAGGCCTGGACCACGCCGGAAGGCATCGACGTCGCCCCCGTCTATACGGATGAGGCGCGCGATGGTCTCGACTTCCTGAAGACCTATCCCGGCATCAAGCCGTATCTCCGCGGTCCCTACCCGACCATGTATGTCCAGCGCCCCTGGACGGTCCGCCAATATGCCGGCTACTCGACCGCCGAGGAATCCAACGCCTTCTACCGCCGCAACCTCGCCGGCGGCCAGCAGGGCGTTTCAGTGGCCTTCGATCTCGCCACCCACCGCGGCTACGATTCCGATCACCCGCGCGTGCCCGGCGATGTCGGCATGGCGGGCGTGGCCATCGACTCCATTTACGATATGCGCGTCCTGTTCGACCGCATCCCGCTGGATCAGGTGTCCGTCTCCATGACCATGAATGGCGCGGTGCTGCCCGTGCTCGCCCTCTTCATCGTCGCGGGCGAGGAGCAGGGCGTGCCCCACGAGAAGCTCTCGGGCACCATCCAGAACGACATCCTGAAGGAGTTCATGGTCCGGAACACCTATATCTATCCGCCCGGACCGAGCATGCGCATCGTGGCTGATATCTTCGCCTATACCAGCCAGCACATGCCGAAATTCAACTCCATCTCGATCTCCGGCTATCACATGCAGGAAGCTGGCGCGACGGCCGACCTGGAGCTCGGCTACACCCTCGCCGACGGCATCGAATATGTCCGCACGGGCATCGAGACGGGGCTGGACGTCGACGCCTTCGCCCCGCGCCTCTCCTTCTTCTGGGCCATCGGCATGAACTACTTCATGGAGATCGCCAAGATGCGCGCCGGCCGCATCCTCTGGGCGAAGCTTATGAGCCAGTTCAATCCCAAGAACGAGAAGTCCCTGGCGCTGCGCACCCACTGCCAGACCTCGGGCTGGAGCCTGGCGGCCCAGGACGTTTACAACAACGTCATCCGCACCTGCATCGAGGCCATGGCCGCCACCCAAGGCCATACCCAGTCCCTGCACACCAACGGCCTGGACGAGGCGCTGGCCCTGCCGACGGACTTCTCCGCCCGCATCGCCCGCAACACCCAGCTCATGCTGCAGCAGGAATCCGGCACCATCAGCACCATCGATCCCTGGGGCGGCAGCTACTATGTAGAGCGCCTCACCAACGATCTCGCGGCCAAGGCCATGGCCCATATCGAGGAGATCGAGGAGATGGGCGGCATGGCCAAGGCCATCGAGGCGGGCTTGCCGAAGCGCCGCATCGAGCAGGCCGCGACGGCCACCCAAGGCCGTATCGATTCCCGCCGTCAGACCATCGTCGGCGTGAACAAATACAAGCCTTCCCGGGAGGAGGAGATCCGCCTCCTCAAGATCGATAACCGCTCCGTCCGTGAGCAGCAGCTGGAGAAGCTCAAGCGTCTCCGTGCCGAACGCGACGAGGAGAAGGTGCAGTCGGCTCTCGACCAGCTCACGAAATACGCCGAAACTGGCAAGGGCAATCTTCTGGAAGGCGCCGTCGAGGCCGCCCGCGCCATGGCGACGGTCGGTGAAATCTCCGAGGCGCTGGAGAAGGTCTATGGCCGCCACCGCGCGGAGATCACCGCGGTGACCGGCGTCTATAAGGCGGAAGTGGGCACCATGGATGGAAATGCGGAGAAGCTCGCGGAGCTGATGGAAGAGTTCGAGGCGGAGCAAGGCCGCCGCCCCCGTATCCTCGTCGCCAAGATGGGCCAGGACGGCCACGACCGCGGCCAAAAGGTCATCGCCTCCGCCTTCGCCGATCTCGGCTTCGACGTGGATATCGGCCCCCTCTTCCAGACCCCGGAAGAAGCCGCACGCCAGGCCGTGGAGAACGACGTCCACATCATCGGCGTGTCTTCGCTCACCGCCGGCCACCTGACCCTCGTCCCGGCCCTTCGCGAGGCGCTGGAGCAGCAAGGCCGCGACGACATCATGATCGTCGTCGGCGGCGTCATCCCGCCCCAGGATTACGACGAGCTTTACGCGGCGGGCGCCAAGGCCATCTTCGGGCCCGGTACGCCCATCGCGGAAGCCGCAATGGATCTCGTCGCCAAGCTGAAGGATGGCGAAGCGGAGCCCCAGCAGGCCGCCGAATAGTCTCGTGACTGCTCAGAAGAAAAGGCCCGCCCTGACGGTCGACGAGCTTGCCGACAAGGTCATGAGCGGCGATCGCGTCGGCCTCGCCCGCGCCATCACCCTGATCGAGAGCGTGAAGCCCGATGATCAGCTTCGCGCCCAGGAGCTTCTCGAAAAGCTCCTGCCGAAGACGGGCCGCGCCTTCCGCATCGGCATCTCCGGCGTGCCCGGCGCAGGCAAGTCTACCCTCATCGACCAGTTCGGCGTGAACCTCATTAATGCCGGCCACAAGGTCGCGGTCCTCGCTGTCGACCCGACCTCCACCCGCAGCGGCGGTTCGATCCTCGGCGACAAGACCCGCATGGGCCGGCTCGCGAACGAGGAGGACGCCTATATCCGCCCCTCGCCGACCGGCGGCAGCCTCGGCGGCGTCACCAAGACCACCCGCGAGACCATGGCCGTGGCGGAAGCCGCAGGCTTCGACGTGGTGATCGTGGAGACCGTCGGCGTCGGCCAGTCGGAGACGACCGTCTCGAAGATGGTGGACGTCTTCGTGGTGGTCGCCATCCCCGGTGCCGGCGACGAGCTGCAGGGCATCAAGCGCGGCCTGCTGGAGCTCGCCGACATCATCGCCGTGAACAAGGCGGACGGCCCCAATATCGAGCACGCCGAAAAGGCCGCCTCCGAATACCGCGCCGGCCTGCACATCCTGGCCGCCGGCAATCCCGGCTGGTCTCCCTCCGTGCTGACCCTTTCCGCCCAGGAGAACAAGGGTCTCGACAAGCTCTGGGAGAAGATCCAGGAGCGCCACGCCAAGCTGAAAGAGTCCGGCGAGCTCGCCAAGCGCCGCGGCGAGCAGGCCGTGACCTGGATGCGCGAGCTGTTCGAGCAACGCCTCCTGGCAGCCTTCAAGGGCGGACGCAAAGCCGCCCGCCAATGGAGCGAGATGGAGGACAAGGTCCGCGCCGGCGAGATCAGCGCCGTCACCGCCGCCACGGAGCTCAGCCGGCTGGCCAGTGCGGGTGACGAAGTGAAGAGCGAATAAGCCTCGGCCCGGTCGTGGCGCTCCAGATTTCCCCGCCTCAAACGCCCTTCTCGCGCCATAAGCCTTGGCTTACTCTGCGCCCATGGCGGACACCGGCACATCCAACCCCTTGCAGCGATCGCTACTCCTGACAGGCTTCGGGCCGTTCCCCGGCGTGTCCGAGAACCCGTCCATCCTGCTCGTCGAGACGCTCGCAGAAAGTCTCGCCGGTGAGCCGGATATCGCCGTCCAAACCCACATCCTGTCGACCGAGTGGAATTATGTACGCTACGAGGCGCCGGTCCTTCTTGAGACCGTGCAGCCCGACCTCGTCATCCATTTCGGGCTCTGCCGCGGCGCCAACGGCTTCCGCATCGAGCGCTCCGCCTATAACCAGGCGAGCCCCCTGGAGGATGCGGCCAACGCATTGCCCCCTGCCCCGGCGATTCTGACCGGCGGCACCCCGCGTCTCGACACGCGGCTCTCCACCGCGCACCTCGCCCGCGCCCTCCGCCGGACCGGCGTTCCGGCCCTGCCCTCTCTCAGCGCCGGACGCTATCTCTGCAACTATCTCTATTATCTCTCCCTCGATTGGGCCGCGAGGCAGCCGCGATCCGAAGGCCATGCACCGTTAGTGCTGTTCGTTCATATTCCGCCTGCGGTCGAGCACGGCGGCTATCTTGACGAGCTGGAGATCACGCGTGGCGCCGCAGCGATCCTGGACGAGGTGCTCTATCGTCCCCGCTTCGCCGCCCATCATCGGATCCCTGCGAGCCGCGCCGCATGATGCCGCCCTCTGGCGAGGCAGCCTTGAGAAGGACTTGAGACCATGCCCATCGACCGCCGCAACCTGATGCTCGGCAGCTTCGGCGCAGGCCTTGCCTTGAGCGCCAGTTCAGCAGCAGCCGCGGAGACCTCCGACGCGCCGCTCCCACAGAGCAGCTTCGATGTCGTCCCCGCCGGCGGCGAACTCGACCAAAGCGCCACGCTCCAGCTTGCCATCCAGAACGCAGCATCGAGCGGCACGGTCCTCACGCTTCCTGCGGGCGTCTATGCCGTCGGCGGCCTCGACCTTCCCTCCGGCACCGCCATCCAGGGTGTCCCCGGACGCACCGTGCTGAAGCTCTCCGGCGCAGACTTCATCTTCAAGGCTAATGGCGCCGACGGCGTGTCCCTCGACGGGCTGATCCTCGATGGCGACGGCCAGCCGCTGTCGCAGGATGCCGCCCTGCTTCAGGCCAATCAGACCCGCCACCTCCAGATCACCAACTGCCGCGTCCTCAACAGCGCCGAGAACGGCATCGCCCTCCAGGGCTGCGCTGGCCGCGTCGCCCACTGCGAGATCGGCAAGATCGCCAAGACCGGCCTCTTCTCCAACGACGCCGCAGGCATGGAGATCGCCCACAACACCGTCCGAGACTGCGGCGACAACGGCATCCAGGTCTGGCGGTCGGAACCAGGCGACGATGGAACGCTGATCCACGCCAACCGCATCCAGCGCATCGAGGCGAGGAGCGGCGGCAGCGGCCAATACGGAAATGGTATCAATGTCTTCCGCGCCGGCGCTGTGGTCGTCAGCAACAACCGGATTTCCGACTGCACCTATTCCGCCGTGCGCGACAACTCGGGCAAGAACTGCCAGATCCTCGGCAATTCCTGCTCCCGCCTCGGCGAGACCGCCATCTTCGTGGAGTTCGCCTTCGACGGCGCGGTGATCGCCAACAACGTCATCGACACTGCCGCCACCGGCGTCTCGGTCACCAATTTCAACGAGGGCGGCCACCTCGCCACCGTCCAGGGCAACCTGATCCGCAATCTTTTCTTCCGGAAGGATAATGGTGGCGGCGGTATCGGCATCGCCGCCGAAGCGGACTGCGCCATCACCGGCAACGTGATCGAGCGCTCGCCCGGCTACGGCCTCTTCCTCGGCTGGTACAAATATCTCCGCGATATCTCCGCCACCGGGAATCTCATCCGCAACTGCCATATCGGCATCGGCGTCTCCACCGACGGCGAGGCCGGCTATGCGCTGATCACCGACAACATGATCTCCGGCTCGAAGGACGGCGCTATCCGCGCCATGAACGGACCGAAGCCCGTCGGGCCGGACCTCTCCGCCTCGAGCGCGGAGTCCTTCCGCAATCTCGCCGTCTATTCCAATGTCGGGATCTAACGCGTAAGAGCGCCGCCTCAGGCCTCTTCGGCCGCCAGCTCCAGCGGCAGGCCCATCGCCTCCTTCGCCGTTCGGATCACCAGCGACGTCTTCACGCTCTCCACATTGGGCGCGGCAGTGAGATCGTGGATGATGAAGGATTGGAAGCGGCTCAGATCCGGCGCCACGCAGCGGAGCAGAAAGTCGATCTCGCCGGAGAGCATCGAGCACTCCCGCACGATGGGCGATTTCAGCGCCCGTTCCTCGAAGGCGATGAGATCGGCCTCAGCCTGACTGTGCAGCTTCACCATGGCGAACGCCGCGACGTCGAAGCCGAGCCTCGCCCCGTCCAGCACCGCCATATAGCGCTCGATGATGCCGGCCTCCTCCAGCGCGCGTACCCGGCGCAGACAGGGCGGCGCGGTGATCCCCACCTTGCGGGCAAGTTCGATATTGGTGATCCGCCCGTCTTCCTGAAGAAGCTGGAGGATCCGCCAGTCGGTCTGATCGAGGCGGGCGGCACGCATGGGGCTTCGGGCGACTACCTGGAAATGCGCCGCCGCCCAAGCTAGAAGCCTTGAGGCCCCTAAATTGCCGGACAGCGTACGCGAAATAATCGGTCTCAAATCGATAATAAACGAAAAGTAGCCGACGATGAACCATTCCGGAAATTTCAGTGACCCTTCGGATGATCCTCACCCCGCCGGCACTTGGCTCATCACCGACGGCGCCGCCGGGACCCGCGCCCAAGGCTTGGCGCTCGCCGAAGCGGTCGGGCTGCCCTTCCGGCTGCATGAACTGCGCAAGCTGCGGCTACCCCTACCGCCGTCGCTTCAACGCTTCCTGCCGGCTCCGCTGCTCTTGCGCGAAGTGGTGCTGGAGCCCCGCCTGAGCGGCGCCTGGCCGCGTCTCGTGATCTCCGTGGGCAAGCGCGCCGCGCCCATCGCCCTCGCCGTCAAGCGTGCCTCCGGCAGCACGATCGCCGTTCATATCCACGACCCGAAGCTGCCCTTGCGCCTCTTCGATCTCGTCGCCATTCCCGAGCATGACGGCGTCACGGGCGCGAATGTCATCCCCACCCACGGCTCCCTCCACGCGGTCACCGAAGAAAAGCTCGCCGACGCTAAAAAGCGCTTTGCGGCTAAGCTCGATGCCCTGCCGCAACCCCGTATCGCTGTGCTGCTTGGCGGGAAGAGCAACGCCTTCGACTTTCCGCCCGAGACGGCCCGTGCCCTTGGCCGTAAGCTTTCCGGGCTTGCCAAGGAGTTCGGCGGCTCCCTGCTGGTCACCCCATCTTACCGTACGCCGCCGGAGACCTTCGCCGCCCTGAAGGACGAAATCGACCAGGTGACGTCCTTCATCTACGAGGGCGAGGGCGAAAATCCCTATCTCGCCTTCCTCGCCGCGGCCGATGCCATCGTCGTCACCGAAGACTCCGTCAACATGGTCACCGAGGCCGCCGGCACCGGAAAGCCGGTCTATGTGGAGGCCTTGCCCGGCAAATCGAAGCGCCTCGGCCGCTTCCACCGCAAGATGCGCGAAGCCGGCATCACGAGGCCGTTCGAAGGCAAGCTGGAAAGCTGGAGCTACCCGCCCGTCCGCGACACCGACAAGGTCGCCGCGGCGGTCCGCAAGCTGCTCGGAGTCTGAGGACAACGCCACCGGCCGCGCCCTAGCCCTTGCGCCTCACGGCTGCGGCGATTACCTGTTGCCTCCAATCCTAAGCGCCCGAGACCCATATCTTCGAGACGCGAGCTATTCACGTAAGAGGCATCCCAATGAGCGCCCGCCACGCCAAGGTGATCATCATCGGCTCCGGCCCCGCCGGCTATACCGCCGCCATCTACGCCTCCCGCGCCATGCTGAAGCCGCTCCTGATCCAGGGCATCCAGCCCGGTGGCCAGATGACCATCACCACCGATGTCGAGAACTATCCGGGCTTCGCCGACGTCATCCAGGGCCCCTGGCTCATGGAGCAGATGGAGGAGCAGGCCAAGCATGTCGGCACCGAGATCATCAACGACCACATCGCCAAGGTCGATCTGAAGCAGCGTCCCTTCCGCCTCACCGGCGACGGCGGTCAGGAATACACCTGCGATTCCCTGATCGTCGCCACCGGCGCCCAGGCGCGCTGGCTCGGCCTGCCGTCCGAAAGTCATTTCAAGGGCTTCGGCGTCTCGGCGTGCGCGACGTGCGACGGCTTCTTCTATCGCGACAAGACCGTCGTCGTGGTCGGCGGCGGCAATACGGCCGTCGAGGAAGCCCTGTTCCTCACCAACTTCGCCAAGCAGGTGATCCTGGTTCATCGCCGGGGCGAGCTGCGCGCGGAGAAGATCCTGCAGCAGCGCCTGTTCGACCATCCGAACGTCGATGTGATTTGGGACACGGTGCTCGACGAGGTGCTCGGCGAGGAGGACCCGCGTGGCGTCACGGGCGTGCGCCTGAAGAACATCATCACCGATGAGACGATTCTCCTCCCCGTGGACGGCGTCTTTATCGCCATCGGCCACAAGCCCGCGACCGAGCTCTTCGAGGGTCAGCTCAAGATGCGCCCCTCCGGCTATATCGAGACGGCCGGCGATTCCACGGCGACCAACATCCCGGGCGTCTTCGCCGCCGGCGACGTCACCGACGAGACCTACCGTCAGGCCGTCACCGCAGCCGGCATGGGCTGCATGGCCGCGCTGGAGGCCGAACGCTTCCTCGCCGGCATCGAGCGTGTGAGCGAAGCGGCGGAGTAGCACCGCCACTTAGGGACCCGCCTCATTCTCGAACGTCATCCTGAGCTGCTCGGCGCTCGTCGCCGAGCCTCGAAGGACCGTCATCCAACTCGCAGCTGTCATCCCCCGGTCAAGCCGGCAATGATGGTCTCGGTGTGAACCGGCACCCCGGCAGAACAATATTTGAGGCCGCCTACTCCGCCCCCGGCCCCAGCGGCTGACCGTAGCTGAACTCGATCACATACCCGGTCGGATCGGTGACCGCGCAGAGATAGCCGGTGGGCGGCCTGAACTCCTTCGGCGCCCAGTGGAGGCAGCCCTCTTGCTCCGCCCGCTTCGCGATGGCGTCGATATCGTCCCGGGCCGAGACAGCAAATCCGTAATGGGTCATGTCGCCCTTGTCCGGATCCCGCCGCGCGCCGCCGCCCATCATCACCAGCACGAAATCGTCCTCTGCGCCCGGCGCCGCCATCCAGACCGTACGGCCCGGACCCTCGCCGTGCTCGAGCACGAACTTCAATCCACAGTAATCCTCGTAGAACGCGATCGATTCATCGAGATCGCAGACATGCAGGGCGCAATGGGTGAATCCGGCGGCACTCATGCTTCAAAGGTCGTCATCGGAGCCGTCATACGCAACCCCGGCGCCCGCCTTCAGCGACGCCTCGATCGCGTCCAGCACCTCACCCACATGGTCGAAAACCCAATAATGTCCGGCACTTGGAATGACATCCAGGCGGCAGCTCTGCAGTTGTTCGGCAAGGTATTCCGCTGCGCGGACCGGGACCTTGCGGTCCTCCAGCCCCTGCCAAAGCACGGCCGGAGCGATGATATTCGGAAAGTCGACACCCCAGGATGTGCCGAAGAAGCGAACGTCCTGCACCGCCCCGCGCACATCGGCCCGCAAGCCTTCCTGATGTGCCTGAAGCAGGCAGTCGCGGACATCCGGCCGCGCCAGGATCCGGCGATCGTCATCCCCCACGCGCCGCATCAGGCTCCAAAAGGCAACGCCCGGTGCCAGCCTCACCATGCTCCGCATGGACCAGAAGATGGCCGCCGAGACCTTTGGCCGGAACGGCAGCTCCTTGAACACCCGGCGGTGCGATGGCGTCAGCTTCAGACCATCGCCCATGGCCGCGACCGGACCGACCGGGCTCACCAGAGCGAGAAACGCCGTGCGGCGCGGCATGGCAGCGGCAGCCGCCGCCGCGTAGGGCCCGCCGCCAGAGACGCCCATCACCGCAAAGCCCTCAAGCTCCAGCGCATCGGCAAGCGCGCGCAAATCGCCTGCCCAGTCGATCGGTGTGTCGAACCGCTTGTAATCGGAGAAGCCGTAGCCCGGACGGTCCGGCGCGATCAGGCGCAGATTGCGCGCCCGCGCAGCCTCGTCCGTGATGGTGAAGGTCAGCCGCGAGCCCGGCGTCCCGTGCAGGGCAAAGACCGGTAGCCCGTCCGGATCGCCGTACTCGGCGTAAGCGAGGCGCCGGCCGTCGGCCAGGGTCAGACGGCCGACGTCTTTGGTGATGCCTGGCGCGGTCTGGTCCATCGGGGGGCGCCGGACGGAGGAGCGTCCTACTCGCAGCCGATGATCACGTCACCGGGATTGATGATTAGCACCACGTCCTTGCCCTCATAGAGGCCGAGCTTCTCCAGCGAGGCCACGGTGACGCTCGTCTCGATATTCAGCTCGCCCGCGATCTCCACATAGACGATGGCCGTCACCGCGCCTTTGCGGATTTCCATGACCTTGCCTTCGATCTGATTGGGAGTGGTGAGTTTCATTGACCGAGCCTCTCTTCGAAAATGTCCAAAACGACTATCAGCCGCAAACTCTGCTGGCGGCAAGTGCCGCGCCGCGGCCTCAACGCAGGTTGGCGCAGAACGTCTGTATACGGCGGCAGGCCTCTTCGAGATCATCCTTGCCGGTCGCATAGGAAATACGGAAGAACGGCGAAAGCCCGAACGCCGCGCCGTGCACCACCGCGACACCCTGTTCGCCCAGCAGCGCGCTCACGAAATCCTCGTCCGTTTCGATGCGCTTTCCGCCCTCGGTCGTCTTGCCGATCGTCGCCGCGCATGACGGATAGACGTAGAACGCACCTTCCGGCGTCGGGCATTCCAGCCCGCTGCACTGGTTCAGCATCGAGACCACGAGGTCGCGCCGCTCCCGGAACGAGTTCACCCACTCCTTCAGGAAGTCCTGCGGCCCGTTCAGCGCCTCGACCGCCGCCCACTGGCTGATCGAGCACGGGTTGGAGGTCGACTGGGACTGCAAGGTCGCCATGGCCTTGATGAGCTTCTTCGGGCCGCCGCCGAAACCGATCCGCCAGCCCGTCATGGAATAGGCCTTGGAGACACCGTTCATGGTCAGCGTCCGGTCCTTCAGCTTCGGCTCCACCTGGGCCGGCGTGAAGAACTCAAAATCGTCGTAGACCAGATGCTCGTAGATATCGTCCGACAGTACCCAGACATCCGGGTGCTTCAGGAGCACATCCGTCAGCGCCTTGATCTCATCCTTGCTGTAGGCCGCGCCCGTCGGGTTGGACGGCGAGTTGAAGATCAGCCAGCGCGTCTTCGGCGTGATGGCCTCTTCCAGCGCTTCCGGCGTCAGCTTGAACTTGTCCTCGAGGCGCGTCTCCACGATCACCGGCTTCGCGCCCGCCAGCATCACGATGTCGGGGTAGCTGACCCAGTAAGGCGCCGGGATGATCACCTCGTCACCCTGGTTCAGGGTCGCCAGCAGCGCATTGTAGAGCACCTGCTTGCCGCCAGACGCCACGGTGATCTCGTCGGTCGAATAGCTCAGACCGTTATCGCGCTCGAACTTGGCCGCCACCGCCTTCTTAAGCTCGGGGATGCCGTCCACGGCGGTATATTTCGTTTCGCCGCGGTTGATCGCGTCGATCGCCGCCCGCTTCACGTTCTCCGGCGTATCGAAATCCGGCTCACCGGCGCCGAGGCCGATGACGTCCTCCCCGGCGGCTTTGAGCTCCCGGGCTTTCGCCGTGATGGCCATGGTCGGCGAAGGTTTGACCCGGGCAAGAGCGTCGGCGAGTAATTCCATTGGACCAATTTTCCCGGCAGGGCTTTTCCCCTGCCCGGACCCCATTGAAAGCCATAGACTTCAGCGTCCTGAGAGACCCAACGAAAGCGGACCCGAAACGAAGGACGAGCAATCCGTGAGCGCTTGGATTGCAGAGTGGGGCTAGCCGGCTTGTCTCTAAAGAACGTTGACGGGGGTTAGATAAACCAACGGCGCGGACAAAGCCATGTCCGCGCCGTCGCATAGGGGCCGATTGGCCGTGTTTTTTACGCCGCCTGCTTGTTCAGCTTGCTCTCGGCCAGCTGGCTGAGGCTGGAATCGGCGTTGTATTCCTGATCCAGCGTCTGCTGCAGAAGGCTTTTCACCTCGGCCGGCAGACCGAGCTGATCGGACCAGGCGATCAGGGTGCCGTAGCGCGTGATCTCGTAGTGCTCGACGGCCTGGGCATTGGCGATCATTGCCGCATCGAGAGCATCGGCATCGTCCGTCTCCGAAGCGATTTCCTTATGCTCCTTGATAATGCCGTCGATGGCCGGGCAGGTCTCGCCCTTCGGCTCGGTGTCCAGCAGCTTGAAGACCTGCTCGAGCCGGTCCTTCTGGCCCTTGGTCTCTTCCAGATGATCCTCGAAGGCCTTCCGCAGTTGGTCGGAATCGGCCTGCTTCGCCATTTCCGGCAGCGCCTTCAGGATCTGCTTCTCCGCATAATAGATGTCGCGGAGCTGATGCATGAATAGGTCTTTGAGCGTCTTCATGGGGTTCCTCCTCGGGGTTCGTAGCGTCGGCCGATCGCTTGGGGGACGGGCCGAACGCCCTTGTATGCACCCCCACCTAACGGTGGCGCGCCGCCCCTTGTTCCCCGGCGGCGGGCCGGATGCATGAGCCGCCACATACACCCGCACCGTTCGAAATCGCGCCAGTGTTTCAGCGATTTGCGCCCATTCTGGAGAGGACTTCGCAAGCCTCTTCGGCGATGACTCCGGCCGCCGCCTGAGGGCCAAATTCCTGCTAACCCATCGCCTAAATGCTGTGATGATTTTCGCCCCGACTTGAGCTTTGGGGGCCAAGCGCCATGTGTAACAACCGTATGAAATCCTGCATTTTCGCCGCTGCGCTGGCGCTCGCCGGTTCGCTTCTCTTACCAACCCCGTCGAGCGCCGCAGACGTCCAGACCGTGCCGCATTCTCCGGTCAGCCCGGCCACATTCGAGCGTGTATTGCTCTCGGAGAAAGGCGTCCAGACGAACGACGCCAGCGCTCGGACGAAAGTTCAGCCGCAAGCGGCGCGGAGCGATGCCGCCTCTAATCGTCCAAGACAGCTCGCAATCATCGTGATACTTCTTTCGACTCTCGGCGTTGCCACACGCCTCCTTTGGCGCCGCCATCTTCGCGCCGTTTCCTTCGTGCAAGATGCGGATGTCGACGATGAAGTGAGGAGCAATTGATGCAATCCCCACACGGCCTTTTGAAGCCCAGCAAGAAGATGAGCCTCGGCAAAACCGTTGCAGGCTTTGCCCTTGCCGGGAGCTGTGCCGCCCTTTTCGGTTTTGCCATGGTGGGATCTTCGGAATCCCTGGGTTGGGGCGCCTCCCCGGCGAAAGCGCCGTCTTTCGATTACATCTCCTATTTCGATGATGGCACCGCAGCCTTGAAAGGCCGCGATTCCTCAGTGCGCCGCCTCGGCGTGAGCGCAGTCTTCGAGACGGCCGCCACCGACGAGCTCGCCCTCTCCGGCCTCGCCGGAAAGATCGAGCCGGCCGAAGCGGGTGCAAGCGAGCCCACCCGTCACGCGGCCGTGGATGCCACCCTCGACCCGGCGCGCGATCCTCACCTTCAGCCGGAAAATGTCTCCGTCGGCGACCGCATCACCGTGGTGGCGCCCGACGGGCTTTCCTACGTCTATCGGGTCACCGCCAGCGAGGCTTTGAACAAGGGCGAAGCGAAAGCCGCCATCGAGAAGACGGAGCTGGATCAGCCCGCAACTGCCGACTGCAAGGCGCTCGGCAGCCTCGCCGCCGGCGCTTTCCGCCTGGTGATCGAATCGGTGAAGGTCGAGAATGGGCACCACACCCCTGGCGAGCAGAAACTCTAAGCGCGGGCGTCTCCGCCTACTGCTTCTGGACGTCCTGTCCCGGCGGTGCTGCCGGCGCGGGCTCTGAGTCCGACGGCACGGCTTGCGCCGGAGCCGCTTGGCGCGGCCGGATCACGGACTCCTCGGGTGCCCGCTCCTCCTCCACGATCGCTTTGAGCCGTGCCAGGCCGAGCTGATAATCCGTGCCGACCAGCCGGTCGAGCATCAGCCCCTTCCAGCGCTTATAGAGATTTGTGCCGCTGTTATAGCCGTAGCCCCAGGTCACCTTGCTGCCGGACCCCGACGGGGACACCAGGAGATAGCTGGTCCCCTCCAGCCCGCCGTAATCGACGGTGTAATCCACTTTCCGCGGCTTCTCGCTGTCGGTGATGTCCATGCTGCCGTCGCCGATGGAGGGGTCGTCGCTGGACCACGCCATATGCGCGCCCTTGCCCTCAGGCTGGCCGGAGAAATCGACCTTCAGATCGGCATCGCGCTGCGCCCAGGGCGACCAGACGGCCACCTTTCGCAGGTCGTTCAAATGCGGAAAAATCGCACCTTCCGGTGCGTTGATCACGATGGTCCGCGCCACGTAGACATGATCGGGGAGCGTCACCGCAACGCCGGCAAGAATGACCACCAGCGCCACAACCCCCAGCACCAATCGTAATACCGGCTTCACGCCCGCCTCCCCCGCTTGCCCCGACGACGGTTGATTCACCCACAGCCCAGAACCTAGGCGCGAGATCCTCGCTTCGTAATTTCACACAAACCTATTACCCTCCGACCGTCAACTAAGGGAGGGCTAGATGAATCTTAGTGCACCGACTCAAGTCGTGTTTTTTCTTTCGCTCGTATTGGCGATCTTGGCCGTGATCGGCTTCCTGGGAGCGCTTCCGGCCATTGCGGCCTATAGCTTCTGGCTGGCCATCGCCGCCTATGTGGTCCTGGCGCTCGGCAATATTCTCGCCGGAATGTAGTCCAAGGCTACTGGTCTCGGCCGGCCCGTTCCGGCCGGGGCCTCTCAAAACCCCTCAACGTCTTTCCCCTAACCGTTGAAGACCAGCGCCGCGCCGCCCGCGATCAGCAAGAACCCGCCGACCTGTATCCAGCTCAGTGGCTCCTGGAAGTAGAACGCGGTGAACCCGGCGAAAACGACAAGCGTGATCACCTCCTGCAGGCTCTTCAGCTCGGCGGGCGAATAGACCGCGCTCCCGTACCGGTTGGCCGGCACGGCGAAGCAATACTCCACCAACGCAATGCCCCAGCTGACCAAGATCACGGTGGCTAGCGGCACGGCCTTGAACTTCAAATGGCCGTACCAGGCGAAGGTCATGAAAATGTTGGAGCAAAGAAGCAGCAGAACGGGAAGCAGATAAGCGGAGAGCCCTGCCGGGCCAGCTGCGAGCGCCATGTCTTTGAGACCTTATTGATTCCGAGCCGGTCGAATATAGCGCCGGCTCCACCCCGGCAAATCAAACTCGGACAAGCCCGGGTCCACCCTTCCAAAATCCACAATCGGCTCGCCTCGGCCATTGCCCGTCGCTAAACTCCGCCCGTCAAAAAAGGGGGAACATGCAATGGCGCGCGGCTACTGGCTCTCACCACCGACCTATCCGATTTTCCTGATCTCCGTGGTCCTGGTCATCCTCGTCCTGCTGGAGACCTACACGCCCTTCCACATTCCGTTCATCGCCGAATATCGCTTCGAGACCCTGCTCGTGGCCTATTTCGTCCTACTGGCCGGCAACGTCTTCCGCGGCGTCTGAGCGGGTCGGAACAGCGCCTCCGGCGCGATTGGAACGGCCGTGAGGGCTTTGCGTTGCTACGGGCGAAACGGGCGCTTCCAAAGCGCCCGAAACGCGTGGCAGCAGGAACACCCCTCATGACCGAAATTTCCATCGATCCCGACTACGTCAAATCTCTCGCCGTGAAGGTGCGTGCGATCATGGTCGAAGAAGCGACCGAGATCCCCGATGTCGGCTCCAATCCGACCGATGACGACACCCCGCCGGACGAATTTCAGGACGATGAGGAGGATCTTCGCCGCGAGGAGATCGTGGAAGAGATAGAAGGCCTGAACGACGACGAGCAGGCTGAACTGGTCGCCCTCATGTGGCTTGGCCGCGGCGATGCCGTACCGGCCGAGTGGTCGGACCTGGTCACCCAGGCCCAGGACCGGAAAGAGATTCCGACGGCGGATTATCTCCTCGACCACCCCCACGTCGCCGACTACTGGCTCGATGCCCTGAGCCAGCTGGGCTTGGGCGGCCTCGTCGACGACACCGACGCCGTCTAGCAGCCTATTCGTTATCCCAAGCGTCGCCGCGGCCGGCTCCCCTTTGCGGTTCGCCCGCGTCGCCGGTGGCCGGCTGCCTTGGCGGCGACAGCGAACCGGGGGCTGGCGTCGGCTGGCCCACAATGCGCGTGATCGGCGCTGCCCGGACGCGATCGTACCCACCGCTGCTCCCGAAGGTCGCCAGAGCGGGCTTCGAGGGGTTGGTCTCCGGCGTCGAAGGCGTGGCGGGCTTGGCCGTACGCGGCTTCGCCCGTGAGGGCTTAGAAGCCGAAGCTTTGGCTGAGGGCTTTTTCGCTGCCGGTGTCTTCTGTGCGGGTTTCTTTTGTGCGGACTTCTTGGCTGCTGAAGCCTTTGTGGCCGCCTTGGAAGGCGATGTCTTGGAGCCGGATGTCTTGGCAGCCGGCTTTTTCGGTGTGGATTTTGCGGCAGCGGCTTTTGAAGCCTTGCCCACCGCAGTCTTCGGCTTCCCAGCCGAGACCTTCGCGCTCTTCCGGGTCGGTGTGGAAACGGTCTTGGCGGCAGCCTTCTTCGGCGCCGGCTTCTTGGCGGCGGTCTTTGGAGATGCTGCCTTCTTGCCGGTCGTCTTGGCCGTCGTCGCCTTTTTTGCGCCTGCGGCTTTGACCGGCTGAGCCTTAGTCGCCGTAGCTTTGGCCACTGGGCGCTTCGGCGCGGTCTTCTTCGCGGGACTTGTCTTCGATTGGTGTGCCTTTGAAGAAGTTGTCTTCGCCTGGGTTGTCTTTGACTTCGAACCCGGTTTAGCCGCGCCCGACTTGGCAGCGGCGGATTTCACCGGCGCCTTCGCTGCGCTCTTGGCCTTCTGTGCGCCCTTCGAACCGGCGCCTTGCTTGGCCGTCTGAGCTTTGGCCATGATAACCTGCTCCGTTTCCTTGCACGCCCACCAGTCTACAACGCCAATATAGCTCAGAAGTCTCAGGCCGCCCTCAAGAAGATAGGCGAAATGGCTAAATCATCTTAATTATCCAACGAAAACTCGGCCTTCCCTCGTCCCAGCGCCCAATACAGAGGGACTCTGTTCTTAATCCGATCGCCGGGACAGGATGCTTTCCTTGCAGCGCCCCCGCCGAATCCGTCTAAGATCGCAAGGAAACCAGCGCCTTCCGCGATTCCGCATGGCGCAATTCATTGAACCCCAGCGGCGTTCAGTCGTTAGGCCCCGCTACGGCGAGTGAAATCAGCGAGACAAAATGGCGAAACCCGCAAGCAACGAAGATGGCCCGAAGCAACAGGAAGGTCTGAGTCGGGAGGAGGCCCGCTCGGTCCAAAAACGCCGCAGGCTTCGCGCCGCGGTGGTGTACGAGATCATCCGGACCGAGGGCGAAGGCGAGCTCGCCCGCTCCTGGACGGCCTTGTGGTGGTCCGGCGTCGCCGCCGGCATATCCATCGGCTTCTCCGTGCTGTCGCAAGCCATGCTGGCGGCCTTCATGGGGGACCGCCCCGGCGCCGACATCATCGCCGACATGGGTTATGCGGTCGGCTTCCTGATCGTCATTCTGTCCCGCCAGCAGCTCTTCACCGAGAACACTCTGACGGCCGTGCTCCCCGTCATATCGCGGCGGCGGCTCATGTGGGTCTGGGTGCTGCTTCGCCTCTGGGGCCTCGTCCTGGCGGCCAACCTGATGGGCTGTCTGCTCGTGGCCCTATTCCTCGCCTTCTCCGGCGCCCTCACCCCCGATATCGTCAAGGCGGTGGTGAAGATTTCGGAGCATCTGATGGAAAACTCCGCCGGCGAGATGTTCGTCAAAGGCATCGTCTCCGGCTGGCTCATCGCAGCGCTCGTTTGGATGCTGCCCTCCGCGGAAGGTACCGAGATCTTCGTGATCACTCTGATCACCTATCTCATTGCGCTCGGCGGCTTCACCCACGTCATCGCCGGCTCGGTGGAGGCTTTCTACCTGCTCCTCACCGGCCATGAGAGCCTGCTCCGTGTGGTCTTCGTGTTCTTCATCCCCACCCTCTTGGGCAATGTCGCCGGCGGCACCATCCTCTTCGCCGTCCTGTCCTACGCCCAGGTCCGCGAAGAGCTAGACGAACGATAGGAACAGGGAGCCCTCATGACCGTCCCGCTCTACGTCCTCGTTCTCTACGCGCTCTGGACCATCGCCGTGCTCATGGCCGGCGTGGCGACGGCGCGGGCCCGGCGAGTATTGAAAGGCGGGGAGAGGTTCTCCGACTTTCCCGGCGGCGTGGCCGAAGGCCCGGCCTATCACCAGCGGGCCATGCGGGCCCATCTAAACTGCGTAGAGAACCTTCCGGTCTATGCGGCCGTCGCGGTCGCCGCGGCGATCGCCGGCGTCACCGGCCCCTGGATCAGCGGCCTCGCAATCACCGTGCTGATCTTCCGCATCGCGCAATCGAGCCTGCATCTTTCCTTCGAGCAGACCGAGCAGGTGGTCCGCATCCGCGGCACACTGTTCGGCATCCAGATTCTCGCCATCATCTGGATGGCGCTCATCGTGCTGCTCCACGCCTGACCGCAGTAATCGCCGCAGAACGCCCGTAACGCCGCAGCCCCTCTAGGCAAAGGCCAGAGCGAAGCGCATATTCGCCACCATGCCACCCCGCACAGCCAGAACCTTCGGCTCCCGCGCCGAGCCCCGCGCGGTCACCGGCGAGGACGCCGGGCTTCCCACGGAAGAGAACCGCACCCCCGGCTTCGCCGACGCCGGCCAGCCCCTGATGCAGGATCATCCGCTGGCCTCCGGCAGCATGCCAGCCTTCATGCCCCATCGCCCGCCCCGGCCGGAGAAGTCGGAAGGCGGCGTGCCGATCGAGCTGAAATCGGAGATGGAGCCCAAGGGCGATCAGCCCACGGCCATCGCCGAGCTGGTGTCCCAGGTGAACGCGGCGGAGCGCGACCAGGTGCTGCTCGGCGTCACGGGGTCCGGCAAGACCTTCACCATGGCCAAGGTGATCGAGGAGACCCAGCGCCCGGCCCTCATCCTGGCGCCCAATAAGACTCTCGCCGCCCAGCTCTATGGCGAGTTCAAGAGCTTCTTCCCGGACAATGCGGTGGAGTATTTCGTCTCCTATTACGACTACTACCAGCCGGAAGCCTACGTCCCGCGGACCGACACCTATATCGAGAAGGATTCGTCGATCAACGAGCAGATCGATCGGATGCGCCACGCGGCGACCCGATCGCTCCTCGAGCGGGACGACGTCATCCTCGTGGCGTCCGTCTCCTGCATCTACGGTATCGGCGCGGTGGAGACCTACACCGCCATGACTCTGACCTTGAAGCGCGGCGAGCGCATCGAGCAGCGCCAGCTCATGGCCGATCTGGTCAGCCTGCAATACCGGCGGAGCGATGTGAACTTCGTGCGCGGCTCCTTCCGCGTCCGCGGCGACACCATCGAGATCTGGCCGGCCCATCTGGACGACAGCGCCTGGCGGATTTCGCTGTTCGGCGACGAGATCGAATCCATCACCGAGTTCGACCCCCTCACCGGCGCCAAGACCGACCAGTTCGCAATGGTGAAGATCTACGCGAACTCCCACTACGTCACGCCGAAGCCGACGCTGAAACAGGCGGTCAAAGGCATCAAGCACGAGCTGAAGCTGCGCCTCGACGAGCTTCAGAAGGCCGGCCGGCTCCTGGAGGCTCAGCGCCTTGAGCAGCGCACGACCTTTGATCTGGAGATGATCGAGGCGACCGGCGCCTGCGCCGGCATCGAGAACTATTCCCGGTACCTCACGGGCCGCGCGCCCGGCGAGCCGCCTCCGACCCTGTTCGAGTATTTGCCCGATAACGCCCTCGTCTTCGTTGACGAGAGCCACGTCACCATTCCGCAGATCGGCGGCATGTTCCGGGGCGACTACCGCCGGAAATCCACCCTCGCCGAATACGGCTTCCGCCTGCCCTCGTGCATGGACAACCGTCCCCTGCGCTTCGAGGAGTGGGACGCCATGCGGCCCCAGACTGTCTATGTTTCGGCGACGCCAGGTTCATGGGAGATGGAGCAGACCGGCGGCGTCTTCACCGAGCAGGTCATCCGCCCGACCGGCCTGATCGACCCGCCCGTCGAGATCCGGCCCGCCTCCACCCAGGTCGACGATCTCATCGACGAGACTCGTCAGGTGATCGCGCGCGGGCAGCGTGTTCTGGTCACCACCCTCACCAAGCGCATGGCCGAGGACCTCACCGAATATATGCACGAGCAGGGCATCAAGGTCCGGTACATGCATTCCGACGTCGAGACCCTGGAGCGC
>Ga0310345_10001086_pt1 | contig 32321 bp, 23 predicted proteins | sample HC15DNA20500_MG_FD_204667 | JGI IMG/M metagenome (GOLD analysis project Ga0310345, IMG submission 204667) | Marine microbial communities from station ALOHA, North Pacific Subtropical Gyre - HC15-DNA-20-500_MG | ecosystem: Environmental > Aquatic > Marine > Oceanic | place: Pacific Ocean: North... | reverse complement strand
CACGCGGCATGGCTGGGTCAGGCTTTCGCCCATTGCCCAATATTCCTTACTGCTGCCTTCCGTAGAAGTCTGGTCCGTGTCTCAGTACCAGTGTGGGGGATCATCCTCTCAGAACCCCTACTGATCGTTGCCTTGGTGAGCCTTTACCTCACCAACAAACTAATCAGACGCATGCCCATCTTTAACCGATAAATCTTTAACAATAAAACCATGCGGTATTATTGTACTATGGGGAATTAATTCGAATTTCTTCGAGCTATGCCCCAGTTAAAGGTAGGTTGCATACGCGTTACGCACCCGTTCGCCGGTCGCTATTTACCGAAGTAAATGCTGCCCCTCGACTTGCATGTATAAGGCCTGCCGCTAGCGTTCATCCTGAGCCAGGATCAAACTCTCCATTATAATATATTGTAAATATGTTAAAACCTGGCTGCTATATGGAAAAAACAAAAAGTTTATCCAAGTGGTATGCTGTCATTACAATAGTTCAAAGAACGTTTTGAAATACAAAAATTTGTAATTCAAATGAGAGTAAAAAAATACTCTAAAAAAATAGCTTTTCAAATCGCTTGCAAAACTAGATATATTTTACTCATTCACCAAAAAAAAAAAATCTATTTTTTTAAAAAAAAAAAAGCAAAAAAATCTTAAAAAGATGTATGAAAAAGTGATTTCAAAGATAAAAAAAGTAAGCTATATTAAAACATATATTACCTATTTTTCTTCTTTTTATAAATAGGAACAGTACTGCATGGTTCCCCGTACATAATACTATCTGCAAAAGGTAATAATTTTTTCGTTATTTCTACATAAATTGAATTGACAAAGGTCAAATCAGAACAACCTTTTATAACAACTTTCTTATCTTTATAGACAGAGAAATCAAAAGAATTAATTTTTTCCATATAAATTGACTTCTCTAAGTCTTCTAAATTTCCAATAACTACTTTTTCAGCATGACCTTCTAACTTTGAAATTACTAACATATAAGCCCAAGAAGGAATGATAGCATCAACACTACATGTTAAAGCGACACTTCTATTAGAATAAGATTCCCAATTCATTTTTTTTATGAACCCTCTAAACTCTTTTTCTTTTAAAACATATCCATGAGAAAGATTTTCTTTAAGATCAAATAAGATTTTTTCTCTGCTTCCTTTGAATGTCTTTAAATCGATAGTTTCTATAGAACTTTTTGCAACCCTATTAATTATTTCATCATCCATCTTTATTAAAATAATATTCTTTTAAATAGTGTGGTTCAAAATTAATTAAATCTTCAAAATCTTTCTTATTATATTTATTAAATGCTAATTCATTAAAATTTATGGCATTAGGAAATATATTGTCTATAAATAATGCATTTGATGATTTGACTATTTTTTTGAATTTGTTTGAACCATTTCCAAAAAAATAAACTTTAGTATCATTTAACAAATAATCGAAAGAATGTTCATCCAATATTTTAGCACAATTATTTTTAACATCTAGAAAGTTAAAATCTAATATTTTTGTGTAAACTTCCATTCTTCTAGCATCAATCATGGGGCATAATAAAGACTTAGAACCAATATTATAGTTTTTTATTACTTGGAAAGCCATTAAATCTAAAGCGTTGATAGAAATTAACGGTAGATTCAGAGAATAACATAATCCTTTAGCTGTAGAAACACCAATCCTCAAACCTGTATAGGATCCTGGTCCCTTAGAAACAGCAATTGAACTTAACTGAGTTAATGAAATATTTTTTTCTTGCATCAAACCATCAATTAAAGTTAAGAGGTGTTCCGAATGTGATTTGTTTATAGTTAGTGTTTTAGACCCAGTGATTTTAAGTTCTTCAATCAATGACACTGAACAAAATTCTGTACTAGTTTCTATACAAAGGATTCTAATCATTCATTTTTTTTAAGTCATGAAAAATTTTAATAATATTATCTTCTATTATTGAATATTCTAAAACTTTATCAACATTATAAATAAAAGCTATTAATAATTTAAAATTTTTTATAATATTCTTATTTATTCTATAAGATTCTCTAATTCTCCTTTTTATCAAATTTCTTTTTACAGCACTTTTAATTTTATTTTTTGAAACTGAAATTATGATTCTATTTCTTAAAAAATTAGGGTCTCTAAAGTAAAGATACTTTATTGATATAGGAAAATTATTTATACTTCTTCCTTCAGAAAATAATTTTTCAATTAGCTTTTTCTCTGTCATACTTTCTTTTTTACTAAAAGTATTTCTCATTATTACAAATCTATTAGTTATCCAAAAAGTAATCATAAATAGTAATTAAAAAAATTACTATTTATGATTTTTTTCATCAGAAACACTAAGTTTTTTCCTTCCCTTAGATCTTCTTCTAGACAAGATTTTTTTTCCGGAAGCTTCTTGAGTTCTTTTTCTGAACCCATGTTTATTTTTTCTTTTTCTTTTTGAAGGCTGGAATGTTCTTTTCATTTTACAAATATTTTAGTCAATGAGAGGCAAAGATAAATAGCTTTTTAATATATAAAAATTTAATTAGATTAATGATTTTTTAATATCAATAATATCATTTATGTCTAATCTTGGACCAATTTTAGAAACAACCTTAGACGATAAAGCAGATGCCAAATTTCCCGATTTAATTAATGATAAACCATTATTTAATCCATATAAAAAAGCTCCAGCAAACATATCACCTGCTCCAACAGAATCTAAAGCTTTGGTAGGTACTGGATTAATTGATATAATTTCATTTTGATTGTAAATAAGTGATCCTTTATCTCCTCTTGTAAGAACAGTTCTTTTAGAAAGTTTTCTTAAAAACCCCAAAGCTTCTTCAATATTATTAGTCACAGAAAATTCTAAAGCTTCTTCTTCATTACAAAAAAGTAAATCTATTTTATTATCAAGAATTCTTTTAAGTCTGTCTTTAAAAAATCTTACCATACTTATATCAGAAAAGGTTAGCGCAACTTTAACATTATTTTTTTTACAAAAAGAAATTGAACTATAAATTGCCTCCAACGCAGTCTGAGATGTAACTAAAAATCCTTCTATATAAAAATAGTTGGCATATTTTAAATCATTATAATTAATATTTTTTTTTGAAAATTTTGAAGAAATGGAAAGACAAGTAATCATTGTGCGTTCTCCGTCCGGGGTGGTGAATACCAGACAAGATCCTGTCATATCACCTTCAGAAGTTGTATAAGTTATATTACCTGTATTAACACCATTTTTTTTTAAATCTTTAATAAAAATATTACCAAATTCATCATCAGAGACTAAAAAAGATAAATAGGCAGACCCTCCTAGTTGACTCAATACAAAAATAGAATTTGAAACAGATCCTCCTGATTGGATAAAAGCATTACTTTTAATTTTATTAATTAATTTTTTTTGTTCTAATTTATCAACAAGAGTCATCATTCCCTTATCAATATTATTTTCTTGTAAAAAACTATCATCAATTAGATAAACACAATCGACCACTGCATTTCCAATACCAAATACATCAAATTGTTTCATATAATTCATTTAAGTATCTCAATTACCCTATCAGGATAATCAGAAATTATACCATCTACATTTAAATTTAAAACTTGAGTAATATCATCATAAGAATTAACAGTCCAAGGAATAATTTTTATTTTTTTGTTTTGCAAATAAATAATATGAGGTTTTTTTAAAGTTCTAAAATTGGGACTATATATCTCTGGAAAAAAGCCTAATCGATTAAGATTTTCTTCAGGATCTAAATTATTATCGACTAAAACAGCAAGAACAACATCAGGATATTTTTGATTAAAATAATTTAAAACTCTAAAATCGAAACTCTGAATATTAAATCTCTCTAAATCCAATAAATTCTTTATTTCATAATAAACCAATTCAGAAAAATAATCATATTTCGGGTGATAAATTTTATCTCCATTTTTACTTGACTTTATTTCAATATTATAAAATGGAAGTGTCAAATTATTTTTTATAACATAGGATTCCACTTCTTTAATAGCTTCTTTTAAAAGAGGTTTATGAGCAAATAATTTTTCTTGATTAGGAAATTGAATTATAAATTTATTTCCACAATCAATTTTTTTTATTTCGTCATAAGTCATATTATAAATGTTATAACTTACTTTTTCATCTATAAAATTAGTATCCAAATAGCACTTCTGTTTAGAAAACCAGGGCTCATGCGAAATTAAAACTTCATTTTCACCATTTATTACAACATCTAATTCAATTGTATTTATACCAATATCAAGTGCTTTTTTGAATCCATAAATAGTATTTTCTGGAGCTAATCCCCTAGCTCCTCTGTGCCCTTGCACATCAACATTGTGATTTCTACTACATGACATTAATAATGTAGTTAATAAGAATACTCTAATCTCTATTTTCAAAGAAGGTCAAAACAATTATTATTAAAAAAACGACAGAAGATAAAATAAAAGTGGAGCTAACTGAACTATTAAATAAAAATTCATATGTATTCACTCCTAAAATTCCACCTAGAATAGGACCAAATACTGGAATCCAAGCATAAGACCAATTGGAGTCTCCTTTACCTTTAATAGGCAGAATTGCATGAGCAAGACGAGGAATAAAATCTCTTACTGGATTTATTGCATATCCTGTAGTTCCTCCTAGAGAAGTTCCAATTGCACATACTAAACCTCCAACTACTATTGGATTTAGTCCATCTGCAAATTTATTTGTGCCTATGAACATCAATCCAAACAATAGTGCAAATGTTCCAATTGTCTCACTTAAAAAATTTGACCATTTTGAACTTAATGCAGGAGATGTAGCAAAAACTCCTAATTTAATATTTTTATCTTCTGTTTTTTGCCAATGAGGTAAATAATGAAAATATACTATTAATGAACCAAAAAAAGAACCAATTATTTGACCCGTTAAGTATTTTAATGCCAAAGAAGCTTCTATTTGGCCATTTGATAATAACCCAATTGTAACAGCAGGATTAATATGTGCTTCACTTACCTGACCACTTGCATAAACTCCTAATGTAACAGCAAATCCCCAACCCAAAGTTCCGACCATCCAACTGTTACTGCTTTTATTTGAAAAACTTGAATTTAAAGAAGTTCCTGCATTTACTCCACATCCAAATAAAATGAGAATAAAAGTTCCAATTGCTTCAGCTAATAATTCGTTCATATTATTATTTTTTGTAAATTATTAATGTAAATGTATAAAACTTTTTAAGTATACGAAATTGAAAAAAATATTTCCTATTTTTTTATTTATTTATATCAGTTGCAAACCTATTGAACCTGTAGAATTTCAAGAAATTAAAAATGTTAAAATTGATAACTTAAAAAATAATGAACTTATAATTTCAGCAGATATTATATTATATAATCCAAATAATGTTAAAATTATAATCACAAAAGTTGATGTTGGAATATTTGCAGATGATATACTTTTGGTAAAAATTGATGAAAACAAAAGTAAGGAGCTTTTATATTCAACAGAATCAATATTAAATGTTTCTGGAGAAGTAAATGTAAAAAATTTAGAAGAATTTATTAATAGAAAAGGATTAGGTCTTCTTTTAGGAAATGAGAAAATAAGTTTACTTTTCAGAGGATATACAGAGGCAAAAGCTTATGGTATTAAAGAAAGAATTGAAATTAACTATTCAATTTGAAATGTCAAAGACCTAATCAAATAAATGTTGTAATAGTTTTGATATATTTTTTTAATTCATTTTCTTCTATTTTGAATTGTTTTTCAGAAATAGATTTTAATTTTTTATAAGTTTCTTTTATTGTTTTTATCTGATATGAAATTTTTTCGATTTCAAAATAAACTCTACTTGTTCTTTGAAAAAAAAAATCTACTAGATTTTGACACATTTCATTTTCAAAACAAAAAATGAATTCAGAAATAATAATTGATTTCTTTTTATTTTGAGATTTAATAGTTTTGGAGATTTTAATAATTTCTCGAGTATTTTCTCCATAAATATTATACAAAGAGATTGCCTCATCCTTTAAATAATTAATTTTTAATAAATAATTAATAATTTCTTTTTTAGTCTCTTTTAAATTTTGAGACTCATATAATTTTATATTTTTAGTATTACATTTTTTTAATTCAAAATTTCCAATTTTAAAAATCTTATTTAGTACTCTTTCAGCCATCTTTCTATAACCAGTTAATTTTCCTCCTGCAATAGTTATAAGACCATTTTTTGAAATGAAAATCTCATCTTTTCGAGATATTTCGGTAATCTTTTTACCTTCATCCTTTACAAGTGGTCTCAGTCCTGCCCAACTAGATATAACATCATCAATAGTTAGATGTGCTGAAAAATAATTATTTACAGATTGCAATAGATAGTTAACCTCTGATTTCAAAATTGGTATATTATGTTTATTTAATGAAAATTTAGTATCAGTTGTTCCTATATAAGTAGTATTACCTCTTGGTATAGCAAAAATCATACGCTTATCTATTGCATCAAAATACACAGACTGTTTTAAAGGAAATTTTATATATGGAATAACTATATGAATCCCCTTTGAAAGAACAAGTTTTTTGTTTTCATTTATTAAAATATCGTCTACCCATGGGCCACCAGCATTTACAACATAAGATGAATTTATAACAAAAGAATTTTTACTTAAGTTATCAATACAGTTTACACCAGATATTTTACCATCTTTATTAATATAATATTCACCTTTAACATAATTAATTGGCATTGCTCCTATCCTACCAGCTGTCTTTAATATTTCAATTGTAAGTCTCGCATCATCAGTTCTAAATTCTGAATAAATTGCTCCTCCATCTAAACCATTAGTTTTAAGTAAAGGTTCTTTAACTATTATTTCTTCTTTTGTCAAAATATTTTTTTTGTCTTCTTTATCTACTCCTGCTAAATAATCATATACAAAGAGAGCTATTGAGGTTGAGAGCTTATTTAACTTACCTTTTTTCTTGATTGGAAGAAGCATTTTTTCAGAATTAACAATATGAGGAGCAATCTTATTTAAAATTCCCCTTTCACTACCAGTCTCATTAACTAATTTAAATTCAAATTGCTCTAAATATCTTAATCCACCATGTATTAATTTGGTCGATTTGCTACTAGTTCCAGAAGCAAAATCATTCATTTCTATAAGACATACCTTCAACCCCCTTGCAACAGCATCAAGACAAATTCCTGCCCCCGTAATTCCTCCTCCTATTATTATTAGATCAAAATGTATTGAAGTAAGTTGTGATTTTAATATCTCTCTATTCTGTGAAGAGAATAAATTTATTTTTCTATCCAATTTAAAGTTCTTTTTACAGCTTTATTCCAGCCATGATATAATTTTTCTCTTTTTTTACTATCTACTTTTGATTTAAATATTTTGTTAATTTTTTGGTTAGAAATAATTTTATTTTTATCCCATAATGAAGAATATATTCCTGCTAAATAACCAACTCCCATAGCAGTTGTTTCAATGATTTCTGGCCTAACAACCTCTGAGTTTAAAATATTTGCTTGAAACTGCATCAAATAATTATTATTACATGCTCCCCCGTCAACCTTAAGAGACTTTAGTTTTAAATTTGAATCTTTTTGCATAACATTTATTATATCTTTAGTCTGATACGCTAATGATTCAAGAGTTGCCTTTACTATATGATCTTTTCCCGTGTCTCTAGTGAGTCCGAAAATAGCTCCTCTTGAATACATATCCCAATAAGGAGCACCGAGTCCAGCAAAAGCAGGCACAACATAAATATCTTCAAGTTCTGAAATAGAGTTAGCAATTTTTTCAGATTCAGACGCATCCTTAATAACTTTTAATGAATCTCTAAGCCATTGAATTGCTGCTCCAGCAATAAAAACACTTCCTTCAAGAGCATAGTTAATTGAATTGGTAGTTGAACATGCTATTGTTGTAAGTAAACCGTTATGGGAAACATTCCGTGTTTTACCAGTATTCATTAAAAGGAAACAACCAGTTCCATAAGTGTTTTTTACCATACCGTCTTCAAAACATGCCTGACCAAATAATGCAGACTGTTGATCTCCAGCAACTCCATAAATTGGAATTTTACAATTCCTATAATTAAAAGACCCAAAATCAGCTGATGAGGGTAACACTTTAGGTAAAATTGATAACGGAATATCTAAATAACTAAGAATTTTCTTATCCCATTCTAGTGATTTAATATTAAAAATCATTGTTCGAGATGCATTAGTAAAGTCAGTAACATGATTTTTAAAGGAGGTTAAATTATAAATAAGCCAAGAATCTATTGTTCCAGCTAAAACCTTATTATTTTTAATTTTAGATTTAACTTCTTTAACATTATCAATAATCCATTTAATTTTAGTTGCAGAAAAATAAGAATCTACTATTAGGCCGGTTGTTTTTTTTATGTAATCTTCTAGATTATCCTGTTTAATTTTTTCACAAATGTTAGCTGTTCTCTTATCTTGCCAGACTATAGCATTATATAATGGATTACCCGTATCTTTATCCCATAAAATAACGGTTTCTCTTTGATTAGTTATACCTATACTTATAATATTTTCAGGAGAGATGTTATGAATTGAAAGTAAAGATTCAAATACTTCAATCTGAGAATCTAAAATTTCTAATGGATTATGTTCAACCCATCCGGGTTTAGGAAAAATTTGTTTGAATTCTTTTTGTTGAATTCCTATCAAATTTCCATTTTCATCTATAAGTAGTGCTCTTGAATTTGTGGTTCCCTGATCTAACGCTATTATATATTTCAATATAGGTATTTATTAATTATCTAACTAATTTGGGTTCAAATAATCTAATGTTAGAAATAACATAATTTCCAACCATTTCCCCTTGTTTAACTCCATTATATATTGCTGGCATATAATGAATCCCCCCATAAATTCTACTTATTGCTGCTTCATCAGAAGCTTCAATAAAAGAATTAAATCTTCTAGGAGGCAAACCAAAATCACTTTCTGATGTATCAAGAAATTCAAAATCATCACCAAGTATATCCGTTAATATGACCGCTGCAGATCTTGAGATTACACTATGACCTGATGTATATTCAGGAAAAGGAGGTGTTTGTAAAAAAGGAATCCAATCTTCATCAATATACTGATTAATAACAGTTTCTGGTCTAATTAAGATGCTTCTCCACTTTTCATCCCAACAAGCTATAAAGGCATCGAAAAGTCCTATTGATACTTTCGCATAAGTACTTATTGTTTCTACAAGATTTAGGTTAGCTTTCTGAGCTGCAATGGAAGTTATTCCTATCCAATGACCTCCAGGAGTAATTTTTTTTGTAGCAAACATTGCGTGTCCTCTATGATGAGTGACATAAGGATTACAGTCCCAAAAACTTGCAATTTCTTTTCTTTCATCATCAAGATTTATTCCAATTTCATAAACTTCCACTACTTCTTTGAAAAAATCACTTGAATTTGACATATTGAACTCTGTTGGAGGAGTTATAATGAACTGGTCTGCGGAATCTATAACAAAAGTTCTAATCATATCCCAATGTGGTTCTATCCCTTCCATATAATCTGGAGGTGTAGGTTTCCAAGATTTCTTTTCTCTATTTATGGTATATTTAGAGAAAGATCTTGTTTCCTTATAATTATCAGTATTTGCCCAATCAATAATATGGCTGGCAACCAACTCTCCATATTCTAAAGACCTACTAAAAATATCTGATGGAATTCCTTTGGCTTTGATATCTGCATACAATTCTTTCTGAAATTCATCAATTTTTTCTTCAGAAAATATAAATTCTCTCCCAACAATTAAAAATGCATGCAGACTAGCTACAGGAAATGAATATTCTAAATTATCATCTGGCCTTGGAACGACACTTAATTTATTAAGTTGCCCTGCAAAAGACTTATAATCTATGTGGTCATTAATCAAAACTTCATAGGCAGCAATTGAAGGATAAGCATATATTCTAGAAGCGACAGGTGGTGAAAAAATATCATATACAATTATGTCAGAAAGTTTCTTCATCGATTGATGAAATAAGACTGGATTTTCATAATAAGATATATTTTCTCTATATTTTTTGCTGTTTGAACAACTATTAATACAGCATATTAAAAAAAAACCAATCAAGTATACAAAAATCTTTTTCATAGTTCATTTAGTTTATAGAAAATGAGTTGATCATTATTCATTCCTAAAACAAATTTAGTTTTATTTTCATCTAAGAAAAATATTTTTCTTACTTCTCCATTAACATTCAAGCCACTTTTATTTTGATCTACGTAAGAAAATGTACCATTTCCATAGCCTTCTAATAAAATTCCGTTGTTTGCATCAAAAGAGCCAAAGTAAGTTGAAACTGAAGAAATATTTCCAAAAAGAATTAAATCTAAATTACCATCATGATTATAATCAACTGTTTCAATTGCTTTTATTGCTGAAGATTGAGCAATTAGAGGAAGTGGTATAGATTGAAACTTGTTTCCTTTATTTATAAATACATGAGACTGAAATTCATCTGCAGATAATAATCTTGAATTCATAAGCTGGGAACGAGAAAAAATGTTATCTATTTCTTTTCCAGCAAAATTTTTGTAATATAAAAAATCTCTATTTAAATAATTTAATTGTTTTATTAGTTCACTTTTATTTGCTAAAGGATATTCCTTTCCATCAATATTATATGTTATAATTTGTTCGTAACTATTATTATTATCAAAATCATTTATGTACATTTTTATAGGGAATTTTTTAGATGGTTTTACTTTAATATTTAATCCAATATTACCTGCAATAAGATCCATAAGACCATCATTATTAATATCAGCAGAATGGATAGAGAACCACCATCCTTTTTTATTAAGACTATATAATTCAGACTGATCAATAAATTTCCCTTCATAGTTTTTTAATAATTTAATTTCTAGCCAATCACCACATATAATAAGATCTTCCCATCCATCGTTATCAATATCAACCCAAATTGCATCAGAAAGCATACCCATATTTTGAAATATGTTTTGCTTATTTATATGAAATTTTCCTTTGCCATTGTTCTCTAATAAATAATGTTCAGGAGAAAATCCATATTTACCAGGAACAGCTCTCCCCGCAATAAACAAATCCATGTCTCCATCGTTATCAAAATCTGAAGGAGCTACAACAGATCCATTTTGATAAATTTTAGGTAAAGAAATGGTGTCTTTTTGATATTTTCCTTCATCATTTAAAATATAAAGCCTATCCTTAATACTATTGAATCTTAATGGAAATTCATTCCCTCCACTTACAACATAAAGGTCCAAATCATTATCATTATCTGCATCAAAAAAAATCGCATCAACATCTTCAGATATTGAATCCTGATATATTTCAGGATGATTAACTAGTTTATAATTATAATTTTTTTCTCCCATGAAAATTTTTGACTTGTTAAAAGAAGATGAGCCAATATAAATATCTTGATATCCATCAGAATTAATATCAGCAACAGCTAAGCCAGGTCCTTCTTTTGATAACATATAAGGCATTAGTGGTTCTCTATTAAAATCATTAAACGTATTTTCTTTATGAAATAATTCAGGAACTACCTTTTCTGTAAATTCAATAAAAATGGGAGCATGATTTAGTAAAATAGAATTATTCTTAAATCGAGCATTTTTTTCATTAAGGATCAAATATTGATTGGTTTTTATTGAATATAATTTCTGAATTTTACCAGAAGGCCATTCTACTTGTAAAGAATCAATAATATTAATATTATTCATTCCGAGTAATAATCCTGAAGACGTAGAAGACAAAAACCCCTTATTTAAAAAATTTTCTTTATAAAAAATCTTAGTATTTGACCAGATAGTAAGTTTGGATCCAATTCCATGTGTATTAAGTTGCTCTCCAGTAAATTTAAACCCAATATAATTTCTGTCAAGAAAAAATAGATTAGATTGATTATTATAAATTTTTGATTCATAATTAATATTATTTACAATAATATCTAAATCACCATCATTATCTAAATCAGAATATGTAGATCCATTTGAATATCCATTATAATTCAAGCCCCATTCAGCACTTACATTATCAAAAGTATAATCACCATTGTTTTTAAATGCAAAATTTGAGAATTTACCATCTGGCATTTGGGCAACTAAATTTTCATCCGTTAAAGAAAGACTATCTGCAAGTTCACCACTAATTTGATTAGTAGAAATAAAATTAATATAATCCATATCATTGGGTCTTTTTACAATTCCATTTGTAATAAAAATATCATTTAAGCCATCCAAATCAAAATCTTCAATAAGAGTCGACCAACTCCAATCTGTAGCATGAATACCAGAAAGTTGAGCAATTTCAGAAAAATTACCATTACCCAAATTTAATTGTAATGTATTTCTAGTAAACTGTTTATTATACCCGAAATCTAATTTCATTTTGAATATTTCATAAGAGTCTTCACCTGAAGAACTTTTTAAAATTTTTTCATTCTTTGGAAGCATGTCTAAAACGAAAATATCTAAAAGTCCGTCATTATTTATGTCCCCAATATCATTCCCCATTGAAAATCTAGATGTATGACGCATGGATTTTTCTATATTCTCAGTAAAAGTTCCATCACAATTATTAATGTACAAATAGTCATTTTCCCTAAAATCATTAGATATATAAATATCATCACAACCATCTTTATTAAAGTCAGCAATAGAGACTCCGAGACCATAACCTATATTACTTCCTAAAATACCCGAGGCTTCAGAAACATCCTCAAAAAAAATTTTTCCATCAGTTTGTGTCTGTCTGAATAATTTATCTCCTGATTTATTATCTCTTTCAAATCTTATCTTAGAATTTCCGTAGGTTCGCTCAGAGTGTATAGAATGATTTAGGAGATACATGTCAAGGTCTCCATCTTTATCATAATCAAAAAAAGCAGAATGCGTAGAAAACCCCTCAAAATCTAAACCGTATTCCTCAGCTTTTTCAGTAAAAGTCAAATCTCCATTATTAATAAACAATTGATTTTTTCCATTAATATCCTTATATCCACCTAAACGATTTTGATAAATATCAATATAGCCATCACCGTTTATATCAATCATACTCACTCCCGTTTTCCATCCCCCTGGAGATAATAATCCTGCTTGTTTTGTAATCTCTTTAAAGGAAAAATTTCCTTGATTCAAATAGAGTTTATTGTCTAGTTGATTAGCAGAAAAATACACGTCATCGAATCCATCATTATTTATATCACCTACTGCAACTCCACCACCATTATAAAAGTATAAATATTCTATTAAATTGAATTCTTCTGTTTCTGAAATTTTATTCACAAAAGATATTTTACTTTTATCAGAACTAATTTCATGAAAAAGTTTTTCTTCATTCATACAAGAAAAACAAGTTCCTAAAATAAATATGAGACTTATTAGATTTAGCTTCACTAAAGTATAATTTAAAATTGTTCCTGATTCAATCTGTATGTTTGAAGCTTTTCACTGTTATTTAATACAAACAAATAATTATTTAAACCTTCATTCAAAAATAAAAAATCTCTAACCTGTCCAATAAAATTTAATCCAGATTCTTTTGGTAAAACTTTAGTAAAATTACCTTTTTCATTTCCCAATAAAACTAATCCGTACTGAGCATCATATTTTCCAACCTCTGGTTTGACTCTGTATAAATTTCCACCAATTAAGAGATCATAAAATGAATCATTATTGAAATCGGAAATATGAATTGCATTAGTAGTAGAAAATTGAGCTTCAATAGGTAGATTTATTTTACTAAAAGAAATAGAATCACTATTAATAAATACAGATGTAGACAAGGTATAAGCTTTATTTATAATACTATTAGCTACTTTATCTTCATTAAAAATATCAGATACTTTTTGATTTCTATAGCTTTCATATTTTAAGTATTTTTTTTTCAATTTCGGCATCTGCATTACCATATCATGGCGAAGAGGAACTGGATAAGATTCTTTTCCGTTATATTGAAAAATAACTTGTTCAATATCTCCATTTTCATCAAAATCATTTACATACATTAAAATAGGTTTAGATTTACTTGCACTAAATCTAGAATTTAATCCGTGATTTCCAGCAACTATATCGGGTAATGAGTCCCCATTTAAATCTTTAATTTCAATGACATTCCACCACCCATGGGTATCTTGTAATGATTTATTTTTCATCTTTTTAAATGTCCCATTAATATTTTCCATGATAGTGATAGGCATCCAATATCCAACAAGGATCAGATCTTTATCATCATCGTTATCTATATCAACCCATTTAGCATCTGTGACCATGCCGACGTTTAATAAGTCAGGAGCAATTTCTTTTGTAACATTTTGAAAATAACCGTTACCATCGTTATTTAATATAAATCCATCACCAGGAACTCCGTATTCCTGAGGAATTAATCTTATCCCAATAAATAAATCGTTATCTCCATCCATATCATAATCAAAATGTTCTATCACTGAAGAACTTTCAAATTTGTCATTGGGAAGCACTTGATTGGTCTTTATAAAATTATTATTCCCTGAATTAATGTACATCCTATCTCTTAATTCAGTAGAAAATTTAGTAAATTCACTTCCGCCACTTGCCACATAAAGATCTATCTTATTATCATTATTTGCATGAAAAAATTGACAATCAATATCCTCTGAAGCTTTATCCGTATCAAAAACATCTAAAACTATTTTTCTGAAAGTTCCCTGAGATATTTGAAGAAATAGAGTACCAGGAAAGCCTCTTGACCCTCCTATGTATATATCTTCTCTTCCATCATTATTTATATCTCCATTACACATACAAGGTCCTTCTGTGGAATTCATATGAAAAAGAAGTCTGTCTCTATCAAAATCAACGTAATAATTTTCTGTATGTTTAAAATCTATTGGAGATAATTCATTAATCTCCGTAAACATTTTAATGTCGTTACTAATCTCTTGAAAGTCGGATGATTTATTTGATTCTGATTCTAAGAGTTCTAGAGTTTGGTTAACTGCAATATCTTTCAAAACTGTAATATTACCTAACGGCCAAATAATATGTAAAGAATCTATAATTTTATTCTCTCCAAGTCCAAACAATAACCTGTGATCAACTGTAGATTGGAATCCTCTTATAGGCATCTGTTCCATATATAGCTTCTGCCCATTTGTAAACAATGTTACTTTACTCCCAACAGCAAAAGGATTCAAAGAATCTCCATTGAGTACTAAACGAATAAAATTATTGTCAGAAAATAATTTATCCGTCATATTTTCATATAAAAAAAATTCCATATTTACATTATTAACAATAAGATCGTGGTCTCCGTCATTATCCAAATCAGCATATGCAGAACCGTTGGAAAAACTGGGTTCTTCTAAGCCTATTTCAACAGAGAAATTCTCAAAATGCAAATCTCCCTGATTAATAAATGCATAATTAGAAACAGCCTCAGATGGTATAAAACTTATAAGAGATTTATAGTCTACTCTATTAGAAGATGTAATTTTTTTCACAATTTCATCTTGAGTAACATATTTTAAAAAATCTTGATTAGTTAAATCCTTATAGATTCCATTGGCAACAAAAATATCTTTAAGGCCATCATTCTGAAAATCAAATATCAACGCCCCCCAACTCCAATCTGTTGCTTCAACTCCAGCAAGCCTTCCTATTTCACTAAAAGATTCATCCCCATTATTTAATTGTAATGTATTTCTAGTAAACTGATGCCAGTATCCATTATTAAATCCATATTGATATCTATCCCAACTATCAAAAGTAGTAACTGTTTTAATTCGCTCATCAGATTCAGGCAGCATATCTGTGACGAAAATATCAGAATACCCGTCATTATTAATGTCAGCAAGATCAGCACCCATAGATGCAGCACTCACGCTTCTAATTTGTTCCTCTAAGACTTCATTAAAACTACCATCTTTATTATTTATATAAAGGTAATCTCTTTCAAAAAAATCATTTGAAACATATATATCTAGCCATCCATCTTTGTTAATATCACCAACAGTTACACCAAGTCCAAAACCAATAACACTACCGTAAATACCAGCTTCTTGACTTACATCGATAAATTTTCCATTTATGTTTTTAAACAATTTATCTCCACCAACAATATCTCTTTTTGATCTTTCATTTTTTTTCAAATTAAAACTTCCTATAGCTTGGTATGAATTATTTAAAAGATACATATCTAAATCACCGTCTTTATCGTAGTCAAAAAATGCAGCATGCGTAGAAAATCCCATGTCATCTAAACCATATTCTTCCGCTTTTTCAGTAAATGTTTCATCCCCATTATTTATAAATAGCTCATTTTGTTTGTTATCACCCTCTATATCTCCGGAATTACATACATAAATATCTAAAAACCCGTCAGAATTGATATCTGCTATACTTACTCCAGTACTCCATGATTTTTGTCCTCCTACTTTGGCTTTTTCAGTGATGTCTTTAAATTTCATACCACCCATATTGAGAAACAACTTATTAGAATTTAAATTTGAAGTCAGATAGATATCCGGTAGGTTATCATTATTTATATCAATTATTCCAACGCCACCTCCATTAAAATAATTTCTATAGGTGAAAATATTAAAATCATCATCATACTTTAAATCATTAGAAAAATAAATTCCTGATTCTCTTTCTGATAACTTCCGAAAAAGTTTAGAATCATTCTTCTCAACACAGGAGGAAAGAAAAAAGTAAATAAGAAAAAAATATAAGATTAAAATAGAATTTTTCATATTTCTCCATTTTCATTTTGTTTCATTTTTTTTGAAACAGAAAGATCAGTGAAAAGAACACGTACCTCTCTATCATCTAGTATAGAAATTGTTATTCTTCTATTTCCCTGAACTTTTACATATAATTTTTTATTCTCATCCCCCTTCACTGTAATAAAACCTTTTCCATACCAAGATTCCATAAGTTGTTTTACATCCTCAATAAGAAAATTTGAAAATCTATCTCTATTCCATGGTGCCCATCCAACATAACTAAAATTGGTGAGCATCTTATATACTTTGTTTGCATGAAATTTTGGATAAAATAACATTTCGACATCATATTTCATACCTTCTTTTATCATATAAAGTACTGAAGAATTAGAAGGGCCTTCTTTAACAATTTGTTTTTTATTTAACTCCCAACATCGGTCATAAAAATCTTTAGAAACCATTCCAAAATGAAGATCAAAAAACAAAGAATCATATCTGATGCCACTGCTAAGTTCTCTTTTTTCCATATCGTAATAAGAATGTGTACACGAGAATAGAAGAAAAGAAAAAGCTATAAGAATATAATAATTAAAAAATTTCATAAGTTAAATTTATACACTTTTAGAGAATCATTATTTAAAGCAAAAATAAAATTTTCTTCATTTTTTATTCTTATTTTTATAATATCCCTAATTTGACCTTTAATAAAAATTCCTGATTTTTTACTTGGTAAATCCTGGAAATTCCCTCTTCCATCTCCTAAAAATACAGATACGTAACTGGCATCATGAATTCCTATTTCTGGTTTTATTCGATACTGATTCCCTCCCATGATAATATCCGTATTTCCATCGAAATTTATATCTTCAGTTAGTATAGCATATACAGGAGAGAATTGGGCTGAAGTAGGTAATTCTTTTTCTAAAAATTTCTTACCTTTTTCGTTAATCCATAGAGACGTATTCAACTGATAAGTGTAAAGCTTAAGAGATCTATCAACAATTTCTTTCTGAAAAAGATCATATAATTTCTCATTTTTATAATTTTCATATTTCAAATATTTTTTTTTCAACTTTGGGATTTGCTTCCATAAATCTTTTAGTTGTACCATAGGATATAGATCCCCCTCTTGATACATTCCCAATATTTGTTCTACAGTTCCATTATTATCAAAATCATTTATCATCATAACTAAAGGAAAGTTTTTATCAGCCTTCAACCTGGAATTTAAACCATTATTTCCAACAATTATATCTAGGTATCCATCGTTATTTACATCAGATATTTCAAGTCTATGATACCAACCATTTGTTTTGTTAAGACCAAATTCTTCAGTTTTATCTACTAATTTGTTATCAACATTTAGAAAAATTTTTATAGGCATCCATTCGCCAACAATAATTAAATCCATATCATAATCATTATCAATATCTAACCATTTCGAATCCGTAACCATCCCCAGATAATTTAAATCTGGAGCTATTGAATCTGTTACATTAATATAATTTCCATTTCCATCATTTTTTAATATAAAACTTCTTGAAGGAAGACCATAGATTCCTGGCTCAAGTCTACCTCCAACAAATAAATCGTAATCCCCATCTCCATCAAAGTCAACATATGATACTCCCTTAGTACTTTGGAAAGGCACGTCTATGGGAAATATTTGATCAGATTTTACAAAACCGCCTTTTCCATCTCCAATATATAACCTATCAAATAATTCAGTTGAAAATTCATTGAATTCATTCCCTCCGCTTGCCACATAAATGTCATTATTACCATCGTTGTTTGAGTCAAAAATTATACAATCAGTGTCTTCAGAAGATTTTTCAGAATCAAAAGGGTTATTTGTTTTCTTAAATTCTCCATTAGGTAATTGGATAAATAAAGAGGATGGATGGTCTTTGGCACTGCCAATATAGAGATCTTCCAAAGAATCAGAATTAATATCTCCCTTACAAAGACATGGCGTTTCATTAGAACTCATATTGAAAAGGAGTCTTTGTCTATCAAAATCAACAAATTCATTTTCTATATGCAAATATTTCAATCTATAAGCATCGTTGACTTCCGTAAAAATTACTTCATTATTTAAACTATTTTTATTAGACTTTTTCAAATAAGTTGCATCTCGCTCCTTTAAATAAATCTGTTGATTGGTTTGAATATTACTTAAATTTGTTTCTTTACCACTAGGCCATATAATATTAATGCTATCGACTGTTTGTAAGGTATCCAAACCAAAAAATAATCTATAGTCTACTGATGACTGAAATCCTCTCATAGGAGATAATTCCTGAGAATAGATTTGTTTATTATGAATAATAAAAATTTTTGCACCTATAGCAAAAGTATTTTCACCCTCACCTTCTAATGAAAAAGACAAGTATCTTTTATCTGGGTTTTTTTTCTCTAATGTATTCTCATAAACAAAAGAATTCATATTTACATTATTTAACACTAAATCTAAATCTCCATCATTATCTAAATCTCCATAAGCTGAACCATTAGAAAAAGATGGTTCAGAAAAACCATATTCAGTACTTACATTTTTAAAATTCAGTTTACCCAAATTACGAAATGCGAAATTTGGAATTGGCTCACTAGGAATCATATCAATTAGCTTTTTAATCACATTTTTTTCCGTTTTAATCATATTAGCAATAATTGATGGATTTGCCATAAAATTTACATAATCTTGATCCAAAAGATCTTTATATATACCATTTGCAACGAAAATATCTTTTAGACCATCATTATCCATATCAAATATAAGTGCCCCCCAACTCCAATCTGTTGCATCAACACCTGCTATTCTAGAGATATCTGAAAAAGATCCATCTCCATTATTTAATTGTAATACATTCCTACTAAACTGATGATAGTACCCTTGATCAAGAGAAAATTGATATTTATCCCAACTATCATATACAGTTTTTGACATTATCCTATCATGGCGTGTGGGAAGCATTTCTGTAACAAATATTTCACTATAACCGTCATTATTTATATCTGACATATCAGCTCCCATTGAACCCATAGATAATTCTGACATATAATCTTCTAATGATTCTGTGAAGCTTCCATCTTTATTATTCACATACAAATAATCCTTTTCAAAAAAATCATTTGAAACAAAAATATCTGACCACCCATCTAAATTGATGTCTCCAATCGTTACACCTAAACCAAAACCAATTTCACTAGTATATATTCCAGATTGTTGAGAAACATCAACAAAAAAGTTGTCATCATTTCTATATAATATATTCCCTCCAGATTCATTAGGAATGTTTCTTTGATCTTTTTTTAGATCAAAGCCTATTCCTATTGATTTAATAGTATTATTTAACAAATAACAATCCAAATCACCGTCTTTATCATAATCAAAAAATGCTGCATGCGTTGAAAGTCCATTATTATCAAGGCCATATTCTTTTGACATTTCTTGAAATGTTAAATCCCCGTTATTAATAAATAATTCATTATGTCTATTCTCACCCCCAGGAGGACCAGATTTGCAAACATAAATATCTAAGAATCCATCATAATTTATATCAACCATACTTACCCCAGTACTCCATACGTTATTACTCTCTATTCCTGCATCAAATGAAATATCTTGGAATTTCAGATTTCCTTTGTTCAAGTACAGCTTGTTAGAAACAAGATTACCAGTAAAAAAAATATCGGGTAGAGAGTCATTATTAATGTCGCCTATGCCCACACCGCCACCATTGTAAAAGTTTCGATACGTATAAGGGTTCAGTTCTTCAGTATAAGTAAGAGTATTCTGAAAGTTTATTTTTGAAAGAGAAGGAGATATCTTTTGAAACAATGCTGTATCAGAATTCTTGTTTTTACAAGAACAAATAATAATAAAAATAATAAAATAAATTAACCTCATAACTAAAAGCTACAGCAAAGATAAAAAAAAAGCAAGCGGAAATCTTTTCCGCTTGCTTCATACATATAACCTAAAGTTAAAACTTTATACTATTATTTAGTATCCAGGATTTTGAGTTAACTTAGGATTAGCATCCATTTGTTCTTTAGGAATAGGGAAAATTCTCAGATGAGTACCAGTCGCCGTCATTTCCCACCAAGGACCTTCATATTTTCCAAATCTAATTAAATCCTGTCTACGAACATTTTCAACATACATCTCTCTTCCTCTTTCAGCTAACAGTTGATCTGCAGTCAAAGGTCCAGCAAATGCCGTAAGAACACCTGCTTCTCTAGCTCTAATTTGATTCACTATAGCCAATGCTTCTGTATTGTCTGTATTAAAATCACACTCAGCTTTTCCAAGTAAGATATCTGCATATCTAAATATTACCCAGTCATTACTCATATTAGGAGTTTGTCCATTTTCATACGTATATTTTCCAATTCTTGCGCCACATTGACGACAAGCATCAGGCCATATAGAATTTATATATGGAGTGAAATTTAATCCTAGACCATCATCATCTCCAGCTTCACCACCAGCAGGATCATCAGTACCTTGAGGCCCTACAACAAAATTTGAAAGTCTGAAATCATCTGTTCCAGTAGCAGTCCCTTTTCCTTTAAACACAGTTGCCTGAGTTCCAGGATTGGTAACTGGATCAATGTATGAGTTATAAAATTCCTCTACAGTAGCATACCCATTCCAAGGTTGAAAAGTCAAGTTAAAAGTATTCTGACTAGCATAATGTAACGTCATAGCCACCCAATTAAATCCTCCTGCAAATACCTTATCATAAGGCACTACGAAGATATTTTCTTGTGAACCTGAATTTTCTACTGCAAAATTGGCCTTATAAGAAGTTGCAAGACCATATTTACCTGAAGCAATTATTGCATCCGCGTCAGCTTCAGCAGCAGCCCATTGAGCTGTTCCTGTGTACACTCCTGCGTTAAGTAACAATTTGTGTCTTAAAGCCAATGCAGCCCATTTGTTCATTCTACCATATGTAGAAGCATCGTTTTTATCAGATAACAACGGAATAACTGCATCTAACTCACTTTTAACATAAGCATAAACTGATGCCCTAGCAGTATTAGCTAAATTTTCAGTTACCTCAAAATCAATAGACAATGGAACGTTACCGTACATATCTAAAAGTTGATAATACCAAAAAGCACGTACTGCTCTAAGCTCAGCTTCATAAGCTTCAGCTCCGGCAATATCTTTAAATTGATATATCAAACGATTAGTAGTATTAACGCCAGAATATGCTGCATTCCAAGCGTTTTTAACGAACCCATTATCAGGAGTATAAGTATGTTGATGAACCTGTAAAAGGACACCACCATCATACCAGTCACCCCCTCTAGTAGGAACAACAAGCTCATCAGAAGCAAGCTCATTTGTTGACCATATATTAGAGTGACTACCCATAACAGTGAAATTAGAATAAGCCGCTCCAAGTGCTGAGATGTATTCATCTTCAGTTTGAAAGAAGCTTGTCGCATCTAAATCACTATACAATTCTTCATCTAAGTTAGTACAAGCTGGAACAATAAAGACCAAACCCGCTATAACCAAGAATAGTTCTTTAATTTTTTTCATTAAGTTTTTCATAATTATTAATGTTTAAAATTTAAAAAGCTAAGTTTACACCAAGTGTAAACGTTTTAGCTCTATAGTATGTGTTACGTCTTTCTATTCCGATAGCTAATGGATCAACTACTCCCATTCCTCCTCCTTGAGATCCATCAAATCTATCCTCGTACCTAGCTACAGGATCAACTCCTTCGTAACCAGTAAATAAAATTGGTCTCTGTGCAGATAAGTAGATTCTGAAGTTACTAACAGCACCATCAGTAGGAATAGTATATCCTAAAGTAATGTTATTAAGTTCAAAATATGTTCCTTTCTCTACATGAGAACTATTTACAGCAGCTTTGGCAATCGTTGCATCATAGCCTTTAGTTTTTACAATATTCCAGTTGCCCACTGTTGTAGGTTCTGTATTTTCGTAAAAACCTCTATAAGTACTTAAAAGATCATGACCAAATTCACCATTCCAAAACATGGAAATGTCAAGGTTTCCTGCAGTTATAGTATTTGTCCATCCTAAACTGAAATTAGGAAGACCGTTACCTATTACTTTTCTGTCATCATCACAGTCACAGTAAACCCCGTCACCATCTAAGTCAGAAAATTTAGGCGTACCATCTGCATTTACCCCTTCTTGAACTGGTCCCCAAAGTTGACCAAGAGTTTCCCCTTCTTTAACTCTAACCAATTGAACAGCACTTTGTCCAGGAGATCCCATAGAAGCTCTATAAAGAAGATCTGTACCAAGATCACCAAGAGTAAGTTTATTAAGCTTACTAGAAGCTTTACCAAAATTGATACCAGTTACCCAAGAGAGTGAGCTGTTGTCAATAAGATTATAATTTGCTGTAACTTCTATACCAGAGTTATTGGTCTCTCCAATATTCAATAAAGTAGTTGATACTAGATTTGGAGGAACCGGAACCGTTACATTAAGTAACTGATCCTTAGTCGTTCTACTAAACCATTCTATTGCACCAAACAACTTAGAGTTTTGAGTAGCAAAATCAATACCTATATTGATATGTTGAGTTTTTTCCCAAGCTAAATCAGGATTAGAATTACTTTGTGGACCATAACTTGAAACATATGCTCCATTATAGTAAAAACTACCAGCAGGACCAAACCTCTGTAAAGAAAGGTAAGAACCTAAAGGCTCATTTCCTGTTTGTCCAAGACTAGCTCTAAATTTAAGATTATCAAAACCACCCAAATCCATGATATCATCTAAACTAACACCAACTCCAATACCATAGAAGAATCCCCATTTGTTATTCGTACCAAATTTAGAAGAACCTTCATAGTTGAAATCTGCGTTAACAAAGAATTTATCATCCATGTTAAGGTTTACCCTTCCAAAAGCAGCAATCAATTTATTAGAGTTTGCCCAACTGTATACAGTACCCAATCCGTTATCAAATTCTGCAGCTGCCCCTAGATTGTGATAAGTAAATACATCAGTTAGAAAATCTCCTCCTTCAGCATAATATCCTTCATTAAACCATTCTTGATGACGATAACCAGCAAGTAATCCAAGATTTGTTGTACCAAAACTTGTTGCATAATCAAGAGTACCTTCAAAGATTTCCATATCATATTGTTGGTTTTCTGTTACAGCAAGACCGTTTCTATCAGAGCCTCTAAATCTAGCAGTCTTTTTGTAATAAGTACCTCTTTCGACATCAGTGATTTGTTTCGTATAAGATAAATAACCTTTTAATCCAGTAACAATACTTCCAAGGTCAAAATCACCTTTAATTGTTCCTGTAAATACATTGTCATCACCTTCATTAATATTTTGTTCAACTATTGATAAAGGATTGAAGAAATCAAAAATTGTTCTTTCAAAATATCCTCCATAAGCATTTCCTTTATCGTAAATAGGCATTGTAGGATTTGCAGTTGTTGCATATCTGAATGCTTGTTTGAAACCAAAATTTCTGTGCATATTAGAATTTGCAATATGTACACTAAACTCAGCTTTATCGTTTAAAGCTTTCTGAGTTAAGTTCAAATTGACATTAGTTCTATCTTGTCCAGTGTTAGTTCCAATACCATCTTGATTTCTGTAATTAAGTGACACTCTATACATAGTTTGAGTATTGCCCCCTGAAATTGCAAGATTGTGAACATGCGTATATCCATTCTCAGTAACAAGGTCAAGCCACTCAGTAGAACTTCCTAAATTAACAGCGCCAGGTACCTTAAGATACTCTGTTGCAGTCATAACAGGAATTGTTTTACCAATCACATCCATAGATCCCGCGACATTATATTCTACTTTTGTAACCCCTCTATTACCCCTTTTTGTAGTAATAAGTATCACACCACTAGATCCTCTTGTACCATAAATAGCTGCTGCTGCCCCATCTTTTATCACATCAATAGATGCAATATCATTAGGATCAACAGAATCCATTGAACCACCAGCAACTCCATCTATAACGATAAGCGGAGAAGAATTAGCTCCAATAGTAGAGATACCTCTTAATCTAAGAACGTATCCATCATTAGGATCACTTCCTGGCTTTGAAACGGTAAGCCCCGCAACTTTACCTTGAAGAAGTCCCATAGGACTGGTATTTAGTCCTTTGTTAAAATCTGATTCTTTTACAGTCGTCACAGCACTAGTAATTTCTTTCCTTCGTTGATTACCATAACCTGTAACAACGATTTCCTCTAGAGAAGCTACATCCATTTGTAGTTGTATGCTTATGCTCGTCGAAGAACCAACTGTAATCTCTTGAGATGAATACCCCACATAGGAAACGACCAAAACTGATCCTTCTTCCGCATCAATGGAATAATTCCCATCGAAATCGGTAATAGTACCAGTACTAGTCCCTTTAACCACTAAGTTAACACCAGGTATTCCCTCACCATTTTCATCTGTTACTGTGCCAGTAACGATGTTTTGAGCTAATAATAAGCTCATTCCTGACAAATACATCAGGAAAAATAGTAAAAGCTTTTTCATAGTTTGCTTTATTTTGTTATACATATTTATTAACAATCAAATAAAATACTGAAAGGGATACAAACATCCCAAGCGCGCATCATAATGGATTGTCGACAATTTTAATTTAGTTAACTGCCACAAAAATGGTATAATTTTGTCTAAAACAAAATAAATCAATAGAATTTTTTGAGATTAATATTTTTTAATAGAAGTAAAAAAAAAATACAACACTATAGTTAAAGCTAGATGAAACTAATCTCAAAAAACTCTCCTGATATTTCAGTAGACTTATAATGAAAAATTCTTACTAGAAACAAAAAAAGGCAGAATAAATTCTGCCTTTTTTACGATAAATATAATTAACTATTCCTCTTCTGATTCCTGCTCAAGCTGATCAAAAGCACCCCCTTGATCAAACCATTCTAAAGCTGCAGTTTGTTTTCCTTCATCATTAAATTGAGCTACAGCATAATATTTTACAGATACTGGTTTGCCTGTACCTTTTTGATTAAAATTCCAAACACCGTACACTCTTACACCTCCATCTGGTAAGTAATCTCCTTCACTCACTCCCGGATAATACTGCCTGTTATCGAAAGAAAAATTTTCAAATCCTTCATGCCATCCTCTCCATCCCTCTACCATAGCACTTAAAGGAAGAGAATCCTGACCAAGCTTAGGACCTACCCAAATAGCATCATCAGTATAACCAGCTGCCATAGCATCTATATCTCCACTAATAAACAAATCATAAGTTCTATCAGCTGTTTCCTTATTCTTTTCAAATTTAGCAATCCCCTCATCAAAAGCGCTTGTATCAGGTGGTGGTGGGGCACAACTCATTGCTGCAAACCACACACATACTATAATTATAAAATTTTTCATAATTGTAAATTTATTTTAAAAATTAACTATTCAGAATCTATCTGAACTTGTATTCCATTCACATCAAACCAATCCGTAAATCGAACTATTTTGCCATCCTCATTGAAAAACATAAGACCATACCATTTATTGTATACTTCTTTGCCTGATTCAATATGAGTCGTTTTCCATGTTCCATAAATTCTTATGTTATTAGGAACACTGGTAGCAGTTCCTGTTGGATATAAAGAACCACTCCAAAAAGCAGGTTGTAAATCTCCTCCCATTCCTAAATCTATACCTTCTTCAAAAGTTATATCTTCAAAATTATCATGATAATACTGTAAAGCTTCTCTCATTGCTTCCATGTCCACCCATACATTTCCATTGTATTGAGGTGGGCTCCACATTGCAGTATCTGAAAACAATGCCATTTGTGCTTCCAAATCCTTATCAGCGAATCCTTGAACAAATGCTCTTATAGAAGCAACATTACGATCATAGATTGCTTGATTTTCAATATTTTCTTGTTCTGCTGCAGCTTCTGCTTCAGCTTCTGCTTTAGCGTTAGGAAAATAATTGGGCCATCCATCTTTTTTTGAGTCTTGACAACTTATAAAAAAGCTGGAAATAAATAATAGAATAAATATTTTTTTCATAGTATTTAGTTGTTTGTTAAAAAATAATAGGCTTGTAAGTTAATTAGATATTTTATTATTTAGAAGGTTATAGTTATTAAATAGTCAATAACAATTGATTATTTAGAAATTAAAATGTAGGAAATAATAATATTAAAAGTATTTTTGAATTCTAAAGCACAATCAATACTATGAGAATATCTTTAATTCTTCTTATTCAATTATTCTTAAACATATATTTTTTAAGTGCTCAAAAAAACTACATAATTCCTGAGCCCTCAAGTATTGAATTTATTCAAAATGATAAAGTTGGTTTTAGATTATTTAAAAAATCATCTTTACAACTGGAAGGCATATCAAAAAATAATTTATCGGCACTAGAACTTATTAATTTTCTTAATCAATTAACTGGATTTTCATTATCGGAAAAAATCAATAAAAAGTCTAATATATTGTTAAGAGTGACCTCTGGAATAGATAATATAGGTAATGAAGGATACAAAATATCCATTCTACCAAAACAAAATCTTATAGTTGAAGCAAACTCTGAGAATGGACTATACTATGGAATTCAAACTCTAAAACAAATTTTATTATATACTAAGGAAAAAAGAGATAATAAAAATTTTATTTCATTTGAAAATGAACAAATAATTGAAAATCAAATACAAACACAAGAGAGAGATGATTTCAATGCAGCTAATATAACCACCAGAGGATATAGATCTATTCAAGATCCTGCAGACTTCGTCAAAAATAATAAAAATGAAAATCCAAGAGGAGATTTTACTGACCTTCCAAGTACCGAAAGACTAACCATTGATGCTTATGAAATTCCTTCCATAATCATTGAAGATTATCCCCGATTTCAATATAGAGGCATGATGCTTGATGTGGGGAGACACTTTATGCCTGTAGCTTTTGTCAAAAAATTTATAGATGTCATAGCTATGCACAAAATGAATGTTTTTCATTGGCATCTTACAGAGGATCAGGGATGGAGAATTGAAATAAAAAAATATCCCAAACTAACAGAAATCGGATCAATAAGGAAAGAAACATTAGTGGGTCATTCTTATGAGACCCCTATTTCTCTTGGAATTATGAAAAAAAATCCAACATTTGATGGAATTCCACATGGAGGATATTATACTCAAGAAGAAATAAAAGAACTTGTAAATTATGCAAATGATAGATTTATAACTATCATCCCAGAAATTGATATTCCAGGTCATACTTCCGCCATGATTGCAGCCTATCCTGAACTAGGATCTTCATCAAAAAATTTAGGAGTAAAAACTCTATGGGGAGTACATGATGATATTCTAAACGTTGAAGAAAGTACATTTAAATTTCTAGAAAATGTGTTTTCAGAAATTATAAGTTTGTTTCCTTCAAAGTATATTCATATTGGAGGTGATGAAGCTAGAAAAACACAATGGAAAAACTCAGAAATTATTCAAAAAAAAATAAAAGAACTTGGACTTAATGATGAAGATGAGTTACAAAGCTATTTTACTCAGAGAATTGAAAAATTTTTAAATTCGAAGGGAAAATCAATTATTGGTTGGGATGAAATTATAGAAGGAGGTCTTGCCCCCAATGCTACTGTAATGTCTTGGAGAGGAGAAGAAGGAGGGATCATAGCCGCGAAAGCGGGACATAATGCTATCATGACACCAACTACCCACTGCTATTTTGATTATTATCAGGGGAAGCCAAGTGTAGAACCTTTAGCAATTGGAGGTTTAATTCCTCTAAAAAAAGTTTATCTATATGAACCTTTACCAAAAGGATTATCCTCTGATGAAAGTAAGAGAATTCTTGGAGCACAAGGAAATTTATGGACAGAATATGTCAAAACTCCCAAAGACGTAGAATACATGATAATTCCTAGGATGACAGCCTTATCAGAGGTTGTATGGTCTCCTAGGAAAGCGAGGAATTTAAAGGAATTCAAAAAGCGACTACAATTCTATAAGTATTTTTTCGATGAACTTGATATAAATTATCGAAAAAATGATTTTAAATAGAAAATAATTTAAAGTTTTATTAACTTTGTCGATTCATCAAGAATTCCTAATAGAAGGAGTGCCAACCGACTAGTTATATCGAAGCACGGTGGCCCAACGATGTGGGATCATTATCCAAACAATCGGTACTTTCAAAAGAATTCTTGGTAAAATTAAAATTTAAGCTATGAGTAAAAAATTATATGGTGCCGTGGATTCAACTATTTTAAAATCCATGCCGAACCCTGACAAAAGATCCTACGAAATAAAACTCAAACAACCTGAGATAACTTTTCTAGGAGTTTATAATCAACCAGACTTTGCAACTTTGTATATACTAATGTATCCGGATAAAAAAGTAATTGAATTGAAGTCTTTAAAAAATTATTTCCATCAATACCGTGATGTGATAATTTCTTATGAAAGATTAATAAATCAATTTTATGATGACTTACAAAAAGTATATACCCCAAAACGTCTGAGATTAGTTTTGGACTGTAATCCCAGAGGAGGAATTTCTTCTAGACTCACAATTGATTCTGACTGGGCTTCTTTAGGAGGAAAAGAAAAGTATACTAACTATAGAGAAAAATTATGGTAGTACCTAAATAGATTTATTAATTGATATACATTTTAAAAAAGATGATACAGAATAAAAATAGAACAGATTATGGAATAATAATTTTTTTGATTTTAATAGCTTGTTTTTCAAGAATTATTCCTCACATACCAAACTTTACACCTTTGGGTGCCGTTGCTCTATTTGGAGCATCTTATTTTAAAAATAAAATTCATGCTTTTATAATCCCCATAGCTTCACTATGGATTAGTGATTTAATAATTAATAACTACGTGATAAAAGGTTTCTATGAGGAATTTGTATGGTTATATGATGGATTTTTATTCCAATACATAAGCTTTATTGTAATAACTTATTTTGGAATAATAACTCTAAAGAAAATTAATTATTTTAAAATATTTGGGATAGCAGTGACATCTAGTATTATATTTTTTTTAATTACAAATTTTGGGGTATGGTTAACCAGTAACTTTTATCCAAAAAATATACTAGGAATAATAACATGTTATACTGCAGCCCTGCCATTTTATAAAGGTACTCTCTCTGGATTTCTATTTTATTCCATGTTTCTTTTTGGAACATATGATTTATCTAAAGCTAAATTCAATTTTTCCAATATATAATCTATTTAAACTTAAATTTTTCAAAAAATCATTTAAAATAAAGTATGAAAAAATTGATAAAAGAATTAAACAAAAAAATTCTAATTTTAGATGGTGCAATGGGTACTATGATACAGTCGTATAACTTAAAAGAAGAAGATTTTCGTGGAAATAGATTTAAAAATCATCCTGTACCATTAAAAGGGAATAATGATTTATTATCCATAACTAAACCAAAAATTATCAAAAAAATTCATAAAAAATACCTTCAATCTGGTGCCGATATAATTGAAACAAATACTTTTTCTTCTAATTCAATCTCCATGTCAGATTATAAAATGGAGAAATTAGTATATGAGCTTAATTTTGAATCTGCTAAAATAGCAAAATCTGTGACCGAAGATTTTAATAGAAAAAATTTGAAAAAACCAAGATTTGTTGCAGGATCTATTGGACCTACAAATAAAACTGCTAGCATGTCTCCAGATGTGAGTGATCCTGGATTTAGAGCTATAACCTTTGATGAATTAGTAATTTCTTATACAGAACAAGCTAAAGCATTAATTGATGGTGGAGTAGATATAATATTACTAGAAACAATTTTTGATACACTTAATGCAAAAGCTGCACTATATGCATTAGATACACTTATGGAAAAGAGTGCTACTAAAATCCCAATAATGGTGAGCGGAACTATAACAGACAAAAGTGGAAGAACTCTTTCGGGACAAACAGTAAATGCTTTTATGATATCCGTCTCACATATGCCAATTTTTAGTATTGGGTTTAATTGTGCTCTAGGTGCTGATCAGCTTATGCCATATGTAAAAAGACTAAGTGATAAATCAGAATTTTATGTTTCTGCTCATCCTAATGCTGGATTACCAAATGCATTTGGAGAGTATGATCAGACCCCAGAAGAAATGCAAAACCTTCTAGAAAAATATTTAAAAGATGGTATTGTAAACATTGTTGGTGGATGCTGTGGTACAACGGAAGAGCATATTAAGTTAATTGCAGAATCTGCTAAAAAATATTCTCCAAGAAAAATAAACGTAAACAGTTGAAAAATAAATCTAAGTATTTAACGCTATCGGGTCTTGAACCTTTTATATTAACTCCAAATATTACGTTTGTAAACGTTGGTGAAAGGACTAATGTGACAGGTTCAAGAAAATTTCTTAGACTTATTAAAGATAATAATTTTGAGGAAGCTATAGAGGTTGCTAGGAATCAGGTAGAAGGAGGAGCTCAAATTATTGACGTTAATATGGATGAGGGTATGCTTGACGGAAAAGAGTATATGGTAAAATTTTTAAACCTTATACAAGCAGAACCAGATATAGCAAGGATTCCAATAATGATTGATAGTTCCAAATGGGAAATTATTGAAGCTGGCCTTAAGGTTGTCCAAGGAAAATGCGTTGTTAATTCAATTAGTTTAAAAGAAGGTGAAAAAATCTTTCTTTCTCAAGCTAAAATAATTAAACGTTTTGGCGCTGCTGTAATTGTTATGGCATTTGATGAAAATGGACAGGCTGATACGTATAAACGAAGAATTGATATATGTAAAAAGTCGTATAATTTACTTGTAGATAAAGTTGGTTTTAGTCCTGAAGACATTATTTTTGATCCAAATGTTTTTCCTGTAGCTACAGGAATTGAAGAACATAAATCCTATGCTTTAGATTTTATTAATGCAACTAAGTGGATTACAGAAAATTTACCACATGCTAATGTAAGTGGTGGTGTCAGTAATGTGTCTTTTTCTTTTCGTGGAAATAACGTTGTAAGAGAAGCTATGCACTCCGTTTTCCTATACCATGCAATTAAAAACGGCATGAGAATGGGAATTGTTAATCCTTCTATGCTTGAAATTTATGATGATATTCCAAAAGAGTTACTTGATTACGTAGAAGATGTAATTCTTAATAGGAGAGAAGATGCAACAGAAAGGTTATTAGATTATGCAGAATCATTGAGTGGAGATGTTAAAAAATCATCCTCTATGACCGAAGAATGGAGAGAAGAAACGCTTCAAGAAAGAATCACACATTCACTAGTAAAAGGTATTGATAAATATGCTGAGTTAGATGCTGAAGAGGCTCGACTTAAAGAAGATAAAGCTATCAATGTTATTGAAAAATATTTAATGAATGGTATGAATGTGGTTGGTGATCTTTTTGGAAGTGGAAAAATGTTTTTACCTCAGGTAGTAAAATCAGCTCGAGTAATGAAAAAAGCAGTGGCCTATCTTGTTCCTTTTATTGAAGAGGAGAAAGGTTCTGATAGAAAGTTCGTAGGGAAAATTCTTATGGCAACAGTTAAGGGTGATGTCCATGATATTGGTAAAAACATAGTTGGAGTGGTTCTAGGA
>Ga0310345_10001085_pt1 | contig 32329 bp, 21 predicted proteins | sample HC15DNA20500_MG_FD_204667 | JGI IMG/M metagenome (GOLD analysis project Ga0310345, IMG submission 204667) | Marine microbial communities from station ALOHA, North Pacific Subtropical Gyre - HC15-DNA-20-500_MG | ecosystem: Environmental > Aquatic > Marine > Oceanic | place: Pacific Ocean: North... | reverse complement strand
CATGTTCAACAATGCGGCGGGAGGTTAAAATATCTAAAATATTATCGCCGGAAAAGATACTGCTACTACCGGTTAAACTACCGATATCAAAACCAAATTGCGAAGCTAAGCCTGCCAATCCCCCGCCACCGGGTGTTTTTTCTTCTAAAATAAAGGTTTCTTCCGCCTGATAAGCCGGTTTTTGCAGGTAATAATACAGAATACCTCCTCCTATGCCAATTATAGCCGCTATTAACAGCCATACCCACTGCTGCCGCAAATAACGCAAAAAGCCTTTTACCTGCTGCCATATATCGGCCAGGCTATAATATTCTTCTTGTGGTTCGGTTGTTTGTGTCATACCCCTGTACGGCTTGCTTATTTTTTAATTAAATATATCAATGAAACAATTAATCCGGCTATGGAAGCAAAGGCAGCACCGGTACTGGCTATTTCATTAGCCGGCGTACGCTTTTTAATGGGTACATACACTTCCGTTCCAGGCTTAATTTTCGGATAGGTTTTAAAGAACAAAAAGTGCTTGGTACTCCGTATTTCCCCATTGGGATAAATAACATAACTCCGTTTACGGGAAGCATATTGCTGGAAGCCACCCGATTGGTCAATGACTTTTCTAAAGGTTAAGCCCTTTGTGTATACCACTTTCTGTGATACATATACTCCCCCGAACGACTGTACGGTTTGCAATTGTTTGGGTATTTTAATTACATCCCCCTCTTCTAACAGTAAATTATACACAGAGCCGTGGTTGGCCAACGCCTCGTCCAGACGAATGCCTACTTGCTTTTTCGCTTCGGTAATAGATGCTTCTAACCTGCTTATTTTGGCGGAATCGGTATTAATGGGATTACCGGAGGCATCCATTGCCATTAATGCATTGCCACTTTGTGTTTCTAAAGCATTGAGCTTGTTGTTAATTAAAGTACTATCGGCTTCCGTACGTTGTTGATAGGTATTACGGATTAAAATGGCTCCGGCCGGATAAGCGTCATCTTTCAAACCTCCAGCCCGCTTAATGACATCGCTTAAGCGCTCAGAATTTGCAGAAACGGTGTATTGCCCCGGATACAAAACTTCTCCTTGAACATCAACCGTAATTTGATCTTTGTACAAAGGCGAACGACGTACCGATACAATATCAAATGGCTCTAAGCTAATATTACTAGCCGTATCGTTAGCCAGATTATCGGTGGTTAAGTTAATTTCCTTAATAATAGCATAAGCATTGGAATCAGCTGTATTATTGGCGTTACGAATGCGGCGGGAAACTTCAATTTGTTTTAAACTAGCCCCATCTTTTAATCCGCCGGCCATTAAAATCAAATCTTCTACTTTCATATTCTCCGCAAAAGGATATTGGGTAGGTTTGTTTACTTCGCCGGTAATCGTTACCATATATTTTTCCCGTATTTCGGAAATAGGATAGATGTATATGGAATCCTCCCGCTGCAAAGGCAGGTTATATTGTCCATCTAATACTGCCTGTACGTTAAAATTGAGCAAACTGGGTTGATAATCTTTATCTAACCGCCGAATGATGGCACGGGTTAAATAGGCATCTTCACGTGGTTGCACCGCTTTTACCAATTGCTGCAGGGTAGGCATATCATTCAAACCATAATTACCGGGGTGGTAAACCGCACCCCCTACCAACACCCGGTTGGCATATAAGTTGGCTACACTGTCAACCAAAACCGTATCGCCCGATGCCAAAGTAAACTGTTGAAACTGTGCTGCAGGAATGGTTAACATTTCCCGATTGGCCTCGCCAAAACGCTGAATACGCACTCTGGCTTTGTAGGCTATATCGGCAAATCCCCCACAATATTGTAATAAGGCAGCGATATTATTGGTATTGCCCAATTCATAAATGGCCGGTTTTTTAACTGCTCCTTTTATTGCTACGCGCAGGTTATAAGGTGCTACACTAATTACGTCGCCATCTTGCAACAATGCATTTTTAGATAGGTCGCCTTTTAATAAAAAGTCGTAAAAATCAAAATCAACCACTTGTTTGCCATTGCGCATTAGGCTAATATGTCGTAAGCTACCAATTTTAGAGGGCCCTCCTGAAACATATAAGGCATTGGCTATAGTAGCTAATGAAGGGAGAGAATAAGTACCGGGGCGTTTAATTTCGCCCACCATGGTTACCTTAATACTTCTAATTTGACCCAACGTAACTTGTACAAACGTATTACCCGCAGCAATGCCGGGATATATTTTCAGTAAGGCTGCTTTAATTTTTTGCCTGGCCTCCTCTATGGTCAATCCCATTACTTTCAGAGGTCCCACATTCGGATAACGAACATACCCATCGGGGGTAACCTGTAATTTTTTCGTCGTTTCTGAGTAACCGTATACATCCACCACCAATTCATCGCCGGCACCTAAAATATAATTGGCCGGAGTAGGTATATTTAAATTAGGCTCGAAGGTGAGGTTATCTTGTGAAAACAAATCGGTACCAAATACTTGTAAGCCTTTAATGGAATCGCGATAACCCGGACCATAGGTAGGAATGGTATTTCTTTTACTATTGGTTCCGGTTGTATTAGCAGAAGCTCCGCCTGTATTCGCCCCCAAATTCAATGCCTGGATGCGTTGCTGCAGTGCCGCAATTTGGGCATCACTTAACCCCTTTTCGCGGGCTTTAGCAATCAGTTGGTCTTGCGTTAACCCTGCCAGATTGGCTTGTTGCACATATTGAATAAGTTGTTGGTCGGAAAGCTGGTTAATATCGACGGGCAATTGCGCCTGGGTATAAAATGATAAAAGGGCAAAACCTAATAGTAAGCAAACACGAAAAAAATACTGTTTGTATGATTGCACCATGCGGGCTGTGTTAAAAGGATGTTTATAATAGTCGCAAATATAAGTCTGTTTGTATTAAAGTAAAACAGAATAATTGGGGGTAAAAAAATTATGGTTTTGTTAAAACGTAAATGGATTGGCCATCAACAAAAAACAAATATGGGTTAGTTTCAACGCATACTACAGGTTTTAATTAGAAAAAGAACATAAGTACATTAGAAAGTATAGCGGATGTACTGTTAGAATACTCATCAATATCCATGTCATTTGAGAAATGGACGTTATTGGTTATACAATGGATTCGATATTGCTTCGAGACTACCTCGGGTCAACAGCGTTGCCTAACGCTGTTGATAGGTAAGTGTATGGGAGAATGGTGGGTAATGATAAGGTTATATTCTGAGAGTGTTAAAATAACTGTGTAAGCAGTGATAGAGAGCAGTTTAGAAAACTGTGTAAAGGGTATTTTAAGTTTCCTATTTCGGTTGGTGGGGACACCAACCGATAGTAGTAAATTCTAATAACAAAGCACTAGCTATTTTTCCTGGTAGTTGGTGTCTCCAACTTTCCCAGTGGTTGGTGCTCTCATTCACCATACATATCTACTACTTTCCCCTAGTGGTTGATGTCCCCAGCAACCATATCTACCCTACGCAAGGGCATATACGTTATAGCTATTGACAGATGATTTTAGGGTATTGTGAATGAAAGTTCGATTGCAGAAGCAATATTATTCAGGTTTCCTAAACTTATTTCCTTCACTTTTTGTGTTGATACAAAAAGTGACAAAAAAATCAAGCCTCCATCAAAAAGGCTACTCCGAGGCTTGCTCCGCTACAACAAAAAAGTCTAAAGCCCATCTTTAGCAACATGAAATATAGTGGACTTGTTAAAAACTGCTTGCATAGCCCGGCAGCTTTTGTTGCTGAACGCTGCGCAAACCCCTGCGCTTAACGCCTTTTTGATGAGGCCGATGGGGTACCTGAGCGGTTGGACTTGCATTAATTTTTGCTCATTTTCCTACCGGTTGGTATCTCTAACTTTCCCTACTGGTGGGTGTTCTCGCCAACCCTATTTGAACAGTATTTAATTAGAATAGAATTAGTATTCTCTCAATTAGCTTACTCGGATAGATTGATGTATATAGATTAGTAAACTGCAGATGGCAATACAAATTCTGCCCCGTTTCGGTTGGTGGGGACACCAACCGATAGTAAATGGAGCTAAAGAATAAATGACGGTGAAAGATGTCCTTATAAGCTATACCCGTTTTGATACGTACGTTTTACAAATGCATTGGCAGGTTCAAAATTGGTAATCCGCATATTGGCGCCATCCCACTGTAATTGAATATTGCGACCCGGATAAATAAAGCTTTTTGGATTTTTGGGATTCGGCTCTTGTACATTATAACTTCTAATGGCCAAATTTCCCATTAACACAATTTCAGTTAAAGGGCCTGCCAGGTCGAAGTTGGAGCTTAATTCCTTTTGTTCTTTACTGCCGTAACCGGCAATACAAGCTTCTACCCAAGCGGCATAATGTCCATTAGCACCACCCGGTACCCGAGCCAGTGTTTGTGGCACATGCACTTCTTCGTTACGTGATAAGGGCAATAATCTTGGATTCTCGGCATAGGTAGAGGCCATCATTTTGCCCTTGCTTCCCACAAATAAAATAGCATTGCCACCATCCCCAAATAATTCGTTTGAGCCTAATTCTTCCGGTCTATCGGGTTGTATCCCACCATCCATCCAATGCATTTTAACGGTACGCCCATTGACGTTAAAGGTTAAGGTGATATGCGAAGCTATAGGACCGCTTTCCGGATGAAAAGCTCTTGTCCAGGGTTTGGTATATTGTGTTGCCACACTACATTCAGCTGCGGTAGGATACCCTAATCCTAATACCCTAAAAGGCGCTTCCATTAAATGACAGCCCATATCGCCCAAAGCACCGGTACCATACTCCCACCAACCGCGCCAATTGAAAGGCAGTAAGCCATCCACATAATCACGCAAAGCGGTGTTTCCTTGCCACAACTTCCAATCTAAGCCGGCAGGTATATTGGGATCAGGATTGGGCCACGCAATTCCTTGTGGCCAAACAGGCCTATCGGTAAAACAATATACTGTATCAACTTCACCAATTACACCGGCATTATACCATTCGCGCAACTGCCTTACCCCATCACCCGAAGCGCCTTGGTTACCCATTTGTGTAACCACTTTGTATTGATGCGCAGCTTTGGTCATTACACGGGCTTCATAAATATCGTGCGCCATGGGTTTTTGCACATACACGTGCTTACCCATTTGCATGGCGGCCATCGCAATTACGGCATGCATATGATCGGGTGTTGAAACAGAAACGGCATCAATACTTTTCCCCATTTTATCGAGCATTTCCCGATAATCGTGAAAGTAGGCCGCTTTGGGATAACGTGACCGGCTTGTCTTTGCCATACGATCATCCACATCACACAAACCAACAATATTGGCTTTGCCACTTTGATAAAAATTCCACAAATCACTTTCGCCTTTTCCTCCAATGCCAACACCGGCAACATTTAGTTTATCACTTGGGGCAATAAATCCCCTGCCGAGTACATGACGAGGAACAATATAAAAACCAGTTGCGGCTAAAGCAGTATTGCGTAAAAAATTGCGGCGAGAATGGTGGGCTGCATTGTTTAATTTCTTTTTCATGTGGCAAATGTGTTGATATGGATTATTGAAATAGGCTATTAATAAATGGTTCTGTATTTCATAATGTGTTTTGAAACAGCTTTATAAAATACGCATTGAATGTACTGATAAATGCAGAATTGAAAAAATGAAATGGACGAAAGGCAAGGTTATGAAATAGCCAATATTTTCAATATTCAAATAGCAGGCATAAGCTTGTAATGTAGATGAAGCTTGTACCACAGCCCAATGGCCACCACACAACAACCAAAGTATTATGTAAGTATTTTTTGATGAATATCAAATCAATGTAGATAAACTTCAAACAAGCATTAAAGCAATTTTAAGCATTATTCAATCTATAGAAGTGCTATTTAATTAACCTATAGGTCGCTTTAAAATTATTCATCATCGGTTTCCTTCAGTTCATCTGCAGCAGTTTCGCGGCGCATTTTTATCATCGGCTTTTCCTCTGTTCCGGTTACTGTAAAAGGTATACCAATAATTCCCAATGGCGGTAAGCCCAATCGGCCACTTAAATTTAGTTTACCATCAAAACTTATTTGTCCTTGAAAACGAGGACGAAAGCCAAATATCTTTAAACGGGTACGTTCAATGGTAATAATGTTTTTAGCAATTTTGCTGTGAATATTGATTCCGGCCAGTGCAGGATTATTCAAACTATCACGACCAGAAGCCTTACTTAATGCTTCGAATAAACGAAAACCTTTTACCGATACTTTTTTTAAATTCACCACACCCCCACCGGTTAAGGAAGGATAAATGGGCATCATGGCATTATTTAAACGGCCACTTAATTGGTATTGTAAGGCTACAATACCCTTGGTATAAGCAGCCGAACTTGCCAATGTTCTAAAAATTGGAATTTCCCGATAAGCCCTTTGAATATCAAAATCTTTCGCATTCACCTGATAATAAAATTCAGCCGACTTCGTCCCCTTGTTTTTATATTTTGCCTGCATTTGCACTTGTGTACCAATTACATTGAACCCACAGTTTTGTAATTGAATACTACCACTATCTATGATGATGGAACCATGTAAACTATCTAACGGTATACCATTATACAACACTTTTTTTAGGTTGGCATTTAGTATTAGCGACAAGTCATCCGGTATCATAACAACACCAGAACTAGGCGTATTTACCGTTACGCTGGTATTGGATGCACCCGGTTTAAAGGCCATGAATTCATTTACATTTACTTTGTTACTATTCAGTTGAAATTGTCCTTTTAAAGGTTGATTGCTTAACACATAATTAATCACATTTTCTAATGCACCATTTAATGTAAAATCCGATTGTCCAAATCCGGCCTTACAATCATCGAACACCATATTACCCTGTTCAAAGTGAAATTTACCGGTATGAATGATGAAAGGCAAGGTATATAAATCAGAATACAACTGAACATCCTTCAATTGTAAAGTGCCTTTATTATAAAGCAATTGGTACCTACCTGCCAATGCATCATTTTGGTGGCCTTGCATGGTAAGGTTGGTTTTAATTAATCCCGCAAAGCGATAGTTGGATAAATGAAATACTTGGTACAACTTATTCAAGTCGAGTGTACCGGTGCTATATAAGTTATAATATAGATTATTAAAATTTTGAACATTTAATCGAAGTAAAAAAGGTTGTCCTTCAATTGATAAACGAATAGGCAAAATATTCACTTTCATGGTTTGATAATTGCCTTTGCTATTTGAAACAGTGGCTTGCACATCAATTGCCTCAATTGGCTTAGGATAATAAGGTGTTAAAATGCTGCCATTGGCCAATTGCACATTCGCCGACATAATGGGCAATAGTTTCTTTTCAGGATTAATGTTACCATTTATATTGGCTTGCAGGGTAAGTAATCCATTTAGAACATAATTGCCGATTGGAAAAAAATCTTTTATTTCATTTAAATGCACCCATCCCATGATGTTAGCATCAACGCTACTAGGGATAGAAGCAGTAAAGGAACCATGGGCTTTTATGTAATTATTCATTGCCTTAGCATAAGCATCCTTTAGTTCAACAATAGTATGGCGGTATTGCCCATCAGCACAATGAGCATTGAGTTGAAATTCTAAAGTATCTATTGCTTTTGGCAAATTAGCCAATTGTACAAATCCGTTTTCTAATGAAGAATGAAGGTTAAAAACAGGTATACTGCTTATAACGGTATCAACTTTACGTAAACCATTAGGAACAATTTTAGTAGCATAAGTGCCCCGAGCATGTAATTGCAAAATATAGTGTCCACGCATTTTAATTGAGGCTATGCCTAAAGCTTGTTGCAGTTGTTGCAGATTTAGGTTGGCCTGAATATATGTTTGAATAAATGGAGTATTTACGCCGGTAATATGTGCCGAAGCATTGCAGAAACTTTTATCCATTGAAAAGTACAAGGTATCTACATTTAATTGCAAACTATCGGTATTGAATCGCGGAAACTGAACGTTAATGGCAGTGTTTAAATGATGGATAGGAGCAGGTGCTTTTTCATGATCAAGATAACCATCCTTAATAGCAGCATGCATAGTAAAAGAAGGCATAGTGTTGGTAGAAGCGCGGTATATTCCTTTTAGCGCTGCACTTATTTCAGTTGCGCCTTTTGCGTCCATTTTACTAAACCACTGATTGTATTCCGGCGGTATGGCACTTAGTACATCATATAAATCGGCATTTTTTGTTTGAAGGTTAAAGTTCATGTAATAGCCATCTTTCAAAAAATCGAAGCGCCCTTGAAAACGGAAAGGCAGTTGATTTAATACGACTTCATTTTTTTCAAACAACAGACTTAATGAATGGGTATTGACTTTGGTTATGAGTTGTGCTTTAATTTTTTTAGAACCCACATAGTGGTTATTGGCATAATCAATATCCAACGAATCGATGAGTAAAGAAGAATGTAAATCAAAAACAGCTTTACTTAAATCGCCTTTACCCAAGTAATTCAGTTGCTTCGCACGAATTAACATAGGCAATGACTGATCGTTATAAGTAATATTGGTTTTACTAATTTGAATGCGCTCAATTTTCAATGCGGTACCCGAGCTATCATTGTGAGATTGGGTAGTATCGGAAGAAGATTGCCAAATATTATAATTGGCATGACCGGCAGTATCAACCTGTACCCACACATTCCCATTTGTTAAGTATACTTCATCAATTTTAATTTGGCGTGACAGAAGCGATGCTACATTAATACCGAATGCTAGTTCTTTGGCAGAAAGCAGGGTATCATTTTGAAACGGCGTAGAACCTTTTAAACTACAATTATAAAGTGTTAAGGTTAATGAAGGGAAGTGGTTAAAAAAAGAAAGACGCACTTTAGAAAATGCCAATTGACCATTGATATGACTATTAGCAAAGCTTTGAATTTTATTGGATACTGCTGTTGGAAAGAGTAATGGCAAAGCAAACAATATCCCAAAAAAAACAAATACAAAAATGATAATTATTTTTACAACATTGCGTATTTTTTGGAAGAACGAAAATTCAGGCATGACGGGCGCATTAGAATAAATTAAATATACACAAAGATATTCATAAAACTAATGATACCGGCTTAGGTTCAAATAACCACCAAACTCGTTTACGTGGCTTCAAAACATAATTTTGGCGGATGTAGGTTTTAATGTGATTCATCGCTTCATCATAATCGTCGGTAAATAAAACCAACTCCATATCCGCTTTATTAATAGTACCTTCCTCGGCCATTCTTTCAATTAATTCTAATAAGGGTTGATAATATTCTTTCCCAAACACTACGATAGGGAATTGAGTAATTGTTTTGGTTTGTACCAATGTTAAGGTTTCAAAAAATTCATCCATCGTACCAAATCCACCGGGCATAATAATGAACGCATAAGAATATTTCACCAACATAACTTTACGTGAAAAAAAATGTGTAAAGGTGAGCGACTTATGTACGTAAGGATTCAACTTTTGTTCGAAAGGTAGTTTTATGTTTAATCCTATTGATTTGCCGCCATTTTCAAAAGCACCTTTATTGGCAGCCTCCATGGTACCGGGGCCACCACCCGTCATTGTAGTAAAGCCCATTTTAGCAATGCGCTTTCCAAATTCTTCAGAAGCTTTATAATATGGATGGTCGGGCTTAAAGCGAGCACTGCCAAACACTGTAATACATGGACCCACAAAATGCAATACACGAAAAGCATTCAAAAATTCAATGAATACACGCCAGGCAAATTTCAGCTCATTTACACGAGGTTTAGGACCTTCTAAATAATAATTTTGTGTAGCAGGTAAAATTCTTTCAGTTGTCTTCATAATGAATTGCTTTAAATAATTCCAAATGCTTATAGTATGTGTGTTACCCCATTTCAAAAAAGTATAACACATGCTTAATCTTATTTCAAATTACGGAAATAAGAGAAATGTTTTCAAAAAATGTAACGTTAACATTTACACAATACTTTTGCTGACACAATAACCTATAACTTGTTATTGAAACGATATTGATTTACTTAATTTTTTACCAAAGATTATATGCAAAAAAAAATTCGCATTATATCGTACAATGTAAATGGCATTAGAGCAGCAATTAAAAAGGGGTTGATAGAATGGTTGCAAACCAATCCTGCTGATATTATTTGTTTACAGGAAACAAAAGCTTCTAATAGTGATGTTGATATAGCAGCCATTGAACAATTAGGCTATTCAACTTATTGGTTTTCGGCACAAAAAAAAGGATATAGCGGCGTAGCTGTATTCACCAAAATAAAACCTGATGCAGTGTTCTATGGACATGAAAAAGAACAAAGTGATTTTGAAGGAAGAGTAATAAGATTAGACTTTGGAGCAACAACGTTGATTAATGCTTATTTCCCATCAGGCACCAGCGGCGATGAACGACAAACTTATAAATACCAGTGGCTTGATGAGTTTTTAGCATATTTAACAACACTGCGCAAAACTCGGCCACACTTAATTATTACCGGAGATTACAATATTGCGCATACGGAAATAGACATACATGACCCCAAGGGCAATAAAAACTCATCAGGATTTTTACCGGAAGAAAGAGCCTGGATGGATAAATTTTTAGCAGCAGGATTTATTGATACTTTCAGAGCCTTACATCCAACACAAACAGGGGCTTATTCATGGTGGAGCCAACGATTCCCATCTGTACGTTTACAAAATAAAGGATGGCGAATTGACTATATATGTATCAGTAATAATTTAAAAGAAGCACTAACTGAAGCAGCTATTTTTCCCGATGTAAAACACAGCGATCATTGTCCTGTTTTTGCAAGTCTTAAATTAAGTGTATGATAATTTATAACATAACATCGCATATTGCCACACCTATCATTTCCGATTGGTTACAATGGATGAAAGCCGAACACATACCTGCCATTATGCAAACCGGCTGTTTTGAACAATACCAATGGGTTGAATTATTAGAGACCGATGAAAGTGAAGGAAAAACCTATGCCATACAGTTTTATGCCCCTTCCATTGCACAAGTAAAACGCTTTAGAAATGAGTTTGAAAGGTTGTTGCATGAAGAAATTCAGCAAAAATGGGGGCAGCAAATGCTTAGTTTCAGCACTGTTATGCAGGTTGTGCATTGAATGTGGAAAGCTTTTTTACTACTATTTTTTCATTGAACAAACTTCCCTATATTTCCCGAAAACCCTTGCTGCATCTCATTTTCTATCACTAATCAAGCAAAACCCTTGCCCACACTGCATTTCAGCGAATTAATACCATGCATTACCGAATATCGAAACAATGCCCGTTTTGGGGAAAGCCTTATGCTTACAGTATTTTGGGGCAAAACATGTGCTCAAAAAAAATGAAAAAATATTTTGTTAATTGGTAAAAGCCTATACATTTGTTTTTGTTATTTAACTAATTAAACAATCATCTATGAACAAGGCTGAATTAATTGCAAAAATTGCAGAAGACGCTGAAATTACTAAAACACAAGCAAATGCTGCTTTAGATTCATTTGTAGAAGCAGTTACTAAAACTTTAAAAGGTGGTGGAAAAGTTACATTAGTAGGTTTTGGAACATTCTCTGTTTCAAAGCGTGCTGCCCGTACCGGTCGTAACCCTCAAACCGGCGCGCCTATTAAAATTAAAGCTAAAAAAGTTGCCCGCTTTAAAGCCGGTAAAGAGTTAAGCAGCAAATTGTAATTTTCTGCAACACAAAATTTAAATCCTGCTGCATCAGCAGGATTTTTTTTTATTTTTGCTCGTAAACAAATATTAAAATCAAAAATTATTATGGGTAGAGGTGACAAAAAAACAGCCAAAGGCAAGCGTTTTAAAGGCTCATTTGGCAAAACAAGACCACACAAAAAACAAGTAAAAAAACTTGCTGTTAAAGCATCGTAACTTCTTAAAAAGCCGCCCTGTTATCAGGTCGGCTTTTTTCTGAAAAACCTATCCAATCCTTTTTTTATTCCGGTTCTTTATAACTGTTGAAAAGCAATTGCCAAGCATACAATCCGTTCATCAACATTTTATTCCATTAATAATAATTTGCAATATTTTTCCATTTATTTTTAAGTGCCACAAGTAGTTTTGTCGGTTACTTTTATTATTCATTAAAACCAAGCACATGAAATTTGTACAAACATTTGTAACAAGCACAGCATTGGCAATGCTTGCCTGCACCGGCTGTCAACAAAAACAGAATGCACCTTCTGCTTTTATTGACCTTAGTGCCATTGACACTTCCGTAAAACCCGGAGATAATTTTTTTCTTTACGCTAATGGCAATTGGCTGAAAAAAACTACCATTCCTGCTTCTGAAGTAGGTGCAGGTGCTTTTCTCGATTTATATAATCGCACCAAAAATAATATTCATACCATTTTGTTAGATGCTGAAAAAAATGCTGCACCTGCCGGCAGTATTCAACAAAAAGTAGGTGATTTTTTTGCTTCGGGCATGGATTCAACTACCATTGAAAAACTGGGTTATACGCCTATTCAGCCGGAATTGAATGAAATTAATACATTAAAAAATGCTGCCGACATTATTCATTACGCAGCACAAGCGCATACCCGTGGAAGCAGCATGTTGTTTGACTTTGGTGTGTATCCCGACGATAAAAACAGTATGGCTACCATTGCGGTATTCAGCCAGGGCGGTTTAGGTTTACCCGACCGCGATTATTATTTTAAAACCGATGCTGCTACACAAGCCGTAGTACAAGCTTATAAAAACTACTTACAAAAACTATTAATACTAACCGGAACAGACAGCCTTACAGCTACGCAACAAGTTGAGCAAGTATATGCATTGGAAAAACAAATGGCAGAAAGTCATAAAACCAATGTAGCCCTTCGCGATCCGCAAAGCAACTACCACAAAATGGCCATTGCACAACTTAGCAAAACCATGCCTAATCTGCAATGGCCAATGCTGTTAAAAACATTGAACATACAGGTAGATTCAATCAATGTGCAACAACCGGAATTTTATGCCAAACTTAACCAACTCATTACCACACAGCCAATTGCTACTTGGCAATTGTATTTGCGGTTACATACATTAAATGGTGTAGCTCGTTATTTGAGTACCCCATTTGTACAAGCTTCATTTAACTATTATGGCAAAGCCTTAAACGGGCAAACACAAATGAAGCCCCGTTGGGAAAATGTTTATCGTACCATTGATGCTCAAATTGGCGAAGCATTGGGACAATTGTACGTAGAAAAATATTTTACCAAAGAAGCTAAGCAACGCATGGATGAATTGGTGAATAATTTGCAAAAAGCATTTGCAAATCGTATTAATAATTTAGATTGGATGAGCGATTCTACCAAACAAAAAGCAAAAGATAAACTACAAGCATTCATTAAAAAAATTGGATACCCCGACAAGTGGAGAGATTACAGCAAAGTAAACATTCAACGTAACCAATACTTCAACAATATAATGGCTGCCGAAGCCAATAACTATCAATACATGATTAGTAAGTTAGGCAAACCGGTAGATAGAACAGAATGGGAAATGACCCCGCCTACCATTAATGCTTACTACAATCCATTGTACAATGAAATTGTTTTCCCCGCAGGTATTTTACAATTCCCATTCTTTGACCCTCAGGCCGATGATGCCATTAACTATGGCGGCATTGGTATGGTAATTGGCCATGAAATGACACATGGTTTTGATGACCAGGGTGCACAATATGATAAAGATGGCAACTTAAAAAATTGGTGGAGTACCAGCGATTATGATTTATTCAGAAAAAAATCGCAGCAAGTTATTCAGTTATACAATGGCTTTACCATTTTAGATACAGTACATGTAAATGGTGCACTGACTACCGGTGAAAACATTGCCGATATTGGGGGCATAGCCATTGCTTATGATGCATTTAAAATGACTAAAGAAGGACAAGACACTACTCAAAAAATTGATGGCTATACACCTGATCAACGCTTCTTTTTATCGTTGGCACAAATTTGGCGTTCAAAAGAAAAAGATGCATATGCTTTAAGATTGATTAATACGGACCCCCACTCACCTGCCATGTACCGAGTAAACGGCCCTTTAATGAACTTTACACCGTTTTACAAAGCATTTAACGTTGTGCCGGGTGAAAAAATGTATTTGCCGGAAAATGAACGTATTAAAATTTGGTAATCAGTTTCTTTAATAAACCCACTCAACCGGTTTTTGATGTTTGTCAAAAACCGGTTTTTTTATTTATATGCAAGCGTTTGTGTAACAAAAAGCGCATAATTTAATAGTGGCTAATTTCATTTTTTGCTTTTATTATGTAATTTTAAAAATCCCTAACCAACACAACCAACGCTTGCCATGAACGCCCCCACACAACGTTTTACTGCCTTAGATATATTCAGAGGCATGACCATTTGTTTCATGATTATTGTAAATACACCCGGTGGCCCTGAAAGTTATGCCCCGCTTCAACATGCTCATTGGAATGGCTTTACACCTACAGATTTAGTGTTCCCATCGTTTCTATTTGCAGTAGGTAATGCCATGAGTTTTGTAATGCCAAAATGGGCTGGCAAAGCCAACAGCTGGGTTGTAGGTAAAATTGTAAAGCGTACAGTACTTATATTTTTATTGGGTTACCTGATGTATTGGTTCCCTTTTTTTAGATTAGATGCACAACATAACATTATTTCGGCACCTTTTGCTAATACACGCATAATGGGTGTATTACAACGGATAGCCCTTTGCTATGGTATTGCTTCTTTATTAATTTGGTTTTTAAAACCTAAAACCACATTATATATTGCCATTGCCCTGCTACTTATTTATTGGGGAATTATGTACTATTGGGGCGATCCGGCTGACCCTTATGGTATGACAACCAATGCAGGATATTATTTAGATGTTTGGTTAATGGGCCCTAACCATATGTATCATGGTGAAGGTGTAGCTTTTGACCCCGAAGGATGGTTAAGCACAATGCCCGCCATTGCTAATGTAGTAGCCGGATATGTAGCAGGTGCTTACATACAAAAAAAGGGTAACACCTATGAAACCCTTACCAACTTATTACTGGCCGGTTTTGGTTTGTTCGTATTATCCTATTTTTGGAATTTATCTTTCCCTATTAATAAAAAATTGTGGACCAGTGCATTCGTGTTGCATACGGTTGGGTTAGATTGTATGATTATTGCAGCCGTAATGTATTTTGTAACTTTTAAAAATTGGGGCGAAGGAAAAATTAGTTATTTCTTCCAGGTATTTGGGAAAAATCCATTATTCATTTATTTATTATCCGAGCTTTTGGTAACCGTGTTTTACATGATTCCATTGGAAGGCTATCATGGACTTATTCAATGGCTATACTTGAATATTTACATTCATGCCGGTGCGTATTTAGGCTCATTCTTATTCGCCATATCCTACATGTTGCTATGCTGGGTAGTGGGTTATTATTTAGATAAAAACAAAATTTATGTAAGAGTTTAAAACCTTACTCTTTTTCTTGGCTTGCTTGTTCAAACCCTTTTACTGATTTACCTTTTTTAGGCTTAGAATTCTTTCCTTTAAAAGGTGCTGCAGTTTCCACTTCGCAAACACAACGAAACCCCAGCCAGCGGTTGGGGTTTTTGTATGACATGCGTTCTTTAATGGTACAATAAGCTAAGGGCAAATCATAATGTCCGCCTTTGGCAACACCTTTTTCTGCAATCATTTCACCAACATTACCAATCATGTTATATACACCATATTGATTGGGAATAGAAAAATTAACAGGCATAATATCACGTTGCCCTACATGCAAGGAATCATCGTCGGGATAGCGACAATTAAAGTTTTTTACAGAATCATTTTTGTGAGCGGTGTAAACGCCCGGATAGCCATACGGAAATTTAATGGAATCTAATTTACCACTGGCTGCCATTTCCCATTCAGCCTCAGTTGGCAATCGGTAGGTAACACTTCTAAAAGGGGCATTGGGCATACGCGCCAATAATTCATTTACTCTTTCTGTACGCCAATTGCAAAATGCCTGTGCCTGTTCGTAACTAATGCCTACTATGGGATAACTATTGTAACTATTACCTCTGTAATAGGTTTCAATAAATTCTTCACTATGCTGCCTATAAGAAACCCAAACCAATGAATCGGGGAGCATGGATTGATAAGTGGCGGTATCATTTTCGTGTGCCAGTAACCATCCCTCGGTATAATCCTTCCAATTGCCTACACTTATTTCATAGGCATCTATATACAAACCGGGTTTTATTAAAACTGTACCGGGGGGTGTAGTTAATTTATTGCCATTTCCACTGTTTTTTTGGGTAATAAAAGCAAAACTTACTGTACAAAAAAGTAATACAACTATCCAACGCATTAATAACAAATTTTTATAAAGTTAAGGCTTTCCGCATTAACAACAGGTTAACAAAAACATTCATAGTAATAAAGCCACAGTAAAACCTTACCTTTGCAACCTTAAATTTTTTTATGGATATTAGGAATATTGCCATCATTGCCCACGTTGACCACGGAAAAACTACCTTAGTAGACCGTATATTACATGCTACCAAGGTATTTAGAGATAATCAGGAAACCGGAGAACTGATTATGGACAGCAATGATTTAGAACGTGAAAGAGGTATTACCATTTTTAGTAAAAATGCTGCTGTTACCTATAAAGATGTGAAAATTAATGTAATTGATACTCCCGGACACAGTGATTTTGGTGGTGAAGTAGAAAGGGTATTAAAAATGGCCGACGGCGTTATTTTGTTAGTAGATGCCTTTGAAGGGCCCATGCCACAAACCCGCTTTGTTTTGCAAAAAGCATTGCAATTAAACTTGCATCCCATAGTAGTGATTAATAAAGTAGACAAACCTAACTGCCGCCCCGACGAGGTGCATGATGCAGTTTTTGAGCTATTTTTTAATTTAGATGCCACAGAAGAACAACTCAACTTCCCCACTTTTTATGGTAGTGGAAAAAATGGCTGGTTCAATGATAGCCTAACACCTAGTGAAGACATTACCCCGCTAATGGATGGTATTTTAAAATTTGTACCTCCACCTACCATACAAGAAGGACCTTTACAGCTTCAAATTACTTCATTAGATTACTCTTCATTCCTTGGCCGTATAGCTATTGGAAAAGTAACCCGTGGCAGTATTAAAGAAAACCAACAAATTGCTTTAGTACAAGCAGATGGTTCCATCAAAAAAAATAAAGTAAAAGAACTGTATGTTTTTGAAGGAATGGGTAAGCGTAAAGTAAGTGAAGTGGTTTGTGGCGATTTGTGCGCTGTAGTTGGCTTAGAAGATTTTAATATTGGTGATACGATAGCTGACGCTGAAAACCCTGAAGCACTGCCTATTATTAGTGTGGATGAGCCTACTATGAGCATGTTATTCAGCATTAACAACTCTCCTTTTTTTGGTAAAGATGGAAAATTTGTAACCTCACGCCATTTACGTGATCGCTTAATGAAAGAAACCGAGAAAAATCTGGCATTAAAAGTGGAAGACACTGATAGTGCTGATAGCTTTTTGGTTTACGGACGTGGTATTCTACATTTAGGTGTACTTATTGAAACCATGCGCCGCGAAGGTTATGAATTAACAGTGGGTAATCCGCAAGTATTGGTAAAAACTATTGATGGCAAAAAACATGAGCCTTATGAAATTTTAGTGGTAGATGTTCCATCAGAGTTTAGCGGAAAAGTAATTGACCTTGTTACTCAACGTAAAGGTGAAATGTTGGTGATGGAGAGCAAAGGTGAAATGCAGCACCTTGAATTTGAAATACCATCAAGAGGATTAATTGGTTTACGTTCTCAAATGTTAACAGGCACAGCAGGTGAAGCTGTAATGGCCCATCGCTTTAGTGAATACAAACCCTGGAAAGGAGCAATACCCGGCCGTAACAATGGTGTGTTAATTGCAAAATTTGGCGGAACAACTACTGCTTATTCAATTGATAAATTACAAGATAGAGGACGCTTTTTTATTGATCCGGGAGAAGATGTATATGCAGGACAAATTATTGCCGAACATATTAAACCCGGCGATTTGAATGTGAATGCCGTAGAAGCTAAAAAATTAACTAACCACCGTGCCAGTGGAAGTGATGATAGCGTTCGCATTACACCTAAAATTGAAATGACCTTAGAAGAATGTATGGAATATATTCAACAAGATGAATGTATTGAAGTAACACCCAAAAACATTAGAATGCGTAAGGTTGTTTTAGATGAAGAAGAAAGAAAGAAAGTAAGTAAAAGAATGGGTGCTGAGGTTGAATAAATAATTAAATTTTAAAAATATATAAAAAACAGCATTTATAAACTATTGCTGTTTTTTTTGCATCAAAATAATACAATAAAAGAATAATTTTAATAAAATATATTTTAGTAGCTCATTTTGAATTCCAGATATCGTAAACAGAATTTCCCGATACAGTTATTATATCATTGATTTCGCAATTTTCTTTGTGAAAAAAAAATCTCATGAAGAAAATACTTCTGCTACAATGGCTTTTATTACCCATTATTTTATTCTCACAAAAAATTGACAGCATAAACGTACACACACTTAAAAATGTTTCAGTTATTGGTTTTAAAACCGTTCGCGGAATAGGTCACATGCCAGATTTTAAAGATGGGATTATTTATGCCGGTAAAAAAAGCGAAGTGATTATGGTAGATAGTTTGGATGCAAATAAGGCTATCAATAATACCAGACAAATTTTAGGCAGGATACCCGGATTAAATATTGTTGAAACTGAAACAGGTGGCTTTACTGCAAACGGAATTGCAACAAGGGGGCTTAACCCTATTCAAAGCATTGAAATGAATACCCGCCAAAATGGTTATAACATTAGTGCTGATATATATGGATACAATGAAGCCTATTACCTTCCTCCTATGGAAGCAGTTCAAAGAATTGAAATGGTAAGGGGTGCAGCAGCATTGCAATTTGGCGCTCAATTTGGAGGTTTGGTAAACTATATTACAAAAGATGCACCTGCCAATAAACCCTTTGAATTTTATACTTCGCAAACTGCAGGCAGTTATGGGCTTTTCAATTCTTTTAATTCAATTGGAGGTAATTTTAAAAAACTATCATATTATGCTTTCATCCAATATCGCTATATGGATGGGTACAGACCTAATAGTAAACAATGGCAGTTATCAGGTTTTGGAAAATTGCAGTATAAAATTTCTGAAAAGCTGAATGTTACAGCAGAATATTCTTTGCTTCGTAATACCATACAAATGCCGGGGGGATTAACAGATAGCCAGTTTCAGGCTAATCCCAAAATGTCTACACGTTCCAGAAACTGGCTGAAAACACCTTGGAATATTGTGAATGTATCAATGAATTACAATCTATCCAAAAACAGCATAATTAGTATAAAGAGCACATACTTATATGGGAATCGTTCTCTGGTATGGAGAAACGAAGATGGTGGCCCGGCTGCCCAAGATACAATTGACCCCATTACAAATACCTACGTTCCAAGAGAAGTGGGGATACAAAATATGAAAAACATCACAACAGAATTCAGATTTTCGCATCAATACCAATTTGCACATCAACAAGCAACTATTTCAGGAGGTATCAGACATTCATATGCATGGTTAAAAAGGCTCGGGGGAGGGGAAGGAACTACCAACAGTGATTTTGATTTATCAATCCGGGGCGATTGGGGTTATAACTTAAATTTTACCACTACAAACATCGCTCCTTTTATTGAAAATATTTTTAAGTTCGGTGACAAGCTGTCCATCATCCCCGGTTTTAGATTTGAATATTTAAACAGTACTGCAACTGGTTATAAAACTACTAATGGAACAAAACAAAATGTTTTAGAAAACAGATCAAGAACTTTTCCATTGTTTGGCATGGGCATTTCATATAAAACAGGAACCTACACCAATATTTACGGTAATATCAGCCAGGCATACCGGCCTATTGAATATAGCCAGTTAGAACCATTCGGAATAACATCCAGAATTGACCCCAATCTAAAAGACAGTTATGGCTTCAATGCAGATTTAGGTTATAGAGGCACCATTAAAAATTATTTTAATTTTGATTTGGGTGTTTTTTATCTGGCTTATAATAATAGAATTGGAGTATTAGTACAAACAGACCCAAATACCGGAATGGAATACTCTGTGCGCAAGAATATAGCGAATAGTGTTCATAAAGGTGTTGAGAATTATTTGGAATTTAATATTTTAAAATACCTGAATGCACAATCAAAAACAGGACTCAGTATTTTTAATTCGTTTGCTTTCATTGATGCCAGATATATCACCTGAGAATTCAAGGGCAACCGGGTTGAAGCTGCTGCCAAGACTATCAATCGTACTGGAATTATTTTTAATAACCCCCATTTTTCAGCAACTTTTCAGATAAATAATATTGGTGATGCTTACGGTGATGCTTCAAATGTAAAAACAAGTACTGACCCAATTGCAGGTTATATACCTGGATATACAGTTGCTGACCTCAGCATGACATATACCATCAAAAAAATTGCAATCAAAGTGGGTGTGAATAACTTAACTGATAAATCATATTTTACACGAAGAACTGATGAATATCCTGGACCAGGTATTATTCCTTCCATTGGAAGAAGTTATTATTTTGGATTTTCAACTCAATTTTAAATTTCCTGATAAAGGTAATTCACAACAAATAAAAAAATTGAGCCCAATACAAAATATCCATTTTCATAATTGGCTCAAATTAAAAGAGGCTATCTCAAAAGCAAGAGAAAGCCTCTTTTTTATGAAATTACCATAACAGAATTCTGTTTTTTATATTCTACATTTCTTCTTCCTGTACCAAAGGTTTACTGTTCTTATATAACAAATGCAACAAGCTTGGTAACACTACCAATAACAAAGGCAATGCTACAATAAATCCGCCAATTACAGCAATGGCTAAGGGTTGGTGCATTTGTGCTCCGGTACCAATACCGAGCGCCAAAGGCGTTAAAGCAATAATAGCGCCCAACGCCGTCATTAATTTGGGCCTTAACCGGGTAGAAATGGAATAAATAATCGCTTCATCTACCCTGCCCACATTGGTTTTCCCTTTTAATGAATCCCTAAACTGCAAATAAGTAAAAATGGCATTCTCACCTATAATACCCACAATCATGATGAGACCGGTATAACTACCCACATTTAACGGAGTATTGGTGAGGTAGAGTGCCAAATAACTGCCACTGATACCTAGTACTGCTACCAATATAATAATCAATGCAATTTTTACATCTCTAAATAAAAACAATATGACCCCAAACACCAGCAAACTGGCTGTAATTAAAATTACCAGCAACTCTTTAAACGACTGCTGTTGCTCTGCATAAGCACCGCCATAACTGATAAAATAACCTTGCGGCAATGCTACTTTTGCGGTCACTTTTTGTTGAATTTCCTGCATGGTACTACCCAAATCGCGGTTATCTAACCTTGCAGTAACTACCCCCATATTTTGCAAATTTTCTCTTTGTATTTCTGCATCGCCACTACTTAATGCAACTGTGGCCAAATTAGTAATAGGTATTCTTTTCCCATTGGGAAGAAAAATGAGTGCTTGTTTTACCTGTGCTACCGATAATTTGGCACTGTTTGGATAAATAAACCGAATATTACTTAACTGTTCCTTATCAAATACACTACCCACCACATTGCCTTCTAAAGCACTCTGCATTTGGTATTGAAAACTGGCAGGTGTAATACCATATAGCGCCAAGGCGGTATAGTTAGGTGTAACCACCACCGACGGCCCGGCAATAACAATACCATCAAAAACATCAGCCGTTCCCTGAACAGTATTCAGCACTGCAGCCACCTGTCGGGACAGCTCTTGCAACTTCGACTGATCATTCCCAAAAATTTTAACTTCTATTGGCTGTACCGATGTCATTAGATCGCCCAGCATATCGGTAATTACCTGCCCAAAGTCAATTCGCAAAGCCGGTTGCGTTGCTTCTATCTTCAACCGAATATCATTAATTACCTCTTCCGTGGTCCGGGTTCTGTTTTTCTTTAATTGTATCAGGTAATCTCCCCGATTGGGTTCTGTGATAAAAAATCCCATTTGTGTACCGGTTCTACGGCTATAAGCTTCTACTTCAGGCACTTTTACAATTATTTTTTCTACCTGCCTTAACATCCGGTCTGTTTCTTCCAATGAAGTACCGGGTGGTGAACTGTAATCCAATACAATACTTCCTTCATCCATATCGGGCAAAAAGCCGGTAGCTAATTTAGGATATACAACATAAATGGAAGCACCTAAAATTACGATGAACAATATACTGATATAAGGTTTACGGATAAAAAAACCCACCCATTTCTGTTGCTTTACTTCATGGCCATGTTTTATTTTTTTGCCTACTGCATTTACTGATGCATTGCGGGTAAACAACAAATACAAAACAGGCAACAGTAACCAGGTTACAAAAAATGAACAAACCAAAGTAATAATCATGGTATTGGTCATTACTTTAAAATAAGCACCTGCAACACCACTCATCAATACAAAAGGTAAAAAAATAACGATGGTACTTAAGGAAGATCCCACCATAGCAGGAAATAAATAATGAATAGCTTTTTGCAACAACGAATTTGTGGGTTCATTAGGATGTTCCTCATGGGTCCGATGAATTTGTTCAACAACAACAATGGCATCATCAATAATTAAACCAATAGCAGCGGCTAATGCGCCTAATGTCATAATATTCAAGGTTTGCCCAATAGCATATAAACATATAATAGTTAACAGAATTGTTACGGGTATCGTAAATAATATAACGGTACTGGCTTTAAGTGAGCGAAGAAAAACAACGGCCACAATAATAGCTAACAACAAACCAATCCATAAACTATCACTTACACTTTTAATTGCATCTTTTACAAAATTGGCTTGCTCATAATATGGCTGTATAGTAACATCAGCAGGAAGAATTTTTCTTAATGTTTTCAGTTTAACATCCATATCATTACTTACCTGTATTAAATTGGCATTGGGTTGTTTAATAACAGCGAGCAAAATACCTTCACGACCATTGGCATTGATTTTAATATATTCCTTTGCTTCTTTAATTTCAACATCAGAAATATCTTGCAATTGCACTATGCGTTTACCATTGTTACTAATTACAATGTGTTTTAATTGATCTTTCGATATTACAGAAGCATCGGTTAGGGATAAATACAATAAATGATAATCAGCTAAATAGCCGTTTGATTTAATGAAGTTGGTTTGACTTAAAGCATAATTCACAGAATCGGGCGTTAACCCAAGTGTAGACATTTTATCGGCATTCACAATCAGCCAATATTCCTTTGTTTTACCACCTATAACACGCACTTCAGAAACACCATCTACTTGCGATAAAAATGGCTTAATGGTGTACAGGGCTAATAATTTCATATCAATCGGTGAACGCTTAGTGCTCTCTAATGAATAACCAATTACCGGAAGAATAGAAGGATTCATTCTTTCAACAGTAATTTGAATACCCGGTGGTAGGGTATTCATTACCTCAGCAATACGCGATTCAATTCTCTGCTTACTAATGTCAATATTGGCATTCCAATTCAAAAATGCTGATATTTCACAACTACCCCTACTGGTTGTACTTCTAATCATGTGTAAATCAGGTACACGCTTAACAGCATTTTCAAGCTGACGGGTAACAGTAATCATCATTTTATTCACCGGTTGTTGGCCGGCATCTGCAATAATTTTAATTTTTGGAAATGTTATTTCCGGAAATAATGATGATTGTAACTTGCTGTAGGCAAACAATCCACCCATGATAATAATAGCCATTAAAACAGCAAGTGGACTTTTATATTTAACAAAGAAACTTTTCATTATACTATTTAGTGTTTAGTATTTAAACAAAAAATCAAAATAACTATTTAATACTCTTTCCATATTTTTTCGATTAGTTGTTTATTGTTTTACAGGCATATTAACAATTAAAACCTTGGCAGTATCGGGTAAGCCATAGTTACCTGTTAATAAAATTGTATCAGTAGTTTTAAAAGCGGGTGAAATAATTTCTACTGCTTCATTGTTTTCAATGCCAGGTTGAACAGGAACTTTGATAGCAGTTACACTATCAATCATTTTCATTACCCAAAAATTACTTTGTACTTCATCACTTAAAAGAGCCGCTTTAGGCAATGATATTGAATTAATTTTTTCCTGTTTAACCCAATGTAATTTAGCGATAAGGTTTTCCGGTATTTGCTTATTTGTGTTCACATGAATAATGTAGCTCTGAGTTTGCGATGTTGGATCAACTGTTGGTAAAGGTGTACCTACTGCACCTGTTAATTGTGTGCCATCGGGTAAAAACAATTTAACATTTTTGTTTTGAGATAAATAGGGTTTTAATTCATAGGGAAGATCTAGTAAAAAAACAAAACTACGATTATCCGTTATGGCAGCTAATGGCTCCCCATCCAACACATAATCGCCGGCATGATAATTTAATTGTGTTATATAACCATTAGAAGGTGCATGAATAACAATGTTCCCGGTAAATTTTAAAGTTGTATCTAATTGATTTATGGTATTCCCAATGGCTTTTGCCTCCTTTGTAGTAATAACAAATAAAGGTTCTCCACGTTGTACATATTGTCCTAAATGAATATTCACTTTGTATAAATATCCATTAGCATTTGCTTTCACAAAACTTTTTAATAAAAAAGCAGAAACTGCATTTAAAGTAACTGTTTCCTGCATTAACCCCTTGGCAGGGTGGGTAATAGTAACAGGTGTACCGGTTGCCACAAAGTTAGTAGCATCAGTTACATTCGAATTAGCTTCTTTTTCATTACAAGAGTACAATATAAGAACTGTTAATAAATGCAATAAAATAAAAAAAGATTTATTCTTCATGTTGAATTAGTTTCTATTCCAATAATTAATTTGATTAATAATTTGCAATTTAGTAATGGTATTTTGAGTAATCAGATTTTTTGCATTTAAGTAGTTACTGATTGCCAAAATATAGGTTGGCATAATAACATCGCCGGTTTGCAATAATTTTCTATTGGCCTCAATAAGTGTTTGACTATATTTTATTTGTGCATTATACTCCTGTATAAGTTGTTCAACTGAATGCAGTTGTTGTGTTAATAAAGCAATTTGCTGCTGAAACTGAGACTTAAAATAGTTACGATATTGTTGTCGAGTTTGTTCAGCTATTGCAATTTTATCGTGTTTCATTTTTCTTTGTTTTCCATCATAAATAGGCCATATTACTGACAAACCAAAACTATTACCAAAGTTTTTATAAGCTTGATAGGAAAAGGAGGATAAATAACCGGCATCGGCATATAAACTAACTTTTGGACGATAACTGAAATCAATTTGAGCATCACTATTTTTTAATTTTAAACTATCTACTAAAAAGTTTTTATAAAAAACTGTTTGCTCAATTTCCGGCGTAATGACCAACTGAATATTTGGATTTTCAAGTATTACATTAGAGGTATCAGTTAACCCACATAAATAATTTAATACGCCATAATCATTTTTAAATTGCAATTGCAATTGATGTACCAGTAAATCTTGTTGTTGAATGGTTACTAAAAAACTCAAATAATCGGTTTGCTTATAGATACCTGATTCTGTGAGTTTAGTAAGAATTATTTGTTCTTTTTTTAACAGATTCACCAACTCCTGGTTAAATTGAATTTGTTGTTGAGTACCATATGCAGTAATATATTGTGCAGTTATAGCCTTAGTTATATCTTGTTCAGTAATTTTACCAGCAACTTGCAGGCTTTGATTTAATAACTGTATAGCTTGTTGTTGATTATTCATGTTTGCTTTTCCAATCAACAACTGATTAAATGTAATTTGCTGTCCGAAATTTGCACCATTGGTTATGGCACCATCATATCCCCATCCCTGATAAGATGGCGCATAAGTATTAATACTTACCGCATTAATTTGTGGCTTGTACAATGCATGTAATCGTAAACTATCAATAATATTACTTAATTGTTGATTATGGTAGTCTTTTAAAAGAGGGCTGTTATTAATGGCTGCGTTTACAAAAAAAGAGAGATTTTTTTGTTGTGGGTGTACGGAAATCCATAACAATAAGCAAACTATAAAAACAAGATACTTTTTTAAATACATGCTCATTCTATTTTTTCAGTTGTATAATAAAGCAATGTTTATTTTCTTGAAAACGATATTGAATAGGCCAATTAGCCAAGCGACATATTTCATGAACAATTGCAAGACCCAAACCTGTTCCTTCATTTTGTTGCTGCGGTTTATAAAAGCGTTTAAAAACTTGTTCGGCATCTAAACTTCCTGCTGATGCAGTATTACCTATTATTAATTCATTTTTATTGAGCTGAATGTTTATTTCACCATTTATGGGTGTATAACGAATGGCATTATTAATCATGTTATTAATCAACATATCGGTTAATTGCCTGTGAAAAAGCACCTGTACCTCATTTAATTCCAATTTTAGCTGTAAGTTTTTTGTTTCAATGAATGTTCTTTTTTCTTCACATTTAGCCATAATTATTTCATTAATAGCCACCGTTTCATTGAGCGAAAACTGATTATTTTCAATTTTAGCTAATAGCAAAAGTGATTGATGTAGTTTAATTAATTTTTGAATATTATCCATCAATAGTTGCTAATTGATATAAGCCTTGTTCATTTAAATTGTTTTGCTGAATAATACTTTCGATTAATGAACGTATAACAGCAAGTGGTGTTTGCATTTCATGTGCGGCATTTTCAGTAAATGATTTTAAAGATCGATACTCAACATATATTCTTTCCGACATTTGATTTAAGCTGGTATTGAGTAAATGAATTTCAGCAAGCGGGCTTGCAGGTAACTGCAAGGGGTTTTTTTGTCCTATTTTATATGCTTGAATGGCAGATATAGTTTTTTGAAAAGGCTTAAATAATTTGTTCACTAATTTTCTATTCACAAAATAGTTTAACACCAATAACAAAGCAATCATACTAAAAGCCAATATGGCAATCAATTGTAATAAATCTTCAGTTTCTGCCTGCGACTTATTTACCTGAACAAAATATTGTTGATTGTTTAATGATAATGCAAAATTTAATTGGCGTACTTCCTGCATTTCTTGTTCAATGTTATTGTATAATTTTATGGTTCTAAATTTTTTATTGGCGAATGTGTGTGCATTACTATCAATTATAACCCATTGATGTTTAGTATTTTGAATAACAGGTAGCTGATGGTATTTCTTAACATAATCAGAAATTTCCTGTTTTTCTGCTTTTAGGCTATCATCTAATTGGCGCAACAAAACATACTGCAACACTCCGTAAAATGCTATACTGCCCAATATAAAAATTAAAATAGCTATATATGTGTTTAGTCGTTGATATGTTGCAAAAGATTTCATGACAATGATTTCATTATAAAAAAGCTACTAGTTTACTTGGAATTTATAGCCGGCACCATATATTGAACGAATACAATCTTCACCCCCTGCTGATAAGATTTTCCTTCTAAGATTTTTAATATGTGTATAAATAAAATCATAATGATCGGCCAAATCCATATCGTCACCCCATAAATGCTGAGCAATGGCACTTTTAGAAAGTATTCTATTTTTATTAACAACAAAAAAAAGCAGTAACTGATATTCTTTTTGCGTTAGCTCAATTGTTGCATTTTGAATAGTAACGCGTTGCGCTATTGTATCTATATACAACCATTCATTAATGTTTATAACATTGTTCCCATCCATTTTTTTTCTACGAATAATGGCAGCAACCCGCATTGCTAATTCGGGTAAATGAAAAGGTTTTGTTAAGTAATCATCAGCGCCTAATTGTAAACCGGTTAGTTTATCATCTAAAGAATCTTTTGCAGAAATTATAATAACGCCATCATTTTTTTTATTGAGTTTCAAATACCGCAAAAGTTCCAATCCCGAACCATCGGGCAACATGATGTCCAAAATAATACAATCATATTCGTATAAATCTATCTTTTCAATAGCATCTTTAAAGTTGGAAACAGTTTCACATAAATAACCAGCTGCAGTTAAAAAACCAGCAATGGTTGTATTCAAATTCACTTCATCCTCAATAATTAGCAATTTCATACGTATAGTAAATTATTACAACTTATCTTCAATATACAAATTACTATCTGAATTCTGAAGAAAAATTGAACCCAAGGATTTGATACATTACAAAAAAAAACCTGCTGCAAGTGCAACAGGTTTAAAGAAGAAGTATTTTTTATAAATTTTACTTTTCCCACCAAGCTTTATAGGTTGTTATTTCCGAACCACCCATTACTTGTATTTCTGCATTATAATTTTTAGCATTAATGTTTTTTTCAGAAGTAGGATATAGAAATCTTGTTGGAATAACGCCATTATTCAAATTAGCCGAACCACCTGTATCAAATATCGGGAAACCCGTTCTTCTGTATTCTATCCAACCTTCAAACCCATTATTTATATTGGCTAACCATTTTTGTGTAATAATTTGTTGCAAAGAATTATTTACACTTGAGTTGTCAAAAGTAACATTTGCATGCGTTAAGTAATTATTAGCAGTATTGGCATCTAATCCAATTTCGGCATAAGCACCCAATACTCCACTATTATAAAAGGCTTGAGCACTTCCCGCAATGAAACCTTTTAAAGCTGCTTCTGACAAAATAAATTGTTGTTCAGCAAAACTAATAATGTGTGCTTTTATTAAATTAGGGTTAGAGCCACTAGTAAAACTTTTATTAAAATTAGATGCCTGAGCGGTTTGAGTATTTGTTGCATCAACCACTATAGGCAAGCCCCCATAATTACTGAAACTAAAAGCAGCTCCTGCGGGTGTATTAGCGTTTATACTAAAATAAGATGTTATTCTTGCGGTATCAGCTGTATTCACAAAAGTATTATATAATAATTGATTCATATACTTTACCTGAAAATCACCCGTACGCTCGGTTAAGCTTACAAAATTATACGGTGTAACGGTTGGCAAGGTTAATGTTGCGCTTTGTGATGCATTTTGCATAATGGCACCATCATTTACGATAGCCTGCATTTCGGCAGACACATTTACCTTTGAAGACACTCGCAACAAATAACGTAGCCTTAATGCATTAATAAAACGACGCCAAGACATTACATTTGAATTATACAAAACATCTCCACTTATCAAACCTGCAGGATTCGCTTTTAGTAAACTATCTGCTCTTCTTAAAGAGGGAATTATACCTTGAGAAGCGTCTAAATATACCGTTTGCTGGTTATCATAGGCAGGGGTGTATATGCCATTTGCCCCTTGTAAGGCTTGTTTAAAGGGAATATCGCCCCATAATTCCGTTAATTGTGCAAAAGCATAAGAGCGAAGTGTTAATGCTGTTGCCTGTAAAAGCGTATTATTTTGAGTAACTGCCAAATTATAAAGTGTATTTGCATCTCTTGCAGTTTCATACAAGGGTATCCAGTAGGGTTCATTTGTAATAGGTTGGTACCTTGTGGGTTGATCATAATAGGATTGACTATAAGTCATGTATTGATTATAACCGTTTCCCAGTGTCCATACAATATTCGCATTGTTGTAAAATAACGAAACAATAGTATTTGACAATAAGGTTGCAGCATCGGGTTTTTCTAAATTATTTGGATTAATATTAATGTTTTGCAACTCTTTAGAACAAGAACTGAAAAATATAGTACTGATTATAAAGGCTATATTATAAAATTTTTTTTTCATAAATAAAAGTTTTAAAATTAAAAGTTTAATCCTAATGATACTCCTAGGCTTTTGGTAGCAGGAATACTCAAAAACTCAGTACCCGGTAAAATTTGCTGACCACGTAAAGCAAGTGTTTCCGGATCAACGTCTTTATTTTGTGTGAACTCAAGTACATTTCGTGCAACAAAAGAAACATTCATATTTGCCTTAGCGTTGTTTCCGAATAAATTTTTAAATGTATACCCCAACCTAAACTCACGTAGTTTTACATAAGTTGCATTGTACATAAATGCTTCATTATTTGATGCATTATAATAGCCATTATAATAAGTTGCTGCATCTACCTTAACATTATTAGGTACATATTTTCCCGATCCATCTAACATAACTCCTTTACCAATAATTCCAGTTTCTCTTCCGGGCAATGTTTCAACCGACATACCACCGGCTAATACCCCTAACTCAGTATAAGAATAAAATTTACCACCTTGGTGCCAATCTACTACAAAACTCATATTAAAGTTTTTATATGTAAAGTTATTTGTCCAGCCTAACACAAAATCTGGGTTATAATTCCCTAACAAACCATTTTGAGATGAAGTAAATTGAGGTACACCATTTTTGTATACAATATTACCTTGTGGATCGCGTATGAATTTATTTCCATACATATTTCCGATTCTTTGACCAACAATTGCATCGTATTGTATAGCTCTGTAGTAACGGTCGTATTGTGTAACTTGCGCATAAACATAAGTATTAATTCCATCGGGCAAAGCAGTAACTACTGATACATTATGGCTAAAATTCAAGTTCAAATCCCAATGCAAGCCATTAATTGTTTTTGACCGTATAGGTGTTGCTGTAACCATAATTTCAACCCCCTTATTATTAATAGATGCACCATTTACATAGGCGTTAGAATAGCCTGATGATACAGGTATTGGTAACTGCACCACTTCATTTTTTGTGTTTGAGTTATAAAAAGTTGCATCAATACCAATGGCATTATTAAACAAATGTGCTTCAACGCCAAATTCAGTTGTACTAGTAGAAGAAGGTAATAAATTTTTGTTAGCCAACACATTATTACCCGTTGTTAAAGGATAACTATTGAATGGGGTATTGGTAATATAAGTATTGTTAATAGAATAAGGATCTGCATCTCTACCTACCTTAGCAACAGAACCACGAATTTTTAAGTAAGATATGGCACTTGGTAAATGTAGCATTTCAGACAATATTGCACTTACTGAAGCAGAAGGGTAGAAGAATGAATTGTGTTGAACCGGCAATGTACTGGAAACATCATTTCTTCCGGTTACGTTTAAAAACAGCATTCCTTTATAATCGGCATCAGCAAAAGCGTAGGCACTGTACACAATTTTATTGAATTGTTGATATAGTGTTGGTAGTTGGCTTTGAGCATTTGAAAAATTATACAAACCGGGTGTAATTAATGCATTGGCTATATTTCTATTATAAGAAACATTTTGCATAAATCGGTTACCACCCACAGAAGCATCAAAATTCCACAAATTACTATGAGGCTTACTGTAACTAACCAAGAAATCTGTATTGTTTTCAAAATAATTAATATCGTCTGTTCTAAATCCGCCGCTCGGAAAACGCACAGTAGTAAAAGCTCTATGTCCTTCTCTATGGTCAGAATAGTAATCTGTTCCTGTTCTAACCATGGCAGTCCATGCTTTATTAAACGCATATTTTAAAGAAGCATTACCAATTAACCGGTTTTTATTAAAGCTATTCACGTTATCATACATGGTAACATATGGGTTATCGTGATTATTCCAATACCGAAATTGATTTTGTTGATCACGACCCGTTTGCCATTGTTTTTTAAGTGAATTCAAGTCGATATTAATTGGCATACCATATACGCCAAAGTATGTGTACATAACACTCTCTGAACCATATCCAATATTAGGCCTATTACTGCTATTACTATTAATGAAATCAATAAAAACATTAGAGGTAAGCTTATCATTAAATTTATGTTCAGTGCGCAAAGCAATACCATTTCTACGTAAATCTGTATTAGGTAATATACCTCTGTTGTATAAGTTACTTATTGAAAAGTGATAACTTCCATGATCGCTAACACCACCAAAAGATAGATTATTTTGAGTGGTAATACCGGTTTGTAAGAAGTTCTTAAAATGATCGGCATGACCAATCCACGGTGTTGCTTGTGGTGTTAAGGATGGATTAATACTTCTAGCTACTAAATCGGCTGCTTGATAAGGTGTGCCCGGAATAGGGCTATCAAACTGAACTACTTTTAAATTTGGGTCGAACTTTAAACCCCAGTTTGGAATATTATTTTCATTAGATGCACCACCATTTTGGTAGGTATAGGTACTTGGAGCACCGGAAAGTGGATAAGCATCTATACCTGCACCATATTCATTTTGCAAACGAGGCAACTTTAATGGAGTTTCAAATGTGGTTGTTGTATTAAAGCTTATACCTTGCATTCCTTTTTCGGCTGTACCCTTTTTTGTAGTCAGTACTACAGCTCCGTTTGCTGCTCTTGAACCATATAAAGCAGCAGCAGTTG
>Ga0310345_10001084_pt1 | contig 32355 bp, 39 predicted proteins | sample HC15DNA20500_MG_FD_204667 | JGI IMG/M metagenome (GOLD analysis project Ga0310345, IMG submission 204667) | Marine microbial communities from station ALOHA, North Pacific Subtropical Gyre - HC15-DNA-20-500_MG | ecosystem: Environmental > Aquatic > Marine > Oceanic | place: Pacific Ocean: North... | reverse complement strand
TCAATATACCCCAGAACAAATTGAAAATTTAAGAAAACAACAAGAAGATGCTATGAATACTGCTTTTTGGTATGAAGTAAAAAAGAATTGTATGTATTTTGGATTTTTTATCCTAGGGACAGAATTATTCAGATGGTATTTGTCTAGCAATAATTCTAAAAAAAGTAAATAAATTATTAATACGATTTAAATATGTATGTTTATCTCGAACAAAATCCATTAATTCGTGTATATGTTTAATATTATATTGATTTTCTATCCAAAATTGGGAGTCGTAGAATAATTTTGTAGTACAAGGATTATAAATAATTTTTTGATTGAATAATTCATAAACAACATGTGAATTAGTAAATCCCATTTTTCCATAACTAATATTTTTAAAAATACGACATGGTATATAACCTTCTTCACATTGACTTTTTCTTTGTATTGCAGGTGCTATATATGATTGTTGTATAAGTTTAATATTTTCTTTAATTGGTACTTTTCTTAATCCAGTATAACCTCCCATATGGATAAAATTAATCTTATTCTTAAGACAAGCAATTCGAAATGGTTGCCATTCATCAACAATTGTTCCTACTAAATATTCCGTAGTCGAATTATTTTTAGTAACCTGTATTTTTATTTCATTTATTTGATGTGGTAACAAGTCTGTTGCCCATGGAAAATATAATGTATATGTTTTTAAATCATAATATACATAGTCTTCAAGTTTAGTTTTATTTTCAACAAATTTTGTTTTATAAACTTGTATATTAATAACATTACCTTTTTCTGCTAATGGTTTGAATTTTTGATCTTTCCATGTTCCAGCATTACTTTTATAATATGCTTTACCCGGATCAACAAATGAATTATGTAATATATATTTACAATCAAATCTAATTGGAATATTCTCACATACTTGATGTTCTGTTAAAAATAAACAATTCTTAAACTCAATATCACTAATATCATCATTGTCATTTAACCATAATAGATTATAACCTAAATATTTAAATGCTAAATAAAATGCTTGATGTATATATGAATGTGTATGAGAATGTAATTTATGACCCCATATAATTATTTTATCAAATTTCATAATATATTAAAATAATTATAAATTGTTAAATATCTAATCTTTTATTTGTATTTTAATTTAAGCCATTGGGGAATATCCTGGAGCACTTCCACCAGCACCTCCGATTTTTTGAGCAATGAATAATGCGAACCATCCGCAGATAACACCAAAGACAACTTGGATAGCAATATTTTGTTGTCCGATTGCTGGAATAGTAATATTAGCGAATTTTTTTAATAATCCAATAATAACACCAATAAGACAACCAAGGATGATTGGGCCAAGTAAAGTACCGACGAGCATGAGACTGCCCATAATTTTACCAGTAGTTCCTTTTGTAGTAAGCATTGGTTTGATAACTTTGCCACCTAAAATTCCAGCACCAACAATAGAAAGAACAAGATGAGGAGCAATAGAAATGAAAGCATCAGCGGTATCGAGTGTACCAGAATCACCTTTAGATGGTAAAGCTGTGAATTTACCTCCAATATTTGCGAAAAATCCCCCTATTCCTGAGAAGTTTATATTTTGAAAAATTAAACCTAAATCCATATTTATGTATTATATATAAATAACGTAAGATATAATTTTCGAAGTATTATCAAAAAAACTATATTTAAATTAAAAAATTACTCATTAAGTAAGATAAAAGAAATAATTTTCTATAATCAATTCGATTAGATATATGAATTGGTTGAATATGTTTACAATAATTATTTAATTTTACTAAAAATATATAAAAATGTGTATTATAATCTTTTAAATCTCTAAAATTTAATTTTTTTATTATTTTTCTGATAATAAAATATTTTACCATTTTATCTTGCACTACTTCTAAAGCAGGGAGTGAGTTGGATATAGTTGTCATATCATAAATAATATTAAAATTTTTCCAACATAATGTGCAAAAACAAATATATTCTTTACAATCTTTATTTTGACAGATACCATAAAATTTTTTGCGCTCATTTGATAAACAATCGATGGTTAAAGGTCTAGAATAGTCATATATAATATTGGTAATATCAATTGGAATAATCATATAAATTATGGCAATTTTTTAATTCCAATAAATAATTTATGACGATGTTGAAGTAAACGTTTAAAACATTTGGATATTGTAACATCACTAACACATAATTTTTCTTTTAACTGTATTTTAGTAACTTTTAATTCAAAGATAACAATAACTAAATAAAGAACACCAGCAGCAATAGAAGGTGGTGTATTATCTTTAACTATACCTAATCTTTGTGCTCTATCAGCAACAATTAAAGCAATTTTTTCATAATTATAAGATATATTTAATTTACAACAATATCTTTTAACAAACTCTTTTGCCCCAGATACATTAATATTGATTTGAATATCTTTTTTCATTTCTATTTCTACAAACTTCTTTAAACCTTTTGTAACATCAGTGGCACTAATACCAAACATTTTAGCAATTTCACCCGATGAACGAGGAACTGAATTATTTTTACAAGCAACAAATAGACAAGCCGCTTTTATACCTTCTCTTACTGTTCCTCTAGTTAAAATACCTTCAATTGATTCTTGTTTAGAACTAAGCATTTTATAATACATTTTAGCCTCATCTTTAATTTTTGATACCAAATCAGTATTTTGTGTTTTTATATTAATATCTTCAAATACATGCCATAAACTTCGTTCATCAGATGGCATTGCGTTCCATGAATGTAATCTTTGTAAAGAACCATATTTATTTCCCCCAATATATGTCCCCATTGAAGATTTCGGAAGTAATGGATTAATAGGTATTCCACAACGAGTTGGATCTAATCCTTTTGTATCATTTGACCCATACCATCTCCATTCAGCATTATTCTCCAAAATATGTGATAAAACAAAACCACAATTTTTACAAATTATATACCCATTTGAGTGATCTGAATAAATACTGGTTTTATTTAAACAATTAAAACAAGATTGTATGGTATCTTGGATATTTATATCGGTTTTAAATTTATCTTGTTCGGGATTTCTTTCGTCATCATATTCTTTTAATTTTTCAAAAAAATCGTTATAAGTATCTTCATTCATTTTAAACAAAATATTTAGTTAATAATAAAAAATTTATTTCACTTTTAATATTTATTTAAATAATAGATAAAGATAATTTTGAAATATCATAATTATCAATTGAAACAGATTTTGTTTTAGAGAATTTTAAGGAAGAAACTTCATTTAATTTTTTCATAAAATCTGTAAATAGTTTTACTACATTTGATGAAACAGAACCGTAAATTTTAACTTCATAACTAATCAATCTATCTCTATGACCTATAACTAAAATTTCAAATGAAACATTTTTTTTAATAAATCTAGTTTTTCTAATTTTTCTAATATCATGATATTCTGTAATTGGTGGGAAAATTTCAATCGGAATTTTATTAGTTCGATAAAGAGAAATACGAATATCCATATCATTCATATCAGTATTTTTTAAAGTATTATAACTAAAAATTTTATCTTTTTTACACCATTGATCTCCATATTCATTAATAATTAATTGTAAATCATTATAAAAATAATGTTTACAGTTATTTTGAATAATTTTATCCCATTTTAGAGAATGTAGATAACCTAAAATTTTAACATAATTTTCTTCACCTACATCTAGTTTAACACAATTGTCATCAATGATTTCACATATCTGAAAACAATAATTATTGAATTTATCATAATTGTTTTTAGAATTTGTTTGTTTAGCCATTTTACATGGCAAAAAATTTGATATACTATGTTCCATTGTATATTTTGTACTATGATATAATATTTATATCAATTTTAATTAACTAATTCATTCTGTGGCAATGGTTTAATTATTTCGTTTACAACTTGTTCCATTATTAAATCAATAATGATTTTGGTTAAAGGATCGGTTATTGCTAAAGTTCCAGAATATAATGTTTCTGTAATAAATGTTTCACAAAAAATAATTATTATTAGAATAGTTAATCCAGAATAATTTTTAATACTATGTTTTATATCCCAATTTTGTAAAAATGGTTTAATATATAAAGCATATACTAATGTTAATGTGATAACAAAATAAGAAATTTGATTTTTTAAATTATTATTAAAATTTTCAAAAATTAGTATTTTAAGTGTATTAGATGCTTGAAAGTTAAGCATTTTTTGGATAAAAATCTTTACAATTGAAGTTACAGGACTTATATTTGGTTGACTTAAAATAAAACTCCAAACACATTTTCGTAAGAGAATTGTTGTAATTTGTAAAATAATTAAAACTAATACATGAAGAGGATGTAATACAAGTGAACTAAACTTTCCTGTATACTTAATTATTAAAATAATTAATAATAGATACCCAAATAGCCAATGCCATCTAGTTTTTAAACCAGTTGTAAATGCTTTAAAAAAGTATTGTATAAAATGATAAAAATTATCATTCATTTGATTTAAACAACTTGTTAAATTAAAACTATTTAGATCATTTAAGACTAATGTACAATTATCTTCAAAATTTCTTTCCATAATTTTATTTTCTGTTAACACATGTTGTGTTAATTGGAAGCATTCTTGAATATATTCCATATACTTATTATAATTAAAATTGATATAAAATAATAAACATATAAATCTATTAAAATATATAAAATATAAAATATAAATTATGGATAAGAAAATATTCGGCACGACAATATACATTGATAAAATAACAGTAAATACAATTTATGGAGATTTTATCGGTTATACATATCAAGATTTAATTCATAAAGGATATATTATTGCTTTAATATATGGTGATATTAAGAATAATACATTATATACTCGAATTCATTCATCGTGTGTTACATCTGAAACTCTGCGTAGTCAGGATTGTGATTGCGTTCAGCAATTATATGGTGCCTTTAAAAAAATAAGTGAAAAAGGAAATGGCATTTTATTTTATTTAATTCAAGAAGGAAGGGGGTGTGGATTTGTAGGAAAATCAAGAGATAGAATGTATGTCCAGTATAGTGATGATAAAATCAGTACTTTTGATGCTTACAGAATGATGGGTATGAAAAAAGATTATCGTAATTATTCAAGTATTAAAGATATTTGTCATATGTTAGGAATTAATCCTAATTTTGTTTTACTAACAAATAATCCAGACAAAGTTAATGGTTTAATTAAATTGGGTTTAAATGTTTCTACTACAGAAACAATTGAATATATACCAAATCCATTTAATAGGAATTATTTGTTATCAAAACAAAAAACAGGACATGTTTTATCTAAATTAAATGAACTTATCGCAACATTTGATTTAGAACACAAATGTGAACCATTTGAACCATATCATTTAGAAAATTGTACTAGATACGTCCATGTTTCATCATATTATTTACCTATTAAACCTATTAATAATCGTATTATTTTAGATAAAGCAGAATATAAAGATTTTGTAACTAAATTAGGAAAAAGTCATCTATTTGTTAATCTTCCTAATGATAAAGTATTAATAGAAGTATCAGATGGAATTTTGAGTCAATTTCCTGAATTAGCATCTAAACCATATTGGTTTAAAGTAAATTGTTTCTATGATATTGCTACAAATAATGATGTTCTAGTTCTTGAATATGGTGATACTAAAAACAACCCAATAGTGCGAATTCATTCTGAGTCTTTATTAAATAGATTCCCATTAGTCGATCAAGAAAATAAAGAAAAATATGAACAATCTATTAATTTAATAATTGGACATGGTTCTGGTGTAATTATATTATTCTATGATGATGGAAAGGGTTCTGGTTTTGGCGGTCTTGTATTAACAACTAATCAAGATAGAAAAGATACTGGTATTCAAAAAGATAGTCGAGATTATAGAGGTATATCTAGATTATTAAAGGAATATATAAAGCCAAACACTATTATTTTATTATATTCTGGTCTATTATCTCAAGAACTTTCAAGACACCAACTTGAAAAGATAGGTATTGAAATTAATAAATATATTTATATTGGTCGTGGTAAATCAGGTAATGGGGATAATATTATCAAAGAAAGAATCTCTCAAACATTAAAATACATTAAAAATATTAATAATCATAAATTAGTTAATATTCCTAATAAAAAGAAATTAATAAAACATTTAACTAGTGATAATGTATATTTTACTGGAATTGGAACATCTGAATCACATGCTAAATATTTAATGTTTTTAATAAAAAAATGTTCTTTACTAAAATGTAAAAATTTAGAATTCATTCCATTAATAGAATTTTACGAAAGTTCAAAAAAATATGATGGAACTTTAGTCATATTTAGTCAAGGATTATCACCAAATACACATCTAATATACAAAAAATTTGATTATAAATCAATCCTATTATTTACTGCCACTACATTAAATAATAAAAATGATGAAAAGATTAGTATAATAAAAAAATTATTAGAAGATGATTCAAATCATATTATAAATTTTCCAATAGAGGACGAATATACAACACTTATTAGAATAATTGGTCCATTATGTGGATATTTATATACATATAAATTTATGATGGATTTATTAGATTTTGAAATAGATAATGATACAATAAATAATTTGCATAAAATTTATATTAATAATACAATTTGGGTTCCAAATGAAAAATTTACTAGTTCATTAGTAAAAAATAGAAGAGTTTGTATTCTGTGTGATAGTGAATCTAAAAATTATTTATATAATATTCAATGTAAATTTGTTGAAGGTGTTTTTTTTGAAAGTATCATTTTATGTGATTATTTTGAATTTGTCCATGGAACATATCAAAATTTGGAGTATAATAGAAAACATGGAATATATACAGATATTATTATTTTCAAAGGAAAAAGAGATGATATTATTTCAAAATTACAAATAATGTTAAAACAATATAATGTATGGTGTTTAGAAAATGATTTAATGGATGGATTAAAAATAATTCATTATGAAATAGCAGTAAATTATTTGATTTCTCAATTAATGAGTCGACTAAATATAGATCAAATTAATTGGGAAGGTAAGGAAATGGGTAAATTCATTTATGAAGTGACTAATTAATTATGTAGAATTTAGTAATTTACCTTTAAAGTCAGAATCAGCAAGAGGGCCAACAGGAAGTTGTCCTGGCATTTCTACTACACTATTATTAGAAGCAATTGCTGCTTGACCTGAAACAGTTTGTGATTTATCATAACCCATATAAAAGATACAACCAACAATAATTCCTATAGCACTAATAACTAAACCAGCACCAAGAATTGTTAAAAATGGTTTAAGTTTTTCAGTAATTTTGTTAACAGTTTTTTTAATCATTTTTTTTAATCCTCCAAAAATTGCGTCCTTTCCAGTTTTTAATAATTTTTTAAAAGCATCTCCAAGTGTTTTAAAAATTTTAAGTACAAAACTACCAACTTTTTTAAAGATATTGCCTAAAGTACCAAAAATTTTTTTTACGAATCCCAAAGGATTTATTGACTTAAGAAATTTTCCAACATTAGGTAAAAATCCAGCAAAATGTTCAACTTGTCTTTTATTTTGAGTTGAGAAAACTAAAAGTATAAATACAATTCCAATTGCGATAACAAAATTAGTATTATTATCATTAAAACATTGTGCTACCATTATATAATATATACTAATATTGAATATATTTTTTGATTAATATAATCAATATTATTACGATGAATTAATTATTTAAGCAACTGGTTGATTAGTAATAGGAATATTTGTTTCTGCTACAACATTATTATTTGCTATAGGTACTTCAGGATCTTGTGGCATTTTACTATATACTAAATATGCTGCTCCACCACAAGCACAGAAAAAAAGTAAAAATGCTCCACTAACAAATATAATATGATTTTTTAAGGGTTTTGTAATTTTATGAACTAATTCCTTAGTTAATTTAGCGATAAAAGTGAAAATTTTTTCCATAATTCCCCATAATAAATTTCCAAAAGTAGATGCGATAGTTCCCATAATTGTTCCAACAAAATTAGAAAAATGTTTTGGTAAATTTTTAATATGTCCCCATAATTTTTTAAATGTTTCACCTACTTGTTTTATAATTCCTTTAAATGATTCAATAACTTTCATTGCTGCGTTTTTAATCTTATCAATTAATCTTTTAAATTCTCTTTTAACTCTGTCTACAGCTTTTTTAACTGCATTTTTAATTTTATTCGCAACATTTTTAACACCTCTACTAACTGCTCTTGCTCCTTTACTTACACCTCTTTTTATTCCTCCCCAAGCCTTTTTAAGAAAAGCAAAATGTTCTATTTTTCTTTGAATTTTAGTAACATAAACAAGAGCAAATACAGCACACAATGCAATAACTACATAACTATTTTCTTCTAGAAACTGGTACATTCTCTATATATAATGAAAAGATTATATATACAGATATAATTAAAGATTATATATACAGATGTAATTATAGATTATAAATTTAAATTTTACATAAAATTAAATTAAAAGTATTACATAAAAAGATATATAAAATGAAAATTCCAATTATTGATATTAGTGCTATTTTTACAAATGATAAAGAACAAATTGCTATATTAGTTAATGAAGTGAAATTAACTATGGAAACTATAGGGTTCTTTATGATTAAGAATCACAAAGTTACTTCGACTACAATAAATGATTTATGGAATTCTACAAGAGAATATTTTAATCAATCAGTTGAAATAAAATCCTTAATTAAAATGACACCATCTTATCCATATGGGTATGAAGCATCAGAAATTTTATCTCAAACATTTAATGATGATAAAAGAAAATATTCAGATATGAAAGAAACTTTTCAGATTTGTTTAAATTATTCTGGAAATAAGTTACCATCAACACCAGAAGGTATTGATAAACATATTAGTAATTATTATGATGAAATAAGTAATCTTGCTAGTAAGATTTTAGAAATTTTTGCTTTAGCATTAGAATTGCCTAGAAATTGGTTTATAAATAAAATAAATAATCATCAAAGTGCTTTACGAATGTTAAATTATCCTCATGTAAATAATTATGAAACAAAGAAAATAAGATGTAGTCCTCATTCTGATTATGGAATATTAACAATTTTAAAACAAGATAATACTGGTGGATTACAAGTTTTATCAATTAATAATGAATGGATAGATGCTACTCCTGAAAAAGATTGTTTTGTTATTAATATTGGAGATTTATTTAAAAGATGGACTAATGATAAATGGAAATCAACAGTTCATAGAGTTGTTAATCCAGAAATAAAAGAAAATATAAATAATCGAAGACAATCAATAGCATTTTTCTTTAATGCTAATCCAGGTTGTTTAATAAGTACTTTTGATTATTGTAAAATAAATGGTTCTTCTAAATATGAAGATATTTTAGCAGGTGAATATTTATTAAATAAACATAATGCAAGTAAAATCAAAAATTAAAATTGATACATATTAATATATTATAAAATGAAGGAAAAAATCTGGGGAACAACATTATATATAGACGAGTCTATTATACAAACAAGATATGGACAATTTAAAGCATATACATTTCAAAATTTAGTCCATAAGGGATATATCATCGCATTAACATTTGGTAATATAAATTGTGAAGTTTTATACACAAGAATACATTCATCTTGTATAACATCTGAAACTTTCCGCAGCCTAGATTGTGATTGTGTTCAGCAATTGTATGGTGCTTTTAAAAAAATAAGTGAAAAGAAAAATGGCATCTTATTTTATTTAATTCAAGAAGGAAGAGGATGTGGTTATACTGGTAAATCTAGAGCGTGTATGCATGTCCAATATAATGATGATAAGATAACAACATTTGATGCCTATAATATATTAGGTATGAAAAAGGATTATAGAGATTATACTAGTGTGAAGGACATTTGTCATATATTAGGAATTACACCAAAATTTATTTTAATGACAAATAATCCTGATAAAATTAATGGTTTAACTGATTTAGGATTTGAAATTATAAAAACAGAAGCAATTGAATTTAAACCAAATCCTTTTAATCAAGATTATTTAATATCAAAAGCCCAAACCGGCCATGTATTATATGAAGCAAGAACAAAACAACAGAAATATGAATTAGATTTAGAAAAATGTAAACCATTTACACCATATCATTTGGAAAAATGTAAAAGATTTATTCATATTGCTTCTTATTATTTACCAATTAAACCAATTAATAATAAAATTCTTATATCAAGTGAACGTTTTATGGAATTAAAAAATTCCATAAATATGGAAGTAAATAGTGATATTTCTCATACTAAAGTACCAGATAAGAAATTTTTAATTAAAGCAACTGATAAATTAATAGAAGAATTTCCTAGTTTGCTTTGTAAACCATACTGGTTTAAAATGAATTGTTTTTTTGATATTTCAACTCATAAAGACGTTCTTATTTTACAATATGGTGATTGTAAAATAAATCCAATTGTAAGAATTCATTCCGAATCATTATTTGATCGTTTTCCTATATTAGATAGAGAAAATAGAGATAAATATAAAAAGTCAATCCAAATGATGATAAGTCACGGTTCTGGAATGATTATTCATTTTTACGATGATGGAAGAGGTTCTGGTGTTGGTGGTGCTATTTTAAATAAAAAATATGGAAGACCATTAACTGGAATACGTAAAGATGGTCGAGATTATAGAGGGATTTCGCTTTTAGTAAAAGATTTTGTCAATCCCGAAAAAGTTATTTTACTATATGCGAGTGAAAAATCTCAAGAATTATCAACTCAAGAGTTTTCAAAAGCGGGAATAAAAATAGAAAGATTAATTCATCTTTGGTAATTAATTTCTTTTTACTTTAATAATTTCTGGTTTTCCATTCTTTAATCTTTTACCAGAATATTTATAACCTTTTTTTAATTTTCCAGAACTTCCACCAGTTTGATGAATTCCTCTATGTTTTCTTACTGATTTTTTTTTAGTTCCACCAGCAGTTTGTTCTGACCATAACCATAAAGTATATTGTTGTTCTTTTATTTTATCTCGTAACTCTAGTAAATCATCCTTATTTTCTTTACTATTGTTGGCGTCTAGGATATCAGCGGCTATTTTCCGTGATATTTCAGTATAACTGTTTAAGTTTTTGTAATTATCATAAAATTTGGAAAGCGTTCCTTCTCCTATTTTCTTAATAGCATCTTTATTACGAAGATTATAAGGTATGTCTTGCATATAAATTTGATCTGTATTTAATATTACTTGTCCTGCTGTCCATACTCTTTTATTTACATCTGGTGGAAGATTATTTATTACTTCTTCAGAAGGATATTTTTTAATTATTCTAAAAACTGTTCTATCTTCTTGTAGATAGAATTTATCACCAACTTTTAGTGTTTTCAGATTATTTAGGTTTGGATCATTTGGTGGTATTAATGATTGATTTGATAAATTATTATCAATAAGAATAACCCAATCATCATCTATAGTCTTAATTTTATCATCATTCGGATTAGATAAGTATTCAATTAATTGCATAAGTTTTACATAATTTTGTTCTTCCATAGGAAAATTCTCCCATTTACCTTTATTTTGTTGTTGAATAAACCACCAATTTTTATCATCTTCACGTCTCATGAGACGGAAAACTGCTTGTTTTTCAATTAATTTTTTTTTTCTTTTCCATCTAGGATCATTTGGTAATTTCAGATATTGATATGCTGAAATATTAGGAGAATTTATTGAAGAATATTCTTTATCATCAGTAGGTTTATCTTTAGATATTTCTAAAAAATTAAGATTTTCTATAATTTTATTTCTAGTTATTGCTGGAGCAGAAAAAAGTGCTCTATCGTTCATTTCAATTGGTGCATATAAGTTAATAATATTTCCAGTTCTATTCTGATTAAAATTTAAATAAATGTAATTAACTGTGTTTAAATCTCTTCCAGGTTTATTAGGATCAATAAAAATACCTTGAGAACTCATATTTGATTTGTATAATAATTGTATATATAAAATTTTTAATAAAAAATATTTAAATATTAAAATCTTGATAAACTATAATTATGAATAACCAAATTTGTTCAATTTGTCATGAAAATAATTGTGATATGACTACCAGTTGTTGTCATACCTTTCATAGAAGATGTTTACGTAGATGGACTGAACGACGATTAACTTGCCCAGTATGTCGTAATAATTTAGAAAATGAGCCTAATGAAGATGATTCAACAAGAGGTGTTGATTTTGCGTTAAATAGTGATGGTGAAATAGTAATATCAGATGAAGAATTTGAAGTATCAAATATATTATCAACTACAATAGAGAATGAATTTAATGATTTTAATAGAAATATAAATGGTATTTTAAGTAATTTTGTTAATAGATATGATGATTTAAGAAATTTAAATAATAATAACATTGATGAAATAATTGAATTAAATCAAGATAATGATACTTTAAGATATGAAAATCTTTTATTAAGAAATGAAGTCGAATCACTTAGAAGACAATTGAGAAATAATACAGTTAGAGAATTAAGTAGAAATAATCTTTTAAATTTAAGAAGACGAGTTTTATGTTTAGAAAATAGTTTAAATGCTATATTTAATAGTAATAATTCTAATATTATAACTTGCTTAAGAGAACAAATAAATATTATACAAAACGATTATAATCATTCTAATAATATGAATGCGATTTTATCTGATAGAGTAACTGTATTAGAAGATTTGGATAGATTAAGAGGAAATCGTATAATACGATTGAGAGAAATTATTGATATATGTAATAATATCATTAGATTACAAAAAGATATCAAAGAAAGATATGAAATACAACTAGATATTAGTAATAATGAAGTAGAAAGATTAATTAATGAAAATCATTATTATAAAAATTATTATAGATTAACTAGAACTTATTTCAACACTGTTATGAATATTTTTAATTCTCAAAATCTGACTTAAATATAAATTTCATCCTTTAAAATTTCTTCCCAAGAATCAATATCTTTTTCAGAATTTGATTCTTCCTCTTGAATTTGGAGATTCAAGTTTAATCTAGCAATTCGTGCTGTTATTCTATCTATTTCATTTGATGTATCTTCCTCTTCGGTAATTTCATGAACATCTTCTGGATTATGATAAAGATTAATAATTTCTTTACGACCTTCATATTCTATTAGTTTTATTCTTCTCTCATATTCTGCTGTTACTTCTTTTATTCCTCTTTCATAATCTATTTTTGCTCTCATTTTTCTTAATTTATAAAAGCACTTTGATTTATTTATTGCTTGATTTCTCATAATATTTCTATGTTTTCTAGAAATTAATTTTTCATATAATTCTTTTATATAATTTGATTCACCATATTCAAGAATAAATTCACCGATATCGCAACGATTGATATGGACGAATTTATAAAATTTACTTTTATTAGTAGTTGTATCTAAATCATATAAATCTTTCAATAATCCTAAAAGAGTACTTACATCACCAATTAAACTGGTTCTTACCATACGTTCCTGTTTTTCTTGAGGAAGAGAAATGAAATATTCCTTGTCTAAAATTAATTGTTTTCGCTTAATGAAGACATCATCGTATTGGTAGATGATAGTTTGGATTAATTGTTTTATTTTTTCTGGTACCATTTTGTAATTATATTATTATTATATCATAAAAAATGTTGGAAATAAACGTAAAATTTAACACATTTTAATTAAACGCATTCAAAGTTTCTGGTGGTTCGGATACATTTAATTTTTTTCCTTTTTTTTGCTTTTTTTTCTTATGTAATTTAATCATTAATGGGGATTGATTTTTAATCAACTCATCTTTTTGAAATAAATTTTTAACATAATCTATACGTTCTCTATCTTCACACTCATTAAATTTCTTTTTTGAAACTTCACTAACTACTTTATCACTGCCTAATTCCTCAATATAATAAATTACTACTGAATACAGTCTTATTAAATCACCATTTGGAAATACGTATATTAATGCATCAATGTCATATCTTTCATTCCTAAATTTTTCGGGGATATCCGTTTTCCAATCAGTAGTATGCCCGACTAATACTGCTCCATTTTTCATAGATAAAACATATACATGTTCTTTAGCAGAATCATCGATATGTTCTTCGAATATTTTTATTAATTTTTGCGAATTTTTATAATTTCCTTGTTCTTCTCCGTCTAGAAAGTCGAATTCTTCAATATTAAGGGTATTATTTATTAAAAATTTTAATGTTAAATCTTTAATCTTTTTTTCGGTAAGATAATATTTTCTTGTGGATGTTTCACAGGTTAAGTAGTAGTTTTTATAGATATCCTCTATATTTTCATTTTTTCTTAACTCTATGATTTCTTCAATCACATCAGAACTAATATTCATCATTATATTGATAAAGTGTGATTTACTTATTTATTTACAGGTTAGAAATAGAAATGGTTGATTACTATGAAATAAGTCATAAAACTCTTTATTTTGTTTAGTTTGTAATATATGAATTGTTGTTTCTTTAAAGTATTTTTGAAATGTTTTAAAAAATATACTAGCACTAGTTTTATAATTAATAACATCAAAATCTGAAAAAGTATATGTAATTATATTATCATTACAAGTTTTTGTAAAATTATAACGAGAATAATCTGTTGTATAATCGGTTTGTAAAATATTATCATTAAAGATAAGTAAAATACCATCTTCCTTCAGATGATTTTTAATATTTCTAACCATATTATCTAATTGAGTATCTGTTTGAGCATAATTAAATAAGAAAATACAAGTGATTATATCAAATTTGCCTAAATCTGTAATCTGATCTAACTTTTCAGCATCACATACTATAAAATTATAATTCTCATAATTACTTTTTGCTAATTTAACCATTTCTAAAGAGATATCGATACCAACAACTTCTTTAGCCCCCATTTCAGAAAATAAATCGGTATATACACCTGATCCACATGGAATATCTAAAACTCGTTTTCCTTTAATTTTATCTTTGAGATATTCAGTAATTGAGTATTTTTCAATATCAATTCTCCACGCGTCTTGTTTACACTTATCATATTCAGTCGAAATATTATTATAATCAGTCATTTTCAAATTTATAATTATAATAACTTTAATAAATTTTAATTTTATTTTGGGAGATGTAATTAGTTATTTTGTTTCATTTTTTCTATTACTTCTTTTAATCTATCACAAGGATTACAAGAATTAACAACTTCTTCCATATCATTTAAATGATTGCCACAGTATGTTAAATTTTCTGATATTAAATTTGGATAATTGAAAATTGAACTCTTTTGGAATTTATCCGAAAAATTTCTATTTATTAAACGATATGTTAATAAATATGAAGACAAAATAACAGGACATTTTGTACAACAAGAGTCTTTTAATTTTTTATCTATTATTTCTTCTTTTTGTAATTGTTCTATACGAATATCAGTATATTTGAAAAGAGAAGTAAAATTCATAATTATCTATAATCTTTCATATATTATTTATTATAAAAAATCAATTTTAAAGAAACGTCTTTAAAATCTTTAATGTATGAGCAGAACCAGTGACTTCAAATCCTCGAATTGACTTATGGTTAAACAGAGGCCAATCATTACCATCTTTACCACATCTATCACCAAAGAAATATATATTTTGATATTCACTTAAATTCAAATGTTTGAGAGCCAAACTCTTATCCCAGCCGCGTGGGTGAAGAGCAATACCAATTTGACCCCCCAATTTGAATTCTAAGTCATATTTAATGCATAAACTAGTTTCTAAATATTTAATCATATCTTTTCTAATATCATGTTCTACATCATATTTAGCAAATTCTGCCCGTTCTTCTAAAGTGATATCACCTCCAGTGGGACTAATATAGAGCATACCTGTTCGGAAATCAATAAATCGCCCTCTTTTATAAGGGATTTTCATTTTGATAATATAAATAAGTATGGTATGGACGATATCTTGAATTTCCCATTCTTCTAATTCATCTTTAATACTTTTCATATCAATTAATTGACCATCTTCATAAACAACACATCCATTTTCAGCAAAAATAAATTTAAATAAACTTTCATTTTCTTTTTTTATTTGTGAAATCAGTTTTTCATATTTTCCCCCACTAACTAAACATAATATATGTTTTGCTGATAATTTTTTCAACATATCAATCATAGTTTTAGATAATGGTTGAGCGGATTCAGTTAAAGTTCCATCGACATCAAATAATAGAAGATCCATTTTTATATTATTATAGAAATATTTTTAATTTAATAAATGATTTGCGATATATTCTACTGCTTTTATATTAACAGCATTTCCAAATTGTTTGTAAGCAATATTTAATGAAGGATGATACTTAAAAGTTTCTGGAAAACTTTGTAATCTAGCAACTTCTCTTGGAGATAATTTTCTTTTTAATGAACCAATATAAAGTATTTGAGTCATTGCTACTAATGTGGGAGAATAATTCATTCTTTTTACTCTAATACCAGATGGTCTTGGTGTAAAACACAACGTCCATATACTATCATCAGTTTGAAATTTTCCACATTGCCATTCAAATTTTGCCTTACTTCCACTAAAATATTCACATTTTTTAGCATTTTCTAACCACTCCTTTAAAAATGATTTATATGTTTTATAAAATTCAAGATTTTGTTTTATAAATTTTTGTTTCCAACCAGGAAAGTTAGAATAGTCAAACTCATCAATAAAATATTCTGTCCAAATAGGAAATGTTGGTAATTTAATATTTAGTTTTTTGAAATGTTGGACGAATGTTTCCCATGATTCTAAAACAGTAAGTAGATTATCACTAATTTTTAATTGTTGAAATAAATCTTTATCAATTTCTTTATCAAGTATTGTATCAATATTAGTATCTTTTTTAGTTAAAACAGGATATTTCTTAAGAGCCCCAAGACCTTTTTTGACTCCAATAATAAACACTCTATCACGATTTTGGGGAATACCAAAATGTAATGGTGAACAAATGATTGGTTTTTCATATGTATGATAATCTAATTCAATTAATGCGTTATACATTACTTTCCATGTATTACCCTTATCGTGAGTATATAAATTTTTAACATTCTCTAAAATAAAATATTTTGGTTGTTTTTCTTTCAAAATATTAATTATATTATAAAATAATGTTCCTCTAGTTTTGTCAGCAAATCCTTTTTGTTTACCTGCGTGAGAAAAGGATTGGCAATTATGAGAAACGATATTTTCTACGATATAACTATTATCATTTTCAACTTCAAAATTATAAACCATTTCTTCTTCAACATTTTTTGTTTCTATTTTAAATGGTGCATACCAAACATAATCATCTTCAATAAATGAAGAATATTTTCTTTTATTTTCTCTTGTATAACCACGAATTTGATATGTATCTCTTTGATTAACGGTTCTACCTTCAATAACAGTTGTTTTTGGTCTAATACATTTAGTAATTGAAAATAAATGTCCTAATTTTAAATATAATCTTTGTAATCCAAACGCTAAATTGTATGAAACTGTTGTAATTGAATGACAATTCTTTTTATTTACACATCCATCTGCTGTTCTATAACCATTAATAAATTCTTCAATAAATTCTTTTGGTGCATCTTGAACCCATTCAGGAATTAATTTACCATGAGCATATTTTCCAAATTTTTTAAATATATTAAACCATTTTTTATTATAACTAACATAAACCGATGCTTTTCCAGATTTACAACTATAATGACTAAATTTTAATGGTAAAAATGTACTAGAAGTATTTAAAACTTCTTCAATATGTTTTTCATTTATACAAAAGCATATTCTTTTCATTACATAATTTTTATGATGTTTACGTACAGTTTCAACACAACATCCGTTACCAACAAAATATCCCATTATAAACCATATATTTTTATCATCTAATTTTACATTAGTATTATCAAAATTAAATTCTGGTATAATATTTTTATTATTAATTTTCATTCCAAAATAATCATTTTTTGTTAATTTGTTCGCTTTTTTCCATTCAGGTTTATTAAAATAATATTCATATCTTCTAATTTTATTATTCCATATCCTTTTTCTCTCTCTTACATAAAATGGATGTTCTTCTGTGCATATTACGGGTGAAGGATGATATTTTGCTTTGATATGATATAATTTGCCTTTATAAATTTTTCTTTGTAAATTTAATATTTTTTGAAATTTACCAGTATGAGTTAATAATAATTCATGACCTATAACATCTTCAATATTTTTGTATCCTTCATCTGTTAATACTTTTGTTCCTTTAATAAAGCAAGGAAAGCCACCACATAATATATCAAAATCAGGTATATCTTCTACTTTAATTTTAGTAATATCACCAATTGGTTTTAAATGATGATTTGTTTCATAAGTTTCTCTACATTTTTTATCAATATCACTAGCAAATACACATTTATGACCTAAATTTTTTAAAGCAATATGAAATCCTCCAATTCCACAAAATATATCTATAAAATTTAATGACATCGTAAATATACTTATTAAAAGAAAAATCAATTTTATAAAAAACGGGTATAGATATAAATACCATATCCTACGATTATACTGAATATTAATGGCGTAAATTTTCGATGTGTAAATGCGAAATAATAACCATATTGTTTATTTTCTTCTGATTGCCTATCTTGTAATAGCATTAGTAAATGTTCTTCTTCTATTTTATTTTCTAATCTTTTTCTGCGTAATTCATCTAGTTTTCCAATCTGCTGATTTCTTAATTTTTCTAATTTAGATATAATTGCTTCTTCTGTTCTTTGTAATGTTTTTGCGATCATAATTATCGATTTCGAATCAAGATATAAATCGATAAGTGAGAATTCTTCAATGTTCGTCCAATTTTTACCATGTCTTTTTGGATAAAACTTAATCAATTTTACCATATTTGGTTCAAAAGGGCTACGACATAAACAACAATCAGTGTATTGTTTAATAAAAGTAATATAGCATCGTTGACAAATAAGATGATTACAAGGAAGATAATAATAATTAATTTTATCAAATTTATCCCAACAAATCGGGCATAAATTATTCATTTTTTATTTATATAATATGTTATTTTAATATATAGTACTTAAGTAATTATGCCTAGACAGTATGTTGATTGGCCTAAACCCCTCAAATGGAATTTAAATGATGAAGAGGCAGGAAAAACTTATCCAAATTTAAGACATGTTTATGATAAAGTTAGAATTGCTAAATTATATAAAAGTAAAATCCCGTATGGTGATATAAATACGATTCCAAAAAAATTCCCAGTTATTTTAAAACCAAGATATGGATGTGAAGATGAAGTTGGGAGAGGAAGTAAAGGAATTACTATTGTTAGAGATTTGGAAACTTTTAATGAATTAATTGCCGCTGTAAAAAATGATAAAAGAGAATATTATTGGCAACATTATAGTAAACCAGTTCATGAAACTTCAATTGATAATTTTATAAAAAATGGAAAAGTTATTTGGACTTTTAAAGTCAAATTAATAATGCTCAAAAATGGTGATTTAAATTATATGGAAACTGATCCAAATTATGTTTTACCAGCATCATATAAAAGATGGATTGAAAAAAGTGTTCCAAAAACTTATAGTGGTCCATTTAATATACAGGAGTTAAATGGATTCATGCTTGAAAATCATTTAAGATGTGATGGTGTAAATATCAAATCCTTAAACAACAAAGATTTATTTCAATATATATTAGATTTAAGAGAAGGTAGAAATCCAGTTTTACCAAAAATTGTCATCCCACATTATTACATTATGGCAGTTTATGTTCCATATATTGAAAATTCTAATTATAGTATAATTGCTACTTCTTCTGGACATGTAGAAAATGGAAAAATTACTTTTGAAAATACAAGATCTAAAACGGCAAGTAATCTTTCTAAATTTATGATTAGAACCATTTTAGTTAGAAATAATATTGTCGATCAATGGTATAGACATAATAGTTACAGAAGAAGTCTTCATAATAATACACATCGCTTTTTATTATTTAGAACCTATAATTTTAATGATGGACTTGCAGCAAGAAAAGATTTTCTTCATGCTGTAAATCATAATAATTCATTAAATCTTCCAGGTAGCGTTCAAGGATATAATCTTTAAATACAATATTTTTCTTTATTCACTTTATGACAATTATATAAATTAGTCAAAGTACTTGATTTATATTTATCCATTTCATGAGAAATATTGTTATTAGTATTATCATCATAAAATTTATCAATTTCTTTTAAAAATATAGATTGAGCTTCGTCTAATTCTTCATCTTCATCAATTTCATTAATCTTTTCATAAACTTGTAATAATTCTTCAACATTATTATCTCGATCATATAATTCATTCATAACTGTATCTTTATCTTTTTTCTTCCAAACATTTTGTTCTCGGATACTAACATATTTGGATCTGTCGTTCGAATATTTAATGGTAAAATTTTGAGGTTGTTCCGGATTGCAATATTTATAATTAATATAATCATGTAATCCTGACATTCCTTGTAATAATAGATATTTAAGAGTTTCCTTTGGTTTAATTTCTGTAATATAACTGATATCTTCATCTCCATAGTTATTTAGTGTAATATTAATCGTATTATTATGTGTCGTATTATTACAATTAGTATTATTAATTATTTGTGATGTATCATGATTTTCTAATAATTTAAGTCTATTTTTGTGTTCTTCGATGATACTTCTTAATTCAATTTGTTCTTTTTCTTCTTTCTTAATTTGTTCTTTTATTTTACATTTTTTTTGATGTTTATTTAAATTATATTTTTGTCCATAAGTTCTTTGACAAAATTCACATATAAATCTATTATTAATCTTTTTTACAGATTTAGTTTCTGTTTTAGTTACATTTTTGGAATGTTTTGGAATATTTTGGAATATTTTGGAATGATTTATTCCACTTTTTGGAATATCTGCAGTTTTGGCCATACATGGATTCTTGCGGGTAAGGTGTCTTTTTATGTCCCATTTTCGTTTAAATACTCTCTCGCATTTCAGGCATTTGAACACTTTGTCCATTGTTACACATACTATATATTTTATTCTTATATCATTTACGCAATTTTTTAAAAATGATGGAATAATTTAAAAATTGCGTAATAAAAAAACGCAATTTTTATATATATAATTATTATTACTATTTCCAGTAAAGAATTTCATTTGTATATATAATTATTATTACTGAAAAATAAAAAAAAACGCAAAAACGCAAAAAAATTGCGTAATTGCGTAGAGAGAGAGGCCATGGTCAAAAAAAAAAACTTTTTCCAGCAAAAAAAAAATTTAACAAAAAAAAAAAAACTTAACTTTTTTTTTTCTCTTTTCAAATTACCTTTTTTCTATGGCATTCATGGCCGATGACTGACCCAGTCTCTTTATTATTTTTTTTTAATTAAAAAAATAAGAAAAACAAGTCGGTTTACAGTAATCGGCCATATTTGAAAAATAAATAAAATTCTATGGCCGATGACTGGGAAATATTAGGGAAATAATTCTATAAATATTTAGATAGAAATGAGTGTTATAAAAAATGTTAAAAATAATGTGTATTTTTAAAATTAATTAATAATATTAATAATAAATATAATAAATATTATTAATTTACTAATGAAAAAAAAATTTTTTTCAGAACATAGACTGTCTAGTGTTCATAAAATAAAGAATCTAAATAAATCGGTTTTCAGTAATCGGCCATATTTGAAAAATAAATAAAATTCTATGGCCGATGACTGGGAAATATTAGGGAAATAATTATATAAATATTTAGATAGAAATGAGTGTTATAAAAAATAGTAGAAATACTGTATATTTTTAAAATTGATTAATAATATTAATAATAATTTATATTATAAATTTATAATGGAAGGAGGGCTTATTATAGTAATATGTTTATGTGGTATTGCAATATCTATAGCATCGCCAATAATGAGAAGAGGTGCCGGAAGAATAAATCAAAATTTTAGAATAGGTACTAGAAAAATGAACCAAAAATTAATTGTGGTTAAAAAACAAATGCGCCATAAATCATTTATTAAATCGACCAATACTATTAACCGGGGAGATAAATATAGTTATAAAATGAATGAATGTATTATTTGTTTTAATGATTATTCTAAAAATAATAAATGTTCAGAATTATATTGTGGACATAAATTTCATAATAGTTGTATCAAAGAATGGATGAACTGTAGAGAAGTTTGTCCATTATGTAATACAAAATTAATTAAGAAAAAATGGTATAAAATATGATCAAAATAAGTAGTATTTTTAAAATTGATTGCTAATATTAATAGCATTTTACATTATAAATTTATAATGGATGGTGGCATTGTTGTACTAATTCTAGTTGGTACTGGCGCAGGATTTTTCGCTATTTCACGGCTCGTAGAAAGAGGTGCAATAAAATTAGCAAAAAAATTACGATATAAATCATTTATTAAATCAACAAATACAATTAATTTTGAAAATAATCAAGATTTTCAAAATGAAGATTGTATTATTTGTTTGACAGATTATATTGAAAATAATAAATATTCAGAATTGTATTGTGGACATAGATATCATACTAAATGTATAAAAAAATGGATGGATTATAGAGAAGTTTGTCCATTATGTAATACAAAACTGATTAAGAAAAAAGACCAAAAAAATTGTAGAATATTAAATGATAAATAATATCTTACTAAATATTAGCAATGAAAAAAAATTATGAATGTAAGGATGGCGTATGTTATTTACGTCCATCTACTAAAACTGAAAAGAAAGATATCCCAATGCCGAATGAATCAGATGATTGGACGGTATATGGAGCAAAATGGTGTAGCTTTTGTAAAAAAGCAGTAGAGTTTTTACAAAAACATGAATTAATTTATGTTTATCATGATGTAGATGATTTTGGTGCTGATAATATTAAAGAGCAATTAAAGGATTTGACAAACGATCAAAAAACAATTCCTATTATATTTAATAGCAATAAATTTATTGGAGGATATACAGAACTATGTTCTTTAGAACAATTTAATAAAGAAGAATAATCAAATTTAAAATCGATTATTTTAAATGCTACACATAATTGATAATACAAAATGAGTCAATATCAGCAAGCAGGTATTATCCTACTTCGTTGGAAAGGAAACATTTTGCAAATTCTTTTGCTAAAAGACAAAACAACTAGAAAATGGGAATTACCATATGGCGGAAAAGAAAGAATCGACGGTAACAAACCATTCAAAACAATGAAAAGAGAATTTAAAGAAGAATGTGGTTTAGAATTACCACAGCTTAAAAACCATAAATCTTTTAGGGTATATAGCGGTAAATCGATTACTTATAAATCTTTTTTTAAAAGCAACAACCGATATTTAACGCAAGAGAATAGTTGGAAATTACACCATAAGGGCAAAGAACATACCAAAGCACGATGGGTTTCTGTGTCAGATATTAATCTGACGAAACGGTGTTTTTTTGATAAGGAATTACGAAAACGAACTGTAAGGTCCTTGGAATATTCTGGACTATTTTAAAAATAGTCGAAGTTTAGTCATATATAAAAAACAAAAAAAATAGATTAGGGACTGGTTTGTTTTGATTTTTTCTTTTTTAACATATAATTTTTAAATTCTTTCTTACTTAATTTATTAAATTTTATTTTTTTAAAAATATATTCGACTTGCCCCTTATTATCAAGTTCGAATAATGCTTTCATTAAGAAATGCATAACAACTCCGTCAGGATAATCAAGCATTTCAGCAATTTCATGTAAAGTATGGTTGATTCTTAATTTTAGAATCAATTGTGTTCTTTTCTCTTTATGAGTTTTAAAGTAATTTGCTAGTTCTTGATTCATTATTAATAATATTATTAATATTATTATATTTAAGTAATTCATATATACATAAATAAAAATTCCAATGTTATTTAAAGCATTTGATGTAACAAAATTTTGTGATATTAATAGAAGATTTGATATATATATCGATAATTCAAAAGAAATTATATATAAAAAAACAAAAAAGGAACATCAGAAGAAAATAAAAGAAGATTTTGAAGAATATAAAAATATAATTTTGGATACAAATAATGAAAATTTTCGTGCTATTAAAGGTTTTGATATTGAAATAGATGGTTCATATAAATGTAAATATATAAAAGGATTTACATTATTTCAAATACTTAATGATAGTAAAAATAGAGAAATTATTCAAGAAAAATCAAATATAATTAATGCAATTCAAGATTTTAAATCAGAATTTAATAAAATTAATATAACCAGTGGTGATTGGAATTTTAATAATTTGGTATTTAGTTTAAATGATAAAAAAATATACAATGTAGATTTAGAAGGATATTTTACATATAAATCTAGTCGGGGAAGAGAACCTTGGGGAAGAGACACTTTAATTTCAAGATTAAATGATTTACTTAATAAAATAATTTAAGAGAGAAATTAAAATCGACAACTTAAAAAGTTTTGAAACTTTATAAAATGATTAGTATTACTGGTATCGATGATTTAGATCGGATTATATATGATTATAAAAATAATATAGAAATTTGGGAATTTTTATACACATTTTTATTAAAACGCTTGACACCTTGTCCTCCGGTATTACTATTGAAAAGAGGTGTAATACAATTTGACACAGTACCAGAAGATGATTTCAATTTAAGTAAATTATGTGAAGATTTATTGAATAATTATAATGATAATGAATCTTATAAACGAGATATGATTTTTTTTAGAAAAAGAGACATTGATGTAAGTAAGTTAGATTTAATACGCATTGCTGTAAAGGGTCTGACTGTACGCCGATGGTTCAACTCCAATGTATTAAAAACAACAAAATTAAGTTTACTTGATTATGCTCTGTTATGGATAAGTGATGATAATCGTCTTGATAAATATTGGATACGGAAATAAATATTTATTTCTGTTCTATTGATTTACATGATATATCATAAACATATTCTATGTATTGATACATTTTTTCAAAATCATTAATACAATCTGCTATTCTATTTTCAACAGTTCCATGCTTACTAAATATATAATAATAGTATCTGTATGGATAAATAGTGTGTCCATTGTCATCCTGATAATTAAAAGGTCTATTTGGTATTTTATATTCTTTATTAACAATTGTAGGTTTTTTATCACCAGTTAATTTCGTATTTATTTCTATTATTTTATCAAATCTTTTTGATTTATAATTCTTGTCATAAAATTTGACAAAATTATCAAAATTATTTACCCAACAATTATATATATTTTTAGCATCTTTTAAACTACCAACTCCAATATGTACATGTAGCGAAGGAGTAAATACATTTTTCCATACTTTTTTTTGTGTATTTCGTATATTTGCCATTTCTTTAGATAAAGACTTATTAAATTCTTTTGGTATTTCAAAATAATTTCCATGTAGTATTTCTAAATCTAATTCATTCAATGTTATATTCAATATATTGAGATCATGTTTAATTGTATCAATTGCTTCTTTTGCATTTCTACAAACTGGTGTAATATATTCAATAGTGCATATAAATGCCTCCATTTTAAATGTTCCTTTTACATTTTTTTTAGTTTTTAACTTTTTTAATAAGTTTTCAACACTAATATAATATCCTTTCTTCTGTTTTATTAGAAATTCTAATTCAACACCTAAGTGCTTTCTATATTTTTTTATTATGTATTCGCGCATTTTATATAATATATTATATATTTTATACACTATGAGTAGTCTAAAAATAAAAATAAAAATAAAAATAATAATTCCCAGTCTATAGTTAAATTAAAATTGATTACTTAAAAAGTTCTTAAACTTTTAAAATGAATCAATCAGTAGAAGAATATTTGTTGGATAATTTAAATGAAAAATATTTAGTACATAATATTATGTATGAATATGCAGATTTATATACAACAAGTATAGATTTATTAAAAGACAAGGAATTTATAATTTATAAAAATAATGATAGACAAAGAAAAATGATAAGAAAAGAAGTTAATAAGTTCGAAGGTCACAGAGGTGACTTTTATATGTTGTTAAAGAATAATTCTTTTATTCAAAAAAAAAAATATTTAATAGAACAAAATTATTTAAAAATGAAAGAAATAAGAGAAGAAATTAAGAAATTAGAATGTAAAAGAACAAAGACCTTTGATTTATTAGGAAAAAAAATGTATAATTTTTAAAAATAAATAATCAGTTTTATTTTATTTTGGAAAAATAATAATAAATAGCTATTATACCTGTAAATGCAAATATTAATGGTATTTCCTTATTAGGTAAACTTGTTTTATTATTTTTGAGTTGGATTGCTATTGTATAATATTGATATATTCCTACTGCTATTAATATCATACCTATTGATATAATAACATTACTTTCATATTTTACTGCAAGAGTCACTATAGCAAAACCTGTTCGTGTATATGCTAAATATGTTCTTTGATTCGCTAATGCTGTTCTCATTATTGCTAATTTTGTATTTAATCCTATTTCGCCACTTGTACTTTGGAATGAAATATTACCTGTTCTACTATCAATAGCAAAGTTAGAATAATTAGTTCCAAAACCTACATATTGATTTGATTTCATATTGGTATTAGCAACAATATCAAATATTGAAGTATCAGTTTTAATACTATCATTCTCCCCAGCAGGGATTGTTATGTATTCAGTATTATCTGTATTAAAAATAATTTTTGAATTATATTGTTTTTTATAATAAACTTATTTACTTATATACTTATTTAAAAAATAAGTTATAATTACTTTATCCGTAGTTTTTTGTTCAATTGTATTTATATGTTCTTGAATTAGAAAAAATAATTAAAATTGATTGATTAACCATAACTTATATAATTTATACTTAATCATGATCAACCTAGGTGCTGAAGAAAAACAAGATTTTAGTGAACCAGAATATAAATTTCCCAAATTTTTTACTATTTCAGGATATATGGAAACTCAATCTAATCCTGAAATAAATGATGAATATCATAGTATTATTAAACCAATTGAAAGAGAAATTACTAGAAAAGAAATGGAAATGAGAATAATTACCAAAACTACTCGGAACATAAATATTTCATTAACTCATTTTGAAGATATGGAACAATCTCAAAAAGATTTAAAAACTTTAGTTGAATTAAGAGATTCTCTTAAAAAACCGGATTATTTTATGAGATTAGTTAGTACTTCATCTCCACCAGAAGTAGTTAACCATATTATTACTGATAATACTAAAGATTTGGCTACAAATATTTCAAATTTTATAGAAATTCATCAAGAGTATAGAGTTACACCAATTTATAAGAATGGTTTTATGCTTCAAATAAATAAAAATTAAAACTGAAAATAGTATTGTTTATACAATTAATAAACGCTTTATACACAGACTTGATTTGAATATTAAAGCGATACATTAATCTTAGCAACAGTTTAAGAAAAATGCAAAAATTCAACTATTTTGATCCTTTGAGTGAAGACTCTACTCATCCCACGGATGGGCCTACCACATCTTCGGATGTGAAACCAAAATCAAAGCGAAAGCCAATTCGGACGGCTGAAAATGCTAGGAAGAATAAAAGCTACAACCAAGAGCTACAGAATAGACGCTTACAAGCCGAAATCCAACGATTGAAAGAGGAAAACTACATATTGAAGGCAGAGGCGAGCGATCACAAGAAGACAATAAGGAAAGCGATTGATGCGAAGATGAATGCCCAATGTGATATGATGCGAAACATTGATATGTTTCGTGAAGTGGAGGTGAAGGCAATCAAACAGCGTATGAAGTTCGTGAAGTGTTTGAAGAAACGTGTTAAGAAATTTGATGCTGATCTTGAAGTGAATGTGTTTGGTGGATTTATTCGCCGCGCTCTTCAGCGTCGTTCTCTTACTACGGAAGAACACGAACGATTTATGACTTACCTTAAAGAGTCGGATATTGACATGCGTGTCTATTACAACAAAGAGACTCCATCAGACATGATACAGTTTCTGAGGAATTTGGATGAGTACGGAATTAATTTGGAGGTCCTTGAAATTCGGCGAATTACATCAACCTTTCAAGAAGATTTAATGGATTATAATGACGTGTATCACACAAAGTGTATCTTTCATTTCAAAGGAGAAGAGATCAAAGCGGACATTTTCAACCGTTACTTCATCAATTTCTCTACACAGGATTACAGTTCTAATCAGATTTCGATGGAAAAGGATGGATTCACGATCAACCGTGAAAATGGCAATATTTATCAAAATCGTGATTATGGAATGGAAATGCTTGAAACGATGATGGAATTTCAAACCATGACGACTCGTCCCTTGTTTGTGGAAGAATCAACTGGTATGGATCGTCGCACTCGGCATAACATGAACAAGATGATGACCCGGCAATCCAAGATGATTCGCGAAGGATTTACTCCAACACAGATGATTATTGGGGCTGACGAAGATGAGAAAAATTGTCTGATTTGTTACGAACAGTTTGGACCGAAAGAGGATGAACCAGAGTATGTTCCACCAAAGCGATATGGCTTTGCCTTGTGTGGATGTTCTTTTGGTCGTGCGATTTGTAGGTGCTGTTTCAAGAAATGGGATACGAATTGCCCTCAATGCAAGATACCTTGGAAGATCACAATGACGAAGGAAGCATTGGAAGAATCTGACTTTGTCCTCCCGGACATTCAGTCAATTCAACTTCAAGGCATTGATGTGGACATTTACAACAATGATATTACTGACAGCGACAGAGAAAGTTTGGAATAAAAAGAAAACAACACTACTGTTTGATTTGATTGACTTACTGATTGAAGATGAATATTAATTTTTAATTATAAAATTCCAGTCCCTATTATAAATAAGTAATTTTTAAATAAAATGTTTCTTAATTATTATTTCTGTTATCACGATTAAAATTTCTAGCATATCCGCGTCCTCGTCCTCTTCCTCGTCCTCTTCCTCCACGGCGATATCCATCATTCTGATTATGATAGCGATGACGAAAGTGAGTGCGATTATTTGAAGGTTCGCTAAAGTCTGAGGTAATATCAGAACCAACTGGATTAGCATTTGGTGCTGGCATATAAGGTCCTGGGAAATGAAAGCATCTATTTGCTTGTAGAATTCGGTGTGTTGGAACAACATAACCAGTAATGCGACACCAACTAATATATTTAGGGTTAAATGTATTAAATAGCCAGTTCCATCGGTTTCTTGAATTATGAAGTTTATATTCTTCAACTCCGTGTCCGTTTCCATCTACGGAAACTCGTTCTACTAGAGTTTCAACATCAACATCAGCCATTCTTGTAGGATAAACCATACAAGAGAATGTTTCATCATGTTCAAAACGTCTTCGTAGTTTAAAAATAATATTTCTAAAATCACTTAATTGAGTATTAGTATTACAATAAACAACACATTTATTCTCATCTAATGCTTCCATAAGTTCGTCTTCGCATCTACGATGAACTTCTCCAATTCTATGTCTATTAAACATATATTCTCCATTTTCATCAATCATATAATCATCAGCAGAAAATACATTACTAAAATGAGCATTAGCCCAAGTAGTTTTTCCTGAACCAGGAGGACCACTCAAAAGGATAATACAGGTTTGATTATCAGAATCTGCTCTATGAAATGTATTATCAGGAACAGGTCCATCAGCGTGATATTCATAATCAATATTATCAGTATTACTATCAGCAGCAAACGCTTGTCGGCGAAATGCTCTGTTAAATATATTTTCATAATTTGCTTGGATTGTAGTATCAACCAAAGCATTAATATTAGTTTGTGAAACAGTTTCCATTTTTTCTTTTAAAATTTATATTTATCAAAAATCAAATAATAATTTATTCAAATTGTTAGTTGATTAGAATTAGTTCTATTCGATTTTAATTTCGTTTAATTCTTTTTTTTAACGATACTATTAATATTTTTGGTAATTACTTTTAAGTTAACATTAGATATTGGTTGCCAATCAATTGGTGCTCCCATACCTCTTGCTTCAGCAGTTTTGTTATATTCACTTCCTTGTGCGTGGATAGTTCTTTTAACACAAGCAGTATTATAATTTTGTTTTTTAAATTTATCATATTCTTGTTTTTCTTGTAAACATAAAAAAGGATAGTAATTACAAACATTACCACTAACATTTGATTGATCTAAACATTGATAAGCATCACCGGAACAAACAGATGGTTTAAATGTATTACATTTTTGTACATCTTGTGGTTTAAAGTTATCTGGATATTGATAAGACATGAGTTATATATAAAACATAGTTAGAAAATAAATTTAAAATTGATAATAGTTTCAAGTAGTTAAAGGTTATTTAAATTTAAATATAAATATGAATAAAAAACGTAGTGTTAAAGAATTATGGGGTATTTTAAGAAATGAATTTCTTAAAGACCGAGTTTGGAAATGTACTTATTGTCCTTGGTATAATAACACACAAACTCATCCTTACAAATGTGAAAATTGTTTAAATCTTTGTAAAATTCAAAAATTTATTCAATTGGTAAAAATTAAGATGTTGGCTATACAAAAAGAAAAAGATATTATTAATAATGGAAGATTAAAGTATTTTGAAAAAATTACAGCACTTAAATCATTATCAGATGAAACAAATCATGATACAACTTTATCTCGTGGGTGGGAAGAATATAATTGGAAAATTGAAAAAAATCCAATAGAAGTTTTTCATTTACTTTCTCCTACAAAGACAGGAAAATCTAGAGATGGTGCTAAAATGTCAAATATCACTTGGTTTCATTAAATAAATATTAAAAATGAAATAAAAGTTATAAGAATATAAAAAGAAATTATTTTATAAGGATGAAAACAGTTTATAAAGTTGCAAGTTTAGTTGTATATGTATTTTTAGTGAATACTTTTGGGTTTTTATATACATTACTAAGTTTACTTGGTATAGTTAGTGTTTATTGTATGTCTGGTTCGTTAATTCAATCTTCTAGAAGAATCGAACGTGATCTTGATGAAGCAGAAAGGGCTGAAGAACTTGCTCGTCAAGAACAAGAAGCAATTGATGAAGTAGATGCTTTTTTAATGGACAGTATAAAAAAACGTCAAAATCGTTTAGTTTTAATTGAAAAAGATAAGAAAGAAAAAGATAAGAAAGAATGATTAAGGAAAATAAAAATTGATTACTAATATTTATTAATAATAATGTTTATTAGTGAATCAAATATTAATATACACAGAGTTTTAGTGAACTCTTATCGTATGTATGAAATAGTATTAAATCTAATTTGTTTATTAACTTATTTTAATATTAATGATCGGCGCGGGAATATTATTGCTAATATGTGGTTACTTCATTTTCTGAAAAGAATATATGAGGTTGTAAAAATTCATAAATATAATAAAAGATTATGTGATTATCATAGTTTATTTATTTATTGTGCGAAATTTTTTTATTTTATAATTCATAGTATTTTAATTACAAATGAAATAGATAGTAAGTTTGATTTCAATTGGGTAAATAAATGTTTAGTATTTATTTGGGGTTGGGCTGAAATGCAAAATCATATTTGTCATCTTCATTTATCTAGTTTACATAATGAATTTTATTCTGATAAAGAAATTCCTTATGGGAGTTGGTTTAATAAATATACGGCTCCTAATTATACATTTGAACTTTTATCTTGGTTGTGTTTTACTTTAGTTTCGGGAAGTTTAACTAGTATGTTTTTTACAGTATCACTTGGATATATTTTATATTTATATGCTGTAGATAAAAAAATATATTATAAATCCCTAAATGCTAAGTATGATAATAGATTATTATTTTAAAAATAAAAATTAAAATCGATTAATACATATGCTATGCAGTGTATATTTAAATTTTTTTCACCTTCGGGTGTTTCATATACACTGATTCATTGGTCTCAATACCATAACTGGTATATAGCTAATTTTTTTAAATTAGTAGATAAATGAATTTTTAAATAAAATCAGGGACTGGTTATAATATAGGTGATCTAGAACTTTCCAGCCATTTTTGTATCCATTCTTGAAATAGTCTTTCAACAGATATTGTTAATTGTATATTTATTTGGTCGATAAGACTTTGTACGTGTCTATCTGTATTATGTAAAAGAATACTTCTGAATTCAGTTTGATTATGGGCGTGATAATCTAAGAAATTTTCTTGTTCTACCCACAATAATCTAATAAAAGTATCCCAATCAATATATTCTTCAA